>SESF01023953.1_pt1 | contig 10284 bp, 8 predicted proteins | sample 3171521 | NCBI WGS metagenome assembly SESF01 (sample SAMN10866945, study PRJNA518727) | freshwater metagenome | biome: subpolar coniferous forest; feature: holomictic lake; material: water; isolation source: holomictic Lake 227, 6 m and 8 m depth | place: Canada: near Kenora, Ontario | collected...
AAGCGAGCCCGGCAGAAAGGCTGGAAGAAGGAAAGCAGCACCAAGGGCAGGAACAAGGCCAGCGTTGGAACAAAAGTCAGCAGGCTGAACCCCGCTAATACGGGTAACGCACCTCCCATCCCCGGTTGCCGGTGCCAAGCCTTGCGCCCTTTGCTGCCCTTGCAGGCTTTGCCGCGATGCTCGAAAGGGCAGCGACACAGGAAGCCATTGGTCTAAACGGGCCGCGCCCCCGCTCCACTCAACCAGTAGCCGCTGGGAACACTCAGTTCCATCAAGGCCTTAATCCTCGTACGCGAAATCCTTTGCTCCAGTGGCCCGGATGAGATAGCCGCTGAGAACTCCGGAGACAAGGGCCAGCACGACGGTAACCACAATGCCCGTGATTTGCGCCCGAGCGATGCCCGGAACGACGAGGATGGCGACCAGCCCGCCAAATAATCCCGGCATTCCGTGGAGATTATGGACCCCACAGGTGTCCACGATACGCAGGACCCGCTGCAATTTGGGCTGGATCACGGCGTAGCCCACCACGCAGATGGCTCCCGCCGCCGCCCCGATGCCAAACGCGGCCAGCGGACTGACCACGTTGCAAGTCGCGCCAATGGCAACACCGCCCGCCAAGGCGGCATTCGCCATATCGCTGGAGGCCAGCCGGCCCTGGCGAAATAGACGGCTGACAAGATACGTCGCGATCGTGGCGGCGCATAAGGCCATGAGGGTGTTGATTACCGTCCTGGGCATCTGCTCCGAGGGCACGACCGCGCTGCAAAAGCTGGGCCAGAAAATCCACAGCACCATCGATCCCAACATCGAAAACTGATCCGAGACTTGGTCGCTTTCGATGGCAAGGTTCCGTTGCGTGGGCTTCGTCAAAGCCACGGCCAAGCCCAATCCGAAGTAGGCCCCAAAGGCATGGATCACAATCGAGCCGGCAGAATCGACGAAGCCTTTGGTGACCCCCAACCCGCCATCCAGAACCAGCCATTCGTTTAGCATATAGGCCGGGACGGCCAGCAGACCGAGGATGGCGTATTGATACAGCCGGACCCGGCCCAGCACTGCCCCCATGGAAATCAGCGCCGCTGCGCCGGCAAACTCAGCCAGCAAAAGGGCCTTGATGGATTCCGGCGCGATGGCCTCGGCGGAAATCATGCCTGACGATCGCAACAGCAGATACAGAGGCAGGCTGATCGCAACGACGAGGTAGGTGCCGGTAGTGGCGCTGTAGCCATAGTTCCGCACAAACACCATCAGGAATCCGAAACCCACCAGCAACATGGCCAGAATATGAATGGAGAAATTGTATTGTTCCACCTGTCTCAAAGGGCCTTCGGCCACTCTCGCTACCCCCTCCGCAGCGAACACGGCCCCTGGCACCAACACGAAGACCAGGGTCAGCAGGGCTAGTAAGTTGATTCTTGATACAGTCTGGCTTGGGAGAACGCTTCCACCTTTCGGTCTTTGGGGCTCATTGGTCATAAAATGATATTTGTTCGTGCGCTTGAAATAGGAATTCCCCCCTCAGACCACACCAACCATGGCGGGGCCTGGAAAGGCATTCCGATTTATGCGCGTGCAAGCGCGAAGAGTTTCACAGTAATCCTCGAGGTCAAGCTTCATAACGGAACTGAGGCTGTCGCCGGAACGACTCGAAGCCATTAGTCTAAACCGGTTGCGCCCCCACTCCACTCGACCAGTTCAGCCGGATGTCAGCGAAGAAACTTCATTGCTCTTGTTCCCAGTTTTCGTTTAATCCCGAGCCATGAAACAACTCCTCGCTCTCGGGTTGGTTTGGATGGCCGCCGGCTTGTATTGTCACGCGGCGGCGGCTCGCGCCGAAGTCGCCGCCTACTACTTCCCGAACTACCACCCCAACCCGCAGAACAGCGCCCGCTACGGCACGAACTGGACGGAGTGGGAACTGATGCGTGCTGCGAAGCCGCGTTTCCCTGGCCACGCGCAGCCCAAGGTGCCGGCCTGGGGCTACGAAGACGAATCGCGGCCGGAAGTCATGGCCCGCAAGATCGCCACCGCCGCCGAGCACGGCATTGCCGCGTTCATCTTCGACTGGTATTGGTACGGCACGAACCGCTTTCTCGAGCGCGGGCTGGAGCAGGGTTTTCTGAAAGCGACCAACTCCGCTCGGCTCAAGTTCGCGCTGATGTGGGCGAATCACGAATGGGTGGAATTGTTTCCCGCCAAGGCCGATGGCCGGCGCGACCTGATCTATCCGACCGCGACCACCGCCGAATCGTTTGACCGGATGAGCGAATACGTTGTCAAAACCTACTTCTCGCAGCCGAACCATTGGAAGCTGGACGGCAAGCCTTACTTTTCGATCTACAAGATGATGACGCTCGTGAAGGAGCTGGGCGGCATCCAGCAAACCCGCGACGCGCTGGATCGCTTCCGTGCGCGCACGAAGGCGGCGGGTTTTCCCGACCTGCATCTGAACGCGGTGGTGTGGGGGCTGAAGCCGCCGACGAATAATCCGACGGTGAAATCCGCCGCCGACATGGCCCGCGCGCTGGGCGTGGACAGCGTCACGTCGTATTGCTGGATGCACCACGTCTATCCGGACAAGTTTCCGACAACCGACTACGCCGAGGTGGCAGCCAAGTCGGCGGTCGTTTGGGAGAACTTCCGGCGCGAGCTGCCGGTGCCGTATTTCCCGAATGTGAGCATGGGCTGGGACTCGACGCCGCGCACGGAGCAGAACGCGGAGTTCGAGAACCGCGGCTACCCCTACACGCCCGTGCTGATTGGCAATACACCGGAACAGTTCCGCCAGGCGCTGGAAAAGGCGCGCGCCTTCATGACTGCGCGAAAGGCCGGCCCGCCAGTACTGACGCTCAACGCGTGGAACGAGTGGACCGAAGGCAGCTACCTGGAGCCGGACACGACAAATGGAATGCGATATCTGGAAGCCATTCGCGAGGTGTTCCCGCCACCGAGGCCCTGACAAGATTTGTCTTTTGAGCGACGGGGCTCAAGCACACACTCAGAAGGATGAAAGCAGCCTCTGCCCTCCTCCTTGCGCTTGAACTTATTGTCTCCGCCACGTTCATCGGCTCGTTTTGCAGCCAGGCGACGGCCGCCCAGTCCGGCCACATCTCACTGGCTGGTCAGTGGCGGTTCCAATTGGACCGCGGTAATGCCAACCTCCAGGAACAGTGGTTCGAGCGGTCCCTGCCGGACAAGATCAGGCTGCCGGGCTTGTTGCCGGCACAGGACATCGGCGATAACGTGGCGGTCGAGACCAAGTGGACGGGGGACATCGTGGATAAGTCCTGGTTCACCGCGCCCGAGTACGCGGAGTATCGAAAGCCGGGTAACCTCAAAGTGCCGTTCTGGCTTCAGCCTGAGAAGCATTACGTCGGCGTCGCCTGGTATCAGCGGGATATAGAGATTCCGCCAGATTGGCGGGGTAAACGGGTCGTGCTGACGTTGGAGCGGCCGCATTGGGAAACCCGCGTATGGGTCGATGGCAGGCAAGCCGGCTCGAATAACAGCCTCTCGACGCCGCATGAATACGATCTGGGCACTGCGCTGGCTCCGGGCAAACACCGGCTCACTATCCGCGTGGACAATGGCCTGGTGGTGGATGTCGGCGTAAACTCACATTGCGTCACCGACCACACGCAGGGGAATTGGAACGGGATAGCAGGCGACATCAGCCTGCGGGCGACTGGGCCGGTCTGGATTGAGGACGTGCAGGTGTATCCGAACCTTGCAACGCGGAAGGTCAGGATTGTGGTGAAGCTTGGCAATCGGTCGGAACGGGCTGGAACCGGCAATCTGCTGGTCAGCGTGAGCAGTCAATCGCAAGCCGGCAAAGCGCTGGCCAATCCCATGCCTGTTTTCGTGAGTTGGGGCGAAAGCGGCGGGAAAGCAGAGTTCGAGATTACCCCACCGGTCTGTCAGGCCTGGGATGAGTTTACTCCGGATCTGCAGAAGCTGGGAATCAACCTCATGGACCTTACGGATTCCAAACACTGGCTGGACAGCCGATCCGTAATGTTTGGTTTCCGCGAAGTCTCGACGCAAGGCACGCAGTTCCTGATCAACGGCCGCAAGACGTTCTTCCGCGGCACGCTGGAGTGCTGCATCTTTCCGCTCACCGGCCATCCGCCCACCGATATGGAATCGTGGAAGCGCATCATCCGCATCGCCAAGGCCTACGGGCTGAACCTGTTTCGGTTCCACTCCTATTGCCCGCCGGAAGCGGCGTTCGTCGCGGCGGATGAGCTCGGGTTCTACTACCAGGTCGAGACGTGCTGGGCCAATCAGTCCACCACCCTCGGTGACGGCAAGCCGGTGGATCAGTGGGTCTATGATGAGACCGACCGCATCCTCAAGGCCTACGGCAATCACCCATCCTTCCTGCTGATGCCCCACGGCAACGAGCCCGGCGGCAAGAAAGCCAGCGCTTACCTTGCCAAATGGGTGAACCATTTCAAGGCGCAAGACTCGCGCCGCCTGTGGACGAGCGGCTCGGGTTGGCCGGCGATCGCGGAGAACCAATTCCACGTCACACCCAACCCGCGCGTCCAGTCCTGGGGCGCCGGACTCAAATCGCGTATCAACGCCCGGCCGCCGGAGACGCGCACCGATTACCGCGACTTCATCCAGGCCCAAAGGATGCCCATTATCAGCCACGAGATCGGCGAGTGGTGCGTCTATCCCAACTTCGATGAAATGCGGAAATACAAAGGCTACCTCAAGCCGAGGAACTTCGAGATATTCCAAGCCACGCTGCGGGCGCACCGGATGGGCGACCTTGGGCACCAGTTTCTGCTCGCGTCGGGCAAGCTTCAGACCCTCTGCTACAAGGAAGAAATCGAGTCGGCATTACGCACGCCGGGAATGGGTGGGTTCGAGTTGCTCGACCTGCATGATTTCCCCGGTCAGGGCACCGCGCTGGTGGGGGTGCTTGATCCGTTTTGGGAGGATAAGGGCTATGTCACGGCCGGAGAATATAGTCGCTTTTGCAAAAGCACGGTGCCCCTGGCGCGGTTGAGTAAACGCGTGTTCACGACCGAGGAGCTACTTGAGGCGGACATCGAGGTGGCGCATTTCGGACCGGCGCCTCTCGACGCCGCAGCTACGACGTGGAAGCTGGTGGATGACCACCATAAGGCGGTCGCCAGCGGCAAGCTGCCTCCTTGCGACGTTCCGGTTGACAACGGCACGGCGCTGGGCCGTGTGCGGATTGACCTGAAAGATGTGCCGTCGCCCGCGCGATATAAATTCGTGGTCACCCTGGGACCGGCGCCCGACGGGGCTCAGGGAGTCTCCCGAGGCAAGCGGGGCGCCAGCCCTGCTTTCGAGAATGACTGGGACGTGTGGGTCTATCCGCCCGCCGTGAACACTCAGGCTCCGCCAGGTGTGGTGATGGTAGAGGATTTGAACGACGAGGCTTTGGCCGCGCTCAACGCCGGCGGAAGAGTTCTCCTTTTGATCCCGCCCAACCGGGTGAAGAACGACAAGCCCGCCAAGGTCGAGTTGGGTTTCTCCAGCATCTTCTGGAACACGGCCTGGACCCATCGCCAGGCGCCCACGACGCTCGGCATCCTGTGCGACCCCAAGCATCCGGCGCTGGCGTTATTTCCAACGGAGTATCACAGTAATTGGCAATGGTGGTATCTCATCAGCCAGGCCGGGGCCATGATTCTTGATGGCCTGCCAAAGGAGCTAAGACCGACCGTGCAAGTCATTGACGACTGGGTCACGAGCCGTAAGCTCGGCCTGGTGGTTGAGGCCAGGATGGGTGGCGGCAAGTTGCTCGTGTGCAGCATCGACTTGCGCAAAGACCAGGAGCATAACCCGGTCGCGAGGCAGATGCTCCACAGCCTGTTGCATTACGTGAACAGCTCGAGCTTCAAACCCGCGGTCGCGCTGTCACCCGCCGAGGTGCGGAGTTTGATGGTGCCGGCGCATTGAGCTCAGCAGCAGCCTGTTCGATTTGAGCCTTCTGACGTCGGCCGCTACCAAAAGAACTGTTCACGCTAGCGCGAGATGAGTTAAGCTTGGCCGCATGAACAGAATCCTCTTCGCACTGATGGTTGTGGCGGCGGGAATGACCGCTGCTGCTGAAAACGCTAAGATCGTATTCCTCGCCGGCCCGCCCAGCCACGGCCCGGGCGATCATGAACACCGCGCAGGCTGTCTGTTGTTCAAGTCCTGCCTGGACAAGGTTCCCGGTATTACGTCGGAGGTCTATAGCGACGGCTGGCCACAGAATCCCGAGGCGGCTTTTGCCGGTGCCGCGACCGTGGTCATCTATAGCGACGGCGGCGGCGGCCATCCGTTTCTGCGCGGTGATCGCCTGAAGACAATTGGAGAACTGATGAAGCAGGGCGTGGGGCTGGCCTGCCTGCATTACGCAGTGGAAGCTACGAAACAGAAGGGTGAGAAGGAATTCCTGGACTGGATCGGCGGATGTTTTGAAACGGACTGGTCGGTGAACCCGACCTGGCGCGCGGAGTATAAGACGCTGCCGACGCACGCCATCACGCGCGGAGTGCATCCGTTCACAATGAATGACGAGTGGTATTTCTACATGCGCTTTCCCGCGGGGATGAAGGGCATCCAGCCAATTCTCCAGGCGGTGGCACCCGCCAGCACGATGAACCGGCCAGACGGCCCGCACGAAGGCAACCCGGCGGTGCGCGAGTCCGTGAAGAGCGGCGAACCGCAAATCCTCGCCTGGGCCTGCGAACGCCCGGATGGCGGACGCGGGTTCGGCTTTACCGGCGGCCACTTCCAAAGCAATTGGGGCAACGACGATTGCCGCAAGCTGGTGCTCAACGCCATTCTGTGGACCGCCAAGGTCGAGGTTCCTCCCGGTGGCGTGGAGTGCAAGGTGACGGCGGAGGATTTGCGACGGAACCTGGATAAGAAGTGACGGTGCAATAAACAGGCTCCCGCTCTCGATCTCCAACCCCCAACCAATGCCTGCGCTCGAAGCCAGGAAGGTTTGGCTTCGCGGGCTGGCGGTGTTTCTTGGCAGGTTTGCCCTGCTCAACATTTCCAGCATCCAACAGCCTCCGCTCCCCTATCCCCCTACAAGCCCTGCATCCCGTTTCACGTTTCACGTTTCACGTTTCACGCCTCAAGCACCCCGTTCCACGCATCTCTCCACTACTCCGCTACCGATTCAGACTTGGTTGAGCACGTCAACCAACTGCCGCAGCCGGCCATAATCTCGGCGGTTGAACTTGAAGGCGATGCGCGGCAGTTCGAGATGCTCGTTGTCCTCCCGCTCTTCCGGCATCGGCTCGATGCGCCGGATGGGAGGGCCGGTGTTGATGTCGGCGAAGTCCTCGTTCATCGCCTTGAGCGCCGAATCGCTGGGCGCGTGCTGGAGCCGGATGACGAAGAGGTCCTTCACAAAGCGGGTGGAGTGGAAGTTCCGGTAGAACCGCGTGATGATCTTCACCGCCTGGTCGGTGTTATCGGTAATCTGGTAGAGGTTAAGATCGTCGGGCGAGATCAATTCATCGCGCAGCAGGTGCTCGCGCACCTGTTTGTCCCAGGTCTTCCAGTAGGTGCCGCCGGGCCGATCAATTAGGACCAGCGGCATCAACTGACTCTTCCCGGTCTGCATCAAGGTCAGCGCCTCGTAGCCCTCATCCATTGTGCCGAACCCGCCCGGGAACAGTGCAATGGCGTCCGAGTGTCGGATGAAGATCAGCTTGCGGGTGAAGAAGTACTTGAACGTGACCAGCTTCTTGTCTTCGCGAATGACCGGGTTGGCGCTCTGTTCCCAAGGCAGGCGAATGCTGGCGCCGAAGCTCATTTCCGGGCCGGCGCCCTCGTGCCCGGCCTGCATGATGCCCGGGCCCGCGCCGGTGATGACCATGAAGCCCGCCGCGGCAACCTTCCGGCCGAACTCGAACGCCTGCTGGTACTCCTGCCGGGCAGGCTGGGTCCGGGCGGAACCGAACATGGCCACCTTGCGCACGTGAGCGTAAGGCGCAAAGAGCTTGAACGCGTACCGCAACTCCCGCAGCGCCGTCTGGATCACGCGCACATCGCCGCTGTCCTCCACATCTTTCAGCAGCTTGAGCGCGTTCTCGATGATGTTTGCGACACTTTCCTCGTTGTGCCCTCCGCCCCGAGAAGCAATTAACTCCTGAATCCGCCGCGTCAGCTCAGAGTTCGCCGACGGCTTTACTGCCTTTTTCATGCGGGCGAGGATAACCGGGCATCGCCCGAAAGCAACCGCCCGCGCGCAGCACAGGAGTTCTCATTATGGCCCTGCCACCCCCCGCCGGGTGATGGCCCCCGGCCTGCATCCCCCACAAAATCGCCCTCCCGTAGGCCGGGTACCCTCACCCGGCGTCCCCATCTAATGCTCCATGCTCAACATCATTGCAGAGGCCGGAGCACCCTTTCATCGAATTGCCTGACGGACACGATCTTCGTTCGGCCAACCTTTCCGGCCTCGGTGAAATCCAGGTCCCCCGTGATGAAAAAGTCCGCGTCAGCAGCCAAGGCGCAAGCCAGGAATTGGGGAACGACATTGGTGTCAACGACGACCCTCATTTGCCGGCGCGGTAGGCGGCGATCTCAGCGGCAATGTCGGCGTCGGTGATCCGCTCCACTCATGCCACTCAGGCAACGACTCGGACCGACTGCCTATGGAGTTCAACGAGCGAATTAGTCTCTAGCGACTGAACGATGGCGGGCAGGTGCGCCTGCAAGAGCCGCTTCAAGTCCCGGGTGCTCATGTTCCCGGTGCGAACAAGCAGCAGTTTCCAGGGCTTCTGGTGCAGCAAGTGAGAGTAGTAAAAGTCGGTGTCTTTGGAAACCACAACGCACTGGTCTTTCAAGGAGAGGTTGTTGATCACCTCGTCGGGAGTTTGGTTTTGCGCGGCGAGCTCCCGCGTGTGCAGGGCGTCGTGCCCGGCGGCCCGCAAAAGGACACACAGCCCCGGCGGCAGATGGGCGTCCACCAGGAACTTCATGCCAGCGCCAGATGCTGGGTCTTGAGCCTGAGGGATTCAGCCGCAAATTCCAGGCAGGCCAGCAAATCCTCGCGCTCCAGGTCCGGGAATTCGGCCAGCAGATCCTCAATGGTGTCGCCTCCCGCCAGGTATTCGAGCATGGACTCGACCGGGTACCGCAGGTTGCGGATGACGGGTTTGCCGTGGCAGATGCCCGAGCTAATCGTGATGCGCGCCAGCAGTGAACTCATGCTCAGACTGTGCCCCCAAAAGCTCCGCCATTCAAGCGCGCTTTTGAAGCTTTCTGAAAACGGCTTTCCTCGCAGGGCTCGCTTCCCGCCGACCCGGTAATCAAGAGCAACGAACACACCGGCGCAGAGGCCGGCCAGGCCTTGCGGCACGTTTGCGCTCCCAGGCAGCGCGGCGTCTCAATTGCGCCATACCTGGGTAACGGAAGGAGCAAGGCAGTATAGCTCCAAACTCTGGCTGCCCCATTTTCACACTCCACCCGCAGCCAGTCGAGCGACCTGCGCTGGGTCTCCTGCTGGCGGAGGTAATTCCAGGCAGCCGCCGAACACAATGGGCTCAAACCGCAGGTCGGCGGTTCTTCACCTGTGGTCGGGCCAACCTTGGTTTGACCATAACATTCTCATGGACCGCCCCCTTCACGATTTCCTTGTGGAAGTCCGGGGAGTCCTGAATTAAGTTTGGCGCATGTCGCAGACGATTGAAAAACGTGTGGAAGAGTTGGAGCACAAGTTCACCGACCTGACTGCGCAATTCGCCGACGTGAAGTCCCGCCAGAAGGACTGGCGGCGCACGTTTGGCATGTCACGGGACGACGAGGGTTTCAAGGAGATGCTGAGCCTCGGTCGGGAATACCGGCAAAGCTTAAGACTGTCACATGGCGGAGGGGTGCCGCCGGAGCTCCGTTAGGAGCGGCATGTTTATAGCAGCACGAGCCGCAAGGTCCGCCAAGCTCCGTGGGAGCGGCATGTTTGTAGCCGGTGGGGGCCTAAATCCTCATCCATGGCGGGCCGAGCATCCGGGGCGGTCGTTTCTTAAGCCATCAGGGTAACGGTGCTGGTTCTTGATTTCACTGAGGTGCCCGGTCTGCGCTTCGCCGGAGCCACTCAAGGCACCTATTGCAGTCGGAAGAAGCCGGCGCCATTCGTGACGAGAAGGTATTGCGAGTTCGCCACCCCCGCCGGGTTGAACAATCCGCCATTCCAATTCCCCCACCCTCCGCCGAGGGCGGGCTTGAATTGAACCTGATAGTTGTCATACGGAGCCAGGTTTGCGGAATCCAGCCGCATATTGGCATCACCCTGCT
>SESF01021621.1_pt1 | contig 10276 bp, 11 predicted proteins | sample 3171521 | NCBI WGS metagenome assembly SESF01 (sample SAMN10866945, study PRJNA518727) | freshwater metagenome | biome: subpolar coniferous forest; feature: holomictic lake; material: water; isolation source: holomictic Lake 227, 6 m and 8 m depth | place: Canada: near Kenora, Ontario | collected...
TTGGTATTCAGCGTCTTGACTTTTGTATAGTCAGTCTCATTAGAAACTGAAATCTTCTCTGCGAAATTCCATAGAGGCTCGTCATACCGCTGACGCTTAGTAAATTCAATCTTATTATAGGAAGACATATACTTAAGTGCCGAGCAGTGAGAATAGTCAAAGTATTTAGTTTCTACTGCTGGGACTTGGCGATAGTCGCCACACAGCAGGAAATAAGCGTCTGGTAATGCTTTCTTCAACGCTACAAGTCGTCGCCATAAGAACGAACCTATCATACTAATTTCATCAATCATAAACAGAACATTATGTTTCTGTAGCGAGTTCAACCAAGATAGGGATAGTTTGCCTCCTCGGTTAATCTTGAGGAACTTATGTATAGTTGTTCCTCGTATGTTTAAACAGGCTTTGTTAGTAAAGGCAAGTTTATATATCTTACCATCTGGGAACTGAGCCTTGAACTTCTTTTCAATCTCCAATACATTATACGACTTACCTGTTCCAGCTCGGCTCAAATTAACTAAGCCCTTCTCTTCCATCAGGATTTTAAATACCTCGTCTGTCTGTCCGCTGTGTGTGATATTCTTATATACTTTGAATGCCTGGTCTCTAATAGGTAGTTCTACTGCTCGTTCCTGATATGTCTTAGCGAGTGTATCTTTCGCTACAAAGTCAGCAGGGCGATAGGAACCAGGCTTAGCATTTGCTTCTGTAGTCATATCTAACTTACCACCAACGATTACAGCACAATCGGTTTTACGCCAGGCACAGACACCCCCGCTTTCTTGTATCATATTGTATAGGCGAATGTTTGACTGGTCTAATATCTGTATATACATTGGTATGTTATTCTCTGCAAAGTCCTGCTTTACGATATAGCCGTAAATATAGAACTCTTCTACTCTATACATAAAGGTTTCATTCTTATGAAACTCTTCGTCGCTATGGAAGTCATTCCATACTACCTCTCCGTCAGTATTCATTCTGGCTACATAGCGTTCGCTACTATGCTTACCGAGGAAACCTGTAATGATGTTTGTTAGTTTCTTCTTCAGTAGTGGGTCGCTCTTACATTCTTCATCTATACGCTTGAGTAGCGGAGCGAAGTAATTCTTCTTGAGCGACTTACCTGTTGGTATGTATTTAGATACTACAGAGAATTCTATGTTCTGCTCCTTTGCCTTCTGTAGTATAGTATGGCTATATATGTTTGAAGAGTGTAGTAAAGTCATATCTGTAGTATATACATAGTATAGTCCAGGTTCAAATGTTGTTGGTTGTTTCTTAACGCCTACCCAGTGGTCGTTAAACTCATACTGGAACCACTCGCTCATAGGTTCGGTAATGACTGATGTATAACACTTTGCTATATCGGCACAGATTGCCTGATTAGCACCTAACATAGTATGTAGTGTCTCAACATCATACATATCGCCAGTCAGTCCGTAATGTGTGCGGGTCTTTACGCCTTCGCTCGTCATAATCTTATAGGTATGCGGATTGAATATACTCTTGTGTGTGTATTTGAGTTCATCTAACATCTTCATTAGTAGGGTAAAGGTGCTTTCACCTGCATAAGGTCGTTCGTTCAGTTCTGCTATTTTCTGTGCTGGTATAACGCTCTCGTCTTCCTCAAATATGTATCTCTTGTTGTCTAATGTAAAGGCTCGTATGCCTTTCTTATCTACCTGTAGGTTCTTAAAGGGGAATACCTGCTTACCTACATCTCTCATTACTTCTACAAGGCGTTCGCTTGGTCGCTTCTCGCTCTCCTCCAGAACTACAACATCTAACGCCTTGACTTCAGTCTCTACCTTTGCCTTCTCTACTTCCATATCTGTTTTGTGCTTACCCATTTGACTTACTGACTTATTCCTATCGGTGATAGCGTAGAAATGCTTATCCTTAATCATATAGACAAGTGGCGGGATTTTGCGGTTGTCTTTGGTAGGCACATAGTTATTTACTAATTTATTCTGCTCGTCAAATGCGTATGAACGGCAACCCAGAGCATCGCACAGGTTATTAAGTTGGAAAGTATTTACACCATCAACTCTTGGGTTTAATGTAGTATGGTCGTCATTAATAATATAGTAATCGCCGTTTCTATCGCTTCCAAATGTAATATTAGTAATACCCTCATCAAATACAAAATTACCTGATAAATCAACCTTGTATGGCGTTTCCTCTTTGCTCTTGTAGTATATCTTAGTCTTGCTCTTGAATATAATGTCTAACGCTTCGTAATTACAAATTTTCTTACAGCCTGGTAAATCCTTGTATCTCCAAATGATGAAATCATAAACACAAGTATTATTCTTACTATCCCAAGTCTGTAATGGTTGTCCGTCTAATGCTAATGCTGTAGCGTCCTTCATCTTAATATTACGCTTATTGACTGGTTTAGGAGTAATAGGAGTATCGCTATTTATCATATAACTTTCAGTATTAGGAACAACTACATAAGGACTATCCATTTCAATTCGCAGTAGTTCTCTATTAACTGCAACTGCTACTGCTACTTCTAAATCATCACCATCTTTTACTCTTGTGCGTAGTTCAACACTACGAGGGTGGCTCTTCTTCTCTAACTTGCCGTCTGCAGTCTTGTTCTTGTAGCGGAACGATAGAGTGAATACTACTAATCTACCGGAAGGCTGGGGGCGGGTGGAGCGTCGGGGAGCCATTGTTCTTATACATAGGCAACAGAAGAAAATTTCGGCTAAATGACCGCACCCTCCCAAAGTCCGGGGTTTTCTCCTGTTTCACCCTCCCTACCGGAAATCCGTTTTTTAAGTGAGTTTGAAATTTCCTATCGTATTAACGATACAAAATTAAAAAGTTTGAAATGTTTAGTTTGCTACTATTCCCAAAGCCCTATTCTTCTCTTGTTTAAGTCTATAAGCATATATCAGTTTCTCTAAATGCTCTAACATTTTTTCATACTTCGCCAGAAACTTAATTTGAAAGTCGTAATCATATTTATACATCAAATGCGAAGTCGTAAAATTACCTGTTAATGGGTGTTTTTCTATTTTATCCGGTTTATTCTTTATATTATCTAATGCATCTTGGATTTGGCGATTTGATAATCTAAATGTATCTAATATATATATATAAGCCATCTTAACAGAAATATTAGGAAACTCCATACCATTAAATGAATTATAGAACTCTGTATTAATATAAGTCTCAAAATCACTAATAGGCATATTATCAATAAATGCTTGTGTTGTTGCTGGTATCGCCATTGTTCTTATACATAGGCAACAGAAGAAAAATTTTTGGGCTGACCGCACCCCTCCCAAAGTCCGGGGATTTTCTCCTGTTGCCCCACCCCCTGGGGGTCTTAAAGGGGGTCAGGGGGGCATAACAGGGTAAAGGAATGTTATACCTATATATAGATGGAATACATTGCCGGTAATTGTCCCCGGTGCGACTTCTTAGTAATACAACCCAAGTTAGACTATATGGTTAGTAGCACTACTACAAGATTATGTTTAGAATGTATGCGTATTGCAACAACACCACCATATACATATAAGCCTATGGAATTTCCATACGCTAATAAACCTCAAATTGATTTAGGAGTTCAATGTTCTACTATATTAAAAGCCGTATTCTTTAATCAGTATGCTACACCTGTTCCTCAACAGAAGTAATAGGCATAAACTGGGAAATAGTAGGCACTTCTAAATTCGTATTCTTACGCTGATAGTATCGGGCAAGATTACGAGCCTTAACCGCTTCCTTATTGTTCTCATAATAACTACGCCAACGCTTCCCCTCCTGTTCCTTCTGCTTTATCTCGTCTTTGTGGTTCAGGTAATAGTTGCGGTGCCGGTTTGTGTATGAACTCATTCTTACTTTCCTGTAATAGCATATTAATTTTATTACGGCTGTCTAACGCATAAACCCATAATTCTTCTTGCTGTCTCACAACCCCATAAAGAAAGTCCGGGGTCTCTGCAGGGAGCCATAACGGCATCTTATATATAATCCCAGCTGTGTATCCATAAGCAAATACATTACGAGAATGAGACCATAATATTCTCGGTGATAAGGTCATAACCCTTCTTGACTACTATACCTCTACCCCTGAATTTATCCAAAGGCGACGGAACGACTGGTGATATGATTGTAGGTATTAATGGTTCAGGTGCGAATGAAACCTTCTTCTTCTGGTTTGCCTCCAGTATCTTATCTTTGTTCTTCTCATAGTATTCTCTGCCGTAAGCCTTCCGGCTTTCCTTATGATTTTGGTAATAACGCTGGGCGGGGGTCAGTTTCTTTTCGGTTTCCATTTCTACATTGTAAAAATATTTTTCATTGTTAGAAACAACGATGGACGAAGATTTTAAGAAGTTGTCGCAAAAGGAACGCCTAAAAGCATTTGCCCTTGCCTTCAAAGATGACCCCGATTTTCACAAGTTGCCGTTCCCCGATGATGTCCTTGCTGAACTTGGTATTAAGCGTCCAGAACGCTATATCAGTGCTGTAGAGGCAACTAACCGATGCTTTAATATGGTAAATACAGAACGCTATACTACAAATGTAGTAGAAGTTATAGACCAAACTTCTTTACCAATTTCTTTTCCGCCATTTCCGCAGTCGGTTCCTCCCACAAATACCAACGAGACCAAAACCCAGGAGTTAGAGGATTGTTCCAGTGTTCCGTCTTCTGGTGTCGTTCAATGTAGCGTTGCTTCCTCTTAGGGTCTTTATGAATAGTATAGTCGCTATATCCCTTAGCACCGAAAGGTATAGTTCGCTCCTTACCATCAACTAATAAATGTGCGTCATATTTTTTAGTTGGTTTATGTGATTTTGTTATACTCTCTAAAGTGATAGTCATCTTACTAACGCCTGTGAAAATGTTTAGATATTTCACCAATAGTATTTACTACATCGCCAATACGGCGTTTAATTGTTTCGGGGTTCTTACCGCCATTAAATAAATTTTTGGCTTCATCTAATAGCGTATGTCTTTCATCATATAAATCTTTTAAAAGATGAATTGCGTTCCCTGCTGTCTTTGCTCCTTTCATAATATCATTCACATTTAGATTTAGCATCTCTACTCTTTACCTTCCATATAATCAGGTTCGTATTCGCTAAAATTTGTAAGGTTATGTGCATCTAATGCCTTCTTTGCTTGACCTGGTAATGTTAAACCAATAGTATAATTATATATAGTATTCAATAAACTATTATCAGCAGGTAATACATCGTTATGTTTAGCATACTTACCCATAAATCCATATAGTGGGTCGCCCTGTTTGTATATACGGACATTCTTCTCGCTTTGAGAATGTTGTGGTTGAACCGCAGGATTATAAGATAATCCACTATCAATTAGTCCATCATCAATAAACGCATCTAATAAAGCACCGCCTAATGAATGACCTACGCCATACCATTTATGAGACGGAAACTTAGCCTTCCATTTGCGTATTTGTTCCGCATCTTGTTTATAACGAGAACTATTTTTGATGCCGTTAAATGGTATAGAATAATTTGCTCTCCAGTCAGTGCCTATTAACGAACCCTTAGTTCCTCTTATACCGACTACGCATTTATGTTTATGTTCGTTTTCATATAACTTAAGTGTAGGCGTTTCTGCTACTAAGTTCCATTCTTTAATAGTATGGGTTCCAAATGGTTTATATGCCGACCGGGCTACATCATAAGCAATATCTTTTATATTACTAATATGTTCCCTTGGGGTATTTCTATTACGCTCAATAGAAGCCATACGCTCCTCTTCAGCATTACGCATAATGCTTAACATTGGGTGTTTCGCAATCATTCTAATACATATTTATATTTAATGGCGACGGGCAGTATGGCGAGATGAACGAGATGCAGACGAACCGGTTTCCAGAATATTTAACGCTGGGTGTCCTATTCTATTACGGCGTTCAGCACCAGACATAGCCCCTCGTTCGCTCATACCACCACCTGAACCACCACCACCAGCAAATAAAGGAAGTGGAGCAGGAAACCCACCTACGCCGAATGCTTCATTAGGCATTCTTTGACCGCCTATAGTTCTGCGTCTAACATACGCTACTTCTGGATGTGAGCCTGATTTAACCGATGACGACATAGAACTCAAATCTTCGTATGTAAATCCGCTACGCTCCGCATCTCCCTCAAATGAAAGAATACGATTATAATCTTCACCGCTTACTAATGCTTCGGGTTCCCCCCTTTTAATTGTTTCAGCTAAGCGTCGTTCATATACAAGTTTCCGCACTAAATCCTGTGTCTCCTTACCTGGGATATTGCGTAATCCAGCACTCAACGCCTCAGTCTCTCTGTGGGCTTTCGCCATAGCCATAATCTTATATATATTCTCCTCGCTTAATCCTTGCTTCTCCAACGCTTGGCGGAACTGAGCGTCTTTAATGCGTTGTTCCTCTGTTAAAGTTTCTACAATAGCAAAATCCAATTTATTCTGTTGTGCGGTTCCACCTGTATATTTAGCAAGGTCATAGCGTAGGTCTCGCTCTGGAATTAGATTGCGTATGTTCTCGCTCTCAATCTGGCGTTCCGCTTGACGCATAAAGTCCGCTTTCATCTGGTCGTATGTGCCGTCAGCCCACATAGGATTAGGTTCTACGCCACCGGCACCCTTAGGGAAATCAGTCTTTACCATATTGAATATGCCGTATGTTGTCTTTGGTGTAGGAAAACAAGCATTTACATCATAAGACGGCTTTAGTGGCTTCTTCTTATTAGCCATATTGCCGTAGCCTCGCTCACTTGCAAGACGAGCAGGAACATTAGTTAGGAACATATCACCCCTTCCACCGAATAGTTCATCTAATTCTTTTCCGCTTAGTTGCTCGTTAATACCGGTATTGTATAAACGAGGCATTGTTTCTTTAATGGTGGCGGAAAAAGATTTGTTCCAATAAATGGCGATTATCTGTAGGTTGAGGTTGTGGCTCAATGGCTAAAGGTGTCGGGGCTAATGGTCGCTTGTTTTGCGTTCTTATTTTCTTTTTAATAATAACTTCCTCTTCCTCGTCGCTACTACTTTCTTCTACAATAACCTTACGCTTCGGCTTTTTGTGCGTCTTTAATTCGTCTAATTCTGCTTCCAATTTACCTAAATGCGATAGAACCTTAAGATGAGATGCATAATCAGCATATACAGGCTTTGGTGGTTCAGGAACTACAACATCATCAGGAACAGGCTTTGGTTTAGAAACCTTTGGCTTTACAATACGAGTTGTTGTAGTCGTTCGCTTTGCTACTACCTGCTCTTCCTTAGGTGCCTTTGCCTTTGCTTCTGCCTTGGCTCGTCGGGCTTGTGCTAATGCCTGTAATGCCTTACTGGTTGCCTCAATCTGTGCTGGTGTGCGGGGCTTCTTCTCCTTCACTAAACTAATATTGGTGGTCTGGGTGGTTTCCGTCTCGCTGTCGCTCATTTTTCTAATAAAGGGTTTTTATAATAAAATCGTTGCGAAATTATTGTAAAAACATTGTAGCGTATTGTAGCCATTGTAGGTATTGTAAAAATTAACCGCAATACTCAAATGTAAAGTTTGGATTATTAAATAATAAATTGCGTTCGGTTCCTGATGTATTCGCATACGATATTCTGGTATAATCTACAGAACCCCAAGTTTCTAAATTACAGAAATACCAGCCGTAATTTACTCCTGCTTGTAAAATATATACTTGAGAAATTGTATTACCAGAAGTTGGATTAATAGTGTGAAACCCTACTGTAGGGTTAGTTTGAACATACCAAGTTGGACTATCAGCAATACTACCTACAACTCGTTGGTCAGACATATTGGTAAGCAATAAAACATTATTTCTACCGCTGTCTATACTACGAACATAATAAGATAAATAACTACAACCAAGGTTCATAGATAAACGCCAAGGACCACTAAACGGCACTTGAAACCCATTTAGATATGTTGCGTCGCCAAACGGATTTGTTAATACTATGGTTTCTTGTAGATTAGATGCCTTATAGTTTTCATATAAATAATAATTACCTCCAGCAATTGTAGCCAAAGTTATATATGATTGACTATTACCTATACCCTGGTCGTTTGTGTATGTATTAGGTCCTCCGTTATATTGAATAACCCAAAGCGGACTACCCATAGTATTATACGACACATTAGGTATATTATTAAATGTAGAAGTAGATATATTATTAACATTAAGCATTGAAGATATGTTAATTATTGGTGCTTGTAATGATATATTACTATCGCTGACTACCGATACGCCAGTTCTTCCACCAATTACAGCAACACTACCTGTTAAAACTGCCGTTCCTGTAGCAAGATTAGCGGTTAAATACATATCCTGCGTAGATATATTTACACTTGCACCGCTTCCCTGATTAGTAATAAATATATCGCCTCCGTTCTGTCCTATTATATTTCCTACATTACTTAAACTAAAATTAGTCATATTAACATTCGCAAGAGCAGGAACATTATACCAAGGTTGCGAAGCAGGAGGAGGATAAACCGAACCATTAATAGATGATACATTAGTAATTGTAGATACACTTAATATCGATTGAATATTTACAATACCACCAGTTCCAGCAGATACTACAACATTAGCACCATTAGCAACAGCATTTAGATTTAATTGACTTCCACCCTGTATATTTGTTGTTGTAAGAGCATTAACTATACTTAGATTTGTTCCACTATTTGCGTTAATATTTCTTACACCATTTAAACTATTACCCGCAAAATTTACTGCTTGTGATGCTGGGAAAGTAGCCCAATCACTCGCCGAACCGCCGTAAGGAGAACCATTAATAGTAGAGACACCTGTAATTGTGCTTCCCTGTAATGCGAGATTTCCATTTACTTGAAAAAGACAATTTGCCGTCGCTTTTATATCACTTTGAAGCACAACACCCGCATTACCTGTAAGTGCTAATGTTTGAGGACAAGCAACGCTAATACCACCTGAAGGCGATATAACTAACATATTACTATTACCTACTCCTACAGGTGCTTGTAAGGTTCTAACATTATTAATATCGTATCCTCCCATATTAACATCACTCAAAGCAGTAATACTATACCAAGGCGTATTAGTTCCAGGAATATAAGCCGAACCATTAATACTTGATAGATTGACTAACTCTAATTTACTACTGGGACGAATAGTTATAGAACCTAATCCATTATCAGTAATAGTTGATGTATTAATAAGATTACCAGATATAGAACCATTGGTTGTAATACTACCGCCAACCTGTGTTAGATTACCTGTTAGTGCTGTTGTTCCTGCTACACCAAGACCACCTACAACCGCAGCTCCACCGTTCAAACTTGCTACACCAGATACAGTAGTTCCACCTGTAATTGTAGTTAAACCAATTATATTTGTATTTCCTGTTATATTAACTTCTCCACCTAAGGTTGTAGCACCTACAACTTCAAATCCACCCTCTACAGATGTATTACCTATAGTATTGTTTTCACCAGTAATATTAACAATACCCTCCATAGTAATTGTTGGTGCTAAGAGATTAATATTTGCTACAGCAGTCAAAGCCAATTCGCCACCAGCGGTAATATCTACATCAACACCACCAGCAATACCTACACCTTGTAGCGACGCAATAGAAGTTCCACCCACACCAGAATATAGACTAATGTTATTCGCACAATTTATAGGATTAGGAACTAATAATGTTCCTCCGCCTACTTGAAATACATCAGGATAAAAGGTAGCATCAGGATAATACCCGCCAAGAACACCGGTTCCAAAATTTAAATTATCTCTAATTGTTATACCTGTTCCTTGCGGAATAGATACATTTGATACAGCAGGAAAATTAGCCCAATTTGCAGTATTACCACCACCTACAGCAACACCATTAATATTTAATACAGCGGTTCCACCAGTTCCAGTAGTCGTAAGCGTATTATTATCTAATATTAGATTGCCTGGGACAGCAACATTATTAGAAATAATAGTAGAAGTATTTGCGAATGAAATATTTTGAGTTTTAGTAGTCAATGCTGATACAGCAGGGTAAGCCGATATATCAACCTGTGATATAGTTCCTCCACCATCAGGAGTTAATACAACTTGGTTAAGTGATTGGGAAAGCGTATATGTGCTTACAGCACCGCCACCACCGCCACCACCTGTAATACCACTTTCGCTAAAATCCTCTCCTAAAGCATTTGGGGGTGGAAAAGATATATAGTCGGTCATTTCTATACTGGCGACTTATTTTTTAAAAGATTAGTAGGGTCAATATCAATTG
>SESF01028366.1_pt1 | contig 10276 bp, 8 predicted proteins | sample 3171521 | NCBI WGS metagenome assembly SESF01 (sample SAMN10866945, study PRJNA518727) | freshwater metagenome | biome: subpolar coniferous forest; feature: holomictic lake; material: water; isolation source: holomictic Lake 227, 6 m and 8 m depth | place: Canada: near Kenora, Ontario | collected...
TAACCCAAAAACGCTCTAACTCGCAAAGGCCGCCGCCATGCTAAAAAACGGGGTGGGCACGATGGCCCTCCACCATTGGTTTGCCGGCGTAACCCAGGACCCCCAGCGTCGCCTGGACGTTGGCTTCGATGGTGAACCTCCCGGCCAGCTCCCGCAAGCGCGGGCGCGCGGCGGCGCGGCGGGTGGGATCGCTCCAGGCCTCCACGGCGCGAGCCAGCCCGGCGGCGTCGGACGGGTTTGCCAGCACTTCCCCTTCTTCCCCCGGCGTGAGAATCTCCGAAAACCCGTTGGAAGCGGTGGTCAGGACAGGCAGCCCGGCGGCGAGCGCCTCCAGGCAGGCGTTGGAAAAAGGATCGTAAAGCGTCGGGAGCACAAAGAGATCCGCCGCCGCGTAACAGGCGGCCATTTCCCGCACGGGCCCAAGGAAGCGGATCCGCCCGCCGCCGCCAAGGTAGCGGCGGGGGTTCCCCCGCCCGGCCACGAGCAGCACCGGGCGCGCGGCTTCGCGCACCCGCGCGACGGCGTCGATGGCCGTTCGCAGCCCCTTGCGCTCCCAGCCGCTTCCGGCAAAAAGGAGGGCCAGATCCCCGGTTCCCAAGCCCAACCGTGCCCGGGCTTGTTCGCGGAGAGCATTATCGGCAACCGGAGCCGCCGGGAGGCCGTTGTAAACCACCGAAATCCGCTCCGCCGGGTAGCCGTAGGCGCGGACGATCTCGTCGCGCACCATCCGGCAGTTGGCGATGATCCGGCCGGCCCCCCCGGGCGAAAAGAGGCGCGCTTCCAGGGCGAGCAACTGCCGGTGTTTCGGGTTCAGCCCCCTGGTCCAGCGCTTCCAGAACGGCTCCACCGCGTCGCGGCGGGCGAGCCAGGCCCGGTGGACGCCGTCCCCCGCCCGGTAGGCGTCGCACGTCCAGACGCGCTCCAGGGAAAAGAGGGAATCGCAGGGGACCCGCGCGCGTGCGGCCTGCAAAGCGTCGGCGAAAGCGAGCGGCGAGCTGCCCGGCAGCCGCTCGATCCGCTCCCCCGGCCAATCCGCGCGGGGCCAATCGGCGGAGGTGAACAGCGTGTACGTGTGCCCCCCGGCCCGGAGCGCCTGGGCAAAGCGTTTTAAATACGCCTCCGCGCCGCCCGTGGCCGAATACCCCCGCCTGACAAGTCCGATGTGCATCGCCTTAAGAATTGCCGCCGGTTCCGGCGCGGCGAGGGGAAAACTGGGGAACGCTTGAAAACATGGAGAACAAAAGATAAAGGTTCCCGTTCACAAAAGGAATTGCTGATTATAGCATTTCTCGAAACCCGAAACCCAATGGGGCTCCCGGAACCCGGCGCGCTCCCCAGCATGAATATCCTCGCGCTCAAACTCAAGCGAATCGGCGACCTCGTCCTGACCACGCCCGCCCTGGCCGTGTTGAAGGAGATGTTTCCGCGAGCCCGCTTGACGCTCTGCCTCATGGAAAATTGCGAGGGGCTCCTCCCGGCGATGCCGTACGTGGACGAGCCGCTGGTGTTCCGGGCCCGGCGCCTCAACGCCCGGCTGCTCTCCCGGCTCGCCACCGGCCGCTTCGACGTTTGCCTGGACTTCACCGGCAACGACCGCTCCGCCTTCTTCACCCTGCTTTCCCGCGCTCCCCGCCGGATCACCTTCGGGTGGGTCAAACGCTCCCGGCACCGCTCCCTGCCGTTCAATGAATTTGTCGATTCCAGCGTCCGCGAAAACCACACCGTGGACCACCACCTTGACTTGCTGCGCCCCCTGGGCATCGAGCGCCGCGAAGCCCCCATTCGGCTGGACCTCCCTCCCGGCGCGGGGGACACCGCCGATGCCCTCCTGGCGCAAGCCGGCATCCGCGGCCCCTTTGCGGTCGTCCACCCCGGGACGGCGCGCGCCGAAAAATACTGGGTTCCCTCGCGCTGGGCGGCCGTGATCGACCATTGCCAGGGGGCGCTTGGCCTCCCCTGCGTGATCACCGGCAGCCTGGACGGGTTTGAGCAGGCGCACATGCGGGCCATCCGGGCGGAAATGCGCACGCCGTGGCGCGATTTCTCCGGGAAGCTCGATCTCCTTGGCCTGGCCGCCATCATCCGGCGCGCCGCGTTGCTCTTGAGCATGGATTCCGCCCCCGTGCATCTGGGCGCGGCCTTCGGCACGCCGCAAATCGCCCTTTTTGGCGAAACCAACCCGTTCGCCTGGCGTCCCCGGCACGGCCGGGCCATCGTCCTCTACGCGGGCAAACAGGGGCCGGTCACCCAATTCGAGCCCCGGGAACGCCCCCAGCCCTTGACGGATTTATCGACGGAGACCGTCCTCCGTGCTATAGCCTCGCTCTCCGCAGCCTCCCTTCCCATTCATTCATGAGCAAAAAATCTAAACGCGAGCCCAAAATCCCGATGCGCGAACTGATGCGCCGGATGTGGGTTCCTTACAAACAGCTTCTTCCCTACCTGGCGAAATACAGGGCGCGCTTTATCTCAGGGCTGCTGTGCGGCGTGGCCGCGGGTTTCAGCAACTCGATGGTGCCGCTGACCCTCAAGCGGGTTGGGGACACCATTTTCCCCAGCGGCTCCTCCAAACACCTCAGCGCGGAAATGCTCCATCAAGGCCCCGGTGTTGCGACGATGATTTGGGTCTGCTTGCTGATCCCCACCGTCATGATGGCCCGCAGCATCTTCGGCTACCTGAACACTTACTACATCACGTGGGTCAGCCTTAAACTGCTCAACGACATCCGCAACGACCTTTTCCGGAAAATCGTCGTCCAGCCGCTCTCCTTTTTTAACACCCGGCACTCGGGAATGTTGATCGGCCATATCATGAACGACTCGCGCATGGCGCAAATGGCCCTCTCGCAAGTCAGCGCCGATATTGTCACACAGCCGGTTACGGTCATCACCTCCGTCTGCGTGCTTTTGCATCTGGACTGGCGCTTTACGATCATCAGCCTGATCCTTTTCCCGGTCTGCCTGATTCCCATCGTGGTCTTTGGCCGCAAAATCCGCAAAGAAGGGGGTTCCGAAGAAACCAAGGCGGGCATGATGATGGTGATCCTTCAGGAAGCATTTGCGGGGATTCGGGTGATCAAAGCCCTTTCGCGCGAGCCGCACGAAATCCACCACTTTGAGGAGTCGGGCGATTTCCAATTCAAAATCGCCATCAAAGTCCGCAAGGCGATGGAAATCGTGGGGCCCATTATCGAGGCGGTCTCGGCCGTGGGCGTCATGCTTGCGCTGGTTTACGTGGGTGTGCGGGGCATCTCGGCAGGCACGTTTCTGGCCCTCGTCACGGCCCTCTTCATGATGTATGACCCGGTCAAAAAGCTCAGCAAGATCCATCTCCAACTGCAAAAGGCGCTGGTCTCCACCGAGCGGATTTTCGAGTTGATGCACATTGAGCCGGAGATCAAGGACGCACCCAACGCCCTGGAACTGGGGCGGTCCCGCGGTCAGATCGTCCTCAAAGACGTCTCCTTCCGCTACCGCGACGATCTGCCCCCCGCCGTGGAGGGGATCAACCTCGACATCGAGCCCGGCAAGACCTACGCGCTGGTGGGCCAGAGCGGCGCGGGCAAGAGCACCATCATCAGCCTGATCCTGCGTTTCTACGATCCGCAATGCGGCTCCATCCAGATCGACGGCCACGACCTGCGCGGCGTCTCCCAGGCGTCCCTGCGCAAAAACATCGCCATCGTCACGCAGGACACCTTCCTTTTCCACGCCACCATCCTGGAGAACATCCGCTACGGGCGGCTCGACGCAACCGACCAGGAGGTCTACGCCGCCGCCGAGCAGGCCTACGCGCACGAGTTCATCTGCGCCCAGCCCGAAGGCTACCAGACACTGGTCGGCGACAAGGGGTGCATGCTCTCCGGCGGCCAGCAGCAGCGCATCGCCATCGCGCGCGCCCTCCTCAAAAACGCTCCCATCCTCCTGCTTGACGAGGCCACCAGCGCGCTGGATTCCGAATCGGAACAAAAAATCCAACTCGCCCTTGATCGGCTGGCCGTTGGGCGTACCGTCATCGCCATCGCCCACCGCCTCTCCACCATCCTGAACGCGGACCAGATCGTCAGCATGGCGGACGGCCGCATTGTGGAGAAGGGGACCCACGCGGAACTCTTCGCGCAAAACGGCAACTACCGGCGGCTGCACGACCTGCAATTCAACAAGCACGACAACGAAACGCCCGCCCTTTCCTGATGCACCCCATGTTTTTTCCACGCCTCTTCGCCCTCACGCTCGCCGGAATGCTCGCCGGGGCCGTTGCCCTCCACGCCCAGGAGGGGGGCACCCCCCTCAAAGTCACCACCACCATCCATGGCGACGGAACGCGCACCGACATCCAGAAGGACCTGGACGCCCGCGTCTCCGAAGCGAAAACCTACGACGCCTCCAAAAGGCTCATCCAACGCTGGGTCTACACCCTCGACGACCAGGGGCGGGAAGTGGAAGGCATCTCCTACGACGCCAAGGAGAAGATCCTCGCCCGGGTGAGCTACAGCTACGACGTGTTTGGGAACGTCGGCGAGGTCATTGAAAAAGCCGCCAACGGAGCCCCCGTGCGCCGGACTGTCTACCACCGCGACGCCACCGGGCAGGTGGTCGGCAGCGACACCTTTGACGCCCAGGGCAACCCGATCAACCCGAAGCCCGGCGCCAGTAAAAAGGGCCGCAGCCGGTAGAGCGGTTTACTGACGAGCAACGCCGCACCGCGTGCCGCCGCGGCTTTTCGGAAAGATATTTTGGCGGTTGCTTTACAGCCCCATGGCCTTGCGGACGCGGGTGAGCGTGGCGTTGGCCAGCTCGTTGGCGCGGACCGCGCCACGACGGAGCACGTTGTCGATGAAGCCGGGGTCCCGCTCAATAGCCTCGCGCCGAGCGCGGGCCGGGGCGAAGTGTTCCCAGATGGCCGCGAAGAGGCGTTTTTTGAAATCGCCATAGCCGAAGCCGCCCGTTCGGAAGTCGGCTTCCATTTGCGCCACGTCGGCCTCCGGGGCGAAAAGCCGGTAGAGCCCGACGATGGAGGAGGTGGCGGGGTCTTTGGGGGCTTCCACCGGGGTGGAGTCGGTGACGATCCCCATGATTTTCTTTTTGAGGGCTTTTTCTTCCAGGAACAACTCGATGGTGTTCCCGTAGCTCTTGCTCATTTTCTGGCCGTCCAGGCCGGGGATGGTGGCCAGGTTGGGGAGGATGCTCGGTTCCGGGAGCTTGAGCAGGCCCGCGCCGAACGTCTCGTTCATTTTGATGGCGAGATCGCGCGTGACTTCGACGTGCTGCTTCTGGTCCCTGCCCACGGGGACAATGTCGCTGTCGTAAATGAGGATGTCGGCGGCCATGAGGACGGGGTAGGCGAAGAGGCCGTGGCTGGGAGCGAACCCCTTGGCCAGGGCGTCCTTGTAGGCGTGGCAGCGCTCCAGCAGGGCCATGGGGGTGAGCACGGAGAGGAGCCACGAGAGCTCGGTCACTTGCGGCACGTCGGATTGCTTGAAGAGAACGGCCTTGGCCGGGTCGAGCCCGCAGGCCAGGAAGTCGAGCGCCGCCCTGTGCGTGTTCTCGCGGAGCTGGGCCGCGTTATGGACGGTGGTCAGCGCGTGGTAATCGGCCAGGAAATAGAGGGCTTCGCCCTTCTCCTGCCAGTCGATGGCGGGGCGCATCATGCCAAAGTAGTTGCCGATGTGAAGGCGGCCCGTCGGTTTGATTCCGGAAAGAATGCGTGGCATAGGTCTAAAAAAGAACTTTCTTCGCCGGAGGATGGGTTTGTCAAGAAGCCTAAGCAAAGGAGGCTGGCGCGCGGGGTTTTGGATTGATTTTCAGGTCTCGTTACGAATCTCCAATTCGTAACGCCCATGTCCGGTAAATTCTGTTTCCCTCATCGCTGCGAAACGGAGCTTCGCCCCCAATTGCGTTCCCAAGCTGGAGATTGGGAACGAGAGGCTATCCGCGAGCCAGCGGAAGCTTGCCATCGAGGCGGTTTCCTGAGATATTCCTTTTCCTAAACATTACATTTTAACTGCGTTAGGCAGATTGGGCGTCCTGAAACCTAGGAAATTTCACGCCACCAATCACTGCCAACTGCGCCGACAATCGGCGCGGTTCGGTCGTGCTTTGGTGGCGGGCTTTCCTAGGGCCTCAGGACCAGCGCGGCATGGACCGCGCCCTTCTTTTTGCCCTGGACGCAAACCTAGTACCTTGGAACGCATAAAATGACGCCTACCGCTTGTCTTTTTGGCCCAGGGCTGCGTTGTCAGCCCAAGGCGCTATCTTCAGATAGCGCCATGGGCTTCCGCCTTGCCCTGAACCAAAAATCCGGCGCTCTATGCGCCATTTTCCTTGTTACAAGGTACTAGGAGCAAAAGCATGAAGGCAGTCTGCGGGGGACGCAAAAAGTTGTATTCGAAAAGTCAGCGGATCAAGGAATGGCTGGTTTCCCTTGGGCCGGATAATCCGCTCGTGAAGCTCGCGCTAACTCTGCATGGACGTCTCCATCACTATCGGATCACCTTTCTCCCCAACGGCATCAAGATCGCAAAAAATCCCCGGGCAATCTTGGTAAGACACGAGCACTATTTACTTGTGCCGATGATTGAGCAGGAATTTGACCATTACTTCCATACGATCGCCTCGAAGCCGGGCGGCGAGGAAATGCTGCTGGATTTTTCCAAGCCCGGCGCGCATCGGTATTTGCCGTCGGGATTGGAATTGGTTTGCCCGGGAATCCCGGAAGATGAGTCGATGGACGCCTATCTGCACCAATTCAAGCTCCGGGAAGGCATGACCGTCTTTGACGTGGGCGCAAACGCAGGCCTGACTGCCTGTTTCTTATCCCGGGAAGTCGGCCCCGAGGGGAAAGTCTATGCTTTCGAACCCGACGACATCAATCGCCATTATCTTCTGGAAAATGTCCGGCGGCTCGGGCTGGAAAACGTCACGGTGCTTGACTGGGCCATCGGCGCCCGGAATGGCAAGGTGCTGTTCCATATGGACGGCACTACCACGGCCGGACTGGCCGATCTCGCGCTTTACCCGGGCACCGGCTCCCTCAAGGAAGTCCAGATGTTCACGCTGGAAGAATGCTGCGCGCGACTCGGGTGCGCGCCGGATTTTATCAAGATGGATATCGAGGGCGCAGAAACGGGCGTGGTCCGGGCGGCGCTGGAATTCCTGAAACGCACGCCCATACGCTTCTCCATCGAGAGCAACCATCCGATGAAGGACGGAGCGCTTACCTGTCATGAATTGGACAAGCTGTTCCTGTCGATTGGCTACAGGGTGGAATCGTCGGACAAGTATGGCCAGGTGTTTACCTGGGCGGCTCCGGGGGTTTTGGATTGATTTGACTCCCCCGCTATTTAACCTGCCCGGATGTCCGGTCTTTCTTCATCCGATTCTCTCTCCTCCATTCTGGAACCCGCCGACGTTTTCGCGCGCCGCCACCTCGGCTCCAACCCGCAGGAGATGGCGCAAATGCTCGCCGCAGTCGGCTACGATTCCCTGGAGGCGCTCACAAATGCCGCCGTGCCCGCCGCGATCCGGTTGGCGGAACCGCTCCGCCTCCCCCCCGCCCAAAGCGAGCACGCGGCGCTGGATGAACTGCGCGCGATGATCGGCGCGGGCAACCGCTTTTTCCGCTCCCACATCGGCATGGGGTATTCTGATTGCATCACCCCGCCGGTGATCCAGCGCAACGTTCTTTGCAATCCCGGCTGGTACACCGCTTACACCCCCTACCAGGCGGAGGTTTCGCAGGGGCGGCTTGAGGCGCTCCTCAATTTCCAGACCATGATCGTGAGCCTGACCGGCCTGGACATTGCGAACGCCTCGCTCTTGGACGAGGGGACAGCGGCGGCCGAGGCGGTGGCCATGTGCCGCGCGCTCCGCAAAGACGCGGCGGCCAACACGCTCTTCGTTTCCAGCCAATGCCACCCGCAGACGGTGGCCGTCGTCCAGACCCGGGCCCAGGCGCTGGGCATCCAGGTGGTGGTGGGGGATGCGGAGGCTTGCGATTTTGCGGAAAAGACGTTTGCCGTGCTGCTGCAAGTGCCCGGCACGGATGGGACCATCGCGGAGCCCGAGGCGCTCATCGCCAAGGCGCACGCGCACGGGGCGCTCGCCATCGTGGCCGCCGATCTCCTCGCGCTCACGCTGATCAAGCCGCCGGGGGAGATGGGGGCCGATGTGGCCGTGGGGACGACCCAGCGCTTTGGCGTGCCGATGGGCTACGGCGGGCCGCACGCCGCCTACTTCGCCACCCGCGACGCTTTCAAGCGTTCCATGCCGGGCCGGTTGGTGGGGGTTTCGCGCGACGCCCAGGGGAACCGCGCCTTGCGCCTCGCCCTCGGCACCCGCGAACAGCATATCCGCCGCGAGAAAGCCACCAGCAACATCTGCACGGCCCAGGTGCTCCTTGCCGTCATGGCCTCCATGTATGCCGTGTACCACGGGCCGGAGGGGCTGACCCGCATCGCGCGCAGGGTCCGCCTCTTTGCCCTGGCGCTCGCGGCCGGGCTGCGCAAGCTCGGCTGGGAGGTCGCCCGGGGGCCGTTCTTTGACACCGTCCGCGTGAACTTGGGCGGGCCCAGGGCGGCGGAACTCGTGGCCCTGGCGCAGGCGCGCGAGATCAACCTGCGCGTGCTCGACGACGCGACGATCACCATCGCCCTGGATGAGACGACCGACAGCCTGGCCGATCTTTTCGCCGTCTTCAATGGCGGCAAGGACGCCGGCTTTGACGACAACGCTCTCGCGGCGGAAGCGGACGCAGCGTTCCCGGAAAGCCTCGCCCGCGTGAGCCCCTTCCTGACGCAAGCGGTGTTCCAGAGCCATCACACCGAGACGGAGATGATGCGCTACCTCCACCGGCTGGAAACCAAGGACCTTTCGCTGACGACCTCAATGATCTCGCTCGGCTCGTGCACGATGAAGCTCAACGCCGCCAGCGAGATGTTCCCGCTGACGTGGCCGCTCATTGCGAAGCTCCACCCGTTCGCGCCCGCCGAACAGGCGCGGGGGTATGCCGCGCTCTTCCGCCAACTGGAGACGTGGCTGGCCGAGATCACCGGGCTGGCCGCCGTTTCCCTGCAGCCCAACGCCGGGGCCGCCGGGGAATACGCCGGGCTGCTGACCATTCGGGCCTACCACGCCAGCCGGGGGGAAGCGCACAGGGACATCTGCCTCATCCCCCACTCCTCCCACGGCACCAACCCCGCCAGCGCCGCCATGGCCGGGTTCAAGGTGGTCGATATCGCGTGCAACGCGGCGGGCGAGATCGACCTCGCCGACCTGCGCGCCAAGGCGGAACTGCACAAAGACCACCTCGCCGCCCTCATGGTGACCTACCCGAGCACCCATGGGGTGTTTGAGGAGACGATCCGGGAGATTTGCCAGATCGTCCATGCCGCCGGAGGCCAGCTCTATATGGATGGCGCGAACATGAACGCCCAGGTCGGCCTCACCAGCCCGGGCCGGATCGGCGCGGACGTCTGCCACCTCAATCTGCACAAAACCTTCGCCATTCCGCACGGCGGCGGCGGACCCGGCGTCGGGCCCATCGCGGTCGCCGCGCACCTGGCCCCGTTCCTCCCCTCCCATAGCGTCGTGCCGCCCGGCGGCGCGGGACGCGGCGGGGCGGTCGCCTCTGCCCCGTGGGGGAGCGCCTCCGTCCTCGTCATCCCGTGGATGTATCTGCGCATGATGGGGGGCGAGGGGCTCACCCGGGCCTCGCAATACGCCATCTTGAACGCCAACTACATCGCCCGGCGATTGAGCGCCTATTACCCGGTGCTCTATACCGGCAAAAACGGCCTCGCCGCCCACGAGTGCATTCTCGACTTGCGGGGGCTCAAAGACCGCACCGGCATCGACGTGGAAGACGTGGCCAAGCGCCTCATCGACTATGGGTTCCACGCCCCCACGATGTCGTGGCCCGTCCCGGGAACGCTGATGGTCGAGCCGACCGAAAGCGAGTCGAAGGAGGAGCTGGACCGCTTCTGCGACGCGATGATCGCCATTCACGCGGAAATCCTTGCCGTGGAATCCGGCGCGCTCGACCGCAAGGAGAACCCGCTCAAGCACGCTCCCCACACGGCGCGGGCCGTCGCCAACGACGCCTGGGCCCGGCCCTACCCGCGCGAGCAAGCGGCGTTCCCGAGCGCCTGGAGCCGCGAGCACAAGTTCTGGCCGGCGGTGGGCCGCGTGGACAATGTTTTTGGCGACCGGAATCTCGCCTGCGTCCTCGGGGGCTGCTGACCAGAAAGACGCTTTTTAGAGCGGTTTCGGTTTATTT
>SESF01026689.1_pt1 | contig 10272 bp, 7 predicted proteins | sample 3171521 | NCBI WGS metagenome assembly SESF01 (sample SAMN10866945, study PRJNA518727) | freshwater metagenome | biome: subpolar coniferous forest; feature: holomictic lake; material: water; isolation source: holomictic Lake 227, 6 m and 8 m depth | place: Canada: near Kenora, Ontario | collected...
AAGTTTTCCGGATTTCTGGATTTTGATCCGGATCATTCTCATTCACAAAGTACTGCTGAAATCCGGAAGTTCTACGAGCATCTGAAATCGGGTGATTCGCACCGGAAATTGCATTTTTCATTCGACCGGGAAAGTCTGAAAACAGACTTAAATAGCCGACTGTTTTTCAATTCAAATATTCCTCAACAGTATGGCGTAGGAAGCTCCGGCGCATTGGTAGCGGCACTTTTCAGCAGGTATATGAACGAGGATTCTGACACCCTACTTACTCCGGAATTGCTGAAAGCAGATTTTGCACTGCTCGAAAGCTATTTTCATGGCCGGAGTTCGGGACTTGATCCATTGATTTCATTCCTGAACCAGCCTCTGCTTCTTGATTCGGCAAAAACTATCCGGCCAGTTGAATTTGATTTGGCCCAGACCGGCTTGTCTGTTGCACTGATCGATACAAAAACGACCGGACCAACAGCTCCGTTAGTAGAGCATTTTATTGATCGTTTAAATGTGCCGGAATTTAAAACGGAATTTGAACAGCAGTTTATCCCTGCAAACAACGGGTGTATCGAATCGTTACTTCAGTATAATCAAACCGCATTTTTTCAATCTCTGGAAAAGCTTATTCAGTTTCAAATCGAGCATTTCCGCAAGATGATTCCCGGAGATTTTCAAATCCAAATTTCTCAGGCTTTGAATGAAAAGGTCTTCATCAAACTGCTGGGTTCGGGAGGTGGCGGCTTTTTGCTGGCTTTTGCCGAATCAGAAACTGTAATTGAAAATTGGTCGGCAAGTCGAGGCATTGAACTTTTAAAAGTGGTTTAACCTGAGTTCGATATTAAATTAAATAGTTTATGCGTGAAATACAACAAGTTAATAAGGTCAGATTGAATTGTGCAAATAATTTCTACTAAGGTTTGATTCAAAAAATAAGGTTTTAAAATCGTAACATGCACTTTTTAACCTCAATAGAGATATATTCACCAAAGAGAAGAACCTTATTCCCTTATTTGCAAAGGACTACCAAGTGATTTATATCGAACTCGGCATAGTTTGAGGCTACTTCCATACCGAAATAAAAAACTCCTCCGGATTGAAGAGTTTTTTATCTGTATCTAATTGATTCTTTAAACAGTAATTTCAGCAATAGCTAATTGTCTTTATCGTTTGCTCAAAACTTCTTTTTCGTACTGCTGAATTTCAGCGATATAGTCTGCACCAACCGGAACGCCGGCCTGAAGGCAATAATAATCCCACACCGCGCTGATTGGCTTGGTTTTCAGTTCTTCGAGCATGGCCAACCGTTCAAAGTTCTGCCCGGCTTCTTCCATTTCAACCAACGATTTGGTAGGTTCGAGCATGGCAATCATGAATGCCTTTTGGGCAGCACGGGTGCCAACCACATAAGCGCCAATCCGGTTAATCGAAGCATCAAAGAAATCAAGTCCGATATTGACACGGCTCAGAAAATTATTCCGGATGATTTCGGAAGCAATTAGCTGTAAATCATCGTTCAGGGTAACCACATGATCCGAATCCCAGCGCACCGGACGGGTTACATGCAACAAAATCTCGTCGATAAATTGCAGACAGGCGGAAATTTTATCGCCAACTTGTTCGGTAGGATGAAAGTGACCATTATCCAGGCAAATCAATTTGTTGTTTTTAATCGAGTATCCAAGGTAAAAATCGTGCGACCCAACCGTCATCGATTCGGCGCCAATACCGAACAATTTACTTTCAACCGCATCTTTCATGTGCTCCTTCGGATAGTCAACTGCCATAGCTTCATCGAGCGATTTTTTCAGTAAAACGCGGTGGCCGTTGCGGTCAATTGGAGTATCTTTGGATCCATCGGGAATCCATGTATTGTGAATGCTGGGTGTTCCGAGTTGTTTGCCAAATTCGGCAGAAATGGCACGGCAACGTCTGACATGTTCTACCCAAAACTGACGAATTTCTTCATTTTTGCTCGAAAGGGTAAATCCATCTGTGGCTTTGGGATGCGAAAAACAGGAGGCATTGAAATCCATCCCGATTCCCTGTACTTTACACCAATCGATCCAGCTTTGAAAATGCTTAATTTCAATCTGATCACGGTCGACGAATTCGCCCATGAAATCACCATAAATGGCATGAAGATTCAGCCGCTGTCGCCCCGGAAGTAGTGACAACACTTTTTCAAGGTCGGCACGCATTTGTCCGATAGTCCTGGCTTTTCCCGGATAGTTGCCCGTGGTTTGAATTCCACCGCCGGACAGGGTTGCATCCGGAGTTTCAAAACCACCCACATCGTCGGTTTGCCAGCAGTGAAGCGAGATCACGACCTCATTCATCTTTTGCAATACGGAATCCGTATTTACACCCAATTCGGCGTATTCGTCAATGGCCAGTTGATAGGCTTGTTCAATTCGTAATTTATTCATAATAGAGCCTCCCCTAACCCCTCCGCAGGAGGGGGATTTTTTGAGTATTGGTATTTTTTTCGATTAATTTTCTTCTATAACATCTTTTCCTTTGCGGCGCATACAGCGTTTCTATTTCAAGAAAAAACACTGGATGCGCCTTGTTACCTGCTCTTTCATCTTCCCCGGGTTGCGTCGTTCCTCCTTACCGTTCGGCTGAGCTCACGTCGAAGCCCTGGATTATTGATATTTGACACTTCCAGTGTCTATTTTCGCTCCCTTTCTCCCCAACATTTTGAACTTCATATCTCAAATGTTCAGATACTTCATGTACGAACTCCCTTCTCCATTGGAGAAGGGCTGGGGATGAGGCCTTTTGGGATGAGACTTACTGTTTTTTCGGATACCGGAATGTATAAGTTCCGGATCCAATATTCATTGAAACGCCTTTATCCGTTTGTTTCAAACTTTCCTTTAAAGCAGCCGTCACAGGTTGTGAATTGACTGTCAGCTGTTCCTGTGTCGCTTGTGGTAATGTTACCGTTGCGGTGGTATTTGCAGGAACTGTCACTTCATAAACGAAGTCGGTTCCATCCAGTTTCCATCCGGATTTTACCTTTCCGTAAAGCGAAATGAATTCTGCACTGGCATTGGTTAAACCACCTCCAGAATGAGGAGACAATAAAATATGCTTGTATCCGGGAGCCGAAGGATCAATATTTATTCCGGCCACATATTGGTACATCCACTCACCTATCGCTCCATAAGCATAATGATTAAAACTGTTCATGCCAACATCCTGGAAAGTTCCGTCAGGTTTTTGTCCATCCCAGCGTTCCCAGATGGTAGTTGCACCCTGGGTGATCGGATATAACCACGAAGGATATTGTTTGCGATTCATGAGCATAAATACCAAATCGTCGTATCCCTGAGAAGAAAGGGATTTGCACAGGAGTGGAGTTCCAACAAATCCACTCGTAAGATGTCCCATTTTTTTAACATCCGCAGCTAAGTACGATGCAGCTTTTGGAATTAAATCTGCAGGAAGCATATTAAATGACAGCGCCAGTGAATAGGCAGTTTGTGTATGAGAAACCAATCGTCCGGCAGGCGTAACAAACTCTTTATTAAAGGCCTTTTTTATGTTTTCAGAAAGCTGGCTGTATTTCTTTGCATCTTCATTTTTTCCAATAATGGTTGCTATTTTGGAAAGCAATCCGGAAGAATATGAATAATAGGCAGTGGCAATCAGGTCTTTCTCAGTGGTGGCTCCAGGATAATCGGAATTGGTGGTAGCAAAAGCCAGCCAATCGCCAAAATGTGAATCTCCGGTCCAAAGGAAATCATCTCCGGCGCGGGTAGTCATGTATTCGACCCAGGCTTTCATGCTTGGATACTGAACTTCCAGAATCCGTTTGTCGCCATAGGTCAGGTAAGTTGTCCAGGGCACCACGATGGAAGCATCGGCCCAGGCAGTTGAACCTCCGCCACCTTTCAAAACATCCGGAATGACGTGAGGAACGACGCCGTTTGGCAGCTGATCGGCCGCCAAATCACGCATCCATTTGGTGTAGAACGGAGCCACATCGAAATTGAAAGCAGCAGTCATACTGAAAACCTGTGCATCGCCGGTCCAGCCCAAACGTTCATCACGTTGCGGGCAATCGGTAGGAACATCCAGAAAATTACCTTTTTGGCCCCACTGAATGTTGTGCTGAAGCTGATTGATCATCGGATCGGAACAGGCAAACGATCCGGTAGGTTTCATGTCTGAATGAATAACCTCTCCGGTAATCAGGTCGAGTGATGGCGGAGTTGAAAGTCCTTCAATTTTCACAAAACGGAAACCATGGAAAGTAAAGTGCGGCTCGTAGATTTCCTCGCCTTCGCCTTTCAGAATATATACATCAGTCGCTTTGGCACTCCGGAGATTGGCAGTGTAAAAGTTTCCTTCCTTATCCAGAACCTCGGCAAATTTCAGAGTGATCTGATCGCCTTTTTTGCCCTGAATACGAAGCTTCACCCAACCGACCATGTTCTGGCCCATGTCGAAAACGGTTTCGCCTTTCGGAGTGGTAAACAGTTTCAGCGGTTTCATTTCCTGAATGGCTTTCACGACAACTCCCTGAGGTGCAACCAGTATTTTCTTTGACTGATCTAATACAGAAACTTTTCCCCACTGGGAATCATTAAAACCTGCATTGGCCCATCCCGTCAATTCCTTGCGTGCATCGTAGGTTTCACCATTGTAAATATCCGAAAAGATGATCGGGCCACGGGTTACTTTCCAGCTTGCATCAGAACCGATTGTTTCGCTTGTTCCATCGGTATAGTTCAGTTGCAGCTGAGCCAAAAGAGCTAATTTACTTCCGTAGTAACCATTTTGGTTTCCCCAGCCGATATTTCCCCGATACCAGCCATCGCCAACAATTGCACCAAGCGAATTCTTCGGCTGAATCATCGCTGTCACATCATAGGTTTGGTACTGAATCCGGTTTTTATAACTGGTCCATCCCGGGGTAAACAGGTCGGCACTGACCTTTTGCCCATTCAGGAACAATTGGTACAACCCGAGCGAAGTGACATATACCCGTGCCGATTTAAGCTTCTTTCCTGAAGTAAAATCTTTCCTGAAAAATTGAGAAGGTTTTGACCGTGCGGTATCTTTATCTGTTTCCATAGTAATCCATGAAGCCTTCCACGATTCCGGTTCCAGAATACCCATTTCCCAGAAAGAAGGTGCACTCCAGGCAGTAGCTTTCCCTTTGCTGTCCCAAATGCGAACCTGCCAGTAGACCCTTTGCATCGATTTTAATGCAGGTCCGTCATAAGTTACATTCACCGATTGTGACGAATTCACTTTTCCTGAAGTCCAGATCACTTTACCTTTTGCAGTCTGGTCAGTCACCTGCATTTCATAGGCAGTCTGAAGGATATTTTCTTCCGCAGAATTCATTTGCCAGCTCAGGCGGGGTTTTTGAATGTCAATACCAACCGGGTTTGTGTGATACTCACAGATCAGCTCTTTTACCTCGGTTTTGACTGCGGCAAAAGTACTGGAACCGCTGATTAGTAACAAAAAGACGAAAAGTTTCGTCAAAAATGCCGTGTGTTTCATGATGGTTTAGTTTTAATTATCGTAAGTTTTTCTCTATTGTAATTTCATTTTTTATGGTCAATTCTGTTCCCTGCCTGCGGCAGGCAGGCGTCCGAAAAAATAGCCAAGGTTTGCACTGCTTATTTCCGCGGACGGGATGCTTATTTATTTCGCTTTCTACAAATATTTCGGTGCTCTGGACCTTTCGCGCCAATCTAAAAGCAGCAAAGCTGCAGAATGTTTGTAGAAATTTGGTTCAATGAACGCAATTTGAGGTGCAGCGCACCGTAATTTATTTCATATAAAATACTTCTTCCAACGCAACGGTAACCGGGGAATGATCGGGATTGGTTTTCATGATATCGGCCATAAAAGCCCACCATTTCTGAACAATTTCAGTTTGACCCAAATCCTGTGAACTTCCGGATCCGCTCACCTTCTGAAAAGCAAACAAGGTATTGGTTTCCTCATCCAGAAAGATAGAATATTCACTGATTCCGGCATCTTTGAGCAACTGACTCAGTTCAGGCCAGATTTTATCATGCCGTTTTTTATACTCTTCTTTTTGACCTTCGAGAAGGTGCATTTTAAAAGCTAATCGCATAAAAGTTCCAAGTTTAAAGTTCCAAGCCTTTGGCTGAGGATTGGATATTGATTCTTTTTCTTTTTTGTCAGACCCTGAACCAAGTTCAGGGTGACTATCTCTGCAAGTTCAGGCTGAAGCCTTTAGCGTCATGCTGAACTTGTTTCAGCATCTCATTAAGTACACAAGAGATTTTACATCGAATTCCCGATCCCAACCAAAGCCACCGCTAACAGAATGATAGCAATACCAGCAGTTATTGTTCCCTTGGTTTTGACTGAAACTCCAGTCCACTCTTTGCGGTAAATACCCCACATGTTGGCCGTCAGAATGATCGTTGACATATGCAGAATCCAGGAGCTTGCACCATTTCCCAGTTTGCTTGCGCCCATTCCGTAAAAGAAAAACTGCATAAACCAGGTCGTTCCGGCTAAGGCCGAAAAAATGAGATTGCTGGCAATTGGTGTAGACTTGTTGGTGAAATCACCGTACGATTTATTCTTTAAACTAAGAATGGTGGTCCAGATAAGATTGGTGGTTAAACCACCCCAAAGGATTATCACATAAGTCACATTGGTTTGAAATAATGGGTTGCATCCCTGGGAAACAGCAACTTCTGCCATCGGTTGCCCGGCTTCAATACCAAAATTCATGAATGAACTTAATATCCCTGAAATGACTGCTATAATTAGTCCCTTGACCAGACTGAACTCGGCGACACTTGCTTTTTGCTGTTCTTCCGACAATTCATTTTCTTTCATCATTCCGGCCTTTCCTGAAATCGCGATACCAATGAGACATACGACAACACCCAGCAAGACCAAACGTCCTCCAGGATGAGCCATCATGTCGGTAAACGAAATCTTTCCGACAGTTGGATTTATACTATAATAAATTGATGGAACAATTGATCCGAAAGCAGCACAAAAGCCAAGCACCACCGAATTTCCGAGCGACATTCCCAGGTAGCGAACTCCCAATCCGTAGGTTAATCCACCTATTCCCCACATTAATCCCATCAGAAAAGTGATTGAAAGAATCTGGCCGGAGCTGTTTGCAATGATATGTACAAAATCCGGGATGGTTAGATAGGCTGCCAGTGGCGGAACAATAAGCCATGAAAAGAGTCCGCCGATGATCCAGTAGCTTTCCCAGGCCCATCCTTTCACCTTGTTGTATGGCATATAAAAACTTCCTGAAGCAAATCCTCCGATCGAATGAAAAATAACGCCTAATAATGCATTCATAGTTTAGTTAAGTTAAGTTTTATCTTTTATGACTTTAATAGTTAGTTTTGTAAAAGTAAAGATACTTATGATTTAATGTTAATCAATACGCGAAATGATTGTTAATTTGCATAAACTGACACAAGAAGCCCCACTCCAAATTCTCCACGAAAAGGAAAGAAGCCCCTCTAAATCTCCCCAAAGGGGAGACTTTTGGGAATAGGAGGTTCTGAATGAAAAAGCCTTTTATAACGTTTATTTTATCTAAAAGTATAGACTAACAAATGCCAATGTTTTATTTCCCCTTCCTCGGCTACTCTTTATACATATCTCTTAATCCAAAAATGATGATCAAAAGAAACAAAAAAGGCCTGAAGGGCCGGCAGATATTAGCCCAGGGCAAACGACGCAGGAGTGTCGCCCTGGGTTGGGAAACGGGTAGGAGAATCGTCCGCACGATAAGTATCATAAAAGAGTATTTCTTATTTCGGACGAAAGGGATGATCTCTATTCTCAGACAAATGATGTCACTAAATTCCGTCCGAAATAGATTACTTGCTTTGTTCATCGAATTCTCGCGGACGGTTTTACTTCTGCATTTCATACCCAGAGCGGCGTTTCGGTTCGTTCCTCCCGAAACTTTGCCCTGGGCTGACATATTTAGGACTTTCAAGCCTGAAAAAAATTCTGGTATTGACTTGTGTATAAATATCCCCCTCCTTTGGAGGGGTTAGAGGAGGCTTCTTATGAATGACTCGTTTGTAAAATACATCAATGCAAGTCCCATGGATAAAGAATGGGGATTGTATCTTACCGTAGCTGGATATGCACAAATACCGCCATCACTGGTCTATCCTCCGAGGGTACATCCGAGCGGATATTTCTTTACCTGGGAGAAAGGCCGTATTCTTCACGAATACCAGATCAACTACATTACCGAAGGTTCAGGAACATTTGAAACGGCCAACGATCAGTTTCAGGTTGTACCGGGCTCCATGATTATCCTCCGGCCCGGAACGTGGCATCGATACAAACCAGATCAAAACACGGGATGGAATGAGCATTACATCGGTTTCAACGGTGATTTTTGTGCACAGCTTTTTCAGGAAGGATTTTTCCAGGTTGGAAAACCCGTTTTATATGTTGGGTTTCAGGAAAGTCTGCTGAAACTTTTTTTCGAAATCATTCAGCTGGTAAAGGATGAAAAAACCGGTCATCAGCAGGTTGCTGCGGCCAGTATGATGTTGATGCTGAGTAAAATATTATCGGTGGTAAGGAACCAGGAATTTGCGGGAAAAACCATTGAACGCACCATCCGGAAAGCGTGTATGTATTTCAGGGAAAACCTGAACACGAATGTCAATATCGAAAAACTGGCAACTGATCTGAATGTTGGTTATTCGTATTTCAGGCAGATGTTCAGGAAATATACCGGTATCTCTCCAACGCAATACCATTTATCGCTGCGCATCCAGAAAGCAAAAGATTTGTTGGTTTCAACTGAGCAAAGTTTCAAGGAAATAGCCATCGATCTGGGATTCGAATCCTACTTCTATTTCTCGCGTATTTTCAAGGATAAAACCGGCAAAAGCCCGATGGAATTCAGGAAAGAGCATCATCAAACGTGAAGCCCCTATCCAACCTTTCCCCCGAGGGGAAAGGCTTAAGGTGTTCAGATTGCTGAAAGTTTTCCATAAAATGAGTATTTCAAAAATGCAATAATCTACAAATACCGATTCTTTCACCCCTCCTTCGGAGGGGATGGGGGAGGCTTTTTCCTAAAAATAGTAGATGCTTTTTGTTCCCCGTTTTTCCTTGTATTCTCCCTTTCGTACCACTTTTACAATCGATCGACGGTTAACTTCATGTTGTTCTTCAGTGCAGGTAACACCGTTTGCACACTTGTTCAATAATTTGGTTTCACCATATCCATGGTAAAGCATCCGGTTCGGATCGACTCCTTTTGAAGACAGGTAATCGAAAGCAGCTTTTGCACGTCTTTTGGAAAGAAGCATGTTGTATTCGTCGCTACCCCGCGAATCGGTATGCGATTCGACCCTGATTTCAAGGTCGGGAAACTCCTTCATGAGCGCAATTAATTTGTCGAGAATCGCAGCCGCTTCAGGTTTGATCTCGGTTTGATCCAACGCATAATTAATGTATTCTATTTCAACCACCTGCAAAGGCACGCCACCTTCCTCCTCCATGCTCTTGGGAGCAGGGTCGTTCGATGTTTCATCGATTTTCTGATCGAGGAATATTTCTGAGAATACTTCGTCGTTTGGCCGAAGCGTATTGGTCTCCACCGTTTTTTCGCTTTCGGAATAGAATTCCTTATTTACATTGACGATGTACTGTTGTCCCTTGCTGACTTCAAATTCGAACTGACCATCGGAACGGGTTACGCTTGAACGAATCGTCTTTCCATCCTCATCGATGACCACAACTTTAGCATCCGGTAAAACATCTTTGGTGTCGCGGTCTTTAACAGTTCCCCGAATAATAACCGGTATATGATTGATTTTCAGAGAATAGATATCATCGTTTCCTTTGCCGCCACTCCGGTTCGAAGAAAAATAACCTTTTACCCCGGTTGAATCCAAAGCCAATCCAAAATCATCTTTTGCTGAGTTAATGGGATAGCCCATATTTTCGATGCTGGTAAAGATTCCCCGTTCAGGAACTGAAAAATAGATATCCAAACCACCCAGACCGCCATGTCCGTCACTGGCAAAATAGATTACTCCGTCGTCACTGATAAACGGGAAGAACTCGTTTCCTTCGGTATTTATCTTAGGACCCAGGTTGAATGGTTTACTCCATTGCCCGTTAGATAAAACGCTGAAATACAAGTCAGATTTACCATAGCCGCCCGGCATATCGGAAGCAAAATACATGATTGTTCCGTCTTTACTGATCGAAGGATGCCCGGCCGAATATTCATCGCTGTTGAACTTGAAACTTCCG
>SESF01001017.1_pt1 | contig 10270 bp, 7 predicted proteins | sample 3171521 | NCBI WGS metagenome assembly SESF01 (sample SAMN10866945, study PRJNA518727) | freshwater metagenome | biome: subpolar coniferous forest; feature: holomictic lake; material: water; isolation source: holomictic Lake 227, 6 m and 8 m depth | place: Canada: near Kenora, Ontario | collected...
AATCAATGCAACATTTGCAGAGATAAGCTCATTTATTATTTTATTATATATTCCTATATTAATGGCCATTCTCCTTTATTTCGTGAATTTTATATTGCTTATTGTATTTTTCCTGCTCTAAAATATATTCTAATAAAAGTACTTCATTAAATGCAGGGCAATAAAAATGAAATTTACTTACTCCAGCATTTACAAATAAATAAGCTACATCTTTAGGCATTGTATTTGCAAGATTTGCAATAAAAAAAGGATACTCCATACTTTCAATTGTTGTGAGCAAATCATCCTTTAATTCCAATGGTTCCTCCTTTATATAAGTTCCAAATTGCAATAACGCAGTTCTTAAAATTAATTTATCGATTAAGTTATTTGCTGTATAATATTCATTTTTTACTTCCTCTATAAGTTGAGGTTTATATTTCTCTAATTGAGGTATCGGCTTAATGCTCATTAATCTAGCCAAATGGTATAATATGATAGCAGTTTTTTTATAATAAACACTCATTACATCAGGTTTAGTAACATGGTGTTTTTGTTCAATCATATGACATAGCAATTCAATACTAGCAGTATCTGCAGGCAGCCATGCAAGGTTATTTGTTTGAACCATCAATAATACATTCGCAATGGTGCAGACATCGAATTCAACCATCATCTTCTTCCCAAACCAACAGCTATAGGCTCCAAATTTTTTGTACTCATCCAATGTATTTTTAACAGGCCAAGATGGCTTATTAATAAACTCTTGCATTAACACATGAACCGAGTCTGTTGAGCAATTTGATTCATTCAACGCTAATAACATGATTGCTGTATCATCTAAATCATCAGCCAACGAATTTTTTTTATCAAACCAATTAATCCATCCTGAATTAGGGAAAATTTTTACTGTATCTGTTGGCCAAAAATTATATGTATTCCTACCTTGGTTATTTTTAAATTTAAGGGAGATCTTCTTCACTCTTGATAATATAGAATCACATAAAACGCGATTCTTTGGAGAAAGCAAGGCTTTATTCTTATTAAGCGTAAAAGCAATCAGTCCAGTAAAAAAAATATTATCGTCTTTTTTTAAAGTATGATGATTCAACTTATACTGTCGATAGCAGGGGAATAAACCATTTACAAAATAAGGATCTTGCCCATTTTGTTGAACTAATAAGCGTTCTAATAATTTATTGACTAAACTATCATTTGCATGAACATTCAAAGATGAAATGAGAAATAAAAAAATAATAACGCTTTTATCCCATTTCATTTTTGTAATGGATGCAATTTTATAAAAAATATCTTAAACAATTAATGATAGAAAAATACAAAAATTATTTTAAAATGGATCTGCTGATCACAATTCTTTGTACTTCACTAGTACCCTCATAGATCTGAGTGATTTTTGCATCGCGCATGAGTCGTTCTACATGGTATTCCTTCACAAAACCATATCCACCATGAATCTGAACGGCTTCGGTTGCGGTCCACATAGCCGTTTCACTGGCAAATACTTTCGCCATTGAAGAACTTAAAGTATAATCAATACCATTATCTTTTTCCCATGCTGCTTTCAGACATAATAATCTTGCTGCTTCAATTCTAGTAGCCATATCTGCTAGTTTGAATTGTATGGCTTGGTGATGCATGATCTCTTTACCAAAGGCCTTGCGTTGCTTGCTGTAAGCTAATGCCAGTTCATAGGCCCCACTAGCAATACCCAATGCCTGTGATGCAATCCCAATTCTTCCGCCTGCTAATGTTTTCATGGCAAACTTGAAACCAGATCCATCCTCCCCAATCCTATTCTCTTTAGGCACTTTCACATCTGTAAACATAATGGTATGGGTATCACTACCTCTAATACCCAATTTATTCTCTTTAGCAGCAACTGTTACACCGGGTGATGATTTTTCAACGATAAAAGCATTAATACCATGGCTTCCCTTCGACACATCTGTTTGGGCTATTACTAAATAAACAGAGGCAGATGAGCCATTGGTGATCCAGTTCTTAGTGCCATTAATCAAATAATGATCCCCTTTATCCTCTGCTTTTGTCTGCTGACTTGTTGCATCGCTTCCAGCTTCAGGTTCACTTAATAAAAATGCACCGATATATAGCTCACCATCTTTGATTCCTTGAGCCAATGGTGACAAATATTTTTGTTTCTGTTCTTCATTAGCAAACTTCTCTAATCCCCAACAAACCAAGCTATTATTCACGCTCATACAAACACTAGTACTCGCATCTATTTTACTGATCTCCTCCATCGCTAATACATAGCTCATGGTATCCATACCGCTTCCCCCATAGGCAGGATCTACCATCATACCCATAAAACCGAGTTCGGCCAATTTCATTACTTGTTCTCTAGGAAATTGTTGCTTTTCATCTCTTTCAATTACATCAGGCAAGCATTCGTTTTTTGCAAAATCACGAGCTGCTTTTTGAATCATTAACTGTTCTTCACTTAGTTCAAATTGCATGTATAAGGATTTTAAGGCGTAAAAATAAGAAATGTAACGCAATCCCTAACAATTGTTAGTTAATAAATTGAGTCATTTTTGTTAGGGGTCTATTCTTAATTTCTTCTGTATATTTATTCACAGCCAAATGAGAATTTATGGAAAATTGGAAGATCAAAACCTCCCTATTTCTAAATTATTTTGTATTCGCCATATTATTAAACAGTGTGGGTACGGTTATACTACAAGTTCAGAGTAATTATGGAATTACGGAATCAGGGGCCAGTATTTTAGAAGCCTTCAAGGATTTGAGTATTGCCATCGTGTCTTTCTTTATTGCATCTTATATTAATCGGATAGGTTATAAAAAATCGATGCTGATTGCATTAGCTTTTGTAGGATTAGTGGCCTTATTAATGCCTGTTTTCCCAAGTTTTATTATGACAAAACTCTTGTTCGCAGCAACAGGTGCCAGTTTTGCTATGATCAAAGTGTCTGTATTTGCCACTATCGGGATCATTACGAACGACAAAAAAGCGCATGCCAGTTTTATGAACTTTATTGAGTCGTTCTTCATGGTGGGAATCCTTACCGGTTATTTTATTTTTAGTGCCTTTGTAGATGACCAACATCCACAATCCACTTCCTGGTTAAAAGTCTATTATTTATTAGCTGGAATTGTTGCCATTGCCTTTTTACTTTTATTGAGTTCCCCATTAGATGAGAGTTCCGTTAAAAAAACAGATAAAGAACCATTGTCCAATGAATTCAAACATATGCTTGAGTTGATTCTTTTACCAATTGTAATTGTTTTTGTAGCCAGTGCCTTTGTATATGTTTTGATAGAACAAAGTATCATGAGTTGGCTTCCTACTTATAATAGTAAAGTTTTGCATTTGCCTCAAACATTGAGTATTCAGATGGCAAGTATATTGGCAGCGGCTACAGCCATTGGAAGATTTATTGCAGGGATCGTTTTACGGAAGATCAACTGGTTGAGTGTAATCATAACTTGCTTAATCTTATCTGCTATTCTGGTGTTAGTTGCCCTTCCACTTGCCAATAATGCAACAGGAACAATTGTTACAGGCTGGTCAACCGCACCACTTGCAACTTTTATATTTCCATTAATTGGATTTTTAATTGCCCCAATTTATCCGGCTATCAATTCTGTTATTTTAAGCTCTTTACCGAAGAAGAAGCATGGCTATATGTCGGGCCTCATCGTAATTTTTTCTGCGCTTGGTGGTACTACTGGTTCCATTATCACTGGTAATATATTTCAGGCCTATGGCGGACAAGCTGCTTTCTACTTTTCGCTTGTCCCTATTTGTTTACTCATCATTCTTCTAATTGTTTTTTATCGAGTTCAGAAAAAAGTGAACGAGATTGAATCTAAAGCATAACAATCTATTTTCTATTCAATGAATCAGCAACCAAAGCAAATTTTTGAATTAATTGAATTGTTCAAAGAAGTACAATTAAGGGCAATTTTAGAAGATGGGAAAACATTTGTTGACTGTATCCCGATTTTCCCGCTAATAGATATTCAGAAGAAATATGAACTTTCAAAAATTCTTCCCGGATTTGATCTGAGCAATTTTGTGCATGAACATTTTTTAATGCCACCTAAAATCGGATCTGATTATACTAGTAATACACAACTTTCTGTTGCTGAAAATATTCGGAATCTTTGGCCCATGCTTACCAGAGAAGCCACCAATGAAAAAAGTTCACTTATTAATTTACCCAATAGATACATAGTTCCTGGAGGAAGGTTCAGAGAAATTTATTATTGGGATTCTTATTTTACCATGTTGGGTTTGAAAGAAGATGGCAGGGTTGATCTGATCGAAGACATGGTTAATAATTTTGCTTATCTGATCAATCATGTCGGCCATATTCCAAACGGGAATAGACAATATTATATTAGTAGAAGTCAGCCTCCTTTCTTTGCCCTAATGGTTCAATTACTTGCAGATATAAAAAAAGACGACAATATCTATTTAAACTATCAGAAAGAACTTGAAAAAGAATATGCATTTTGGATGGAAGGATCTGAAAATTTGAACAAAGGCGAAACAGTAAAAAGAATAGCCAAGATGCCAGATGGAACTATTTTGAATCGGTATTATGATTCAAAACAATTGCCTCGTGAGGAAAGTTATGCAGAGGATGTTCAAATTAGTAATAACAGCAAACAATCACCAGAAATTATTTATTCAAATCTCAGAGCTGGTGCAGAGAGTGGTTGGGATTTTAGTACTAGATGGTTTGCAGATAATTATTCAATCAAAACAATTGAGACTACCAATATCATTCCTGTAGATCTAAACTGTTTGATGTATATGCTCGAACAGATTATTTCAAAAACTGCAACCTTATCTGGAAATGCCTCTAAAGCTTCTGAATTTATAGAAAGAGCTGCGAAAAGAAAAAATGCAATTCTAAATTATTGCTGGAATACCCAACTCCACTATTTCTGTGACTATCACTTTGTAAAGAAAGAAACACTTAATAAGAAAACTGCAGCGGGTTTGTATCCATTATTTGTTTCAATTACTAATCAACATCAGGCAAATGCAGTAGCTCATGCAGTTTCAGAAAATTTATTGAAACCAGGAGGATTAGTTACCACAAATATTTATTCGGGGCAACAATGGGATGCGCCCAACGGCTGGGCTCCTTTACAATGGATCGCATTTGTTGGTTTGAATAATTATGGCATTAAAGAATTAGCTAATGAAATTGGAGAAAGGTGGACCAAACTCAATGAAAAAGTATTTTTCGAAACGGGTAAATTAATGGAAAAATACAATGTAGAAGACCTGAACAAATTAGCCGGAGGGGGCGAATATGCAGGGCAGGACGGATTTGGATGGACCAATGGTGTTTACCAAGCATTTAAAAAAGCGCAGCAAAAAAACAAGGAAACCAATTAAATTTTCTACCAATATTTTTTCTGCAAATTGTATAAAACAACGCGATCAGTTTCGTTGAGTTTACGAGTACTATCCTGTAAGAAATGTCTTTTAAAAGATTGAATAGCTGCAGTAGTATCTTTTACATCATAACCAATAATGCGTAGCGCTTGAATATGATCAAATCCTCTAGGTGGTTCCACCAGATTTTGATCATACCAGAGACCAAAGCCATTATCAGCTAAAGTTTTCCAAGGGAAACGCCAGTTCGGATCATTTTTTCTAACAGGTGCTATATCTCCGTGGCCTATAAAATTAGCAGCAGGAATATTGTAGGTCTTTTTGAGTCTCGCTAATAAACTGATCAGACTTTTTATCTGCAAACTATCGAAGGGCTCAAATCCGTTATTGTCTAATTCAATGCCAATAGAAGTAGAATTAATATCAGTCATACTTCCCCATTTTGCGATTCCCCCATGCCATGCACGTAAGTAGTCGTTCAACATATGATGTATAGTTCCATCCTTACAGATCACGTAATGCGCACTAACCTGCGTTTTAGTCATGGTAAAAGTCTTCAGTGTCTGCTCACATGCATTTTGTGCCGTATGGTGGATGATCACGAAGCTTGGCTTACGCATGTTGAAGTTTGTAGTACCTACCCAAAATGCTGGCTGCTTAATTGAATCAGAGATCCATTGTTCTGGTGCAGCTTTCAAACTTTCGGCAAAAGCCTTTGCTTGTTTTTGATACGACTTATTTGTATCTGCATAAGGCTTTCTAGAACAGGCCCAGATAGTAATTACCAGCGTAGAAAAGATAAATAGGCGAAAAAATTGCTTCATGATCCTACAAATAAAAGCTACCGACACTTGCTTGTATCGGTAGCTTGATAGATGATTAGTTTGCTTTCCAAGTATTGTTTGCAGAATTCATATCAGGAAAAGAATGATCGGGATCGATCACTACTTTCTGCAATTCTTCAGTAGTATTTAATTTAACCTTCCAGCTTGAATTATTTTGCCAAATTTCAACTGGCAAATTTTTTCTTTCTACTTTACCAGACTTAGTTGTGTATTCAATTACAACAGGCATGGCTAATTGATCTAAATTATCAATAGTTATGATAGCTCCATTTTTTGCATCATTACCAATATAATCGACTTTAGAAATGGCTTGATCCAATTTGTAATTTTCTAGGAACATGCCTCTCCAGAACCAAGCTAGATCTTCACCAGCAGCATTCTCAATACTTCTAAAGAAATCATAGGGAGAAGGATGTTTATATTTCCAATCGCGGATATACTTTTTAAATGCATAGTCAAAGCGGTCATGTCCCAATATTTGCTCTCTTAAAAGAGTCAATGCATATCCTGGTTTCATATATAATGCCACTCCGATATTTCTTTCTTGTAAAACATCTGGGGTATTCAACATGGCTTCAGATGTTGGTACAAATATCACATACTTAGCATATTGATGCCAATCAGTTTTAGCTGATTTATATTCTCCTTTATTAAAATCATCTCCTGCCAAAGTATTAATGAAAGTATTGAAACCCTCATCCATCCATCCGTATTTACGTTCATTGCTACCAACGATCATAGGGAACCAAGTGTGACCGAATTCATGATCCGTAACACCAAATAATCCTTCTGTTTTTGCAGTAGAACCACAAAATACAATACCAGGATATTCCATCCCACCCACATTGCTTGCCACGTTAGACGCTACGGGGTAAGGGAATTCAAACCAACGCTTACTATAATTTTCTATACTTCCTTTTGTATATTCTGTAGCCCTACCCCATCCTTTCACACCGGCTGACTCTGCAGGATACACACTTGTAGCCAAACATTTTTTTCCACTAGGCAGATTAATTTTAGCCGCATCCCATATAAAGCTTTTAGAAGTAGCCCAAGCAAAATCACGCGCATTACTAATAGAAAATTTCCAAGTACAAGTTGCTTTAGCAGGTCTTGATGCAGGATCTGAAACTTCTGCTTCACTTCGAATAGTAACAGTTGTGTCACTACCCTTTGCCTGGTTAAACCGTTTTAATTGTATTGGCGTTAATACCTCTTGTGCATTTAATAATTCACCAGACGCAACTACAATATGAGAAGCCGGTACTGTTAAAGTAGCTTCCAGATCGCCATACTCTAAATAAAATTCACTTGCTCCCAAATAAGGCAGGGTATTCCACCCTTGTAGATCATCGAATACACATACCCTAGGATACCATTGTGCAACTGCATAGATATTACCCTTCTTTGTTTTTAAAATACCTGTTCTATCAGATCCATATTCAGGGATCACATAACTATAATCGATCTTTACTGATACCGCTCCAGTTCTAGCAGAAAGTGCTTTTGCTAAACGCAACTGCATTCTTGTATCATTGATTACATAAGGAATGTTTTCGGTTGGTTTACCAGCAGACACTAATTGCACAGCAGTAATTTTATATCCACCGCTAAAGGTACTTTTTGCATCACCGTAACGGCTTCGGCCAGTGGCAGGCATTTTAGCCTGACCGCGAGATTGCAGATCGTACAAATTCTGATCTAATTGTAACCAGATAAAAGGAAGTTCCTGGGGGCTATTATTTTTATAACTGATCACCACAGACCCAGTGATCTCATTTTTTTCTTCATTTAAGGAAGCCGTTATTTTATAATCGGCTCTGTTCTGCCAATAAGCATGGCCAGGTTCTCCACTTGCTGCACGAAATTCGTTTCCTGCATTTGGATAAAAAAGTGGACCAAATAACGCATGCTGATCATATTTCGACTTCCCTTCGATTGGAGCAGCAGTTGGTGCTGTTTGAGCTGACAACTGAATTACCGCTAATGCAAAAAAAGCGATAAATGAAACTAATTTTTTAAACATAGTTCTGTTACTTTTATAGTGTTTGAACGAATGAGGCTAAAGTACAGAAAATCAGGCCTCTTTTTTTGAGAAAATTATAAATGGATAAATATGTCATTATTGTTGAATCGATCAGCGTTTGGAAATCCAGTAAATAAAGGGAATTTGTTGACCCGAGAATCAGCAGTACAATTATTTCAGGAATGGGTGTTAAACCCAAAATTACAAGTGCATATGCTCCAGGTAGCGCATTTAATGAAGTGCTGGGCTAAAGAGACTGAAGCATTGGACGAACAGCAACAATGGATGTGGGAGTTATCTGGCTTATTGCATGATGCCGACTGGGATCAGTGGCCAGATCTGCATTGCAAAAAGATCATTGAACATTTAGAAGAATTGCAAATTGACCCTGATGTAATGCACGCAATTGCTTCTCACGGTCCGAATCATTTTGGGGTGGAGCCGGTAAACAAGATGGACAAAATGTTGTTTGCCTTTGATGAGCTGTCGGGTTTGATACATGCTTATTCCTTAATGCGTCCAAATGGTTATGAAGGAATGGATGTAAAAGGCGTAAAAAAACGGTTAAAAGAAAAATCATTTGCGGCAAATGTTTCAAGAGAAGAAATTCAGGATGCAGCAAATAGAGCAAATATTGCATTGGATGATCTGATCGCATTTATTATTCCTAGACAAGCTACAGTTACTGCATAATATTTCATTTCTAGATATTAATCAATATGTTCAAAAAATTAGGTCTCAGTTTCACTTGCATACTAATATTATTACAGGGGTATTCTCAGCAAATATTGTCGTTGAGAGATCAGGCTAAACTGACTGACGAAATTCTATCTGAAAGATTTTCGCAACTGCTTCCAAAATTGATGGATAAAGAGCAGATCGATATGTGGGTGATCATAAGTCGCGAATACAATGAAGACCCCATTCTAAAAACAATGCTACCTGCCGAATGGCTTTCTGCTAGGAGGAGAACCATTTTGGTTTTTTATCATGATAGTAGTAAAAATAAAAATGAGCAACTGGCGATTGCAAGATATAATGTAGGAAATCAGATCAAAGCTGCCTGGGATATGAAAAAGTTTCCTGATCAATGGGATGCATTGGTTGATTTGATCAGCACCAGAAATCCCAATAAAATTGCGCTTAACTATTCCAATGATTTTGCACATGCAGATGGGCTGACTTATACTGAACAAAAAATCCTATTGAACAAACTGCCTAAAAAATTCCAATCTAAAATTGTGAGTGCAGAAAAATTGGGGATTGGATGGCTGGAAACTAGAACAGAAAGAGAAATGCAGTTGTATCCACAATTGGTACAAATTACCCATCAGATCATTGCAGAGGGATTTTCAGAAAAAACAATTATGCCCGGGGTAACCTCAACCGATGATCTTGTGTGGTGGTTCAGACAAAAAATTCGCAATCTGGGTTTAGATACTTGGTTCCATCCTTCCGTTGAAATTCAGAGGAATGATGAGACAAGTTTTGATCACTTAACTGCTTTTACCAATAAGGATAAAGAAATTATTCAGACGGGCGATTTATTACATGTTGATATTGGTATTAGTTATTTGCGATTAAATACCGATGTACAGGAGCATGCCTATGTTCTACAACCCGGCGAAACTATTGCCCCTGCTGCATTACAGAAAGCTTTCGCAAATGGAAATCGTTTGCAAGATATTCTTACCAGCAAATTTGGATACAATAAAACTGGCAACGAAATACTATCTGCTGCATTGGCACAGGCAAAGCAAGAAGGTATAGTAGCAAGTATTTATACCCATCCAATTGGCTATCATGGTCACGCTGCCGGCCCAACAATTGGCATGTGGGATCAACAAAATGCTGTGCCAGGTTCAGGCGATTTTCCCATGCATTTCAACACAGCCTATTCCATTGAATTAAATGCTGCGTCGGAAATACCGGCATGGAAAAAATCAATCCGGATGATGTTGGAGGAAGATGGATTTTTTACCGAAAAAGGATTTCGATTTA
>SESF01009417.1_pt1 | contig 10267 bp, 12 predicted proteins | sample 3171521 | NCBI WGS metagenome assembly SESF01 (sample SAMN10866945, study PRJNA518727) | freshwater metagenome | biome: subpolar coniferous forest; feature: holomictic lake; material: water; isolation source: holomictic Lake 227, 6 m and 8 m depth | place: Canada: near Kenora, Ontario | collected...
AAGGCCCTTTAAAGCACGTTTTGTTTTATCCGGAGGTTTGCCTGTTTGAGGAGAGATCTGCCCTACAAAGGGTCGTTAGCGAGGTCGTTTTTTCCGGGGGGTGTCTGAAAAAAGGGGTTTTGACCGATATTGGATGTCTATGGGGGGATTTGATGATCATCGGGGCTTATTTTCGACAACGTTCTTTTACTCCCATCACAATATCAAAATAGTATGCCCGATGCCCGCGACCTCTCCAACAGGGCAGTTGAACTCGCAGAGTCCGGTCAGTACGACGAGGCGCTCGCCCTCGCGAACAAGGGAATTAAACTCGATTCGAACAATGCGAATTCGTGGTATAACAAGGGAATAATTCTTTTCAAGATGTGCCGATACCAGGATGCCCTCAATTCTTTTGCACAGGCAGCCGACATTGACCCAGAATTCACCGAGGCGTGGTACAACAAGGGGATGGCGCTCATGTGTAGCGGAAAATATCTTGAGGCGATTCGTGCGTTTAACAAAGTGTTGAAGATTCATCCGCATGATGAGCGGGCACGCGAACAAGTGGATCTGGCGCAGAGGAAGATTATGGAGTCGGGGAGTCACACTGTGCAGTCTATTGGGAAACAAACGAAGTTGGGCTAGTGAGGGTACATTCCGCGACGTTTACCGTGGCTATACGTCACCCGTGCCTGCAATATCATAAAACAATAAATCACCCAAAAACCTGCAACGATTGTGAATGTCGATGTTTTCATGGTTTTTCATGGTTTTTCATCTGTGTTTTCCTCTTTACAGTCGCATTTGCTTATATTTTTTATGAAACCTGTACTGAGTCTTTGTGGGTCCTCCCTCAAAATTTCTGCATGGGATGTTAAAATTTCACAACATGTGCTACCAGTTGTTTTTTTATCAATCAATTCAGGCTTTATGACGGACTTGTTGGAATAATACTTTCTCATACATTTGTCGGAACAAAATACACGATTTTTTTTAGTAAAGAATGGCCTTCTACATGTCTTGCAATATCCGCTAAATTCCGGTGGGGGGGTCTTTTCTGACCCATCGAGTTTATCAGGCTCATCGAACTTATGCAATGCAATTCCGCGGTAATACAACGCTTCCGCGTCATTTGGGTTAATGGCAATTGCCTTGTCAAACGAGGCTACTGATTCAGTATACTGATGAAGTCCGAATAGTACTAATCCACGGGGGGTCCACACCTCGGGGTCATTTGGGTTAATGGCAATCACTTTGTCAAAAGATGCGAGTGCTTCTGAATATTGTACGTGATCGCGTGGCGCGACACACCACGTTGCGCACCACAACCGGGCCTCATTTGGACCGAGATCAACAGCCTCATCATAGGAGCCAGCGGACTTAGTAATCCGGCCGAGTTCCAATAATGCAATTCCACGGTGGTACCACGCATCGGTGTCATTTGGGTTAATGACAATCGCCTTGTCATATGAATCGACTGCTTCAGAATACTTATCGAGTTTACGTAGCGCGAGTCCGCGGTTATACCACACATTGGCGTCATTTGGTTCGATTGCAAGTGCCTTGTCAAAAGAAGCAAGAGCAGCTAAATAATTGCCACGTTTGGAAAAATCAATGCCGTCATTAAAATATTTTATAGTATCAGAACTCAATTCGTTCACCATCCTTCACGATCCGCGTCTTCTCCCACTTCTCGGCAAACCAGGCCGGGTTCTCAGTATGGACCGGAATGATAATATCCGGATCAATCGTATCGACAACCCAGGTAATATCCTCCGGTGAGGCATGCCCCGAAGCGTGGAAGGCTGCATCAAAGACCGGAGTTATCGTATCACCCTCGACACACAGGCCAAAACCTTTCACATCGAATTTGAAGAATTTCAGCCACTCAGCAAGACGCTTGAAGTCAAACTCCATCTCTTCAGAGAACGCCTCACACGATGAGTAGATGTAGGTCCCACCATCCGGTTTTATGTCGAGGAGATTTTTCATATCAAAGAACGAGAAGCACAAGATATAATGACCCGGGTTTTTGGCAATCGTTGCACCGTCAATATATTGGTCCGGTCGTTGCTTCATCACCACTTCAGTCTCCCACTTGGCATTCCGCCGGTCTTTCAGTTCGTAATAGATCTTCAGCCGGTCGAGCGGACAGGGCATATCGGTACAGCTCAGCGCAAGGAACAGGTACATGTCCTTTGCCGTGACAACGAGTTCCCGCCCGGTCTTCTCGGCAATCGCGAGGAACGATTCGAGCCGCTCGAAGTTGCGTGGCGAAAAGTCTGCAATCACCAGTCCTTTGGCAGATTCTACCGCCGCCCGGCAGGTCTCTCGCACCGACTCTTCGGATACGGCCCCCTTCGCATCGCAGGCATTCTTCCGGGTTACTCTCGTGCCTTCGCAAATGAGGACGGAAGCAACCTTGGCCGCTTCCACAAACTTCCGTGTCTTGTCGCCATGCTTTCCGTGGAGCCGGAAATCCCCGGTATACGCAATCGTATTCTGCCCGGTGAGAAGGTAGGCGCAGGCCCCGTAGATCGAATGGTCCACTTCGTATGTCTGGACATTGAACGGGAGGCTGAGCTTGTCCAACGTGGAAAGAACCCCGGGTACGAGAGTCTTCCGCGCTCTCTCGCCCGATGGCCGTATGGAGAGAAACGAGCGCAGTGCATCCGATGGTTTTTCTGTGCAGTAAAAATTCCTGCCCTGGTAGGAATCCTTACCGGATTTTAAGAGGAGACCTTTGTCATCATTGGGTTCTTTTTTCGTGAAGTAGATTGTATCGGACCCGACCGTGGGGGAGGTGTCCTGCATTCCTTTCATGATCGCAAGACTGATAAGTGATGCAACAATGGGGATGTTCTCATTTAACAGCCCGATGCTCCCGAAGTGATCGACATGAGCATGCGAGATGAGGACCGCATCCACGCGGGGCGCGGGGAAATGGGTGAGTGGGAGATCGGTTGTCCCCAGATCCTTCCGGTAGATATTGAGTTTGGGTACAAGATCGAGGAAGAATGAATCGTTTAGGCCACGGCCCGTTCGTTCGTTTAAAAATTCCGAGAAGAATGCACCGGATTTTGCAAAGTTCTTGCCAAAGTCTAAAAAGATGCCCCGCCCGCCATCTTCGACATAGATCTTGTTTCCGCCGATGTTCTCCGCGCCGTCGTGTACCGTGATGGTGGTCATGAGATTACCTGATTGTGTTGATATTCGATGGGATGGATATTATGGAGTAATAATCAGTTCCAAAAAAACGAATGATCCTTTATCGATTCTGGAACGATATGATACCTCCTGATATTTCAATTTGAATTAATGGATTTTCCTTTAATTTTGTATAGCATTCTTCACCGTACTTCGTAATTTTCCATTCTTTTCGAGTATCCTGTTCCAACATTCCGCTTTTTTTCATATGAGATTTTGCCCAATCTAGATTTTCTTCCCATTTCCTAGTAACACCATTTCTAAGAAATTCAAAATCAACAGATGTAAAGTCTTTTCCAAACTTCGACTCAATAATACGATAGGCAACATCATTAGTTATGGATCCATTATTTTGAACGAGATATTCAAGAATCGGAAAAATATATTTTTTTCTAGAGGTTCCACCCCTCACCCTCGTAATTTTTTGTTCTGAAATGCTTTTTGAAGTTTTAACCAGCAGTGATGATCGAATAATGTTATTTCCCCAAAGTTGGGATGGTGTTGATGTTTCAGATTTTGAGGGAATCTTACCTGCATCAATTAATTGGATTACGTTGTGTAAGTCCGTAGTTTTTGATTCTGGATTTTGTAAGATTTGGTTATTAATTGTGACTTGTGCAGTCGTGGTTAGATCTCTTGCTCCCCTCCGCCGATTACAAAACCTGTGCGTTAATCGAGCATTGCTGGGAATTGTCGCCCCACCCCGCCAGTAAAAATCAATATGGTCGATTTCCGAATCCTCAATCCCCATAATCGTTTGATTACATATTGCACAAACCGGATTATTCTGGAAAAGTTGTTTTTTCAATTCTAAAGAAAAACATCTGGGTTCATTTCTTGGATAACCCAAGATATTTTTCAATGCTTGTCGCCAAATGTCAAATTTTTTCTGCGTCTTTTCAGTAGTATTAGTTCCCGCCCCACTTATGGCACCAATAAATTCCGGGTCATTTGTTGATAACCAAAATAGTTCTTCCTTGATTGCATCTGCATATGGGATAACCTGAGGTTTTTGATAATCGGTAAACCCGATCATCAATATATCAAATAGTCCTGCGTTGAATTTTGTCTCCATATATCCGCCATTATGGTCTCTATCAGTTCCACTAGCCATCCGTCGGAATGCTTTATCGTAAAAAATATATTTGATCAGTTCAACAGACTTTTTAAAAACAGTTCGCAATTCCACAATCTCTTTCTGAGTTAAGTGTGTATGCTGCCCAATCTCGTTATTTAAAAATTGTTTCATCGGAGCTTTATATTTCAGGTATGTTTGATGGTAAAATGCAAAAAAACGAAGTACAAGCTCTGCATCAAGCATTCTAACATGACGGTTGGGACTGTCCAATATATACTGAAACATTTCGTCATCTGCCAATTCTTTAAGGAGATCGTTGTAATCACCACGGTTAATGCAATTTCTTATTTCCTGATCATTTAACTTAACAGAACCTGTGTTTAATCGTTCAAATATCTCAAACCGGATATCTCTGTGGGATTCTTTTTTTATCGAGACGATATGTATTGTGGATTTTTTGAATTTTGACTGATACTCTTTTGATAATTCAGGGTAAGTTTTTCCATTAAGTTCAGGAAACACTATAAAATTGTTTAACTGATGTTGGCCGTCTAAAAATATAAAAAAGGAACCCAACCTCTGTTGTCCATCTATAACGGCCCGCTTTCTTCCGTCTTCTTCTTCTGCAAGATAAATAACGGGAATTGGAAAATCAAGGAAAACAGATTCAATAAGTCGATTGATCTTTTTTACATCCCAAACAAATTGCCTTTGGAAATCGGGTTGGAGAATTAATTCCCCATCTTTATACTGTTCATACAGTTCCCTGATGGAAAGGTTCTGTGAATCTGAAAAAACTTGTCGAGATCCTTCTGGGATAATTATCGGTAAATCTTCTTGATCGTCCTCATTAAAAATAAGATCTTCATTATCGGACACAGTATCTACCATAATACCCTCCTTAAGCTTTTATCTGTATTAACTCAACGGTATTGCTTGTGACGAATTCAAAGGGATTTTACAATCCATCTCCTCTTCATCTACTTCTTCAATCCCGTCTCTTATCAGTCCTAATCTAGATCATAATCACCACATTTCGTCCGTCAACAAAGGCAACGCCAACCGGATATTCCACCTTCGGGCATAGGTAATACCCTGTACGGGCTCGGCTAATTATCAGGGCACGGTTGAATACTGCAATCGCTTTATGATACAGTTAAAGCTTCATTCATTAGAATCAGTTATTACCGAGCGCTATATCGTTTTTTAAGTGTGGTGTTAAGTATCATCATGTCCTTTCAATTATTTGGGAGACCCTATGCCAACAATCGGAGCGCCATACAACCCAGATTTGATCACGTTCATAGAACAACAGATGGAAAAATCATCAAATTCGTATTTCGATACAACTCTGAATTTTATTAAATGGAATACCGCAATAGTTGTTGCCGCAACTCTTTGGTTTGCGAATTACTTCATTAATACAACAACAAAATTGAACCTATGTCAGGAAATTTTCGCAATAATTTCTTTGATATTTTTTGTAGGTGCTATGGGATGCTCCATTTGGATTTTTTATTCAATATCGAAATATTTCAACAAGCATTGGGTTCTTTGTTCACAATGGAGGGAAAGTGTAATAACAAATTCGTTAAATCCCCCCCAAGATCGACAGATACAACAGAATGAGGTGATTAAAGATCTGTTAGATCACTATCAAAATTTACCAAAGAAAGCCAAAAAATTCGACAATGCCATACTCCTTCAGATGGTGATATTATATCTTGGGCTTGGGAGTTTTGTTGTGTTTATTATTCTGATTAAACTACTCCCATAATTCAGGGCAAAAAAAATGAAAACATCTCTCACGCGAAATTAGGTAGCAGCCCTTCCGCCGGTCTGCAACCCGGCTGCCAGCGCGGTATAACGCGCCTGCATGCGATAAATTCTGCATTCCAGCTCTTCCCACTTCATTTCGATATGGGCTCTCTCCACTTCGAGTATCTTTTAGGATTCCTCAATTTCTGCGGCGTAATATCCAGTCCAACGCAGGCTCCCTCAGCAGAATGGATGGCTTAACGGAGATGGTCGATTCGTTAGAGACTTCGCACCGCTTCTGATACAGCTGCGGGGCGATAATTATCTCCTCTGGCTTTCCATAGCCATCCTTTCCTGGTGTTCTCTTCTCATTTCCTCTAAAATTTCATCGTGCCGCATCTGATCCCTTGCGTTAATATAACTGAAACTTGTGACAAGGTCTCCTATCTCTTTTCCATAGAGCAACGACGTTAGCAAATTAATTATGAGTCCCATTTTTTCATCACATCTTTTACTTCATTTACCGTATCCTGCATACAACAAAGTGACCACATAAGATGGTCAATCCCCTCAGGGTTTTTTGTGTTTTACTTCATCATCCTGAAGAATTTCACACTCGCCGAGATGGTACTTCTGGTAATTCCCGCCTTCTTTTTCGGGAATCGTTACGATCAGTTTTGCATACCGCATCGGTGAATGCTCCATAACTGAGTCTTCAATGCTCTCGATGTAGGCTTTCATTCCATCATCTCCTTATCCTGCATGATCATGCATTCCCCAAGATGGTATTTTTGGTAATTCTCACTCTCACGCTGGGGAATGATTATCCGAATCTTTGCGTACCGTCCTGTTGAAAGTTGGAGAACTTCGTCGTGAATACATTCGATATAGGCTTTCATCCTCTCAATCTCCATCAGATTTTTTTGGATTGCACCCGTCACTGTATCCCACTGGATTGTTATCCGGTGATGGTGTTCGCGTACTGGAGTGCTTCACTTGTAATATGCGCTTATACTTAAAAGATTTTTTCATTTATTAAATTTATTTTGACCAGCAAACTTTTTTATTATGATTGTCATACTGAATGTAACGAATGACTACTACAGCCCTTGTTTTTATTGGACATACTAAAGAACGCATCATCGAATCTATCCGCAGCGTAAGACCGTACTCTGTCGGTAAGATCATCTTGGTGGTTGGCGAACAGGAATCAACCGGTGAACAAAAAGCACGCGGGATCGCAGAGGAACTCACCTTGGACCTTGCAACATTTTTCGATGTTGAGACAATGCAGATCGATAAGAAAGATGTTATGCGGGCAGCCCGGCAGATCACGGACAGGATCCGGAAAGAGCAGGCCGCTGGTAATGACGTGCTTCTTAACATGAGCGGATCACTGCGGACCTTTTCGATTGCCGCTTACATTGCCGGGTGCATCACCGGTTCTAAGATGATCACCGCCATTCCAAAATACGATAAGGATGACAACGAAATAGGGATTGAAGATATCATCGATCTTCCATCTCTTCCGGTCAATCCGCTCAAGGATGAACAGATCCGGATCCTGACCGCTCTTTCAGGAGATCGCAGCGAACCTGCGGCAATTTCTTCCCGCAAAAAAAAGGTGGTTCCTTCCAAAACAAAGAATGGAGCCGGGGGTGTTGGTTCCCTTGACGAACTTGTGCTCATGCTCAAACCAACGGTAGAGAGAGGCACCGACGAATTTGCATCGGAGCGGAGCCGGCTCAGTCATCACTTAAAAAATTTTGAGATTATGGGACTGGTCACTAAGACTAAAAGCGGGAAGAATGTTGTTGTGCGGTTGACTGGGCTCGGGGAGATGTTTGTTTAACTGGGATTTTTTTTGTGAATCTATTTTTCTCCATATCACCCTTTTATCCCTCCTTGGAGACCTTTGGTATCGGGGGTATGTACCTTGAGGAAAAACAGGCCCAAATTGGGCTCCGATTGACGGTTTCCGGTCCGTAAACCCCCTGTAAATCAGTCTGGTTTCGGGATGTGATAATAAGTGTCATAATCCTGCCCCGTTTGCCTAAATACGGCTTAATTGGGCTTGAAAAACGAGGGTCCCCAAGGCCCTTTAAATCGCGTTTAGTTTTTCCCGGTGGTTTACCTGTTTGAGGAGAGATCTGCCCTGCAAAGGGTCGTTAGCGAGGTCGTTTTTTTTGGGGGAAGCGGGAAAAATGGGGTTTTGGGCAGGAATAAGAGAGAGTCGGTCGCTGATCTGGGGGGTATTTCTATATAATTGATTGTTTACTATGAAAAATATTGTAAGGTACGGCGAGAGGTCAATTATGAATTATAATATGTTAAAAAATTCATTTTATTCTATCTGCCACAATTTTTGCATATTCTTTTGCATCACTTATAGATAAGGAACTGAAAGATCCACCAAAACCACCGACACCATATTGTGTCCTTACAATAATATTGCCTTTGCGGAATATAATTATAGACGAATCATCATTTACGTAACCAAAACCTTCGTTACCGAGATAAACAGATTCTACCTTAAACCGTGTGATTTCTGTATTTTTCGATATATATTCCGTCTTGGCTTGGTCGACAGTGGGATATCTGGTAATATCGAGGTAGACAACGTATGGAGTCAATCCCACTATTTTGATGAACCTGCTACTGTGCGTGTTGTCATCTGTATTAACAGCTGCCCCATTGGTTTGCCATCCCGTTGGAAAATCATTGATGGTTAATGCCATTGAACTCAAATCTTGACTAAAAATTCTGTCATTAGAAACCGAACCAGATAGCATGGTATTATTTATATTCCATATACCCCATGTCACTGCCAAAATTAACAGTAATATCAAAGGTAATATCTCGAATAGTTTTTTTTGAGGGCTATCGATTACACGATTTTGTCTATCAGTATTTGCCTTACCAGTGTTTGCCCCACATTTATCACAGAATTGGGACGTTTCGCTAACACGCGGACCCCCACACTCGCGACAGAATAACGGTGCGGATGTTGGGAGGGGAATCTTAAATCCGCATTTTGGACAGAATGGCATGCCATTATCATTAATTGGGTTTGCACATTCAGTACAGAATTTCGCCATGCTTTAGTTCCCTCCATTATTTTACGATAATCATTGATGGACGATTCAAGCGATAAGTATATCGTTTCGTTAATCGATTGGAACTTGATATTTTTGGAACTGTTAACTGTTGAATGGGACACTGACATAGGACCGATAGTATTTCTGAATATTGAAAATAAGAGATTTGGATTTTGTTTTTGTCATAGGAAAAAAGACCGTAGCATCTGGTTTTTTGGGCTGGAACATTTTTTTTGTTCACGGTGCATGGGGATTCTTATTGGTGGTTCGATAGGATTGGTTTTTGTAATATTCCAATATCGAATTGATTTGATTTGGTCCGTTCTATTGATGTTGCCATTAATTCTTGATGGATTTTTACAGGCTTTTCATTATCGGGAATCAAATAATATAATTAGACTCATCACTGGATTCATGTTTGGTGTTGGATTACAATTTTTCTTGGCTATTTTTTTGGCAGTTATGATAAATAAAAATTTTATTTGAGCAGATTGCCGCTTGGGCCTCCTCTACGGAAATTGTTTTGCTGACATGAAGATCGGTCGGTCATGTTTACTCGTCCTCGCTGGCGCTCCGGCTCGCTTCACATCACCTCCCTTGCTTTCCCGGAGTTACCTGGTTGAAATGCAATACGCCCACGGCACATCTCTCCGCTCTGTTGCCGTCGGCTGCTCTCGCACGCTCCTCACATACCGCTGCGCGGAATGTTCGTCGCTGTCGATCATACTCACCCCGAACGATCAGCACAAACGCCCGGTCCAAACGAAGAACCACTTTCGGCAACCGTTCTAAAAAAAAAGATCCTGCTATCGGGAGGTTAGGGAAGAACAACCCCTTTCCTGAGCGTCCCCTTAATCAGGGACCTTTTATCCTGATATTCTTCCGTGGTCAGTGTGATCACATCGAGGGACACTTTAAATTTTTTCACCGTATGCATCTCCGCATCTTTTGTCAGGAAAGCCCGATCAAAAATATCCCGGTTTACAAAATCATCTGAGATTATTGCGATATCGATATCACTTCCGGGTTTTGCAGTGCCAGTGCTCGATGAACCAAACAGGATAAGGTTGTTGATGCGGATTCCATTATTCCGGATTTGCGCACTGAAAAAATTTACCGCTTTTAAGGACTTTTGCATCAACCA
>SESF01005381.1_pt1 | contig 10265 bp, 13 predicted proteins | sample 3171521 | NCBI WGS metagenome assembly SESF01 (sample SAMN10866945, study PRJNA518727) | freshwater metagenome | biome: subpolar coniferous forest; feature: holomictic lake; material: water; isolation source: holomictic Lake 227, 6 m and 8 m depth | place: Canada: near Kenora, Ontario | collected...
CGGAGTCGGTAAGTATGCAATGGAGTCTTGGGACATCTTCGTCAACAATCGAACAGATTTTACTCCGTCGGACAAAAAATTAAAGATGTATTTGGATTCTTTGGGTTAGGCCTTTTTGAGCTCTGTAATTCCTGGAGGAACCATTAGATGATTTACCGACATGTTGCTCATAATTACCTTAGAGTTAGTGAAGAACGTGTCTAAAATTTCCACAGTTGTATATGGGTTCTCCGTGTTCCACTTCTTATACCCTTTTGTGTAGACTTTAGCCTTGAAGCCGTCTACGATATCCCATGCTATCAGAGAAGAGTTCTGCTTCATCGATGCAAGAGAGCTAGCTAAGTGGACACCCTGACCTGAGATAGTTCCATTTTTATCGTAGATCATCTGTGCTTCTTTCCAGTCGTCTGCAATGATAATTTCACCTGTGGTGAGACCGTTCCTATTGGTCATGAGAATAAGCCACCCCTTCATCGGACCCTGTCCAATGGTTTCCATGTCTCCTAGGAGGTCCCTGATGTCGTCGTCTTCGTATTCGAATATGGGTTTGATGTGCTTCATTTTGAGTTTCCTTTTGGATTTGCAGCCATGACCGACTGTGCATTTGTAAATTTCTCACTTAGTAGTCTTCCGGCTTCAAATGGATTTATTCCTTCTATAACAACTAGCTCCGATTTTTTACCGGTCGGCCTTAGCCCTTCCCAGACCCCTAAAACTACAAATCCCATCTGGTAATCTGATTCGTCGTTGATCTTTTCTGACAGTTCTGTAAAATTGTCTACGTCTTCCACGAAGGAATCTAGATCTTCCTCTTCGTAGATCCAATCTTCTGCAGTTATAGCATATGCTTCTTTCACGTTGTCTGCAGTGATTGCATAATATTTCGCACCATAGGAGGAAGTGTCGACATCAAATGGACCAACTGAAATTATCCACCCCTTCAGAGGTGCTTGCCCTATGGTTTCCATATCTCCCATGAGATCCTTAATGTCTTGCTCTTCGTATTCCCTTAGGTGTTTCATCAATTTGACTTATTTTTTGCGTGGTATTGTTATTGCTTCAGTCTCGTCGTCAAACTCCTCTTCAAATCCTCCCGTGGTCATTTTTTCCTTGACATTGGTAAAGCATTTTTCTAGCATTTTTGCAGTCATAAACGGATTATATGCAGGAAATATAAATCCACCCGGTTCTGCCTGACTCACATTCCTAATAATTAAATCCTTTAAAACTATTGTGGTAAGTGATAACTCATTATCAGACAACCAAGACTGAAAAGCATCTAAAAAATTATTGAAGAGATTATTCCGCCCTTTGTATGCTTGTCCAACTCTTTCCGGAAACCATTTGGTTCTGTAGCTAGATGAAGGCCACATTTCCTTTACGACATCTATTAACTCCCCTTCGTTGTGGGCGAAGATTGCAAACCCGTTAGTGTATCCAGAATCAGAGGTCGTCTGGATATAGTATCCCTTCAGCTGCTCGTGACCAACTGTTTCTAGGTCTCCCATTAGATCTCTAACGTCTTCATCTTCGTATTCTTTCAGATGTTTCATGTCTTTATATATTTACATTTTTTATCTTATCGACTATGATGTCGTAGATAGGAGCAACTTTTTTAGACGAGATGAACATGTTTGGAGAATCGAAGGAATTCAAAGGGAAGTTTCTTCCTGCTCTAGTAGTAGAGAGAGAAACAAACCACAAGTCTTTATTCAAAATTGGTTCTCCTTTCCTCCATCCCATTTTGGGTGGATATTCAATGGAGGTTAGCTCCTCTGACTTGTGTAGTTTTGGAATGGGAATTTTTCCGTCGTAGGCATTATTGTACTCTGGCCATTTAAACCAGCTAAACTCGGTCCTTCTGTCTTTGCTGGCTATGTACTCGTATTTGAAGATCAAAGGGGTTTTTCTGAGCTGCTCTATTGCCCATGAGGTCAAAAATAGCAGGGTCTTTCCGTCGTTCTTCCCCTTCAGATCCGGACCAAATCCAAAGTCTTCACCTTGAACCAACTTGTGTTTGTGTCCAACCGTTGATAGATCACCGATGAGGTCATTTAGATCGTCGTCTGAGTATTCTTCGTAGATCTTAATGTGTCTCATTTTGGCTCCCAAATTCGAGATTCTGGCTCTTCCTCAGAGAAGACCTCCTCTGCATTTTTAAAGTATTCTTTTGCCTGATCGTAGCAGTACTTTGGATTCATCGTGTAGGCATCATGCCAGGACTTGATTAGTCTCTTTCCTCCTCTTGCTCTTAGGTTCGGATAGTGTCCAGCGTCTGAGATCACACCCTTTTCGAAGAGTCTTTCTAGCATGTCGACAAAGGTTCCTTTGTAGTCAGAATTAGCCTTGAACCAATAGGGAAGTAGAGGATGATTACCAAAGATATCCGAGGATAGAACCATGTCAACACAGTCTCTTTCGTCTCTTCCAACAACCAAAAATCCCATGTGTTCCCCTTTAGGAATGCTTCCGATCCACATGAACCCAACTAGGCCACCTTGGCCAACTCCTTCTAGATCATCAATGAGATCTTTAAGGTCTGCTTCTTCGTATTCTTTTAGGTGTTTCATACCCGATTTTGTATTTTTTCTAAATATTGTAAAACTCCGTTGTAGATCTTTTTAACCCTATCTTTTCCCATTTGTTTGTGAGCCTGACTCCAATAGGAAGCAGGGAAGTTTTTTGGCCCTGAACTGACCCAGACAAAGTAAGGTGGGAAATTCTTTTTAGCAGAATCCACCACATTCTTATATTTCCAGTGGCGATCTACTGAATAGATATATGCCGATACTGGATCTGGATATCTTGAACTTGCTGTCTTGGTTCCGGGAATTCCTCTAAAGTAAGGAAATATGTCCTCTTCTTTAAATCCATAGGTGGTCATGGAACCTTTCCCCCCGAAATCTTTCTCGAGATTCTTCTTTAGAACCTCCTTTCCAAATTTACTTAGATATAAAGTATTTGCTCCGGTGTTTTCCCCCTTCATATCCTCGTTGAATCCATAGTCTTCTCCTTTGAGGATTCTGTGCTTATGTCCAACCGACTCTAGATCTCCTAGAAGATCTTTTAGCTCGTCGTCTGAGTATTCTTCGTAGATTTTAATGTGTCTCATTTTCCTAGATCTTTTATTGCAGAAAGAATCTTTATTAGACCAGCTACTAGAGTTGGTGTTCTAAATTTTCTACCGTAGTACTTTTCTGGAAATTCCATGCCACCGTGATACATGGAGAGATAATATGGAGATGCTGGATCTGATTTCGAATGTTTCTTTAGCTCAGTAGATATTGTGTTCGTGTTAGTTCCCCCCTGCCCTTTTATTATTGGTGAGAACTCTGCTTTAATTGGATATTCCGACCCAAAATTCTTTCCTGGTTTAAAAAAACCTTTCGCTTTTAATAATTCTACTGCTTCGGGTGTAAAGAAAAGGGTTGACTTCCCAGTTGGTCGTTCGTCTGTTCTCATGCTCAATCCAAATCCGTAGTCTTTGCCAAACTTTATCCTGTGTTTATGTCCAACCGATTCCAGGTCCCCTATAAGGTCATTCAATTCGTCGTCTGAGTATTCTTCGTAGATTTTAATGTGTTTCATCAGAATGTTATCTTTTCTATATATGGAATCAGTTTTGAGTATAGCTCTTGGACTCTCGATTTTGCCAATTGCTCAGAAATAAAATTAGAAGCAGGAGCCTCCCTATTGTGGGATTTTAACTGTAAAAAATATGGGGGAAGACTTTCCCTGTGTACGGGGGATGCATAAACTAGATCATCTTTTTTCAAAATGCGTCCCATTATCGGATGAGTAGTCCACTTACTGCTAATTCCTTCAATACCTGCCCATCCAGGAAAAGGCTTTATAGTACTAATAGCCGATCTGTTAAAAAACGCATTGGCATTAAAATCTTCTTTCAGTGCTCTTTCTATCTGATCCTTAGCTTCCTGACTTAGAAATAGAATTTGTTCTCCAAGATTTTCTTCCTTCATGGTTTTACCAAATCCAAAGTCTTCTCCTGGGATCAACCTGTGTTTATGTCCAACTGACTCTAGATCCCCTAGAAGATCTTTTAGTTCGTCCTCCGAGTACTCCTCATATTCCCTTAGGTGTCTCATTTCACAAATTTATTAAATCTATCTTCTACTACATCCCAGTCGACAACATCTAAAAAGTCTTTAATGTATGCCTTTCTGTCTGCTTTATGCTTTAAATAATACGCATGTTCCCAAACATCCATCCCCAGAAGGATTTCACCTTTAAAGGACTTCTTCATGATAGGATTGTCTTGGTTTGGAGTTGTCTGTAGGCTAAGGTCTCCATCTTTGTTTGTAATCAACCAAACCCATCCGGATCCAAATAGTCCTGTCCCTGATTCTTCCATCTTTTTCTTTAGATCTAGAATTCCACCGAAGGACTTTTTGATTGAGTTTAGAAGATCTCCCTTTGGAGTTTTCTTTTCTGGAGATAAGTTCTGAAAGTAGAGAAAGTGATTGTAGAATCCACCTCCGTTGTTTCTAACCTTATCAGAATACTTGTCGACGTTTTTTAAGATAGTTTTAATGCCTTCCATTTCTGGACCCATCTCGACTTTGATATTCTCTTCTACGATAGCATCGTTGAGGTTGTCTGTGTATTTCTTATAGTGAACACCATAGTGTTCTTTCATAGTCTCTGCATCTATAAGTGGAGCCAATGAGGTTAAAGCGTATGCAAGAGGTTTTCTTTTAAACTTTACCCCTTCTGCTTCAAATAAAAAGTTGTAATTGTGGATGTATTTCATTTTTTATCCTTCTTTTCTCTTTTCTTCTTCTCTTTCTTCTTCATTCTGGCTGCAAAGCTCTTTGGCCCTTCCATCCACTTTTTGTTGGCGTTCATAAACTCCAGATAGTTGTAGACGTTCTCTGAGTTGTAGAGTGGATCTACCACCATCGGAAGTTGAGCTTGTCCCATCGGATGGTAGTTCCTTCCGTTGACGTAGGTTGCTCCCCAGTTTCCAGGAACCGTGACGATGCTTGGACCCTGTGGTGGACCTCCATCTTCGTTCAAAAACTCGGGCAGGCTTTTCACAAAATTAGACATACTTTATATATCCTTCTGTGAAATAAAAGGGAGAGAAGACAGTAAAACAATAACATTAAAGGAAATGATTGTAGACATTGAGAATAAAGGGGAGTATTTAAAGGTTTCGACCTTCTCCGAAGAGGGAGATTTAATTTTTGTAGACGTCCCTGTTCCGGAAGATCAGAGATTTATCTGGGAGAAAGTTAGACCGGGAGATAGAAAAGCAGATGCAGAATGGAAGACCTGGGATGGACACCCAGTTAAGAAGGTCTACACCCAGAAGTACGACAAGTACAGGATGGCTCAGCTTCTCATCGAGGCTCCAGAAGAGCTCACTAAGTCACTCTGGGAGTTCCAAACCCCAAAGAAATACTTCGTCGATATAGAGGTCGAGATGACGGACGAGATGGGGGACTCTCTCGACACAGAAAACGCCAAGAACAAGGTTATTTCAATTGGAATTGCAACGGACAGAAACAAGACGATAGTTTTGGGCCTTGATTCTCTAACCCCAGAACAGCAGGCTAGCATCTACAAGTCCACCAACGAATACTTCGCCAAGTACGGAGAAGAATGGTCTTTCAAATACCAGTTCTTCGAATCTGAGTACGACATGATGTATACATTCTTCAAGGACATTGCCCCTAAGATGTCGATGATCACCGGATGGAACTGGTTCGGGTATGACTGGCCTTATCTGGTCAACAGAGCAAAGAGACTTGGGATCGACCCTAAGATCTGTTCCCCTTCGGGAAAGATGATCACCAAAGCTAATCTTCCAATGCACCTACCGATGGTCGATTATCTTGAGATCTACAAGAAGTGGGATCGGGTGATCAAGATTAAAGAATCTAATCGATTAGACTATGTCGCAGAGAAAGCAACTGGCCTAAAGAAGATTCAATACAACGGAAGTCTTCGTGACCTCTACAATTCAGACATCGAAAAGTTTATCTTCTATAACGTGGTTGACTGTGTGCTTCTGCACTATATAGATCAGGAGCTGAAGACGATGTTGACCTACTTTAAGATTGCCAACCTCAACGGGGTGGAAATCAACAGAGCACTCTCCCCGGTTTGGGCGACAGAGATTATGATGCTGAGAAAGTTCTTGGACAGAAAGCAGATCTTCGTCAGCGAGAGGAAAGAAGAGGTCCACGTTAAGTTTGCCGGAGGGTATGTTAAAGATCCCATCATCGGTCTTCACGAATGGGTTGCCTGCTATGACTTTGCCTCTCTGTATCCGAACACGATTGTGCAGTGGGGAATCTCTCCCGAGGTCTACAAGGGAAAGAATCTGCTGAACACCCAGGACACCTGGATCAAGACTTCTTCTGGAGCATACTTCGGAGGAGACGACGAAGCCCCCATTCTCAAGGGGATAATTAAGGATCTTTACGCCAAGAGAAGGAAGACTAAAGATCACATGTTAAAACTTCAGATCGAAATCGACGGTCTAGAGAAACAACTCAAAAAATTACAGTAAAATATTCTCAAATCCACCTCCTTTTGGGCCCCCAATTTGATATATAAATTCCATTGGATTCCAGAGGCGGTCAAGACATTAAAAACTAAAAAAATATGGCAAACACCGACAATAAATGCGCAGAACTAGAGATTGAAAATCTCTATTCTCAGTCAACCGACACACTTGGAGATATTCTTAACCTACAATCGGAAACCCAAAGGACAGTTTATGGCTACAACTTCGAAGAGATGAATCTCAGAGAATTAATGGAGTTCTGGCACATGAACAATCACGCCCTCATAGATGAGATTCACGAAGCAACAGATGCTCTTGGCGGGATCCAGGACGGAGACGGAAATGCTATTTGGAAGAGATGGAAGAAGGCTTACTCCTCTTTCTCTGACAAGAAATTTTCAGATCTTTCCTCTAGCGATCAGCTCGAGTGTAAATTTGAAATTATTGACATGCTTCACTTCTTTATGAACTACGCTGCGTCTATCGGAATGACTCCGCAAGAGATGTACAACATGTACATGTCCAAGAATCAAGAGAATAGAAGAAGACAGCAAAACAACTATTAATTAAAACTTAAGAAAAAATTATGAACGAAGAATATTCTTTGCCGGAACCTATTTTACAAGAAAACCCAGACAGGTTCGTTATTTTCCCAATTCAACACCATGACATTTGGGAGATGTACAAAAAACAAGAAGCCTGCATCTGGACAGCAGAAGAGATTGACTTGGCCCAAGATCTAAACGACTGGAGAAACAACCTGAACGACGAAGAGAGATACTTCGTTAAAAACGTTCTTGCTTTCTTTGCAGCTTCGGACGGAATCGTCAACGAGAATCTAGCGGAAAACTTTGTAAAAGAAGTTCAATATACTGAAGCCAAGTTTTTCTATGGCTTTCAGATTATGATGGAGAATATTCACAGTGAGACCTATTCCCTTCTGATTGATAGCTACATCTCAGACCCAGCAGAAAAAGACGTGCTCTTCAGAGCTATCGACACTATCCCTGCGGTGAAAAAGAAGGCAGAGTGGGCGTTGAAGTGGATTAGTTCTCCGCACTTTCAGGAGAGACTAATTGCCTTTGCGGCAGTGGAAGGAATCTTCTTTTCCGGATCTTTTTGCTCAATCTTTTGGCTGAAGAAGAGGGGTTTAATGCCTGGTCTTTCTTTCTCCAATGAACTAATTTCAAGAGATGAAGGAATGCACTGCGACTTTGCAGTTTCCCTGCACAACAACCACTTGGCAAATAAAGTGTCCGAGGAAAGAATTAAGGAAATCCTTATGTCTGCCCTAGAAATTGAGAAGGAATTTATTACAGAATCTCTTCCGGTTAGACTGATTGGAATGAACTCCGATTTAATGAAGCAGTATCTGGAATTTGTTACGGATAGACTTCTAGTTGATCTTGGTTGTTCTAAAGTTTATGGATCGGAAAATCCCTTTGATTTCATGGCCAACATTTCTCTTCAAGGAAAGACTAATTTCTTCGAGAAGAGAGTTGGAGAATACCAGAAGGCGGGTGTAATGAATAAAGAGGTGAACTCATTCGATATGGATGTAGATTTTTAAAAAAAGTAAAAATAAAAATGCAAGTAATAAAAAGAGACGGTTCAAGAGAGCCACTAAAATTTGATAAGATTTCAAACAGAATTAGAAAAATGACTTATGGTCTGAACAGCGATTTTATCGATGTTCTAGAGATTTCACAGAAGGTCATTGCAGGGATATTTGATGGAATTACAACAGAAGCACTAGACAACTTGGCTGCAGAGACTGCAGCATCATTAGTCCCAAGACATCCAGACTATTCTCTGCTTGCTTCGAGGATTGCAGTTTCTAGACTTCATAAGACAACTAAGAAGAAATTTTCTGAGACAATTCAAGACCTATACACATACATCGATCCAGAGACCGGCAAGCCAGCTTCTTTGATCAACGATGTGACCTACAACGTTGTGATGGAGAACAAAGACACTTTTGATTCTGCCGTTATCCACGATAGAGACTTTAACTTCGAGTATTTTGGATTTAAGACTCTAGAGAAGAGCTACCTCCTAAAACTATATGGTCAGGTTGCCGAGACCCCTCAGCACATGTACATGAGAGTTTCGGTCGGAATTTGGGGAGCAGACATCAAGAATGCACTTAAGACTTACGAGCTTCTGTCCACCCACATGATGACTCACGCAACTCCAACCCTGTTTAACGCAGGAACTAGAAAACCACAGCTTTCTTCTTGTTTCCTTCTGACGACCAGCGACGACTCGATTGCAGGTATTTATAAGACGTTAACGGACGTTGCAGTTATTTCTCAGAATGCTGGAGGAATTGGTCTAGCGATCCACAACGTTAGAGCAACCGGTTCTTACATCAGAGGAACTAACGGAACATCAAACGGAATCATTCCGATGCTGAAGGTGTTCAACGAAACTGCTAGATACGTAGATCAAGGGGGAGGAAAGAGGAAAGGTTCATTCGCAATCTATCTAGAGCCATGGCATGCAGACGTTGAGGACTTCCTTGAGCTAAGAAAGAACACAGGTAAAGAGGAGAGAAGAGCGAGAGATCTTTTCTTGGCCCTCTGGATTCCTGATCTGTTTATGGAGAGAGTAGAAAAAGATCTCAACTGGTCTTTATTCTCCCCCTCAGAAGTTCCTGGCCTTCACGAAGTCTATGGACAAAAGTTTGTTGATCTCTACACCAAAGCAGAATCCGAAGGAAAAGCCAGAAGAACTGTCAAAGCAAGAGATCTTTGGTCGAAGATTCTAGAGGCACAGATCGAAACTGGAACCCCTTATATTTTATATAAAGATGCTGCTAACAGAAAATCTAATCAGCAGAATTTGGGAACCATCAAGTCTTCTAACTTGTGCACAGAAATTATCGAGTACACAGATAAAGACGAGCAGGCAGTATGTAATCTTGCTTCTATCCCGGTCAATAAATTTTTGAAGTCGAAGGACAATAGGACTTCAAAGGTTGTCAGAGGAAAGTGCGACGTAGATCACGAGCTTCTCTACTCTGTTTCCTACCAGACGGCAATTAACCTAAATCAGGTTATCGACGTCAACTACTATCCAACACCAGAGACACAAAAGTCCAACATGAGACATCGTCCAATTGGGATCGGTGTTCAGGGACTTGCAGACCTATATGCGGTAATGGGAATCCCGTTCACATCCGAAGAAGCAAGAAGGGTAAACTCTGAAATTTTTGAAACCATCTACTTTGCTTCTATGACTGCTTCTAAAGATCTTGCAATCAAGCAGGGACCCTACGAGACGTTCAAAGGATCTCCTCTGTCGGAAGGTAAATTCCAATTCAATCTTTGGAACACCGATGACAACGAGCTATCAGGACGTTGGGACTGGGCGAGTCTAAGAAAAGAAGTTGTTGAACATGGAGTTAGAAATTCACTTCTACTTGCTCCAATGCCAACTGCTTCTACTGCTCAGATCATGGGCAACAACGAGGCATTTGAACCATTTACCTCTAACATCTACACCAGAAGAACCCTCAGCGGAGAATATGTCCTTGTAAATAAACATCTAGTGAAGGACCTCATCGCTCTTGGACTTTGGAGCGAAGACATAAAGAATATGATCATCCTTGGAAAGGGCTCAGTACAGCACATCCCATCTATCCCAGACGACATTAAAGAAGTCTACAGGACAGTTTGGGAAATCAAGCAGAAGGACCTGATCGAGATGTCTGCAGACAGAGGTAAAT
>SESF01002095.1_pt1 | contig 10246 bp, 7 predicted proteins | sample 3171521 | NCBI WGS metagenome assembly SESF01 (sample SAMN10866945, study PRJNA518727) | freshwater metagenome | biome: subpolar coniferous forest; feature: holomictic lake; material: water; isolation source: holomictic Lake 227, 6 m and 8 m depth | place: Canada: near Kenora, Ontario | collected...
CTTGAAGCTGTCCCCCTGCTCAGCGAAACACTTAACAAGCATGCGGATGTCGACACAGGTAATCTTTTTGTGGCTGAAGCCGCTGCTGATGCTCTTGGCAAAATTGGGACGCCCGAGGCTGAGGCAGCGCTGATTTCAACATTTACGTCCCTAAAGCCCTATATCAAATACACCCACTGGTACGGCGATCATTCGGCGCTCATGGCCTGCCACGCTTCGCCTGTGCATATTCGAATTGTCGAAGCGCTTGACCGCATCGGCACAAAGGGGCATCCCGAGTTGGTGCCGCATCTCATCGCCTGCGTTCCCACTGATTTCGACCGCGCATTATTCCTACGCAATGACACAGCCGAGCAACTCATTGGCCGCGTCATTCGCAATCAAGGCGCTGAAGCAACGGTCATCGAAACATGCCTGAAAACGCTTGGTGATGCAACAGCGAAGCCTTCTCCTGAAATTGAGGTAGCGCTTCGTACGGTTCATCAAGCGTGGGCCGGAACACCAACTCCGGAGATTCGTTCATCCCATATCATCTCTCTTGTCTGCGAAAACAAAGCGTTTGCGCCGCGAATTCAGGAAGCCTATCTCCGTTACATGGCCGTTACGAATCCGCTCCCACGCGCATTCTCAGGGGAACATCCTGTGATTAAAAATCTACCTGTGCGTCATTGGAACTGTTTCTATCTCGCACGTGCATTGGCAAACCTAAAGGACAATCAGGTTGTTCCTGCCTTGCTGACAGGCTTGGCATCCGCTCCTGAATTCACGTATGGTTCACCTGACCCGATCGATGCAGGCGTGCTCTTCCTTCACAATGACATGACCCCCTGCTGGCGGGCAGCAACAGCGTATGCACTGGGGGAGATTGGGGATAAGCGAGCGATTCCGGCCTTATTGAAGACCATTTCGAATCCTTCAAATGCTATTGACACGCGGCATGCCGCTGCAACCGCACTGGGTCTCCTAGCAGATAAGTCACTTGTGCCTGTATTGTCGAAGCACGTTAAACGTTGCGAAGAAACCTCGATGAAACAGGCGTTAACTCTTGCTGTTGAACGCGCCAAAAGCAACTAGAGCGTTTATTCACGTCCATAACGACGGCGTAACTGTTCGAAAATAGAGCCGTTGAGTTGTTCAGGCGTGGTCACCGCGCGCACAGCGTCCATGCCCAGACGCTCATGAAGTTGACGCAAGTAGAGACTACGTGGCTCAACATGCTGGCCGAAGCTCTGCCAGCAACCATCGAGACGGTTGGGCAACGCGGGTTTACCTTTGCTTCCCACACATCCAATGGCCCAGTTCTGGGCGCTTGGGATTTCGGGTTTCTGACAGACAATCGAGGAGCCTTCGCAGTTCCATAGGATCTGACAATTACCTGCCCAGCCGTGGCCACTCCCCATACCGCCTCTGTCCTGCACATTGATTTTACCGCCCTTGACATTATCGTAGAGCTGCCCACAGGCCCATCGATGATGGGGGCCAATATCAGCGTGGGGCTTATCGGAGAGACAGTCGAGATAGACGGAAGGACCGATATCATTCGGACCATTAACAAAATCATGACGCCCATTTCGGGTGTAGCAACGCTGAAACAGAACGTATTGTCCTCCGGCCGAGAATGAATACCGACGTCCACCCGTGATTTCCGATACAGGGTCAATCATGGCGCAGTCCTGTACCGTTATCCGCGAGCAGCTCCGGTTGACATTGACACAAGAATATGCGAAATGCAACGCTGTGACTTCACGCACCCAAGAATCAACGAGCCCACTCATAGAGATCGCTGTCCAGGCATGGTTCTCATCCGTCGTCTCCTTGCCAGCCTGATAGACCGACTCGAGCCGCAAACGTTCCACTGCAGCACCTCGGCCACGGGGATCATTGATGCATTTGAAAACCGTGCCGCCTCCGTAACGACGTTCCAAAGCGCACGTAACAGGTGTATCCAAGGTCAGCGTGTCCCCCATAACACTGACGACACGAGACTGCCAACTGCGGGTATAGCCGCTCGGACTCCACTGCTGTCCGCCGAGGTTCAACGCGATCTGATCCATTTTTAGATCGTGAATCCACGCCTGAACTGCTTTGCGTTCGATGGTGATTAAATCGCCATCCCTGAAAGCTCCCACGTCCGCAACCTTGATTTTCCGCGCTCCGAGCGGCACTGTTTCATCAAGAATGGCATGAGGGACCTTATCCACTTGGAGTTTGGCACTCCCGCTCACGCTGATCAGCGTCGGTCCACCGCCCGCTTTCTCCGCATGCATGGTGGCGATGATGATCGTACCGTCCGCATCTTGGCCCTCTCCTCGCAACGTCACGCCGGCATTTACACGCAAGGTTGTACCACAACGGTAAGTTCCGCGGGTCAACAGCACAGCGCCACGAACGCCATCCACAACTCGTTCAGGGGCCTGCGCCATGCGATTAAGCGCCGTTTGGATGCGGACGCTGTCATCCTGTGAACCTGCAACAGGATTCAGGGTCTCAACCACAAGCGCCACAGGCACTGCAACACCCCCATGACGGTAACCTGCAAGCGAGAAATCGGGGACCGTATTGCCAAAGGCGTCAGGCGCATATTTCAGCCGCCCATCTGAACTCTGACTGACTGCCAACATACCTTTATTCGCAGATGTCACTTCTTTAGCAGAAACCCAGTCTGTCGCAATCTGGCAAACTAAAACAGTCACCGTCAGGCTCACACCTGCCAACAATCGAGTATTAACCGTTCGATTCAGATCATTTATTATGCTTTTGTTCACTGCTGTTAACTCTAAATTTTTTGGTTGAGGGCAAATGTATATGTCTCTTCTTTCTGTCCGGGATTGACGATCACGACCCTTAGTTTCGTGAAAATGCGTACTGGAGTTTCAACGATCCGCCATGACGGACAGCGTGAAACCATTTCGTCCAGTGCGCCAAAGGGTACATTCGTTAAGATTGCCCACATACATCCCAAACACAACCACACACGTTAGTCCGATTCGATCGCTATTCAATAGGGTTCTTGGATTTATTGACTCTCAGTGGCTTTTTCGCGGATCATGACGAGCAGCATCTTGAAACGTTTTTCCGCACGCAATGAGTGAGGCACGCCTGCAGGCATGATCACCATCTCGCCAGTCTTGGCCACTATCGGGTTACCACCAATTATGAGTGTCGCTTCACCATCCACAACCAGCACCGTGGCATCGTATGGCGAGGTATGTTCGCTTAGCCCCTGTCCCTGATCAAACGAGAAGAGTGTCAGCGTACCAGCCTTCTTATCGAGTAAAGTCTTGCTCACCACCGAGCCGCCCGCATAATCGACGAACCCAGCCATGTCGATGGTTTTTCCGCGCACATCGTTAATTATCGCGTCCATAATTTCTCCGGATTTGAAACGTTCTATTTCTCAATTCCAGCCTTCGAGAAATCGAATGGCTTGAAACCAATTTTCTTACAGGCATCCTCGGACTTAAAACGAAAGTCACGAGCTTGCGGATTGACGAAGAGCGGATCACAGACGAAGCCCTCTTTGTCTTTTCCGGTCGCCTGCCACTGGGCAAAGGTTTTGCCCCTGAAGCGTGGCGCACCTGCTTCACAGAACCAGATGTTCTTGTCCCAAATGATGTTGACCTTTTCTGTGCTATACCGCTCAAAAGCGTCAAGTGGTTTATCCCAATAGACGATGTTGCCAGTGAAACGCACGGAGAGATGCTTTTCAATACGTGTAGCAGCAATTTGATCTTTCCGACTAAAGGCAAAGATATTATTGCGCACCGTATTCTCCTTACCATAATGCTGATGGAAACCGCCATCCTTCACATTGTAGACGAGATTATTTTCAATCACCAACCCTTCCGAACCTTCATCCGGATAGATGCCCCATCCCCCATACGTATACGAATCAATATTTCTGAAGACATTGTTGAAGATGCGTGTTCCGGTCTGTGTACCCAGCGAGTAGATTCCGCCCATATCGCCCAATGCGGCTTGACCGATATTCTCGACCCTGTTATACGAGATTTCATTTCTGAAACTTTTGCCTTTGTACCCCCAGCACCAGCCAATGGAAATGCCTGTGTAGTAGTGATCAGCAATATAATTGTGTGTGAGCGCATTATCCGTGCCTTCGCCAATCCAAACCGCTGTTGCCGAAGCATGGAACCGTCCGCCACGTGTGAGCGAGCAATTTTTGATGATATTGAAAGTGCTGTTATTTTTATTTGGAAAATCACACAGCCTGACCGCGCCTGCGCCGGTATCCTCAATAACACAACGCTCAATACGATTGCTGTGACAATTACCGCGAATCCAAATCCCATACTCGCCTGTGTTTTGAATGTGGCACCTGTCAAACGCACACGACGTGATATTATCCGCCACGATAAGTGCTTCCGTGTTGCCGGCAGCCTGACACGGTTCAAACTGCGTTGGGCCAGGCTTTGAAAGATCGCCTCCCAGCAGACTCGCTAATCCGCCATGGCTCATCTCCTTCTCACGGCGTGGGGTATCCGAGACACCGAACTGAATGCCTTGGAAGGCGATATTTGAACAACCATCCATTTTAACCAACTGAACCATCCCATTACGAGGCGCTTCAACAATGGCTCGCTTCATATTTTCTGACGCGCGAGGCCGATAATAAACCTTACCTTCGCTCTTTGCCAAAAACCACTCCCCTGGATCCGTAAAAGCAGAACGCACATTTTCAACATAGTAGAGGGAATTGTTCCGCCATGGATTCCAAGGTTTACATCCCTCGCCTGCCATCTTCACCACATTACTTGCTACATCATAATCCAGAATAATCCGCCGCGTGGTATCCCAGTTGTGATGTACCACAAGTGCAGCGTATCGAAGTTCATCTTTTGGTATTTTTGCCAGCAAATCAAGTTCACTTGGCTTGGCAATAATATATTGGTCAATGTAAACAGACTTATTGGCATTCGTTGTTACGACCTGTTTCACCGCCAGCGGAATCAAATAATCCTTACGCGTCTCACCAAATTTCCAGTCCATCTGAATCTTAGGCCAGCGGGCGCGAACGGCTCGTGAGCCATTGACAAATAATTGCTCAAAATAGACCTTCCCCTCTTTGAGTCCAGGTACTTCAGCAGACCATACACCTGTTCCTTCATCCTTCCAGTTCTGAATTTGAAATCCACCTGTGATGAAGACATCACTCGATTTGGATTTGTAAACCATATTCTTATCTTCTGCTGTCAGCAGAAAAGGCGACACACGTTCATATCTACCTGCCTTGAGCAAGACCGTCCAAACCTGCACATCACCTTCTTTGCGTTTCTGACGGATCACATTACGCGCCTTTTCTAGCGTTGCGAAGGGAGCCCTACACGAACCCACGTTCGCATCCGAACCATCTGGCGCCACACAAAATTCCTGTTTAGGTGAACAGGAGAACAACGAAAAAATCCCTAGAGAAGCAACTACTAAATTATTCATATTGGCATCATACTCTTTGCACAACGTTGGCGTCAATCTACTTTCCTGATGACAATTTCAGGGTCATTTACTTGAATTAATGGCTTCCGTGGCGTTCCCCCCGCCATGTCGCCCACCCCACATCATCCCGCGAAACGAAGCCGTGTTGTCGTAAATGGACTGTATCTGTCCTACAAACAGTTGAGCCTGATCACCAGTATAGCCCATATTCTTTCCTGTAGCTTCTAGCAAGGTCGTACGCTCCTCTTGATACAGATCATCCAGCGAATGCCCCAGATCGTGCATCTCCTTACGCAATTCCGGCGCTCCCTGAGCTTTGTTATCCATCATGGCTGTCCGTAACTCGTTCATCCGATTGACAGATGCCACGAGCTTGTCATGATTCGCACGTTGCGCTGCATTCATTTGCCGTATATCCACTGCTGCCAGAAAATCAGTACGCTCGTTGATGCGCTGCTGCAACTGCTGACGGAAAAGATCACGTTGTGCGGCGATCTCAGCCTGTTGTTCTGGCGTCAGCGCCGACTTGACAATGTCACGCCCCTGACCAGCAACCTCTTTCTTGTCTTCCTTTACAACCTTGGGTTGCTTGGGTTCCAAGTCAAGATCACTCTTTCCCTCATCCGCCAACTGTCGTTTTAAGCTCTCGATCTGACGCTTTGCCTCGTACAAGGCCTGCTCATCAACTACTTTGATGATACGTTCTGGCTTTTCCACAGTCTCCTCAACAGGCACTTCCGGAGGCGGCGCTGTCAACGTCATCCAACCCCACGCTCCACCTACCCCCATCAAAAGTCCTGCGATCAGCCCCATCCCCAACAAACTATACTTATTTTGCATTGTATCTTTTTCCTTAGTCAGATGAACGTGGCTTCCTTAAATAAATTGCCCCAAAATTAGACTTACTGGCACTTCTTAGACTTACTGACACTTACTGACACTTACTGACACTTCTTAGACTTACTGACACTCCTCTCACTCTCCATCGCCATGCCCATCAAGGTCTGAGTCAGCAATGCGGCGGTGAAATCCGCATGATGAAGTCCCTTGATCGGCGCAAATTCGACAATATCGCAACCGACAATCCGATGAGCTGAAGCCACCTTGCGCAAGATACGGATCACATCGTACCAAAAGAGTCCACCAATCACGGGCGTCCCGGTTGCGGGCATAACGGAGGGATCGAGTCCATCCACATCGAAGGAGATAAAGACCTCCTTCGGGAACCCACGAGGTATAAAATCGCTCGGCATGTGTCCGTCCGCAATATCCAGCCCGTCATACGCCTTAATCGTCTTTTTATTCGCGGAACGATAGTCACGTTCCTCTTGGGAAATAGCGCGCGTCGCGATTTGCACCAACGGGAAACCCAGTTCATGGACGCGCCGCATCACGCAGGCATGCGACAGTCCGGTCTCTTCGTATTCATTCCGCAAATCCGCATGCGCATCAAAATGAATAAATCCAACCTTCTTTCCTGCCGCGTGGAACGCACGAGCAGCACCCAGTGTGACGGTATGCTCGCCCCCCAGCAAAACAGGGATCGCCCCACACTTCAAAGCTTTCGCCACACCTGCTTCAATGGCATCCATCCACGCCTCAGGTTTTTTTGATGCCACATTGATTGGTTTCCGGGTATATATACCCAGGTCGCCTGGACGGTAGCCATATATATCGGCTTCTAACTGCTGCGAGGCATCAATAATGGCCTCTGGTCCTTTTCGAGCCCCAGCCCCATACGAAACACTCAGCTCCATCGGCGCTGAAATGACATGGAACCCCGCCGCTTCAGCAACAGCCGGCTTAAACTCTGACTCTAAAAAGTGTTTCATACCTGAATCCCTCGTTTTAATGCGCATACTTTACCACACCGTACGCGCGTATCGCAAGGAAGGACGGATTGAAAGGACGAGTTGACATGTTGACCGATTGACTGATTGAGCAACAAGGTCACGTGGTCAATCAGGCAAAACGTCCTCAGCCCCTGCCATGCTTCCGCTGCCAGAGTAGCCAGATCGTGATGCTTTTGCCATCAATCAATAAACCCGAATCAATGGCGGCATTGATCTCGTCCGCGCTCATGATGATAGGCTCCAGATTTTCATCAAAGTCCGGACGCTGTTCCATGGGCTCTTGCGCAATCTTGGCATAATAGAGATGATGCCGCTCTTCGCTATAACCCGGACACGGTACCGTCACGCCGATAGTCTCCAAGGCGAACACCTGATATCCGCTCTCCTCCTCCATCTCGCGGCGGGCACACTCCTCTGGCTTCTCACCCTCCTCAAGGCCGCCTGCAACAACTTCCAACAGCGTCGCTTCAATCGACTTGCGATATTGGCGGACGAGTACAAATTTTCCATCCGGCCGCTGCCCCAAAATCACGGCAGCACCCCGATGACGAATAATCTCACGCGTGGATTTCCGTCCATTGGGCATGACAATTGACGCCACATCAATCGTCAATGCGCGCCCTGTAAAGGCACGTTTCGTTTCAGTAGTTACTTCGGTTAAATCAGTTGGATGATTCATTGTATTACTCCTCTCCGTGCAGGGTCACAGGATCCAATCTTTTAAACAAAGAACCGCAAACGGATATTCCATTTGCGGTTCTTCTTCAGTCAGACGGGTTAGTTCATTAACGAACCTTGCCCTCTTTTTTGCGCTTCTCGATGATTGTCTCAGCGAGTTCATACGGAACGCCTTCGTAGTGTTCGAACACCATCGTAAAGGTTCCACGTCCTTGAGTCATCGTGCGGATCGAGTTTGAGTAGCCGAACATTTCGCCAAGAGGCACATATCCTCGAACCAACTTGGTGCCGGCCTTCTCGTCCATGCCTTCAACACGTCCGCGGCGACCGCAAATTGAACCAGTCGCTGAACCCATGTAATCTTCCGGAACAGCAACTTCGACGCTCATGATCGGCTCCAGCAATTGCGGATTGCCCTTCATGAACAAGGTCTTGAAGCAATGACGTGCGCATTCGATAAAGGCAAATTCGTTCGAGTCAACTTCATGGTATGAACCGAAATAGACCGTGCACTTGACATCCACAACAGGGAAGCCACCGCAAGGACCACTTTCCATGGCCTTGATCACGCCCTTTTCGACAGCCGGGAGGTATTCGTTCGGAATGACGCCACCCTTGACTTCGTTGACGAAAGCAAAACCGCGACCAGGCTCCTGAGGCTCGAGACGCAAACAAACGTGGGCATACTGACCACGACCACCCGACTGCTTGACATGCTTGTATTCACCTTCAATTTTGTGACGAATCGTTTCACGATAGGCGACTTCCGGCTTGCCAACTTCACATTCGACGCCAAACTCGCGACGCAAACGGTCAACAATGATTTCCAAATGAAGCTCGCCCATGCCTGAAATAACAGTTTCGCCCGTTTCCTGATCATAACGAACCAGGAACGTCGGATCTTCCATAGCCAATGAATGAAGGGACATTCCAAGCTTCTCGTTGTCATTACGGGATGACGGACGGATAGCAATCGAGATAACCGGCGCGGGAAATTCGATGGATTCCAGCACAATCGGATTATCAGGATGACAAAGCGTATCACCGGTGCGTGTCTTGGTCAATCCAACAACCGCCACAATATCGCCCGAATAAGCTTCTTCTAAAGCTTCCTGACGGTTGGCGTGCATACGGAACAGGCGTCCAATACGCGCCTCCTGATCCAAGGTGCTATTGAGAATTGGAGAGCCAACCCTCAATGTACCGGAATAGATACGTATGAAGGTGATCTTACCCATGTGCTTATCGGAAAGAATCTTGAACGCCAATGCGGAGAACGGAGCGTCATCCTTTGGTTCACGAAACTTTTCCTGATCATCAGCGGAGTGAATCGTACCGACATCCAGAGGTGAAGGCAGGTAATCGATCACCCCATCCAACAATGGCTGAACGCCTTTATTCTTAAAGGCCGTTCCGCAATAAGCGGGGACTAGCTTGCGCGCCATGGTTCCAATGCGAAGACCATGCTTAATTTCGTCGACCGTCAAAAGTTCACCGCCGAGATATTTTTCCATCAGAGCCTCATCCTGCTCTGCAGCCTTCTCCATCATCTCAATATGCCACTTCTTACAATCTTCTAAAATATCCGCAGGAATTTCGCCCTCAATAATCTTAACCCCCCTTGAGGCTTCATCAAAGATCAACGACTTCATGTTGAGTAAATCCACCAGGCCGCTGAAGTTCTCTCCCTGTCCGATCGGATAAACCATCGGGACTGGATTGCCACCCAGCTCTGAACGAATTTCGTCTATGACACCAAAAAAGTCTGCTCCCACGCGATCCATCTTGTTGATCATGCAAAGCTTAGGCACTTCATACTTTTCGCTCTGACGCCACACTTGCTCAGTCTGAGGTTGCACCCCACCGACTGCACAGAACAAAGCAATCGCACCGTCTAGCACGCGAAGGGAACGCTCCACTTCAGCCGTGAAATCGACGTGTCCAGGAGTATCAATCAAGCTAATCTGATGATCACGCCACGTCACCGAGGTTGCAGCGGATGTGATCGTGATGCCACGTTCCTGTTCCTGGATCATATAGTCCATCGTTGCTGCGCCTTCGTGCACTTCACCAATCTTGTAGTTTTTACCACAATAAAAAAGAATACGCTCGCTGCAGGTCGTCTTGCCTGCATCAATGTGCGCCATAATACCCATATTACGGACGTGACTCAATGGAACGGTTCTGGCCATTTTCTAAACTCCTTACTTGCCTACTTTTGCTCGTCTCTTTTCCTTAATCGGAAAAAGAAAAGCATTAAATAT
>SESF01000151.1_pt1 | contig 10243 bp, 5 predicted proteins | sample 3171521 | NCBI WGS metagenome assembly SESF01 (sample SAMN10866945, study PRJNA518727) | freshwater metagenome | biome: subpolar coniferous forest; feature: holomictic lake; material: water; isolation source: holomictic Lake 227, 6 m and 8 m depth | place: Canada: near Kenora, Ontario | collected...
CGGGGTCAGAAGAACCCCAATGTTAACGAAGCACAGCCCGCCGAGTTCTATCTTAAAACGACAGGCAAACTGGAAAGGGTGTCAGGTCGGTGATTCTGTTGGGATTCCCGCGATAGGGTTCGTGAGCGTGCCTGTTGCCGCAGGAACGCGGATTGTGGACTTACCTGCTTCAGGGTTGGGCTGCCGGCTGCCAGATACCCTGCATTTCATAAACCGCACAGGACTTGACTGGCGCCTCGCCGCCTTCAGCGAAGACCTCCAGGCCCAACGCATCCGGCGGCGGGAAAGTCCGCGCCGTATAGGCCACGCCGTTGACAAACACCTCCACGATCGAGCGGTCCAGGAAAACCCGCATAGTGACAGAGCTGCCCGGCGGCAGCAATGAATCCTGCTCACCCGAGGCACGGACTTCTTTCAGCTCCGCGGCATTGCGTGCTGGCGTCGGACCGTCCACGCCGAAGCGGCGACTGGCGTTGTCGAACCAGACGCGGGTGAATTCCTTGTCATCACCTGAGACGCGCACCTTCAAGCCAAACTGCCTGGCCGTGCCCGGCTCGAACGTGGCCACTATTTCCAGCGCATCGCCCTTAACCGTCCGCAGTAAGGCGGGAAGCTCGGAGTTACGGGTGAATCGGTGCGCACTGCCACGCAGGCATTCGATCTCGGGCGCTGGTTCCTGCCACAACCGGTTCTCTACCAACCGGAGCACGCGTGGGATCGAATGCGCACCCTGCCAGAAGGGCACGGTCTTTGTCGGCGTGGGCGGGCCGGTGACCCAGCCGTGCATCAACTGGCGGCGTGCGCCGCCCGGCCCCCGGGAATCCGTCATGTTCAGGTTGAAGGAGTAATAGTGCCCGGTATCAACCTGCCGCGGCGCCGCCTGGTCCGGGCTGAAGATCATGGCGGTGCGGTCATAGTTGCCAACCCAGTAGGGATTGCCGCACCCGACCAGCAGCACGTGGCGGCCGCTCAACGGAATCAGGTAGGGTAGCTCCCAGAATTCTCCAAGCCTGATCGAGGGCGCGATGTTCTTCTGCAGGCGCCAGTTTTCGAGGTCCTGAGAAGTCCAGAGAAAGGCTGCCCCCTGGCTGTTGGTCCCGCCGGTGCGACCGCCAATGAGCTGATGCCATTGGTCACCATCCCCCCACGTGAAGCCATCCCAATGCACGGGCGACTCCGGGTTGGGCCGCTGCCGATTTTGCAGAACAACCTGCTTGCGCCAGGTGACGCCTTCGTCCGCGCTGCGGGCGAGGATGCCATAAGTCTCCGCGTGGCCGCTGACGTTGCCGGTGTAGAGAGCGCAGAGCCGGCCCTGGGGGTCCACAAAGGTATTGCCAGAATAGACTCCCCCGCGATCCTCGGGTGTGTCGGGCCAGAGCGCCACCGGCCAGTCCTGCCAATGCACCAGATTGGTGCTGACCGCGTGGCCCCAGGTCATGCCCCGGCGCTTGCCGTCCACGCAGGGGTCGAATTGGTAGAAGAGATGGTAACGGCCAGCATAAAAGATCGGACCGTTGGGATCATTGATCCAGCTTTCCGGTCCCGTGAAATGGTATTTCGGATAGTGCGGATCATTGGCCAGCATCCACTGGCGCAGCGTCGAGGCGGCGCGCGTGAAGGGCTCAACCTGCCGGCTTCGGATCAGGCCGCGGAAGGCCGCGACAGGCTCGGGCAGGCCCGAACTTTTCTCTACTTCGGCAGTTTCCTTCTGGCGCCCGGGCTTGGCCAGCCCCATCTCGACCAGTTGCAGGAAGAAGTCGGTGCAGAGTTCGCTGGTGTAGGTCGAGCCAACCCACTCAAATCCAGCCTTCCTTTCCAGCCACGGGTCGGCAATGGCCTCGCTGAAACCGCCCAGCCAATCACCGGGCTTCGTCACCTGAGTGAACACGTTCAGCGCGATGACGCGGTCGCGCAGATCGGCATAGAGGCGGTCGCCGGTCTTCTGCGCCAGGCGGTCCAGGCATTCGACCTTCCGGTTCTGGAAGCAATAGACCGAATACTGGTTGAAGTGCTGCTGCTCGCTGTGGGCGCATTGGGTGGGCCGCTTCACCCAGCTCAATTGTTTGGGACACCAATAAAGCAGTGCGAAATGCACGTCGGCCACCGCGCGCACCAGCGCCTCCGGGTCACCGGTGCGGTCATGTTTATCCAGCCAATACTCCACTGCACCCCACACACTGTCCTGCTCGAAATCGTTCGGCGGCAAATCGGGATGCGAGCCGGTGAACCAGTAGCGGCCCTCCACTTTCTCACGCAGGAAGCGCTCCAGGTCAGCCGAGAGCTTGGCGAAACGCGCGTCGCCCGTAACTCGGGCGATGTAAGGCATGGCCGGCAGGGCGCGATGCGAGACGACCGAATGGGACTTCCGGCCAGTCGAGATGTCCACCACTTGCGGCAGGCCGCCATCCTCATTCTGCTGCTTGAGAATCCACTCCGCACAGCGCACGGCGGCCTGGTACCATTCCTGCCGATCCAGGCTCTCACGGTGCTTCACACGCTCCCAAGTGAGCAGGATGTAGCGGACCATGTGCGCCATCACGTCGGGTTTGTAGCCATCATGTGCCCAGTCCTGGCTGTGGAAGGTGCCGGCCTTGTGTCCGCGGTCTTCGCGGAGCTGGTAATTATCGTGCATGGCCCCGAAGTGCGGCTCCGCCGGGTTGGTCTGCTGCGCCTTGAGCAAGGTGCCGAGCTGCGTAAAGGCACGGTCGCGCCAAAGCGAGTCGCCCGTCAGTTCATACAGGCGGTATTCGAGGTAGGCGGAATAAGCAAGGTTACACAGATGCACGAAGCCGACACCACGGCCGTCCGGGAACAGGGCATGTTCATAGCCGATGCCCGGCACCCAGACGCGCGAGTTGCGCCGCCCTTCCAGGTAGAGTGCCAACGACTCGTCAAGCGGGCGAGCCAGGGGAAGGCGTTCCACCTGGTAGTCATTCGCCCACATCCACGCACGAACCAACTCCGTGATGGCCTGCGGCGAATCACCCGCATCACTGAGGAAGAGCTGGAGCGGGTAACTGTATTCCTGTCCCGGGGATAACTTGCCGCCCCCAACGCAGAATTGTGGCGGGGTCAACCCGTTCCTGAACCGGAAGTCGGTCTGCCCGGTCCAGGTGGTGGGATTCAGATAGTCCGTGCGCGCATCAATAGAGTAAAGCGCGACCAGCGATAGGTCCGGCCGATACAACAAGGCCCCGGGCACGCCGCAGTAGCGCATCGGCGTAATCTCCACCTCCGAGCTGTTGCCCGCCCACGGATAGCTCTGGACCCGCCAGTCCGAGGCAAACTGATCGTGATAGGCGAGGCATACCTCCCACCCCTTCAGCTCGCGGTCCACCGACCACCGCGGCGTAAGGCGCGCGGCCGGAAGGGCTTCATCCAGGGCCACCTCGATGCCGAAACGGAAGGCTACGCCATCCACTTTGGTTTCCCCGGAGCAGCGCACCGTCCGCGAGTTCACCCGCTCGGCAGTCGCTGCGGTCAGCCACCTCTCTTCACCCGTGTCCCGGTGCCGCAGCAGAAGAACGCCAGCCTGGTTGGTGGCTTCGAGGGCACGCCCGCGCAGCGTCACACCTCCGAGCGTCCAGCCTGCGGCGGCGCGCAGCAGCTCCCAGCGCATGCCCGCCTGGTTGGTCAACAGCAGCGTTTCCAGCGGCTTGCTCGCGGCACGGTTGCCCAGAGCGATTCGCTCCACTTCCGGGACTGCGGCATTAAAATGCGCTACCACACGATCCGGAGCCAGCGCAGCGCGATAGACCGCCACTTCCGCCAGCCAGCCATCGAGGAAACTGCCATGTCCCCAAGGGTCACCGCCGATTTGAATCGGGCGACTGTTGGTGATAGCACCGCCGCCGTCCTCAGCCATGTCCGCCAGGCGGCCATCCACGAACAGCCGGTTAAGCCCGCTGTCCGCGCGTGTCCAGACGACGTGATGCCAATGACCGTCATTCAGGCCGCCGCGCGAAACCGGCTGGCCATCCGTGGCCGCCCCCGCTGCGCCGCTGAAAACGTGGATGCGGCCCAGGGTGCCCGCGACGCGCGTATCGGCAATCAGGGTCCAGTCGCTGGAAACGGCGCCGCTGGTCGCCTTGCTAACCAACGTGGCACTCCCCGGCCAGTTCACCACGTCCCATCGCTGCGTGGACCTGCACCAGAACTCGACTGAGAGTGAGTCGAGCGCAAAATCAGGGTGATCGGGAACCTCTATGTAGCCGCTCCCGCCATCGAATCGAGCCGCACCACCGCCCGTCCCGGGCAGTCCTGTTTCGAGCGACACACCACCGCGGCAGACGCCATTATGGCGTGTGAATTCGTCGCTTGCTTGGTGGCTATTCCCGCCGGACTGCTGGATAAAACGCCACCACGCCACCGGCTGATCCCGGCGAATCTCTTCGGCATAGTCGCTCGCGCGGCAGATATTCCATCCGGTCAAAGCCAACACAGTGGCGAGCCGGAGCCACTGCGTAACCTGGAAGTAAAGCGTTGGCCCTCGCACTATTGGCCCCCCGCGTGGTTAGTAAGGGTTGGCCGGCATCATTTCCCAGGCCTCAAGGGTCGGCACTCTGGCCGCGCCGCCGACCGAGAAGAGCGTGACCCCCACGCTGTCCGCGCGTGACGGATAGATACGCCGCATGACCGCCTGGCGGCCATTGGCAAAGACTTCCACCACCGACTTGTCCACGAAGACACGGAGCTTCAGCGTTTCATCAGCCTTCAACTCAAAGGGGCCAGCCTCGACCGTCTTCGGCCCTTCCGTCAGGCTCGATTTGTTCGTATCCACCTTCAGTTTCTTGTCGGCCGCGTCGTAATAGATCCGGGTCTGCTCTTCGCCGCCGGGCGAGCAGCACACCTTGATGCCGAATTGCTTGGCGTCCCGGGCACTCATCTCCAGGTCCAGTTCCAGGCTGTTGCCGCCGATGCCTGTTACGGCCAGTTCCGAGTCAGCGTTGACCTCGAGGTTCGCCTGTTTCTTTCCGTTGTAACGCAGGCGCTCGATTTCCTCGGGGGGATTCATGCGCAGCATCCCGTCAGCGCCGAGCGAGAGAACGCGCGGCAGGCTCATGGTGCCGGACCACTGGTAATCCGAGCGCATTTTGAAACCTGGGGAGTCAAAGATCCAGGCCCACATGATCCGGCGGCCCTTATCGTCCAGCAGGCTCTCGGGTGCGAAGAACGAGTTGTCCACCCAGCTCATCTTCTCATGGAACGTGGGATGGAACTGCTCGTCCTTCCAGTCGCCGAGGTAGTAGCGGGCGCCGAGCCGGTGGCTGATGCACAAGAGCATGCGCCGGTCACCCATCTTGAAGAAGTCGGCGCACGAGACGTCCTCGGTGATCGCGACGCCTTCGACGGCGTTGCCCATGAGATCACCCACGTACTTCCACTCGCCTTCAAGCCGGGGAGCCTTGGCGATGCCAGGGTGTTGTCCGCCGAAGATGGCGTAGTAGGTGTCGCCTTCCAGCCATCCATACGGGTCCCAGGATGCATATTTGTCGTGAAACGGATCGCCGGGGCTGGTCTTGGGGGTGATCGGGTTGGAATCCAGCTTCTTCCATTCGTTCAGATCATCGTCAATCGCGACGGCCATGGCATTGCCCTGCCCCACCTGGTGATAACACATGGTCGGACGGCCATCCTTGTTGAGGAAACAGTTGCCACTGAACATACCCGCAACCAACCCTGTCGGGTGGTGCCGCCAGTGGAACAGATCAGTGCTCGAAGCGTGCCCCCAGTTGTGGCCGCGTTTATCCTGGAAGATGTAAAAGAGATGGTAGCGTCCCTTCCAATAGATCGCGCCGTTCGGATCGAAGGGCATGCAACTCCCTTCCGGCGTCACGAAGTGGTAGCCGGCCCGGAACGGGTCGCTGAGCAGTTTCTCCCGCAACGCGCGCGCCATGCTGTTCGCGTCACCCGAATCCATCGCATTCTGTCCTGGCTCCGCGGCGGTCCTGGACGCCAGCAGGTAAGCACCATTCTTGTCGAGGTAAAGCTTGCCGTCCGCAATTCTTGCCTCGCCGATAAGGGTGGTGCTGGGAAATGCCTTCATCCGGTCCCCTGCCCTGCCCGCTTCAAAATCCCACCATGCTAGCGGCTTGGGATCAGACGGCTGGTTGGGCTTCAGCGCGGCAATCTGACCCGCGTCCAAGGCGATCCCATAAATCCTAGCATCGTCAATGGCGCCGGTGAAGAACCGGTTGTCGGGGTTGGCGTCGGTGTGCCGCAATCCCAGGAGGACCTTGCTGTCGTCGCCAAACTTTTCCGCGCCTTCCGCGGTGTAGCTGGCATACTGGCTGCCATTGCGATACAGGGTGATCTGCTTGTCCTGGTAAACTATGGCGAGCTGCACCAGCGTCTGGTTATCCGCCGTCTCAGTCGCGAAACTCCCCTGGTCTTGCTTGGTTCGCCTGAAGCCGTCGCTCCCCGCCATCCATTTGGCCGGTGCCAGTTCGCCCAAGACGACTGCATCGAACACCCCGCCCGGCTTCTCGATGGTCAGCGCGCTGCCACCCCGCTGCGTCAGGTTCGCCGGAGTGACCCAGACCACCAGCGTCTTGTCAGCAATCGGCGGCGTGGCGGCAACGGCAACGCTCGCGCTGGTAGCGAACAGCATCAGGGTGAACCGAGACAGTAGAACAGGAAGGTTTAGTTTCATAGGGATTAATGGGCGCTGCTTTTGCTAAGAGCCGGCATGAACTGATAGTTGTTGCGTGCGTTGGCGAATGAATACATGTCCAGCCCAGTCTTAGCGCTCTTGCCCGTGGAGAGCAAGTCGTAATCGCCGCCTACAGCGACTGCGGGCGCCAACACGCGGCGCAGAGCCCGGGAGGCATAGGAGCGCAGCCTTCAGGCTGCAGAACCGTGAAGAATGCAGGCGGGTGCCAAAATTAGCCAGTACCGCAGACAAATCCCGCAATCCTGCAGCCTGAAGGCTGCGCTCCTATCCCTGGGAGAGCACACGCACGCCCCGCCCTCGACGCTGCTCGTGCCCCCTAAAAATACGCCAGCAGCGGCCGCTTCTCGATGATGCTCCGCAATCCCAACGCCGGCATCGCGATGCCAGCCAGGAAACCCTTCGCACCGCCTCCCTTCTGATCCGCCGCAATCCATTCGGCAAAGGACGTCTTCTCCATATTCGCCACTAATTGCCCGGCGAGCTCCGCCGCGAACCCGGCATCCTGGTCCGCGATCGCCGGCAACACGAAGCCGGTCCCGGTGGACCAGAAACCGCCGTTGGTGTAGCTGCCCAGGCCGACCTTCACCAATTGCCGCTGCCAGCCGCCATCCTCAGCAATTTGCCGCGTGTAGCCGGCCAGGAAGATCTTCTCCCGGTGCGCCTTGAACCACGCCACGATGCGTCGTTGCTTCTCGGGGGCCGACAACCAGTAGGCCAGTCCATTGGCCCACACATTGACCTGCCGGCAGTCCTTGGATCCGGCCAAATAGGCGCCCTCATCCTCGCTCCATAACCGGTGCAGATTGTCCCGAATCCCTTCCGCCTGGGCCAGCCAGCGTTGCTCTTGCTCGGGTGGGACCACATCCGCAAACAGCGCCGCCGCCCGCTGCAAGCCACGGTAAAGCACCAGGCTGCTCATCAGCTCAAACCCGGTAATCGCGCACGGATCATGAAACCCGAATCCGACACCCGGCCGCTGAGGATCCACGTAAGCCAGACCGCAGGCGAACGGCACCTCGTCAAAGCTCCGCCCGACAAGCTTTGCCCAGTCCGCTTTCCGCGGTATCTTCGCCCCCATCTCTTGCGCGCAGTCCAGCAGCCGGACCCACGCCGCCGGCAAATGCAGCGGCATGTGCTGCGCATGCGGCCCATCCAGCGCGCCGGGCTGCATCACGGGCATGCCGTCGGGCTCGATCCGATCGGGCACGTGCGGCAACCCCACGACGCTCTCGGTGATCAACTCCAGCGCCTGACTGAGCGTCGCTTCATCCAGCAGGGACCGCTCCACGAGCAGGGGAAACAGGAAGTCGTCCGGCCAGATGCCTTTGTAGGCCCCGGTGACGCAGGGAGTGTGCAGCCGCAGCCCACCAGCGTAGTCGATGCGCGACTGCACCGTGCAGTCGGCCAGCCATTTCTTGAGCTTGGCCAGTGCGTCCGTAAAGGTCGAAGGCGCATCTCCTCCCGCCTCGACGGACAACGCCTGCACCAGCCCAAGACCTCCCAGCGCCGCCACCGTTGAACCGGTCAGCATCTCGCGTCTAGTCATGTCGTTCATAAATGAATGGGATTATCCGGCCGGCGCCCGCAGCTTCTCGACTGGATGGCCGGAGAACCCCCTTCTTCGCCAGTGCTGGGCCCTTCGCAAAAATGATGTCGGCACTTCCCTGGCCCCGGCCAGATGGACGCTCAGGATGGCGATGCTACGGAAAGGAATAATGGCTCTCATGCCCAGTCCCATTGCCCGACAAAATACCCTCTCCGACCGTGCCCGCAAGCCGATTAGAGTATGCTCAAAGGCAGTGGGCGCATTCGCGAGTCCTTGGCACTCGCGAATGCGCCTGCTGATAGTCTTTCCCAGTTTCCATTGACCTGCCCGGAAAAGCGTGGAATGTGTCTGCCGGAAACTGAAATATGAAGCCAACACGAAAATTTGCGGTGGTGCTGGTGACGGCGCCGGACTTGAAGACGGGGCGCAAACTGGCCCGCGCCGCGTTGGCAGCGCGGCTGGTGGCCTGCGTTAATCTGATCCCCGGAATTGAATCGCATTACTGGTGGCAGGGAAAGATCGCGGCCGGCGCCGAGGTGCTGCTGGTGATGAAAACGACCACCGCCCGCTTGGCCGCGCTGGAGGAACTGGTCGTGGCCAAGCACCCCTACGACACACCGGAGTTTGTCGTGGTGGCTATCAACCGCGGCAGCCAGCGATACCTGGATTGGGTGCGGGATTCGGTAGCGTGAGACGTTTGGCGCCTCGGAACTAAATCCGTGCGGAGGCCACTTCAGGCCGGCCCTGGCTCAGGCCTGAAGACAGGCACCGTCAAGTTCCGTCGCTATTCAATTCTGGCTGCCAGATAGCGTTCGGCCTCGATGGCAGCCGCGCACCCCAGGCCCGCGGCGGTGACGGCCTGCCGATACACCTTGTCGGTACAATCTCCAGCCACAAAGACACCCGGAACATTAGTCGCCGCCCCCTGCTGCGGGAGGATGTAGCCGCTTTCGTCCATATCGATGACGCCCTTGAATAGCTGTGTGTTCGGAACGTGCCCGATAGCGACGAAGACCCCGGCGCAATCGAGGACACTCTCCGAGTTGGTCTTGACGTTCTTCAAGCGCACCCCGGTGACCTTGTCCTGCTTCACGTCCAGAACCTCGGTGACGACTGAGTCCCATATCGGTTTGATCTTGGGATGGGCTAATGTCCGGTCGGCCATGATCTTCGAAGCTCGCAGGGTGTCCCGGCGATGCACGAGGTAAACGGTGGAACCGAACCGCGTGAGGTACATCGCTTCTTCGCAGGCCGAATCGCCGCCGCCGACAACCACCAGCGGCTGATTCCGGAACATGGGCAGCGCGCCGTCGCACGTGGCGCAGTAAGTGACGCCCTTGTTCTCAAGCTGATGTTCGCTGTCCAACCCAATATGACGATGACTCGCGCCGGTCGCAATGATGAGGGTCTCGGCCAGGACCGGCTCGCCATCGACCGTGAGCCCAAAGGGCTGCCGGGACAAGTCCACGGTCTCAACGGTGGCGAACTTGACCCGCGCACCGAAACGCTCGGCCTGCTTCTGAAGGCGCACCATCAATTCGTACCCGTCAACCCCTTCCGGGAAGCCGGGGTAATTCTCGACCAACGAGGTGGTGGTCAGGAGACCACCCGGCTGCCTGCCGGTCAAAACGAGCGGGCGCAAACTGGCGCGGGCGGTATAAAGTGCGGCAGTCAAGCCAGCGCAGCCTGAACCGATAATAACTACTTTTTCCATAAGGATGCGCAACTTAGTTTCCGCCCCGCCACTTGGCAAGCGACGAGTGTGGCTTGAAATGAATACGCGCGCATTCGCGAGTCCTTGCTGCTTAGCACTACAGCGACTTTTTGAGTGAACTCCACTTTTTCAGCTCTTTCACTTTACGTTTGCGGTGGGATCGGTAGGCCTGGTAATTGCGTTGGGTGTAGTAATTCAGCACGATCAAAACGTGACTGAGTTCACGTTTTGGCGCTGCAAAACTGCTCTCCATTAGCAAGCGCGCCTGCGGCAGGGTCAACGCGGGAGCTTTTTCCTTGAATTTGATTTG
>SESF01023776.1_pt1 | contig 10243 bp, 6 predicted proteins | sample 3171521 | NCBI WGS metagenome assembly SESF01 (sample SAMN10866945, study PRJNA518727) | freshwater metagenome | biome: subpolar coniferous forest; feature: holomictic lake; material: water; isolation source: holomictic Lake 227, 6 m and 8 m depth | place: Canada: near Kenora, Ontario | collected...
GTTCAAACTGGTGGTGCTGCATGGAAATCTGGAGAAATTGCTGCAAATGATATTATCTTAAAAGTTGCGCAAGGCAAAGAAGAACCTGTTGATATTACAGGATATACAACGCAGGATGCAGTAAAATTGATCCGTGGTAATAAAGGGTCTGAAGTGCGACTTACTTTGAAAAAACTCGATGGGACTATTAAAGTAGTAACCATGATTCGTGAAGAAGTTTCTTTGGATGAGGGATTAGTTAGAAGTGCAGTGATACAGAATGGAGAGGATAAAATTGGATACATTTATTTACCTGAATTCTATGCCGATTTCGAACGCGAATCTGGAAGTCGTTGCTCTGAAGATGTAGCCAAAGAAGTAGAAAAATTAAAGAAAGAAAATATAAAGGGGATTGTATTAGATATTCGCACCAATGGTGGTGGCTCACTTTATGAAGTGGTACAGATGGTTGGATTATTTATTAATCAGGGTCCAGTTGTACAAGTTCGTGATAAAGATGGTAAGTCAAGCGCTATTAACGACAGACATCCGGGTGCGATTTATGATGGTCCACTTGCTGTTATGGTAAATGAATTCAGTGCTTCTGCAAGTGAAATTTTTGCTGCAGCAATTCAGGATTATAAGCGCGGAATTATTATTGGTAGTTCCTCTACTTATGGAAAGGGAACCGTACAAAAAACAATTCCATTTGGTAAGCCAATTGATTTAACAAGCGGAAGAACAGAATATGGTGCGGTGAAATTAACTTTCCAAAAATATTATAGAATTAACGGTGGATCTGTTCAATTAAAAGGTGTTACGCCAGATGTGATTATTCCTGATGCTTTAGAATTCTATAAACTCAGAGAGAAAGATAATGCGGCCGCTTTACCTTGGGATGAGATCTCAAAAGTTCCTTATGATACCTGGGATAAATCAGATTTCAGTGCAACCATACAAAAAGAAAATGCAAAAATTGCTGAAAATAAATCCTTGAATTTACTTAGGAATAATCTTCAATGGTTATCTGATAATTCAGAGAAGCCGATCAATTTAAATATTGACAAATACAAGGAAATGCAGAAGCAAATCAGAACTACCGTTAATCAGAACAATAGTTTATTGAAATTGCAAAAAGATATGACCATTGAGGCTATGGCCGCTGATCATGATAAGTTTTATAATAATCCGGATAAGCCAAAGGGAGATCGTTATGTATCATGGTTAAAAGCAATTAGAACCGATATGCATATAGATGAAACAGTTAAAATGGTTTCAGAGATGATTCACCCCCAACAACAAACGGCGTTGAAATAGAATCTATTTTTAGTTGCTAGAATGATATGGACATGATTGAGGAAAAAAAATGGTACGCGCTATACACGAAACCGCGTTGGGAGAAAAAAATTGATGCTTCTTTGATCAAGAAGAATATTGAGTGCTGGTGTCCCTTGCAAAAAATTGAAAAACAGTGGAGTGATCGTAAAAAAATCATTGAAGAGCCACTGTTCAAGTCCTATATTTTTGTTCATATCGGGTTAAGCGAAAAAACAAAAGTTTTTCAGACCGATGGTATTCTAAATTTTGTTCACTACCTCGGAAAGCCTGCAGTAATTAAGGAAGAAGAGATCAATCTGATCAAACATTATCTACATGAGAAAGATGTAAAAATTTCCCTGATCAGTAAAGAGGGCTTTGAAGAGTCCACCAAGATTCAGGTAAACCATGGGGTGTTCATGGGAAAAGTGGGCACGGTGCTGAAGAATATGAAGAAGAAAATTTTTGTCAAGCTAGAAAGTTTGGGGCAGGTGATGGTAGTGGAGTTTCCAGTAGCGTATCTATCACCTTTAGATTAATCAGTTCTTCACTCCTCACTCTTCACTCTTCACTCTTCACTTTTATCTTTTATCTATTATCTTTTATCTTAAAGTTTCCAATCGATGACTTGATTTGTCCACTCTGCTTTATACGATGCAGATACGCGTATATAATTATCAGTGTATCCTTCCATCATTCCATTCTTCTCAAAATTTTCGAATAATACTTTTCTGGTCTCACCACTATGTTGGGCGGTGAAATATTGTAGCTTTTGGTAGGAGAGGTTTCTTAAGACTTTATTTCTTGTGTTTCGAATATGAATTGGAATCACAGGCATGATCTCTAGTGCCTTTGTATCGGGCCTTTCAGAGTAGGTGAATACGTGTAAATAGGAAACATCTAATTCGTGTAGGAACTGAAATGTTTCTTCGAAATGCTCGTTCGTTTCACCAGGGAATCCAACGATCACATCAACTCCGATACTGCAATGCGGCATCAAACGCTTGATCAATTCAACGCGCTCTTTGTATAGTTCCTTTTGATACCTTCTGCGCATCCCTTTTAAAATTTCATTACTTCCACTCTGTAAAGGAATATGAAAATGAGGCATGAACTTCTTACTTTTCGAAACCCATTCCACGATCTCTGCGGTTAATAAATTAGGCTCAATAGAGGAGATCCGATATCGCTCAATACCATCCACCTCTTCCAACGCCTGAATCAAATCAAAAAAGTCTTCCTCATATTTTAAATCGCCATCGGGCCCTTTTCCAAAATCGCCCAGATTAACACCAGTCAATACAATTTCTTTCACCCCATCTGCTGCCAAATCTTTGGCATGTTGTACCACATTGGCAACATTATCGCTCCTGCTTTTTCCTCTTGCCATTGGAATGGTACAGAACGAACAGTTATAATCACATCCATCCTGCACTTTCAAAAAGCTTCTGGTGCGATCGTTCATGGAATAAGATGCATGAAACCCCGTTACCTCTTCAATTTCACAGCTACAGATCTTACCAGCATCGCCCTTTGTTAATTGTGCAATATGCTCCATGATATTAAACTTCTCAGAAGCACCCAATACCAGATCAACACCAGGGATCTGAACAATCTCTTCTGGTTTCAGCTGCGCATAGCAACCTGTAATTACCACGAAACTTTCAGGCGCTTTTCTTTGAATGCGTCGCACTAGCTGGCGGCATTCTTTATCGGCATTATCGGTTACGGAACAAGTATTGATCACATAAACGTCTGCCAAGCCGTCGAAATCCTTTTTCTCAAAACCTTTTTCTTCCATCATTCTAGATAGAGTAGAGGTTTCCGAGAAATTTAATTTACAACCCAGTGTATGAAAGGCTACCGAACGCTTCTTTTCCATAAGTGGGCAAAGATAATGCCTTGCAACTAATTGGGTGACTCATTGAAATAATCGAACAAATTTTATCGAAAAGCGTAAACTTGTATTCAAGATCAGTATATGTCAATCAAAAATATAAACACTTGTTTTCGGATGCTTTTATTGGCATTGCTAATAATCAGCTTCGAAAATTGTCATCAACCTTCCGAAAAGCCAGCGATACCTCAGGCAAGGGAACAAAATTTAAAGGGTCCAGACAAACAAGACGCTGTTGATGATTCCGGACTAAATCGCCACCCGCTGCATATTCATTATTCTAAACATGCCAAGTGTAGAATGGGTTGCAGGCATATTGATGAAACGGAGATCAAAGAGATTCTTGAAAAAGGGGCCATCAATTTTCGGAAAAGTCAGTTGAATGGCGACCTCTGTAGAAGAAAATTTGCAGTGGAGGGTCCCACCAAAGAAGGCCAAAGGCTTCGTGTTATTTTTGCTCCCTGCGGTAATGAAATGACCGTAGTAACCTGCATTGATCTGGGTGTGGAATGGGCCTGCGATTGCAAATAAGATGATTTTGATAGTGATTGATAATCAGCTAATTCCCACTAAGCAACCTTATTGAATGTTAATAACCGTAAAGGTTTTCTTAAATCTAATAAAATGGGCTACTGTTTTTTCGATTTTAGGATTATTGAGGTATGTTTGCCAGTCTTAAAAAACCAAAACCAATATGCAGTTTAATCGGATTAACAATATTGTTGGATGGGCAGTAGCTTTAATTGCTTGTACCGTTTATGTTTTAACCGCAGAAGCCGGTGGTAGTTTCTGGGATTGTGGTGAGTTTGTGAGTAGCTGTTTTAAGTTACAGATTCCACACCCGCCGGGAGCTCCTTTGTTTGTAATTCTAGGTAGATTCTTTATTATTTTATTTGGCGATAATCCGATGACTGCTGCAAAAGCAGTGAATGTAATGAGTGCATTAGCAAGTGGATTTACCATTCTGTTTTTGTTCTGGACCATCACACATTTTGCCCGTAAGATCATGTTGGTAAAAACTTCTGATTCTTTGAGTAGTTATCAGATCTGGTCGATCATGGGTGCCGGCGTTATTGGAGCACTTGCTTATACATTCTCCGATTCATTTTGGTATAGTGCGGTGGAAGGTGAAGTGTATGCCATGTCGTCTTTCTTTACTGCTATTGTATTCTGGGCTATTCTGAAATGGGAGAACCATGCCGATGAGCCTGATGCTGACAGATGGATTGTATTCATTTTCTTTATGATGGGACTCTCTATTGGGGTTCACTTATTGAACTTGTTAACCATTCCGGCTATTGTAATGGTCTATTATTTCAAACGAAAATCTACATTCAACTATGCAGTGATCCGCAGTTGGTTTATTCGCATCGTTGCAGTTGGTGGAGGGCTTGCTTTTATAGGTGCTTTGATCATGGCGAATGGAGAAGTAAATGAAGATCGCGGATTAACACTCGACCCAACTATGGGCGGCTTAATGATCCTAGGAACGATCATTGCAATCGGACTTTTATTTATCATTGAAAAATGGAATAAAGAAAAGAAAGATCACAATGGTGGTATCTATATTTTCTTTGTGATTGGTTGTTTGATCACAGGATTAGTGCAGGTTGGTGTGATCCAATACACAATTAAAGGGGCTGGAACTTTTGACCGTTGGTTTGTAAATAGTTTTGGATTGCCTTTCTTCAGTGGCTTTGCAACATTCTTTGTGTTGCTGGCTGTTGCCATCTGGTATGGTTTAAAATTTGCCGCTAAGAAAGATTGGGCCTATATGCGCTTAGGAATTTGGTCTTTAGCATTTATGTTGTTAGGATATAGCACTTATATCACCACCATGATCCGTAGTAATGCGAATCCTTCTGTGGATATGTACAATGTAGATAATCCAATAAGTTTGGTGGGTTATTTGGGTCGTGAACAATATGGTGATTTTCCATTGGTATACGGACAAAAATTTAATGCTCAACCAGTTGATCTAAAAGCAAGTGGTATGAAATATGAGAAAGCCCGTGACAAGTATATTGAAAGCGGACCAGATCGTAGATACCTCTATCAACCAGAAGATAAAATGGTATTCCCTCGTGTTTGGGATCCAAGTAATGATCAAAACCACGCAGATTACTATGCCTATTTCTTAAATATCAATCGTTTAAAAGATGGTGGATACGAACGTTCTCCTAATCAGGCAGATAATGTAAGGTTCTTTGTGGGATATCAATTTTACTGGATGTATTTCCGCTACTTCATGTGGAACTTCTCTGGTAAACAGAACGATGTGCAAGGTATGTTCATAGGCAATGTGCGCGATGGTAACTGGATCACTGGTATACCTTTTATTGATACCCTTTTATATGGCGATCAGAGTGCCATGCCGGATAGTTTAAAAAATAATAAAGCAAATAATAAATTATTCTTGTTGCCTTTTATTTTGGGATTGATCGGACTATTTTATCAGTTCAAACATAGAGGCGATGATGGGGTAGTAAACTTCCTGATGTTCTTTTTCACAGGATTCGCTATCATCATTTACTTGAACCAGGCAGGATACCAACCACGTGAGCGTGATTATGCCTATGTGGGATCCTTCTATGCATTTGCAGTATGGATTGGTTTGGGTGTGCTAAAAGTGAGAGATTGGTTTACTAAATTCCTTTCTCAAAATATTGCGGCTGTATTGGCTTCGTTACTTTGTGTACTTGCTGTACCAACCCTGATGGCACAACAGGAGTGGGACGATCACGATCGTAGTAAGAAACAATTGTCTCGCGATTTGGCGAAAGATTATTTAGAGAGCTGTGCACCAAATGCCATTCTATTCTCATTCGGTGACAACGATACATATCCTTTGTGGTATGCACAAGAAGTGGAAGGCATTCGACCGGATATTCGGGTGATCAACTATAGTTTATTAGGAATCGATTGGTATATTAATGAATTGCGCTACAAAGTAAACCAGAGTGATTCAATCGATGTGATCTGGAGACCTGATCAGATCGAGGCTGGTAAACGTGATTATGTAGTGTATAGTCCTAGACCAAATATTCCTGAGGATCGTTACTATGATTTGTACGATGTGATGAAAAATTATGTAGGAAGTGATGATGCAGATAAAATGGATGCTAGTCGTGGTTCCGAACCCTTGAACAGTTTCCCTGTTCGTAAATTTGCTGTACCTGTTGATGCAAACTTTGTGTTGAAGAATAAAGTGGTAAATGCAGATGATAGCATTATGAAAGAGTTCCGTTTTGATGTTCCAAAAACATCATTGATGAAGAATGATCTTGCTGTGTTGAATATTATCGCTGCAAACAAATGGGTTAGACCAATTTACTTTACTTCTGATGATCTAAAATTAGGATTTGATCAGTTTTTGCGTCGAGATGGTTTGAGTTACCATTTGGTGCCTGTTGCAAATAGTCGCGTTAACACAGATTGGATGCTCTCTAGATCGCTTAACGTATTCTCTTCTGGAAATGCAAATGTGAAAGGGGTTTATTACGACGAAGAAAATCGCCGTCACTTGAATACCATCAGAAATGCGTATGCAGAATTAGCGATTGATCTTTCTGCTAAAAACAGAAAAGAAGATGCTAGAAAAGTATTGGATAAGGCTGATGAAATGATGTTACAAGAAAACTTTGCATATGGAATGGCTAGTCGCGGTAACATGCACAATAAAAATTCACTCTTGTTCTTGGAAGCTTGTTTAATGGCCGATGATAAAGCATTGGCAGAAAAAGTAGCTGCATCAGTTAAGAAAGATTTACAGCAACAAGTTAAATTCTGTAATTCATTAACAGGCGATAAAGCCGATCAGATGTCAGACGAGAAGCGAATGGCAGAAAGCTATTTAAAAGGGCTTGATCAGATTCAAGCAATGTATAATACAAGGATTCAAATTCCCGGAAAAATGATGGCAGCAGATTCGGGGAAGAAGTAAAAGTTCGAAATTCAAAATTCAAAAAAGATAAATCTCTACGATGCCCGGATCTAATCTGGGCATCTTTTTTAGAACTTATTTGTAGAATACTTGTTATTAATTGAAATCACTCAAATTCTATTGTAGATTCCGCTTATGCTAGGACACCGTTTTATACATTTCGACCCGAACGAGGAGGCTAAGTCCAAATTCGAGCAATTACTCGACATTTTTACGCAGCTGCTCACTTACACCAACGGAGATGCCGCTGAGGCCCTCTCGTGGCTAAATGAGCTCGATAAACAGTATCATTTAACCAATGATGCTTATGGCATGGGCGATTTTATTGATGAGCTCAAAGAGCATAATTATATCAAGGAGAATGAGCAGGATGGAAGTTTTAAAATAACCAGCAAATCAGAACAAACCATTCGCAAAAAAAGTCTGGAGGAAATTTTCGGAAAACTTAAAAAATCAAAGCAAGGGAATCATCAGACATTTAAACTAGGGCAGGGTGACGAAATTAATCCTGACACCCGTCCCTTTCAGTTTGGTGACATGTTGGAACAGATAGATTTTACAGAGAGTATTCGCAATGCGCAGATCAATCATGGGGTAGAAAGTTTTCAGATGCGAGAAGAGGATCTGCATATCAGGGAAAACGATTTTAAAACACAGACATCTACTGTGTTAATGATCGATATTTCTCATTCCATGATCCTGTATGGGGAAGATAGAATAACTCCTGCAAAGAAAGTGGCCATGGCATTGAGCGAACTCATTACTACTCGATACCCGAAAGACACTTTGGATATTGTAGTATTTGGCAATGATGCTTGGAGCATTGAGATCAAAGACCTTCCTTATTTACAAGTGGGTCCTTATCATACTAACACCGTTGCTGGATTGGAGTTGGCAATGGAACTATTACGCAAAAGAAAGAATCCCAATAAACAAATCTTTATGATCACTGATGGCAAGCCTACTTGCTTGAAGATCGGGAAAAAATATTATAAGAACAGTTTCGGATTAGACAGAAAAGTGGTGAATCGTTGCATCAATTTAGCGGCACAATGCAAGAAGTTGAAAATTGGCATCACTACTTTTATGATCGCTTCAGATCCGTATCTGCAAAATTTTGTACAAGAGTTCACAGAAACTAATAACGGCAAAGCTTATTTTGCTTCATTGGATAATTTAGGTGCGTTTATTTTTAAAGATTTTGAAAGCGGAAAACGCAAGACAGTTTATTAATTAAGATTATTTATGGCAATGAATAGAGAACAAATATTTACACTCGGACAATTGATCAAGAGCGGCTATCAAACAAGATCTGTTAAAGAAGAGATCAGAGAAAATCTGATCGTTTCCATGCAGCAGAAAGAAAATCCATTTGAAGGAATTCTAGGTTATGAAGATACCGTAATCCCCGACACAGAAAGAGCTTTACTAAGTAGACATAATATCTTGTTCCTAGGTTTACGCGGACAAGCTAAGACAAGAATGGCGCGTCAGATGGTTGACTTGCTAGATGAGTACATCCCAATCATTGCAGGAAGTGAGGTCATGGATGATCCATTGAGTCCATTGAGCAAATTTGCAAAAGATAAGATCACAGAATTTGGCGATGAAACACCCATACATTGGGTGCATCGTAAAGAGCGCTATGGCGAAAAATTGGCTACGCCCGATGTAAGTGTAGCAGATCTGATCGGCGATATCGATCCAATCAAAGCTGCTAATTTAAAGTTGAGCTTTTCTGACGAAGAAGTAATTCATTACGGAATTATTCCAAGAAGCAATCGCGGCATTTTTGTGATCAATGAGTTACCCGATCTTCAGGCAAGAATTCAGGTTGCCTTATTTAATATTTTACAAGAGGGCGATATTCAGATCAGGGGCTTTAAGTTAAGAATGCCTTTAGATATTCTATTTGTATTTACTGCAAATCCAGAAGATTACACCAATCGTGGTAGCATTGTTACGCCTTTGAAAGATAGAATTGAAAGTCAGATCTTAACGCATTATCCGAAAGACCTAGAAACATCACTCGCTATTACGGAACAAGAATCGAATTTGCTAGATGTGCAAAAGGAGAAAGTAAGTGTAAGTGATCTGATTAAAAGGTTGGTAGAGCAAGTTGCTTTTGAAGCAAGAAACAATGAGTATGTAGATAAGAAGAGTGGCGTAAGTGCAAGGCTAACTATTGCTGCATTTGAAAATGCAGTGAGCAGTGCAGAAAGAAGAGCCATCATACATCATCAAGATAAGACACAGGTCTGGATCAGCGATCTACAAGGCATCATTCCAGCGATTACTGGAAAGATTGAACTTGTGTATGAAGGAGAGCAGGAAGGGCCTTATCAGGTAGCTGTACAATTGTTAGACAAATCAATTCGTTCTCAGTTTGTGCAGTTTTTTCCTAATCCCGAACAAGCGAAAAAGAAAAGAGCTACGGGTAAGAAATCGGCAGATGAGAAAGAAGTAGAGAATCCTTATAAATCGATCATTCGTTGGTTTGACGGCGGGCAACATTTGGATCTATTGCTCGACATGAAAGATGCAGACAAGATCGCTGCATTGTATCAGGTAGATGGTTTATACGGTTTTGTGAAAAAACATTATCCGCATGCGAGCGAAAATGAGTCCGCTCTTTTAATGGAATTTGTATTGCATGGATTATCATCCTTCTCTATGATCAGTAAGAAAACATTGGAAGGTCGCATTGAATTCAAAGACTTAATGGGAAGTATGATCAATCTTGGTCAGCTGAATTTAAATGCAGATGATGATGATATTGATTTCCAATAAAAATAAGCCGAGTAAATCTTTTTTTTATTATGGGTACAATTTTTAAATCATCTCTTTTAGCTTTTCAACTACATGGTCAATTTCTGAATTGGTATTGTGTTTGTTGAAAGAAAAACGAACGGTAACGTTGTTAGGATTATCCTTCAATGCTCTTATTACATGTGAGCCTTGTTCTGCGCCACTAGTGCATGCGCTACCACCACTTGCACAAATATTATTGATGTCAAGGTTAAATAAAAGCATTTCGCTTTTTTCGGTTTTAGGCAACCTAACACTCAACACAGCATATAAAGAATTTCCCTTAGGATCTCCATTGA
>SESF01015290.1_pt1 | contig 10242 bp, 8 predicted proteins | sample 3171521 | NCBI WGS metagenome assembly SESF01 (sample SAMN10866945, study PRJNA518727) | freshwater metagenome | biome: subpolar coniferous forest; feature: holomictic lake; material: water; isolation source: holomictic Lake 227, 6 m and 8 m depth | place: Canada: near Kenora, Ontario | collected...
TGGCGGTGAGGCCGTCGCGGATGTCTTCCTTCGGGCCCGTGCCGTGGAAATCCCAACCCCAGTCGAAGAGGTGCACGAAGCGCACGCCTTTCTCGACGAGGCGGCGGGCGAGGAGGCAGTTGTTGGCAAAACTGGATTCACCTGGTTTGGCGCCGTAGGCTTCGAGTGACGCCGGTGACTCCTTGGAGATATCCATGACTTCGGGCACGCTGGTCTGCATGCGGAAGGCGAGTTCATACTGGGCGATGCGTGTGACGGTCTCAGCGTGGCCGAGTTCGTCCTGCTGGCGCTGGTTGAGGTCTTTGAGCGCATCGAGCGTGGCGCGACGGAGATCGCGGGTCATGCCGGGCGGATCGTTGGCGAAGAGGACTGGATCGCCCTTGCTGCGGCACTGCACGCCTTGGAAGACCGAGGGGATGAAGCCGGAGCCCCAGCAGCCTTGCCCGCCGCTGGGTTGGACGCCGTTGGAGATCATCGTCACGAAGCCCGGAAGGTCTTGGTTCTCCGTGCCGAGGCCATAAGTGGCCCAGGAGCCCATCGACGGACGGCCTTGGCGGGCGTGGCCGGTGAAGAGCAGGAGTTCAGCCGGCGCATGATTGAACTGATCCGTGTGCATCGCCTTCAGGAGCGTCATCTCGTCGGCGACTTTCTGGAAGTTTGGGACAGCGTCGCTCATCCAGAGGCCACCTTTGCCGTATTGCTTGAATGTGCGCGGGCTACCCATGAGCTTGGGTACGCCGGTCGTGAATGCGAAGGTGCGTCCCTTGAGGAAGGAGTCCGGGCAATTTTCCGCATTTCGTTTCACCAGCTCCGGTTTGTAGTCGAAGATGTCGAGGTTGGGCGGGCCGCCCGACATGTGCAGGTAGATGACGCGCTTCGCCTTGGCCTTGAAGTGTGGCTGCCGCGGCGCAAGCGGGTTATCGTTGGAGGTGGGCGCACCCTCGGCCTTCAAGGCGTGGAGGGCGATGGCACCGAGGCTGAACTGACCGACGCTGCTCAGAAAGTGGCGGCGGGTCTGGAGGCTCAGTTGAGCTTCGCGAAGTGGGTGCATAGGAGGGGCAAGGGCAGGTGGTTTGGGTCAGCGGCGCATGAGGAACTCGTCGAGGTTCATGATCACGCTGCTGACAGCGGTCCACGCGGCGAGCGTCGTAACGTCGGCACCTTTATCGGCTGGGCCGAGCGGATCGGTCGCCATCTTCAAGGCGAGCGCGGCATCGGACTTGTATTGAGCCAATGATTTCGTGAGCAGGTTCTGCAAGGTCGCTACTTCGTGGGGATCCGCGGTACGAGAAAGGCAGAGGGAGAAGGCGAATTGCAGGCGGGCTTCCTCGGTGGTGCCGCCTTCCTTGAGCAGGCGACGGGCGAGGGCCTGGCTGGCCTCGACGAAGACTGGATCGTTGAGCGTCACGAAGGCCTGCAGCGGCGTGTTGGAACGTCCGCGTCGGATGACGCACGTCTCGCGGTTGGGGGCGTCGAAGGTCGCGAAGCTCGGATAAGGGGTGCTGCGTTTGGTCTCGGTGTAGAGGCTGCGACGATAACGGTCTTCGCCGGCGCTGGTCATCCAGTCGCCCGAACTTCCGAAGGCGATGCTCAGTCCGAGGTTCGGACGCATCGGGCGGACGGGTGCGCCGAACATCTTGGGGCTGAGCAGGCCGCTGACGGCGAGGGCCTGATCGCGGAGCATTTCACCGGAAGGGCGGAAGCGCGGGCCGCGGGCAACGAAACGGTTGTCGGGGTCAAGCTCGTTGAACTTGCCGTTGCTGGCTGAACTCTGGCGATAGGCCCGGCTGTTTAGCATCAGTGAAAGCATCTTCTTCGTGTCCCAGCCGCTGTCCATGAACTCCGCTGCGAGCCAATCGAGCAACTCAGGGTGGAGGGGGAGGTCGCCCTGGCTTCCGAACTCCTCGCTCGTGCGCACGATGCCCACGCCGAAGACCGTCTCCCAGAGGCGGTTGACGGTCACGCGGGCGGTCAGCGGATTTTGGCGGCTGACGATCCAGCGCGCGAAGCCCAGGCGGTTCTTGGGCAAGGATTCGTCCCAGGCGGATAGATTCTTAGGCACGCCTTCATTAACCTCGTCGCTGAGCGCCTGCCAGTTGCCACGGAGCTGGATGAAGGTCTTGCGACGTTGGGCGGCGGGCAGGTCCTGCATGATCGGCACCGTCACCGGCCTGGAGTCGGCGATCTTTTTCTTGAGGTCGTTGGCGAGCAGGCGTTCGGCCTTGGTCGCCGGGGAGATGTTGCGGACGTAATAATCGGTCAGGAGTTTTTCCTGGGCCTTGGTGCGCTTGTCTTTCGGTGCGTCGAGCGCGGCCTTGAGCGGCTTCTCAGTTAGCTTCGGTTTTTTCGCCAGCCAATCGTCGTAGCCCGCCAGCCAGGCGGGGTTGGTCTTCTTGAAGACCGCCTCCGCCGCCGCGGCGTCCTTCATCCACTGATCGCGGCGCGTCTTGACTCCGGGCGGGTAGATTTCATGGAGGGGGACTTCGTCTTTCTTGTCGCTGTCGGCGCTCTGATTGAGGAACGCGTACGATTGGAAATATTCGCTGTTCGTGATGGGGTCGTATTTATGCGTGTGGCACTGGGCGCAGGCCATCGTGGTGCCCATGAAGACGGCATAGGTCGTGTTGACGCGGTCGATGACGGCCGCGACGCGGAATTCCTCGTCGCTCGTACCGCCTTCGTTCTGGGTCATCGTGTTGCGGTGAAAGGCCGTCGCGATGATCTGGTTTTCGGTTGGATTCGGCAGGAGATCGCCGGCCATCTGTTCGACCGTGAACTGGTCGAAAGGCTGATTCTGATTCAACGCCTGGATGACCCAGTCGCGGTAAGCCCAGATCTCGCGGCCGGGATCGCTCGGGTAGCCAGCGCTGTCGGCATAACGGGCGAGGTCGAGCCACTGGCGGGCCCAGTGTTCGCCATAGGCCGGCTTCGCCAGGAAATAGGCGACGATGTCCGCGTGCTTGGCGCCGGAGAGTTGGGTGATCTCGGCGGGGGTGGGGGGCAGGCCGGTGATGTCGAGGGCGAGTCGGCGGATCAGGATATTCTTCGGGGCTTCGGGCGACCACGAAAGTTTTTCCTGGTGCTGGCGTTCGGCGAGGAAGGCGTCGATGGGATTGCGCTCATCGCTTTTCGGGACCGAAGGTCGCACCACCGGTTCGTAGGACCAGTGACGGCCCCAGGGCGCGCCTTGCTTGATCCATTCCTTGAGTAGCGCGATTTGTTCCGGCGATACGGTCTTGTGCTGCTTCGGCGGCGGCATGACTTCTTCCGGATCTTCGGTTTCCAGGCGTTTGATCAGTTCGCTCTGTTCTGGTTTGCCAGGTAGAATCACGAAGTCGCCTTTGCGGTCACGCTTGGCGTCTGTTTCGTCATCGAGCCGCAGCTTCGCCTTGCGGGCTTTTTCATCGGGCCCGTGGCAGGCGATGCAGTTTTCCGAGAGGATCGGGCGGATTTGTCGGCTGAAGTTGATTGGTTCAGCGGAGCCAGTGGCGCTCAGGAGAACGCCGAGAAGGAGGGTGGCCTTGGGGGGCATGAGGATAGGACAGCCGGCGGAGTCGGGGAGTTCCGCTGGAAGGCCTATAAAAGAGACCGCCGACCCCGGGATTTCAATCCCAACCTCGGCAGGATTCCGCCGTAAGGTCGTCTTTTTCCGCCCGTGCAGCCTTTAGCGGTCGGCCTTCAGGAAGGCGATGGACTGCGGGACCTGAGCCAGGGAGTGGGAGCTCTCGTCCTCGAGGTAGAAATGCTTCACGCCGGCCTTATTGGCGGCGGCGAAGATTGCGGCCTGATCGAGTTGGCCCGTGCCCAGCGTGACATCGTTATCGGAGTCATATTTATGACCCCAAGTGCGCGGTAGGCCTTTGCGGACATCCTTTACGTGCATGAGCGGGATACGGGCGCCATACTTCTCGAAGATCGCGACCGGGTCGGCGCCGGGCAGGTAGGCCCAGAGTACGTCGAGCTCGAAGCTCACATCTTCCGGCCGGGTCTGCTCCATCAGGAAATCATAAAGCGTGCCTTTGCCTTCGGCGGCGAATTCCATGCCGTGGTTATGAAGTACGAACGTCAGGCCATGCTTTTCGCGGAGCTGCTTGCCCACCGCGTTCATCTCGGCCGCCCGGATCTCGGCTTCGGCCTTAGTGAAGGGGCCCTTGCCGCTCGGCAGCGACACGCGTATGAATTTCGCGCCGAGCGCCTTGGCGACGGCGGCGACTTCGTCGGTCTTCTTCAGCGCGTCGGCATAGGCGCAACCATAAGAGGAGCAGGCGATACCGCGGGCCTCCATGAGTTCACGGATCCGGGCAGGCGTCTGCCCGAAGAGATTGGACATCTCGATGTCGGTGATGCCGAAGGCTTTTACTTTATCAAACGTGCCAGGCATGTCGGCCTTGAACTCGTTGCGGAATGTGTATGACACCACGCCCGGCGTGCGGTCGAGCAGTGGAGCGGCGAGTGCGGCGGTGGTGGCGAGCAGGCAGGCGAGAAGCGAACGCATGGGGTTGGGTTCATCCCAACACCCTGCACGGATGAGACAATCCGTTTCCGCGTGCTACTTCTTGATCTTGCCGAGCACGGCCTTGGCTTCCGTGAGGTTGCCGACCTGCAGCCATTGCACCGCTTGATCGAGGAGTTCGGCATCGTGGGCCCGGCTCGGTCCGGCGGCCAGCACCCAGGGTCGGTTTTCGTAGATGATTCTCGGTAAGCTCAACGGCGAGGTGTCCTGGCCTGGGCGCAATTGCCGCATGACTTGTTCCAGGTATTGAAAGCCTGCTTCTTGGGTGGGTTCGATGACGGTCCCTTCACCGTAGTCATTCCAGGTGGCCAGTTGGACGATGGGGGCGCCGCTCTTCATCGCTTGGTCGAGGGTGGTTGTGAAGGTCACGCCGCCCTGCGGATCGATGAACCCATAACTCTTTCCTTGTCCGGCTTGTGCGTAAATATCGTGGTAGCCGGGAAAGGCCACGGCGACGACCTTCGCGCCGTGCGCTTGCGTGGCGTAAAGGCCGGCGAGTGCGCCGAGGTAGCTTTCCTTGGAGACCGCCTTGCCTTCGCTCACGGGTATCCAGGCGAACGCGCCGTCGATGCCCTTCATGCCGCTGAGGTGGGGCAGGGCGAAAGTCAGCGGATTGGCCTTCATGCCTCCGCGGATGGCGACCCACTCGGTTTCGTTCAGAAATTGCGGGCCGAAGATAAACAGCACCGGCTGCCCGCCGATTTTGACGTAGGCCGGGTCGGTCAGCCAATGCTGGTCGAGCCAGTGGAGGGAGGTTCGCAGGTGTTCGACGGCCAGCGGGCGGGTCAGACCGCTTTGCTTGACGAGGCGTTGCCCCGGGTTGTCCTCGGCGCAGATGGCGAAGCGCAGGCCGGCTTTCTTGAGTTCCGCGATGAGCAGGAGGGTGTTGCGGTGAATCGATGCATAGTCGTCGAACCCGCCGAGGCCGTTCCAGTCGATGATCGCACCGTCGATGCCAGCGACTTTCATCAGCAATACTTGATACTCGATGACCCGGGCGTCGGACGAATCATAAGCCCCGTTCCAGGGGTGCACATGCGCGGCTAGTTGGCCCTTAAACGGGTCGAACTTGTCCATCGTCCAATGCCAGCCCCAGCCGTTCTTGGCCTCGAACCAAGGCATTACGTGGGCCAGCACCAGCGGGCGGGCGGCGGCGGGTTTGCCCGTCTGAGCGGGCAGGGTCATCGCCGCCAGCAGCGCCAGAAGAAGCCCCGTGATTCGCATGAGGGCAGTAAGGGGGTGTGAACGGTCGCATCAATCCTCAAGCAGGAGACCCCGGGGACATCGAAATATCCCCGGGGTCTTTAAATTGGTCGGGCAGGAGAGATTTGAACTCTCAGCCTCTGCTACCCGAAAGCAGCGCTCTACCAGATTGAGCCACTGCCCGACACGAGCCGTAAGTATAGACCAATCGGAGGGGGTGTTTTCAAACTAATTCCGACGGTAAAAACGCAGGGGGTGGTGGACTTCGGCCTTTTTCGAGCCATGTTGCCGGGATGAACCTCACGGTGCGACGTTCCGCCGAACGCGGCTTTGCTGACCACGGCTGGTTGGTGGCCCGCCACAGCTTTAGTTTTGCCGACTATTATGACCCGGCCCACATGGCCTTTCGCTCGCTCCGGGTGATCAATCAGGACTTGGTGGCCCCGGGCATGGGTTTTCCAGCCCACGGCCACAAGGACATGGAGATCTTCACGTATGTCCTCGAGGGCGCGATTGAACATAAGGACAGCATGGGCAATCATGCGCAGTTGTTGCCAGGGCAGATTCAGGTGATGAGCGCCGGCAGCGGTGTGAAGCACAGCGAGTTCAATCCTTCGAAGACCGAGCGACTCCATCTCATCCAGGTCTGGATCATGCCGGACCGCGCCAACCTCACGCCGCGTTACGCCGAATGGACGCCGACGCCGGAGCAGCTTGATGCGCCCAAGGTGCTCATTATCTCGAATGATGGACGCGAAGGCTCGGCGCACATCAGCCAGGATGCAGATGTCTACCGTGTGAAGGCCCCGGCCGCCGGCACGGTTACGCATGACCTGCGCGAGGGCAGGGGCCTTTGGTTTCAGCTCATCGCGGGCGATGTCGAAATCAGTGGCGTGAAGCTTTCAGCCGGTGACGCGGTTAGCTCCGAAGACGCTGGTGTCTTCGCTTTCAAGTCCGCCGGTCCGATCGAAGCCCTCCTCTTCGACCTCGCCTGATTCTTCATCCTTCCTCCGCCATCTGTCCTCTATCATCTTCCTCTTATGTCCACCCCTCACATCCCTCAGAAGTCTCCCATCCCCGTCCTCGTTGAAGCTGGCAAGACCTACTATTGGTGCTCGTGCGGACACAGCAAGACGCAGCCCTTCTGCGATGGCGCCCACAAGGGTTCCGCGTTCACGCCTGTGCCGTATAAGGCTGAAGCCAATGGCACCGTCTATTTCTGTGCCTGTAAGCACTCCAAAAAGGGTGCGCTCTGCGATGGCTCCCATAAGGCCCTCTGAACTTAGCCCTTTCATCCGCCGTCATTTAGGCTAGCCTGCCTTTGCTATGAAAAAACTCCCCTGCATCGCCGCGCTCCTCCTCGGCTTGGCCTTCGTCTTCTTTGGTGTCCATTTCTGGGCCCAATTCAGCTTCGTGCCGAAGCCTTCGCATTCTGAAGCCGCGGGTGCCATGATCGGAGCCATGTACAAGTCTGGCTATCTCACCTTCGTCAAGGTGCTCGAAGTCGTTGGCGGTGTCCTGTTGATCCTGCCCCGCACGCGCGTCTGGGGCCTGTTCATCATCGGTCCGATCCTGATCAACATCCTCGCCATCGGTATCTTCCTTGATGGTAAGACCGACGGTCTGGTCGTCGTCTTAGCCGTCCTGGCCCTCATCGTCGCCTGGTCCAAGCGCTGCGCCCTTTGCTGCGTGGCCTCCTGTGGCGCCGGCTGCTGCGATAAGGAAACTTCCTGTTGCTCATCCGAGAAGCCTGCTGCGACCGGTTGCTGCGGCGGTAATAAGTAAGCTTCCACGGCATCACGAATCAGCCCCCGGCCTCGGGGGCTTTTTTGTGGGCATAGATACAGGCATATCGCTTGGTAGGGACGGCTCTCCGAGTCGTCCGTTCGCGGACGGAGATGCGCACCTCGACCGACTTCCTATCCTCTGCCGCTGCCTCTCCGTATTCCCAACCGCTAACCGCCAACCGCTTCCACCTCGCGGCTATGCCGTCCCTACCTTGAGTCCGCTGCAAAAAACAATGAACCAAGAACGAAGAACACGCCTAGCCCTGCCTCTCCCGCCACCCGCCACCTGGGGCTGCCACCTGCCACCCAAAACGCTGCCGCTTGGTCTTTATTTAACCGCTTTCACAATCGCCTCGGCGATCGCGGCCATACCACGGTCACCGGGATGATTGGCCACGCCGGCATGCTTGTATGGACGTTCGGAGCGGGCGTAGTTCTGCTCGTCCTTCGAAAGGGTGCTGATGTCGACGAACGTGCCGCCAACGGCTTCACAGGCCTTGCGCATCGCAGTATCCTTGGCTTCGTTCGCCCAGAAACTGCTACGGACGATGACGGCAGCCTGAGGGTTGGACTTGAGGGTCTTCAGTAAGGCGGTGACTTGTTCCTGATATTTGGCCTGGGTTTCGGGTGTCTTCAGCGCAGCGACGTTCTCGCCGATGCACAGGATGATAAGGTCGGCTTTGAAGGCGGCGGCGTCGGCGAACTTGCCGGTGATATCATAGCCGACGTGGTTACGTTCGAAGTCGGCGACGTTCTTGATCATGATCTCCGGCATCGCACCTTGCTTGGCGGCGAGGGCCTTCGTGACCAGGTGGACGTAATCCTTTTCTTCGGAAGTCGCGGCCATGCCCCAATTGCCGTGCCAGTCGATATCGGCCTTAGGGCCGTGCTTGGTGATGCTATTGCCGACGAAGAGGATCTTCTGCGGCGCCAGCGTCTCGGCGAAAACCATCGGCGTGAAACAGAGCAGAGCGATGATAGTTAAGAGGTGTCGAGACATGGGGTCGGGGTAGGGATAGGGGTAGGGATAGGGGGAGTCAATTGAACCCCTAATCCCGCACCCGTAACCGAACCTGAAGACCCGCACCAGATACCCGGTCACCTGGGACCCGAGACCTGAAACAGCGCGCCCCTAGGTGTGCTGTATCTACCCGTGTCCACGTGTCACCTTGCCCACGTGGCCCTTGAAGGCTTCGCCTTCGCTTACTTCGTCACTGGCTGCGGAACGGGCTTTGCCTGCGCGGCTTTAGCCGCCTTGGCCTGCGCTTCGACGATGGGCATGATCTTCTCGATCAGGCCGATGAATTTCACCGTATCCCATTTGGCGATCAAAGCGACTTGGTTGTCGGTGGCTTCGATGGGCTGGATACCGGCGAGGATCTCGCCGAGGAAAGCCTGTAGGGCTTTTTCTTCTTCGGTCTTCGGCTTGCGGGGGTCGCCGGCGATCATCATCGGCAGCATGGCCATCATGCCTTGGGCTTGCTGGGCGAGCGGCGTGGCCTTCTCCTTGGAGGTGAAGGTCGTGCTGATTTTCAAGACCTGGTTCGAGTTATTTTCGCCGATAGCGAGGAATGCTCGCTGGAATCCGCTCTGGGTGAGTTCCTTGCTGGTGCTGGGCGGCATCCGGGACGCATCGAAAGTCAGGATTGCGTAAGGTCGGCCGGTGACGGCGAGCGGTGTGCTCAGCCCGGCGGGCAGGGCGTAGGAGGTGCCCTGGCCTTTGAGGAGCGCGATGATGCGCACGGCTTCCTTGGGCTGGGCAACGACGATTGTGTTGTCGTCGAGGTCGAAGATGCCGATGGGTTCTCCTTGGACGGCCTGGGGTGCGGGCTCTTTTTTGGCGGCGAACATCTGTTCGAAGGCTGGGCCGAAGGAGCTGAGTAATTCGCGGGCCTGCCAGCCCGACGTGGTGCCCGCTTGGACGGCGGGGATTTTCTTACCGGCGGCGTAGGCGGCTAATTTGCGGCTGTCGTGGTGGGCGTGGTAGATGAGCCCTCCCGAGAAATTATCCGAGCTTCTGGCGATGAGCGGGAAATTATCATCGATCAAGCAGCCGCCGGCGAACCAGCTGTCCGGCGATTCCATGTCGATGCCTGTGGCGGCCTTGATGGCCGCCTGAAGCTCCAGGTTGCTCTTCATCGCACCCTTGTCGTCCTTGGCCATGCGTGCTTTCATGCGTTCCTTGAAGGCCTTGGCTTCAGGTGATTCGGTGATCTTGAGGCCGCGTGTGCCGCTGGTGGCGAAGGCCACGGTGTAATCGGCGGGGATGCCTTTGAAGTCGAAGTCCTGTGCTGGCAGGAGGGCGGCGGTGAGCACTAGGGCGAGGCAGGGGAGGAGTCGCATGGGCGGAATAAATCCTACGGCCTCACCTCAGGTCAATCCCGACCTGTGGGTTTAAAGTATAAAAAACGTCGCTTCTTATAAAAACGCCCAGTACCGCCCGCCCGTTGCGCTGGCCCTCCTCGCTTATCCTTTCCAGGTTGCCTTGAGCGAGGCCCAGACGCGGCCGACCAAGAAGACGCAGGCGGCGAGCACGAGGGCATGGCCGACGGTCAAATACCACTGGACCTTCGGGTCGGCGGCATGCATCAGCCCAAAGATACAGAAGGCGCCGGCGGCCGAAAGGAACAGCAGTCGCATGCCGAGCAGGAAAAGGAGCATGAACTTCACGGGCCCAACTTGGTCTTCTGAGCTGAGCCCGTCAAGGATGGCTCTCTGAATGGATGACTGAGTCGATGA
>SESF01000053.1_pt1 | contig 10240 bp, 10 predicted proteins | sample 3171521 | NCBI WGS metagenome assembly SESF01 (sample SAMN10866945, study PRJNA518727) | freshwater metagenome | biome: subpolar coniferous forest; feature: holomictic lake; material: water; isolation source: holomictic Lake 227, 6 m and 8 m depth | place: Canada: near Kenora, Ontario | collected...
CAATTGCATAATCAACCTTTTCTTTCGCCATAATTTCTTCTAAAACTTGTGTTCCAAATCCTTTTATACCTAAAGAACCGTCATCTGTAGTTATAAACAACTCCGTACAGACATTTTTCATTTTATCTTGCCAGAAAATTAAATCTTTATTTCTTGCGCCCATAATCATGTAAACTTTATTCCCTGCGTCTTTAAAAGCTTTTGCGATTAAGTAGCATGGTGCAGCGCCATATCCTCCGGCTAAGCAAGCGACCGTTCCGTAGTTTTTAATATGTGTCGGTTGACCTAAAGGCCCTACCAAATCGACAATTTCATCACCAACTTCAAGATTAGCAAGCTTTTTTGTCGAATAACCAACCGCCATATAAACAATTGTCAATTCACCTTTTTTTTCATCAATATCAGCTATAGTTAGAGGAACTCTTTCACCCTCTTCATCAACTCTTAAAATAACAAACTGCCCTGCTTTTGCATTTCTAACCACATACGGCGCATCAATTACAAGCTCATACTGGTTTGGACAAAGCTCTTTCTTTGATAAAATTTTATACCCCATTTTGCCTTCTTTCTCCGATAGTAAAAACACCATCCTGCGAAATCTTCTCAAATTCGCCCCTCATATATTTACAATAATAATTATACAATAAAAATGTAATTCAGTGCAAGAAATTTACGTTTCAAAACATCCCTCAAAAATTTCTTTTACCAGTTGATAGAGTCTGTGGAAAAATTAAAAATTTTTCTTACGCCTCCTCAGTTCAGTAAAAGCCAACCCGCCCTGTCACCAAGGCCGTGCTTGGCTTTTACCTCCTTCGCTTCGGACACGGAAAATTCTCAAAATTGTATATTTTGGAATTATTCCGTGTCCTCGTAAGCAAGCACCGTTTTTTTATATTTACCTTTAAGAAAAAAAATACTTCCGTAAATAATAGCAGTTTTCAAAATTTTCAAAGAATATTCTTGACGTTTTTCTTGAACGAGCTCCTTTATCCTAATCAGACAAGTTGAAAAATCAACCAAAAATAAACGTAAATTTGATAAATCAACTCTTACTTTCTCCCGATGTTCCAAAATCATACTATTATATTTATTTACATACCTGTTAAATTGATATATTTTTGAAATTACAGCAATAACTACAATTAATTCCGCCAAAAAAAATGTTGCAAAAAATATTTTTATCATATTTTACCTTTTTGTATTAATATTATAATTATAATGTAATTTTTTAAATTTTAAATACACCTTGAGGACTATAAATTGGGCAAAATAAAGTTTTACTTGTCAATAATAAGCGCAAAAGTACTGGCAACAGCAATAGCAATGATGCACCGTTCTGCCGGAACTTCTTTCGTCGGGCTGGTTGTCCTAAAAGTCTGCCCCAAATTTTTATCCTACTGTTCAAAGTATGTCAAAAAAGGCATAATTACAATCAGTGGTACCAACGGAAAAACAACCACTGCGGGTCTAATTGCCAATATTTTTGAAGCTAATGAACAAAAGGTTATTCATAACGAAAAAGGCGCAAACATGCTGACTGGGATTGCAAATGTACTTGCGTTGAATATTTTACCGTTTAAAAGGTTTGACTATTACGTTTTGGAATCGGATGAAGCTTATCTGACAAAATTATACGATTATCTTCCGTCAGATTATTTACTCGTAACAAATTTGTTCCGCGACCAGCTTGACAGGTACGGAGAATTGGATATTACAGCAAGAAAAATTCAAGAAGCAATAGATAAAAACCCGAATCTTAAACTCATTTTAAACGCCGATGACCCAATGGTTACAAAATTAGGGGATAATAGAGATAAAGTTTATTTTGGTTTCGACAAAGTTGATATTGTTTCCAGTTCGATAGCCTCTCATGCGCCTGCAGAAACGGCAAACTGCCCGATTTGCAAGGAGTCTTTAAAATATGCTCAAAGATTTTTTGCCCAACAGGGTCATTATTATTGTGATTGCGGATATAAACGTCCTCAGTGCGATTACGCTGGAGATGTCAAAATATTTGAGGATTATTCCATTCTTAAAATATATTCTGTTAAGGGTGAATTTGAGTTTAATGTAAAGCTGATTGGATTGTACAATGCTTATAACGCACTGGCTGCAATTTCTTTGGGGCTTGAACTAGGATATACCCAAAACCAAATCCAAAATGCACTCAATACTTATCAATCAATTTTTGGACGTGCCGAAAGATTGATACTGAGAGGACATCAGGTACTTGTACAGCTTATTAAAAATCCTACAGGGGCAAGCGAAGTGCTTAAAACTGTTGATTTATCGTCTAATATTTTAATAATGATAAACGACAATTACGCTGACGGACGCGATGTTTCTTGGCTTTGGGATTCTGATTTCGAATTTTTGCAAAACACCAAAAACCCTATTGTTGTATCGGGAAATAGGGCAAAAGATATGGCAGTAAGGCTTAAATATGCTGGGATTGATGCTTCAAAAATAATCGTAATTCCAAAAATAAGACATGCAATTGAACATTTATTAACATCTTTGGATATTAATGAAAAAATCACTATTTTGCCTACCTACACCGCTCTTTTAAAAATGCAAACGATTAGGAAAAAATTCCTTTAATTAACTGATTTACATTTGAAAAAATAGTGTAAACTTATAATTATGGATTATGATATTTTATTAAAAAAAGCTCAAGAAGCTTCTGAAAATGCCTATGCAAAATATTCTAACTTTTTTGTCGGAGCATGTGTTTTGGCAGAAAGTGGCAAAACTTACGTTGGTTGCAATGTTGAAAATGCAAGCTATGGTCTGGCGATTTGTGCAGAGCGAAACGCAATTGCAAATGCAATAGCCAACGGAGAAAAATCAATTCTTGCCGTTGCAATATATTCTCCAAATATTGACAATTGCACCCCTTGTGGAGCATGCAGGCAGGTGATTTTCGAATTTCAAAAGGATAAAGAAATCAAAATTATAACGAAAACTCAAGATGGATGCAAAATTTACTCGATTAATGAACTTTTGCCTTTTGGTTTTGAATTATAATATGTATTTTATAGAATTTATTATAAAAAAAATCATGAAAAGAAACGAAAAACCCGTTTACAATCATAATCCAAATGATGAAAATCAGGATTATGAAAGTTGTGAGCATTTATTCATGCCAATTGATAGTACGGCTGAAATTTTATCTTGCACAAAATGTGGCACTCTTATAAGACGGAGCGAGTTAAAGAATAAAAATTTCTTTGTTAAAAATTAATCTAATAAAGAATGGAAATGATCAATATAATTATTAGCTATTGCTTTTACCGATTCATCTGTATTTTTTGACGCGACAGCTGAAGCAGAAGCATTAAGAACTCCGATTAAAATTGACAAAGTATCACGGTTAACATCATTTTCAGAGACTCTATCATATTTAAGATGAAGCATTGAAATTAACGAATTAGCCAAAGTAAATATATTTTCAGTATCGCTCGCATTAACAGCAGCAGATAAATCAGAGTAAGTTAGAGAAGATAAAGCACTTTCAACCTCAGAGGCAGACTTCCCAACGTAAGTCAACGCATTTGAGCCGGCAGTTTCTGTTTTGCTGTAAGGAACGACGTCATTCAATATTGCCGGATTTAAGCTCGGTGAGATTAAATTAACCGATTGATACTTAACGCTAGATTTTGTCATATCAGCAAGTTTAATTTTTTGATTGTTATATATTGTAAAGACCGCAAATGAAATAGGAACAATAATACATAATAACAATGCGAACTCTAAAACGCTTTGGGCTTTTTTCATAAATTATCTCCTCAGTTTGTAACTCTTATTAAATAATACCATTTTTCCATCCTTTTGTAACATAATTTGAAATAAATTTTACATTGGGCATTATAAGCGTTTTACATCGCATCATTTCCCTCAATATTTAACTTTCATTAATTTTCTTTAAAAATAAACACCTTAGCTATTCACAAACATCTAAAAGTTTAGTATGATTATATTTATGAATGTTGAACAATTGTATTCTGATATACCACCGACAAAGTTAAGAAACCAAGACGAGGAGTTTAAACCGGCTAAAACTACACCTTTTTGGCTATGGGTTGGCAATCAATTTTTCTACGGCATGTTGGAAAATAGATTTTTTGCTCTTCGTTATAAAGGTGAAGATAATTTTTTAAACAGAGATAAAAACATTCCGACAATAGCTTTTGCACCACATACAAACTGGTGGGACGGAATTGTCGGATATAATATTACAAAAAGAATTTTTGACAAAGAAATTAGATTGATGGTAGAGGAACTCAATAGATTTCCGCTATTAAGGCGTGCCGGAGCGTTTCCTGTTAACAAAAAATCGCCGCAAGCTTCTATGACGGCACTCAAGTATTCAATAGATGTTATTGAAGATTTAAACAACATTTTGTATATTTTTCCGCAGGGTATAATTAAACCACCAAATTTCAGACCGATTGAATTTCAAACAGGGCTTGCCTATATTGCCCAAAAGGCGGCTAAAAAATATGGAAAAGTTAATTTGCTGCCGATTGGAGTTAATTATTTCTTCCTAAGGGCGGATAAACCTGAAGTCATGGTCGAAATTGGTAAGCTCATAACCGTAGAAAATGCGACTATGGATAGAAAAGAATTTTCTGAATTTTTGGCAAAAACACTTGAAGATACTTGTGACAAGCAAAATTCTGACATTGCCGCAGGCAATTTAAAAGGGTACAAGACTCTTTTCCAGCAAAAATTAAAATGGTACCGAAAAATCGAACAACGGCTTAAGCAAATTGAGATAAAAGGGTCGGGAGTTTAAAAAGTGAGGGATGATGGTTATGTATAAACATTTTTTGATCCCCCCCCCCCTTTTTGACTATTTCGCTTCATAAAAGTATAAGTTGGGTATTTTTTGAAAAAAATGATATGATGAGTTTGTTTCGTGTGGGTAAGTACTAGACTATACACAAAATAAAAAGCAGATTTTTGTTGTCGGGCAGGAATGCCCGACCTACTTTAAATTCGGGGGAGATAAAAATGAAAATAAATTACTATCAAGTAGATTCTTTTACGAAAGAACCGTTTTTTGGTAATCCCGCGGGGGTAGTTATTCTTGACAAAGAAGCTTGTGAATACTGGATGGGGAAAGTTGCAGAAGAAATGAACCTTTCTGAAACTTCTTTTCTTTACCTTATTTCACAAAATAAATATCATTTAAGGTGGTTTACTCCGACGGATGAAGTTGATTTATGTGGTCACGCTACGTTAGCAGCAGCACATATATTGTGGGAAAAGAATTTTATAGAAAAAACCCAAAATATTATTTTTGAAACTAATAGTGGAGAATTGATTTGCCAAAATAATAACAACTTAATACAAATGAATTTTCCACAAGAAGAAGCTTTTAATACTGAGCCTCCAAAAGAATTACTACAAAGTTTAGATGTAAATATTTTATATTGTGGTAAAAACCGTTTTGATTACATAGTTGAAGTCGAATCAGAAGAAATTTTGAAACAAATAAATCCTGACTTTAATTTGTTGAAAAAAATAAATGCACGAGGAATTATAGTAACAAGTAAATCTACCAACAATGAATATGATTTTGTTTCAAGATTCTTTGCTCCAAATGTTGGGGTAAATGAAGATCCTGTAACAGGTTCAGCTCATTGTTGTTTAGCTCCATATTGGGCAAAAAAAATGAAGAAAAATAAATTTAAAGCATTACAAGTATCGGCAAGAGGGGGGATCCTTTTTTTAGAGCTTTTTAAAGATAGAATAAATATTAGTGGTAATGCTATAACTGTATTTGAAGGTAAAATTTTAATGTAAACGAAATTAATGATTAAATTCACAGATGGACATAATTGCCCACGCGGAATAAGCTTTGAGAAATAACAGTCAAAATGTACAATGCTTGTAACCGCACCGCCTTTAAAAGTTTATTTACATTAGACTTTATTTATTATAAAATTGGAATAAATGAAGTTGTGGTAAAAGGCGCCTTCGGCGCCGATTGTTAATTTATAAAGGAATTAAAAATGCAAGTATCTTTAAATTGGTTAAATGAGTTTGTTGATTTAAGCGGGCTTAATGAAAAACAAATAGCGCACGAGCTTACTATGAGCGGGCTTGAAGTAGATGCGATTGAATATATTAAGCCACAATTTAAAAATATAATTACCGCAAAAATAGTAAAAATCGATCAACATCCAAACGCTGACAAGTTGCATTTAGTGACTGTCGATACAGGTTTAGAAACTAGAACAGTTGTTTGTGGAGCGCAAAACATTGAAGAAGGGCAGATAATTCCTTACGCTTCAGTGGGTTCAGAAGTATTTTCCAGAAAAACAGGCGAAATGTTTACCCTTACTCCAGCGGAAATCCGTGGCGTGGTTTCTCAGGGCATGCTCTGTTCGGCTGATGAACTCGGGTTAACGGAAAGAAATTACCAAAGCGAAGATGGTATTTTAGTTTTAAACCGCTTGTTTAATGATATTGCGCTTGGTAAACCGTTGGAAGACGTTTTAGGTCTTGAAGAAGATATAATCCTTGATGTTGCACCCACTGCGAACAGAGGCGACCAAATGTCTGTAATTGGCATTGCAAGAGAGCTTTGCGCAATTTTTGATAAGGAACTGAAATTTTCACCGCTAACAAGCACTACTGATTTAAGCACTGATAAGTTTCAAGTGGAAATAATTGACAAAGATGTTTGTAAATATTATTCCTTGGGGGTTTTAAAAGATATAAAAATCAAGCCGTCACCGGCATGGATGCAAAAGAGACTAATTGCTTCAGGAATTCGCTCAATCAGCAATGTTGTTGACATTACTAATTACGTATTATTGGAATACGGAATTCCCCTGCATGCTTTTGATTTAAATAAATTAGACGGGTACTTATCTGTAAGACGCGCATATGACGGTGAAAAAATTACTACGCTTGACGGGGTGGAAAGAAGTTTAACCAATGACAGTGTTTTGATTGCAACAAAAGATGAGGGCGTTTGCTTAGCGGGCGTTTTCGGCGGTCAAAACTCTGAAATAGATACAGAAACGACTGCAATCGCACTTGAGGCGGCTTATTTTGTGCCGTCAAGCAACAGAAAAAGTTCAAGAAGTGTGGGATATCGCTCAGATGCCTGTGCAAGATTTGAACGAGGCGTAGATATCGAAGCGGTTAAGCCTGCTCTAATGCGCGCAATGCAGCTTTTGGCGGAACTAGCTGAGGCAAAAGTTGTTGCGATAGTTGAAGATGGTGAAAACGAACTTGAAAACTCAGAAATAACTTTAAGATTTCCGCAGGTAAAAAGAGTTTTGGGCTGTGGGATAGAAAATTCAAAATGCGTTTCAATCCTTGGAAAGTTGGGGTTTAAATTGCTCGGGAAAAATGAGAATGCGGCGAAATTTGAAGTGCCGTCGTTCAGAATAAACGACGTAACCAGGGAAATAGATTTAATTGAAGAAATTGCAAGAATTAACGGATATGACAAAATAGCACCGAGTCTGCCAAGCAAAAACCAGTCTCCGGTAATTTCGCTTGAAGAACAGACTTTAAATAAAATAAATTCAACACTCTTAGCTGCAGGGCTGAACGAAATTATAACTACATCTTTAATCGGTGAATCGTTGCTAAAACAATTTGCGCTCAATTATAACGAAGAAAAAGCAGTAAAAGTAGAAAATGCGCAAAGCGAAGAATATACAATGCTTAGGCAGACTTTAATCGCAAACGTTTTACATTGTATGAAATATAATTATGCTAACGCCCAAAAATCTTTCTGGGCTTATGAAATCGGAAAAGTTTACTTCAAAAATACGCCTGCGGATGAAAAAAATAGTGGCGTTGACGAGATTAAGATGCTTTCAGGCGTTATTACAGGTAATATTGAAAATTCAAAATGGCAGGCGACAGAAAAATGCACAGATTTTTACACTTTAAAAGGGATTTTTGAAAATTTATTTGAGGAGCTTAATCTTTCAAATAGAATCCAATTTAAACCTTGTGAAAATATCGACTCGCTTCATCCTTATCGAAGCGCAAAAATAGTTATGTTGGGTAAAAACCTTATAGAATTGGGATATATTGGGCAACTTCATCCTATCTTAAAGGACAAACTAAAATTAAACCAAGAAGCCTTTTTGTTTGAAGTGAACTTGGATGAAATAATCAAAGCGATAAATCCAACCACGGTAAGATACAAAAAATTGCCTCAATTCCCTGAAGTTCAAAGAGATTTGGCGTTTATTGTCCCAGAGGATGTGAGTTATGAACAGCTCGAAAAAGTTATAAAAAAAGCTGTTAAATCAAGTCTTTTCAAAGGCTGCGAGGTTTTTGACGTTTATAAAGGCGAAAATATTAAAGAAGGATTTAAAAGTATTGCTTTTAGAGTAAAAATGCAGGATGAGCAAGCAACATTGACGGACGAAATAGTTGACGCTCAAATGAAATCGGTTCAGGATAATTTACAAAAAGAGTTTGAGCACATTGCTCTCAGAGCTTAAATTTGGAAGGGTGATTATGAAAAAAATCTTAGTTATTTTAACTTTTTTACTTGGGCTAATATTGCCTGTTCACGCTGATGTTATGCCTTATTATGTAAATAATATAAACACAAATTCTATCGGAGTTTATCAAGCATCAAATCAAATCAAAATTTATAAAGAGCCTAACGAAAATTCGCAATTACTGTTGAATATTCTTTGGGATAACAAGAGTTATAACTGTCCTGATATTTCTGCAAGTAATCTTTTTGCAGTGTTTTTACCAAAAAAAGACCTTGCATTTCTGACAGTGACTGATGAAAATGACAACGAAGATTGGGTTGAGGTTGTTTATAATTCAAACGGCGAACGAAAAGGTTGGGTTAAAAAAGACGATGAATACAGGTTTATGAACTGGCGCACGTTTTTTAATATTTATGGACGAAAATACGGGCTTTATTATATGAAAGATGCGCCCGAAGAAACTAAAACCATTTACAGCTCAAACGCCGAGGACTCTCAAACGTTGGGGAAAATTACACTGCCTCAAAATGTAAAACTAACCTCAGTTAAAGGCAATTGGCTTTTGATAATAGCGTTTGATATAGACAAAATGCAAAAAATCGGCTGGATAAAATGGCGGAATATATCGGGCGAAATTTATCTTTTTCCCGATATTAAATAATTGTTTTTTGGGGTAAAATATTAAGGTAAAGATAAAAAAGGGAATTGATTATGTGGGATTATACAAAAGAAGTTATGGAACACTACAGAAACCCCAAAAATGTTGGGAAGATTGACGATGCAGAAGCAATCGGCGAAGCAGGTTCTTTGGTTTGTGGTGATGCTTTAAAAATATATCTAAAAATAAAAGATAATATGGTAGTCGATGCTAAATTTCAAACTTTCGGCTGCGGCTCTGCAGTAGCAAGTTCAAGCGTGCTTACCGAGATGATTATAGGTAAACCTCTTGATGAAGTTAAAAAAATTACAAACAAGGATATTGCAGATAGATTGGGCGGACTTCCACCTGAGAAAATGCACTGTTCAGTTATGGGGCATGAAGCGCTGGAAAACGCATTAAGCAAGTATTTTAAGGAAGATGTTGCGCCTCATGAAAAAGACAAAATGGTTTGCACATGTTTCAGTGTTACCGAAAAACAGATTTTAAACGCTATTAAAGACAATAACCTTAAAACGCTTGAAGAAGTTACGAATTACACAAAAGCAGGCGGAGCCTGCGGCAACTGCAAGGGCGATATTCAGGCTATTTTGGATAAATATTATGGCTCTGAAACCTCCAAGGCAAAACCTATACTGACAAAAACTCAAAAAATTATTAAAATTAATGACATAATAGAAAATCAAATAGCGACAGAGTTAAGAAAAGACGGCGGAGACATTGATTTGATTGATATTGACGACAATAAGGTTTATGTAAAATTAAAAGGCTGCTGTTCAAAATGCAAAAACTCGACAATGACTCTCAAAAATTTTGTCGAAGCCACTTTGAGAGAGATGTTTGATGAAGAAATAGAAGTTATTGAGGTAGGTGATTTTGGTTGAAAGGGTGAAGGGTTGAAAGGTTTAAAAGCTGAAAGGTCTTTAAAGTAGGGTGGGTTCCCTAACCCACCGTCATCAAGCCCAGAAGAAGTAAAAAGGAAAAAGTGGTAGGGTGCGGATTTAACCACACCAACAAAAACCCAACAATTAAAATTTCCCTAGCAAAGGAGATGCGAGCGGGCAAATCTTAATTAAAATGAGGGACGGAGTAA
>SESF01004728.1_pt1 | contig 10240 bp, 5 predicted proteins | sample 3171521 | NCBI WGS metagenome assembly SESF01 (sample SAMN10866945, study PRJNA518727) | freshwater metagenome | biome: subpolar coniferous forest; feature: holomictic lake; material: water; isolation source: holomictic Lake 227, 6 m and 8 m depth | place: Canada: near Kenora, Ontario | collected...
TTTAATAAGGTTGCGTTTGATTTATTTTCTATTCATCATAAGTAGTTCTATTAGTAAGGCAGATATTCTTTCTTATAGGGTAGTGAAAATGATGATTATTTTTAAAAAAATGTCAAATAAATTGGAACATTCTGTGATAAGGACTTATGCTCGTCAAAATGCCTCATTTTACTGTCAATATCGCATGATGTTCTTCGTCACAGCTATTTTTTCCAATCCACACATCAAAATCCCCGGATTCAATGACTAATTTCAGGTTTTTATCAAAAATGGCTAATTCATCTGTTGAAACCGTGAAAGTTAGCATGCGGGTTTCGCCCGGGTTAAGTTCTATCTTCTGGAAATCAATAAGTTTCTTTTTCGGTTGTGTAATAGTTGCTACTTTATCGTGAATATAAAGCTGTACAAGCTCTTTTCCCGCTACATTTCCGGTGTTTGTTATATTAATCGAAACTTCGCATGATTCATTTTTTGAAATCACTTTTTTAGAAAGTACCAGTTCACTATACGAAAATGAAGTATAACTCAACCCAAAGCCAAAAGGGTATAATGCTTCAGTATCAACGTCCAAATAACTGTTGTAACTGGGGCGACCACTGGTTCGGTCGGAATAAAACAACGGAATCTGTCCGGTATTTTTAGGAAAAGTGGTCGTTAAATGTCCGCTGGGGTTTGTATTTCCAAACAGAACGTCAGCTACGGCATTTCCTGTTTCTGTACCCGGATGCCATGCCAACAAAATAGCATCGGCATATTTTTCAATTTCGGTTAATACCAAAGGACGACCATTGAAAATAACGACTATCACTTTATGTCCACTTTCTTTCAATTGTTTGATTTGTTCGGTTTGTCCCCAGGGCAGTGTTATTTCTGACCGACAATGGTTTTCGCCAAACATATTGCCGGATTCCCCCACACAAACAATTACAGTGTTGGAATTCAGCGTTTGAGGTTCTGCCCAACAGCTGATTTCAACACCTTTTGGTTGATTTTTAGAGAGACCATCCAGAACGGTTATCACATCTTTTTTATCTCCATTGCCTGTCCACCAACCAATTACATCTGTATTGTTTGCCCACTCGCCCAATAAAGTGATACGACCCGCATTTTCTTTAATGGGTAATACATCGTTATTTTTCAACATCACCATACTTTCGCATGCAGCCTTTCTGGCTAATGATCTATTCTCAGCGGTTAGTTGAGTAGTTGATTCCTCTCCTTCAGTAGTATATGGATTTTCAAAAAGTCCTAATTTGAACTTAATACGCAATACTCTTTTTACTGCCTCATTTATTGTTTTTTCAGAAAATCGTTTTTCGGTGACCTCTTTTACTAATGTATTGTAGCATAATGTTTTCATTTCCATATCAGTTCCTGCAGACAAAGCAACAGCAGCGGCTTGTTCATCTGTCTCGGCAATTCCATGTGTTTTCAGTTGAGAAATTGCCTTCCAATCACTGACAACAAAGCCCTTAAAACCCCATTCTTTACGAAGTACCTGATCGAGTATAAAAGGATTTGCCGCAGCCGGTAATCCTGAAATGTCATTGAAAGCCGACATAATGGAAACTGCTCCGGTATTGACACATTCTTTGAAAGGTGGCAAATAAGTTTCGCGCAAGGCACGTTCAGATAATTCTGTAAACTGATAATCACGACCACCCATCGCCGCTCCGTATCCAACAAAGTGTTTGACACAGGCACCAATTGAATACTTTGCGGTCAAATCTGCTCCCTGATATCCTTCTACCATGGCTTTCCCAAATCGTCTGTTCATTAAAACATCTTCGCCTGAACCTTCCGAAATCCGTCCCCAACGAGGATCACGGGCAACATCTACCATTGGGCTGAATGTCAAATTAATTCCCGAAACAGAAGCTTCACGAGCAGCAACCAGTGCTGTTCTTTTTGCCAATTCAGTATCCCACGAAGCTGAAAGACCTAGCGGAGTGGGAAAAATAGTTTTATACCCATGAATAACATCGTATGCAAAAATAATTGGAATCCCTAAACGGCTTTTCTCAACTGCCAAAGCCTGTAATTCATTTCGTTTTTTTACAGATAATGGATAGGAACGAACAACACAAAAAGCACTTATCTTTCCATTCAATATCTCTGAATGCATTACTTCATCTTCATTTTCGAGAGCCGGCATATTTAATTGACCTAATTTTTCTTCTAAAGTCAATCTTTGAAGAAGATCATTCACCCGTATTTCCGTGGGTTGTTTTGCATCTTTGTATTTTGCTAATGAGACTTTATTAACGCCATAAACGTTAGTATAAGAATTTATAAGAAAAACAATAAACAAAACATTAGATAATATTTTCATGGTATTGGTTTAGAAAATAGATAAATACGATTTCAACAGATTCCAGATTATGTAAATTTAGTTTAGTACAAAAATATCACAAAACCCTTTTGGCAGAAAAATATCTTTATTGGATTCAATGCTCAAGCCGCTGAATAAACCTTTTGCTTTGCCGGTAAACTGCAAGCTGACTGTCGCCTCATTATCTTGCAAATTACGAATTACAATAAAATTCATTTTCCCGTTTTGAGAAAGCTTTTTCACACATACTTTTTCGACATTGGATTTCAAAATTGGTTCAACATGACTATCCTGCATCAATTTGCTGAGAAAGGTATTAAAACTTTTACTATTTTTTTCGCTACCTTCTCCAATGTTCGTTCCGCAATAGTAAACTTTTCCGTCTCCTATTTTTTTAGAGATAATGCTTGGATAATCATCACTAAAACTGCCGAGAACTGTGGCATCGGATGCTTGTAATTTTGCAAAACGCCATGCTCCCAACAATAGAGAACTATCTTTCATTGAAACAGGAACATATAGACCACCCTTGGCGTCAAAATCTTTCAGTTGCTGATCTTGTTTATCGTTAAATTTTAGTAAATAAGTAGATGATGTTTCCACTTCTTTAATACCCCATTTTTTATCCAGTCCATATCCGGGAACAACATAACTGTGCCGTCCTGTATTGTCATTATAACCGCCCAAATGAGCTTCAGAAAGCAATACACCGCCTTTACTCACCCATCTGTCAATGGCATAGGCCTCCTGTTGGGTGAGATAATAGCAAGTTGGCATGATAAGTACTTTTATGTTATTCAGGTTGTCCAGCTTTTCGCTATTTACGTAACAAAAATTATAACTGTGATTGAAAAGGAAATTGGTATAGGCGGTAATGGAACTGGTATACGATTTAAAATTTCCGAATGTACAGTAGTTGAAAACTTCATTTTTCATACTCTTCCATATAGCCACATCAGGATTATCTGCATCACTTTTCATCAACAATTCTGTGTAAGGTTTAAAGTTCTTCCAAAAAGACTCTATCGCCTTAGTAACCACCCTGTCCGATCCATCAGGGTTGACCAATCCCCAAGCTGGTGCTTCAATTCCCAACACTTCCGGACGGTACTGCCAGAACAAAAATCCCTTTATTCCCATAGCTATCTGAGGGAGTAAGTCATTTAACAAATCATTGAGAGTTACAACTGATTGGTGATAAGCTATACTTCCACCATTGATAAAGTTCTCAGCGGAATAACAAATCTTACCTTCACCAGCTGATAACATTTGTATTACACGTTGATTATTACCCATGCTGGCAGCAAACACATCACAAAGTTTTGCTACTTCAAAATCATTCACACAGGTTGTTACCGGATTGAAAGCGGTAGCAGTGTTTGGCGTAACATGCAGATAACTAACACGTTTAGGATCGAGCTCCTTGGTCATTTCCAATCTCCATTTTGCCTCCCTGGTCATGACATAACTATGAAAATCACACCAATCCACAAAATCCTTAATCGTTGAGGCGGATCTTGGCAGCTCAAGTTCATCCCAGTTTGAGTAATTTCTTCCCCAAACGTCATTTAACTTCTCTATTGTAGTATATTTTTCTTTAAGCCAGGCAGTAAAAGCCTTTTTACAATGAGGGCAGTAACAACGTAACTTACTAATATCATTAACATCACTGGTATGAGAAAATCCGGGTTCACTCCACACATCCCAAAAAGCTAAGTTCTTATGTTTTTTAAGATGCAGAATTGCCTCTCTGAAAAATTTCTGACGTTCATTGAACGCTCCAGGATTAATTAAACAAGGTCCGGGATTACCCCCTATTTGACGGGCTTGTGTGGTTTCGGATTCACAGGAATGTCCATCATTTCTTATTTGCATGGCATCCGGATACTTATTGTACAACCATACCGGCGCCACATTGCAAATTACATTGATAGTCACCCTGAGATTATACTTTTCAGCGATATTCATTAATTCATCGATATCGTCGAAGTAGAACTTATCAGGAGCCACATGATTCCAGCGCCATTGCAACCAAAACTTCACGTCAGTAAAACCCAACTCCGACATCCGCTTTAAATCAGCATCCCAGTTTTCCCTGGAAGGTGTCGGTGCCCGATAATATTGTGCACCCCAAAGAAATGGAAAGCTAAGATTTCTATCGGTAGTCAAAGTTACTTTTCCAACACGTTGATTGGATGAAGGACTTTGAGAAAAAGTATTTGTGTTGTTCAGCAAGCAAATAAATAAAATAAAGCAAATTGTGTTTTTCATATTATGTAATATTTATGGTTCTTACTTTAGTTTAGCTTTCTATACCATGCTAATCTTTCCAATGGCACTTCAATATTCTTTTTAACAGGACCAATTACAATACTGCCATCATCACCTTTCCATTTACCTTTAGGAAAAATCACTTCCCGAGCCCGCAATCCTTTTTTAGTTACCGGAGTAACCAAAATATTATCGCCTATCAGATACTGATCTTTTATTTCTTCATATCCCATTCTAGGAAAAACATATTCCATATTACGCAGAATAGGTTCACCTGTTTTAGCAGATTGTTTGGCTAATTCCAGAATTTCAGACCCCATTTTGGTATGGAGGATGGCCATTTTTCTACAAATCTCAAGATTTTCCTTGCTTAATACTCTCCAAGGAGCAGCGGAAAATTGCATCATTGGCATGAATGCACTTACTTGTGCAGAACGTACCACCAGTTCTTCATCTAATACCGATAAATCTTTAAAAGATACCAAATCCCCGCCACCAATCATATCAGGACAACTAAACGGATGACCTATTAATCCCAATGCTATCATATCAGGAATTAAAAGTTGTAAGTCGTCCCAGGTATGAAACTTGTCGCGTAATCGTTGAGCAATGGGTAGACCAGCCATTTTCCAGGTATCTTTCACTTCACTGAGTGGAAAATCGAGTCCAATTTTTGCATACAATTCGCTTTGTTCATTCGGAATCACATCGTTTAAGGAATAGAGTCCATTGTAATACTTTGGATTACCGCCATCAACCTTAAAACCATCAATTCCGTATTTGTCCACAAGGTTTTTCAATTGACTTGAAAGCCATGTAGTTGCATTGGGGTTGGAAAAATCCAGTAATCCACTGTAACCATTCCACCATTCTACAATGGCAGGTTTTGTTTTTTCCTTATCAGCAAAAATTAATGATTTATTAGCTGCCAATTGCCGAAAATTTGGGCTATCTGATGAAACGAATGGAACAATCCAAAGCATTACTTTGAAGCCCATTTTGTGCAATTTCTCAACCATCGCTTTTGGATGCTGAAATCGGGTACCCGAAAATTCCCAGGTACCGTAATATTCCTGCCAATTATCATCAATCATCAATACACCAGTTGGAAATCCGTTGTCAACTATCGCCTGAGCATATTTCAGAATATCTTTTTCATTCTGATTATATTGGAGTTCAATCCAGGTATTGTACTGAGGATTGGTAAAGAAAAGCGAGTCCGGAGTTTTACCGGTAGCAGAAAAAAATCGCTTGCTCACATAGTTGTAAACTGCTTTTAGTGATTCTCCACTTTTGCCGCTTATAACTTCTGCACCGCTGGCTTCAACGTTAATTTTGCCTTTTGAGAATTCAATATTCAAGGGTTTCTCACTCCAAATAAACCGACCTTTATTGGAAATAAATAATGGTTGAGATTGATTTCCCTTGCAATTTGCATACTGATTATATACAAAAGTATCCTGATTATAAGGCATTTTTGGACCATCTACTACTGCTCCGCCCCACCATTTTTCATTTTGCAACAGCATAATCTCTTTTTTTGTTTCAGAAGGATTTACTTGAGCAAAAACTGTGGAGTACAAAAATAAAAGATATAAAACAGCACCGGAAATTCTATATTTTAGCATAGTATGGATTGTTGATTTTTCAACTAGATAATAAAGAAACTAATCTAAAGATAATTGCATTTTGTTTTCGACCATTAAAATGATTATTAGATTTAATACCTATTCCTTAGTTAACAAGTAGGTATGCATGATAGGTTTGCTAAGTTCTCTTGCCTTATTCAAATCATCTTTTATAGCCGACTCAATTGAGTCTATCTTATTGTGATTTAGGGTATATATATCTAATGCCCTCCCAAAGTAACTATTTTCCTTCCTTTTTGCGTCAACAAAAGATTTAAATTTTTCATGCTCATTTATATCAATGTTGGCTTTTGTAATCATTATTTTGGCATAAAGCAAATCTCTGAGTTTAACCCGCTTGTCAAACGCACTTTTCAACCTCATAGACACAGCTTGTGATTGTTTGTATTGCGGAGTTTTAGAGTTTGTAGCTAAATTTAAACCAATACTTAATTCATCAGAAGTAAATGAGCCTATTTCTTCATTACCTATTTTCAATTTATACAAACCTTTATCAATTCCTCTCAAATCAAAAAACTCATTATTAAATTCATTAACAGGCATATATTTCAAAGCAGTTACTGCATCCCGACTAATTGGAAATGGAATTGCATTTTCAATCAATTCAAATGAGATTTGATTTTTTCCTTTTTTTAAATTAGTTACAGTTGCATTAAAAGTCTTTGACTTGATTTTAGGGTTAACATCAATCTCTACTTTTGATATGATTTCTGGTACTTGTTGTATTTTCAGAAACAGATACGCCATCAATAAATGCCCCATGGGTCCTGGGTGAACACGATCTTTGCCAATCGCCGTAAAGTTAGAATCTACCAATTGCAGTTTAATATTAAGCTCATTGAGTGGATTATAAAAATCAACTAAAGTTGCACCTGATTCATTTGCTAATTCATCAACAGCAACCGTCAATTTTTGAATGGTTTCATTTTTTCCAGTCAAAACAAGTCGATTTGAGGATTTACAATTGGGATCATAAGGAGTTGGTTTGATAAGGAATATGCGCGGGTTGCAACTGTCTTTTAATCTTCGGATAATTTCACGCATTTCTTTTGTGTATTTCGCCACAATTCGATTTTGCTCTATTAACAACTCATCGGCAGTATGTTTCTTCTCATAAAAGCTGCTACCAGCATCGTTCATTCCCAATTTTATGACTGCAACTGTTGGATTATGTGATAAGATATCGTAATCCATTCTATCTAAGACATTTGTTGTAATATCTCCACCAACTCCACAATTGTAAAACTCTATATTCCTTTCCGGAAAACGAGTTTGATAATAGCTTTGGATATATAAATGATATAAACCACCATGCGTAATACTGTTTCCAATAAATGCCACCCGGTCGCCATCCTTAAAAATCAAGTCTTTTGGCTTGAATGCAAATAATGAAAACTGAATGAGTAAAAGAATCATGGTGATTCCGGTAGCTTTATAATAATGTTTTTCAAACATAAAAAAATGATTTCTAATTGATTATTTCACATTCAATTGCTTATACAGAAATTCATTTGACTTATTTTTCTGCTCAGCCGATAAAGAATGCCCCATTTCTTTGGCAATCACTAATGTTTTAGGTGCTGAAATACTATTATAGGCTGCGTATATTGAAGTCGGTGGACAATATACATCATTAAAACCGAAAGCATAAAATCCAGGGACTGTCAATTGTTTAGCAAAATTAACTACATCGTAATATCGTAAGGTTTCCATATTTTCCTTTGTGGCCAATTCCGGTTTATTGAATTCAAGTGGCCAGCCACCTGCCCTTCCAAATTGATATCCTGTGACATCGCAAAGTGCCGGATAAAATGACGAAAGACAAATGACCCGTTTATCTAATGCAGCGGTCACTATAGCCAAAGCTCCTCCCTGACTACCTCCGGAAACAATCAGATTATGACCATCATATTCGGGTAGGGTAGTTATAAAATCAATAGCACGAACACAACCCAAATAAACATGCTTGAAATAATATTCATCTTTGTTGTCAAGGTTAAAAGTTTGATATTCGGCCAAAGCTCCACGGTCTAAGTTGGCATAAACTATTGAATCCAAGGTTACGGGTATGCCGTGAATGCCAATTACCAATGTAATCATCCCCTTCTCCGCTTTATCTACAATCCCCGTATAATAGGGTTTCACACCTGATCCCGGCAAACAAAGTAGGGCTGGATATTTTCCGAGAGCTTTGGGTACGCATAATATTCCATACACCCGCATTCCTATTTTACAGTTTTGAACATTGATTTGATATACATTTACCTTCTCTGTACATTTATTTGGGAGTAATGTCATTTGGGCATCCAATGGTATCTTCACATTATCTGCTTTTGCCTTGTCCCAAAACTGAAGAAAATCAGTAGGAACAGTAGTTGTCGATTCAATTTTCTCAGGATTATAAGCTACTGTAGCCATACCACGATAGTTTTTATTTTCAATTTCAGCTCTTACGGTGCAACGTAGAAATCCAGGGCTGGTCATTGTGCCTCCATCAATTTCCAGTTGACCATTTCCCAGATTAACTGAGCTTTTTAAAGTTGGAATCATTTTTTCAGCACCCACTTCATAACTGATTTTCACATTGTTGAGTAATGCTCCATTTTGAGTTACAAAAACCTTAAACTTTACCCTTTCTTTTAGTTGGTAAACCCAATCAGCATGGTCGGCTGTTACGGTAATTTTTACAGGACTTTCAGCAACAGTAAATGATATACAGATAAACAATAGTGCTACAGTTATGTATTTCTGAATTGATTTTTTCATAATTTGTAAAGTTTCAAATTGAAAGGTAATTTTACTGCTTTGAAATTGCTAAACTGATATTTTATTTTAAATTAAGCTGTTTATATAAAAATTCATTCGACTTGTTTTGTTGCTTTGTTGTTGAAGCATGTCCCATTTCTTTTGCAATAAGTAAAGTTTTGGGTGCTGTAATACTGTTATAAGCAGAATATGTAGAAGTTGGAGGACATGATTCGTCATTAAATCCAAATGCATAGAAACCTGGAACGGTCAATTGTTTGGCAAAATTGACCACATCGTAATATTTAGAAGTTTCCACTTTTTGGTTGGTTACAAATGATGGTTTGTTGAATGCATGCGGCCAACCACCGGCTCTTCCGAACAGATAACCTGTCACATCACACAGTGCAGGATAAAATGAAGAAAGGCAAATTACCCGTTTGTCTAATGCGGCAGTTACTATAGCTAATGCACCACCTTGACTTCCACCTGCAACAGCCATCGTATGACCATCGTATTCGGGCAAGGTAGTTATAAAATCGATGGCGCGAACGCATCCCAAATAGACATGTTTGTAATAATACTCATCTTTATTATCAAGATTATAGGTATTATATCCATCTAATGCACCATATCTTAAATTGTCATAAACAATTGAATCGAGTGTAACAGGAATTCCATGAATGCCAATTTGTAAGGTAATAATTCCTTTTTCTGCCATACCTACAAAACCACTGTAGGGTCGTACACCGGCTCCTGGCACTTCCAATACTGCTGGGTATTTTCCGGGAGCTTTCGGTACGCATAATATTCCATATTCCCGCATTCCTATTTTGCAGTTTTGAACATTGACTTGATACACATTCACTTTATTGGTACATCTGTTTGATAACAAAGTCATTTGAGCATCCAATGGAATTTTAGCATTATCGGCTTTAGCTTTGTCCCAAAACTGGATAAAATCGGCAGGAACAGTGGTTGTGGGTGCAATTTTTTCAGGATTAAATGCGGCAGTGGCTTTACCTTCGACGTTTGTTTCCTTTATTTTTGCTTTCACCGTACAACGCAGAAAACCGGCAATTTGCATGGTACCACCGTCTATCTCCAGTTGACCGTTTTCTAAGTTGACTGTTTCTTTTAAGACAGGGATCATTTTTTCTGGACCAATCTCATAACTGATCTTTACATTTTTCAATAATTCGCCATTTTGAGTAACAGAAACCTTGAACTTTACTTTTTCATT
>SESF01031700.1_pt1 | contig 10238 bp, 8 predicted proteins | sample 3171521 | NCBI WGS metagenome assembly SESF01 (sample SAMN10866945, study PRJNA518727) | freshwater metagenome | biome: subpolar coniferous forest; feature: holomictic lake; material: water; isolation source: holomictic Lake 227, 6 m and 8 m depth | place: Canada: near Kenora, Ontario | collected...
TCAGCCAGGTTGCACGTGAGACCGGCATCAGTGCGATCACGATCAGCAACTGGATAGGACTTCACAAAGCTGGTACTCTGAGTTTGGACGGTTGCGATAGCCTCACACCGGCTCAGCGCGGTCCGGGAGAGAAGCTATCCCTCCTGCTTGAGAGCCGGACGGTAAGCGAAGACCAGCGTGGCGAGTGGCTCAGGCAACAGGGAATGCACTCCGAGAGCCTCCCCCTGTGGGAGCAGGAGTTGACCAGCATCATGAATGACAAGCAAACCAACCTGCGGGCCGAGATCACCGAACTCAAAAAGGACAACAAGGAGCTCCGAAAAGAGCTGGAGCGCCAGAAGGAGGCTTTGGTTGAGGCCGCGATCCTACTGACCTTAAAAAAATCTGAGGGCTCGGAGAACGGAGCAGGCGAGTGATTTCGCGCGATTTTGCGGTCGCCATGGACTGCCCGGGATCGGCGGGCGGCGCCCGGGCGGCGAATCGGGATCCGAAGGGCGGGTCGGGAGCCTTCGACGAGGCTTCAGGGTTGGCGGGGGGCTATAATTTTTCCTATCCGTCTTCCTGATGGAGGGCACGCAATTCCCTGTCAGCCTTGTTGAGGAGGGTCGCCCGGCTTCCCGATTGCCTGCACGGGAGGAAAAGAGCGGGCGGCGGCGAGCGCGAACAGAAGGGGTTTCCACTTCCTCATCGGTTCCTTCATGCGGAATCAAGATGACGGCTTTTCGCCTGTCGTGTCCATAAAAGTCAAGATCAGTCAAGTGCACACAGGATTTGGAACTTCCCGGCTGTCTTGACAGAAGCGCTGGATAGATGAGTATGCTGATATCTCGCTCTGGGACAAGGTAAATGGTTCATGGTCCCAGGGTCGCCGCGGGGCGGCTGTGCGCCCCCCCCCTAATTGGTAAGATTTTATCCCAACATCCATCAGCAGATCAGTTGATAGTCAGCGTTTGAGACCAGGGGAGGTCGTCCATGAATGTCCGGTCGCTTTTTGTGACACTGCTAATTGTCGGTTGCTTTTGCTACGCAGCCGCCGAGGCTCCTCCGATAAGCGACTCTTCACGGACCTATACCTTGGCATTGCATGACCATGGCCTTTTGTACTCGGCCGATACGGATTCAGGCATCGATAAGGATGTTTCCGCCGAGTTGATACGCCGAAGCGGCTGCAAGGTGACGGTGAGCCTGATGCCGCGGGCACGGATCTGGCAATTGATCGAGTCGGGTGCCCTCGACTTCAGCTTGTCGGGCATCACCAACGCCGACCGCGACAAGTTCGCCGGCTTTGCCTGGTACTTTACGAACAAATATTACCTGCTTGTGCGCAACGATGCCGTTGTCCGCACTGTCTCCGCATTTGAGCGCGACGACTCGCTGCGGCTGGGTGTGATCCGCAGCTTCAGGTACAGCACATCGGCCAACCGCCTGGTCGACAGCCTGCTGCAGAAGGACCGGGTCAGCCAGGCCGGAGGATTGGCACCCTTGTACGAGGTGCTGCTGCAGGGGCGAGTCCAGGCCATGATAATTGAACCTTTTGATTTTCCTGCGCTGGAAGAGAAGAAGATACGGGACATGAGCGTCATCCTGGAATTCAATGATCCGCCCGTGCTGCATGGCTTGATCATGTCGAAGAAATCGCTTACGGCCTCCCAGCAGGAGCAATGGCGCGCGATCGTGAACGGCATGCGCGCGGACGGCAGCATGCTGCGTATCTTCGAGAAATATTTCACTCCGGAGCTTGCCGCCGCGATGGTGGATTTCTGATCGGCCCTGCCCTCGATGGGCCGGACCGCAGCCACAGGCGCGTCCCCGCGCGGCTGCCCGTGAAACTGCTGCCGTGGGTGATCCTGGCGGTCACCCTCGGAGTCACCTGGCTCACGTGGGACCATGAGCGCCAGAGCAGTCGCGAAGCCTTGCGAACCCAGTTCGGCTTTGCCCTGCGCGATACGATCAATCGCGTAGAACAAGGCGTCAAGGGCTACGAGCTCATTCTGAGCGGTGTCCAATCGCTTTTTGCGACAACCCCCTTGCGGAATCTTGCAGCCATGAACGCATACATGAATACCCTGAAGCTCGATGCGAACTTCGCGGGCATCCGAACCATCGGGCTGCTGCAATGGGATCCTTCGCGACAGGACGCGCCGCTTCTCGGTTACATGCGCAGTTCGGGATTTTCCGAAACAGCCGGTCAAGCCGAAGTTCGTCGGGAAGGCGAGGCAGGCTCCACCCGACAGGATACTCCAGGAGGGCAGGGTGGCGTTTTCCCGGGCAGCGACATCTGGCTTGATCCAGTGCGGCGAGCCGCCCTCCAGAAGGCACGGGATTCCGGCATGGCCACAATCTCAGGCAAGGTTTCCTTGAAGGCGGACACCGAGCCCGGCCCGGCCCCCGATTTCATCATGTACCTGCCTGTGTTCGCGCAGGGTCAATCGCACGACACTGTCGAACAGCGACGCGCACAATTGCTTGGATGGGTCTACGCCGCCTTCAACATGGATGATTTCATGTCAAGCCTGTATGGCAGCCAGCCGCTTGGAATCTCTGTCGCCTTGTATGATGGGACCGAAGCGCTTGAAGAAGCTTTGCTGGTCCGCATGGACGGCAGCGCATCCAGGGAAGAGGGCTCAAGGCCGGGAACGATCAGCGCCGATGAATACATGGTCGTGGCGAGTCACAATTGGCTCCTTTCGATGCGCACGCTGGAGGAGTTTGAAGTCCACTATGGCAAGGGCATCGAGACTGCCATAGCGGCCGCCGGGACCGGATTGAGCCTTCTGCTCGCCCTTCTCGTGTGGCTGCTCAACTACGGGCGCGATCGTGCCCTGCTCCTCGAGGAGAACAGGGGAAGAAACGAGAAGCTGAACATCGTCCTGAAGGAAGTGCATCACCGCATAAAAAACAACATGAATAATATGACTAGCCTGTTGTCGCTGCAGTCGGAGCGCATCACGGATCCTGCCGCCATCGCCGCGCTTGACGATGCCGGAGAGAGAATGCAAAGCATGAGCGTCCTCTATGACAAACTGTATCAGTCAAGCAGCTTCCAGGAAATGTCGCTGGGGACATACCTGCCTTCCCTGATCGATGCAATAGTAGCCAATTATGCGGGCCTGGTGTCGGTCAAGGTCGAGAAGAACATAGAAGCAATTGTGCTTGATGCGCAGCGGGTCCAGTCGCTCGGAATCATGATCAACGAACTTCTGACCAATAGCATGAAATATGCGTTCCCGCGAGGGAGTGAGGGTGTTATCCGGGTGTCTGCGGTTCTCAGGAAAGGCCGTGTCGTCGTCAGCGTCGAGGACAACGGGAAAGGCATGCCGGTTTCCGTCGATCTTGACAACACGACCGGGTTTGGAATGTCCCTTGTCAAGGGACTGGCGAAGCAGCTGCAGGCGAAGATAGCGCTGACACGCGGAGAAGGTACCAGGATCGTCCTGGATTTCAAGCTCTAGCGACGTGGAATGGCCGGGGAGCATGCCCCTCCGGCCTGCGGCTTCAAGCCGAGCGCGGCCTGCGGCTTCAGGCCGAGCCCGCTTGCATCGCTTGCAACTCAGAAAAACCTGTACTCCGCGTTCCCCGAGGTATGCACGACATGCAGCGAGGGAACCCGGCCGGGATGGTCGGGCAGCAACTCAACGATGTAGCGCTTCGCCTGCGCTCCGTCCTCGGGGCGGGCTTCAGGCCACGAGGCGAGGCCCGCTGCCTGCGCCTTCTCGCGGGGGAGGTGCTTGAACTCAAATAGTACCAATTGCTTTGCGAATATCTCGCCGGAGCGCCCGTAGCCGACCAGGTCGGCCCGGCCCGAATGCAGGTTGAGCTCCGCGTTGAAGACGAAGTAGCGCTGGAGGTAGCGGGAGCAAAGCTCGAAGAAGGTGCTGCGATAGAAGTTCTCGTTGGCTTTGTCGAAAGCCTGGGCGGGGATGCGGCGGATGTAGTGTTCCCAATAGCCCGCGAAAAGGGCGGCCCAGTCGCGGTCTTCGGTAAAGCGCTGGAACATCGGCGCGAAGACGTCGACATTGTCCAGGCGGTTCAACTCATTATAGTACCCAATGAATATCTTCTTGCCCGTGAGGTTCGGAAAGCCAAGGGAGAATTCGTTCTTGTAGGTGAGCTGGCCGAGGTAAAAGAGCGCGACCGGAAGGAATTTCGGGTCCAGAAAGCGGCTCATGCTGAACTTGGAAGCCAGCTGATGCACGTTTGCCGGCAGGGACCCTTCCAGCACGAGGCGGTCCACCGCCTCCATCGCCGAACCGGCGCTCCCCGCCAGGCGTTCCAGCCAGCCGATGTCCATGCGCAGGTTCTCATCCACCAGCTCCCGGGGCTGGCGGCCATTGCCCAGGGTCATTTTCTTGAGATAGTAATTCAGGCTGGTGGAGTTGTAGAGAGTTACCTCTGAATCGGCGCGGAAGCAATAGCCGTTGTAGTGGGAGCGGAGGGTCTCGCCCAGCTCCATTCTCCGCTCGGCGGGGTAGGAATAATCTTCAGGGAATCATCAATTGCCAAGTTTGTAGCCATGCATTCACCTCCACACACTAAATGATCCACACTCAGATGTGTAAAACCAAACCCTTTTCACGCACCGAACCATTGCGCGTATCGATTTTATGGTGCAGGCCTTTGATTGGGTCAGCCGGCGGTCTTCCAGGCCATGTAGGGAAGGGAGGCGGCGGTCTTCGCGATGAGCGCTTCGTTGGCAAGGAGGGCGCCCGTCGAATCCCAGGTGCCGGTGACGAGGGCCTTGAGCTGGGACTCGGGCAGCGAAAGCGCGAAGGCCTTTCCGGCCGCACGGACCTCACGCCTGCCAAGGTCGATCTCGATACTCGTAGTTGGGTCTTTTTCGACAAGGTCCTGGAGGGCTTTCGCGTCAGCGGCCGAAACGCGGGCGGCAACCATGCCGAGGGTGACGCAGTTGCCAGCGAAGATCTCGGCGAAGGACTCGCCGACTAAGGCTGTGATGCCGGCGCGGGCAAGGGCCTGGGGCGCGTGCTCGCGGGAGGAGCCGCAGCCGAAGTTGCGGTTGACCACCAGGATCGACGCTCCTACGAAGCGACTGTCATTGAAGGGATGATCGATGAGCGCACCCGCCGAGTCACGGCGAGCGTCGTGGAAGGCATGCTCGCCAAGACCGTCGAAGCTCACACCCTTCATGTAGCGCGCCGGGATGATGCGGTCGGTATCGACGTCGTCCTCGCAGAGGGGGATGCCCCTTCCCGTGACCAGTGCTCGTCTTGAATCTGCGTTTGCCATCAGAAACTCCTCGAATCGACGACCTCGCCCGCGAGGGCGGCAGCCGCGACCATGGATGGGCTCATGAGGAGGGTCCGACCCGTAGGCGAACCCTGCCTCCCGATGAAGTTGCGGTTGGAACTCGAGGCCGATACCTCGCGGCCCCTGAGCTTGTCGGGGTTCATCGCCAGGCACATCGAGCAGCCCGGTTCGCGGTACTCGAAGCCCGCCTCGGAGAAGAGCCTGTCGAGGCCCTCCGCGCGTGCAGCGACATCGACCTGCATGCTGCCGGGTACCACGAGGGCGCGTACGCCCGTGGCCACCTTCCGGCCCTTCGCGATGGCTGCCGCAGCCCTGAGGTCCTCGATGCGGCCGTTGGTACAGCTCCCGATAAAGGCAACGTCGATCTTCGTGCCGGCGATGGGCGCGCCCTCGGCCAGGCCCATGTACTCATAGGCCTTGCGCGCACCTTCGCGGCGCTCTGCCGGAAGCTCGGCGAGCTTCGGCATCCGCGCCCCAATGCCAAGGCCCTGGCCGGGATTGATGCCCCAGGTGACCATGGGTTCTATGAGACCAGCATCTATTATCTTTTCGTCATCGAAGGAGGCGTCGGAGGCGCTCGCGAGGGACTGCCACCAGGCGACAGCCCTGTCCCAGTCGGCGGCGCCAGGCGAATAGGGCCTGCCCTTGAGGTAGTCATAGGTAGTCGCATCGGGGCTGACGTAGCCGGAGCGGGCCCCTCCCTCGATGCTCATATTACATAAGGTCATGCGTCCCTCCATCGAAAGGGAGCGCACGGCCTCGCCTGAGTACTCATAGGCATAACCCAAGCCGCCCTCGACACCAAGTTCCGCCATTATATACAGTATCAGGTCCTTCGCGCCGACGCCCTTGCCAAGCCTGCCCCTCACGTCGATCTTCCTGACTTTGGGCCTGTCGAGGGCGAGGGTCTGGGTCGCCAGCACATCGCGTACCTGGCTTGTGCCGATGCCGAAGGCGATGGCGCCAAAGGCCCCATGGGTGGCAGTATGCGAATCGCCGCATGCTATGGTCATGCCCGGCTGGGTAAGCCCGAGCTCCGGCCCGACGACGTGAACGACGCCCTGCCTCCCCGAGGCAAAATCGAAGAATTTAATACCATGGAGCTTTACGTTCTTCTCGAGCTCGACGAGCATGGCCTCGGCCTCGGGGTCCTCGAAGGGACGCTTCCGCGAGGTCGTCGGTACTATGTGATCCGCCGTGGCGAAGCTGCGCCCTGGATACAGGACCTTCATCCCGCGCTCTGCGATCATGCCGAAGGCCTGGGGCGAGGTGACCTCGTGGATGAGGTGGAGCCCGATGAAAAGCTGATCCTGCCCCGTGGGCAGGGCGCCAACCCGGTGCGCCTCCCATACCTTGTCGAAAAGATTCCTGCTCATGCTCAAACTCCTTAGGTCGCCGCTTCCCCGCGCGCCATCAGCACCTTGCCCGTCCTCACCATCTCGCGGATGTGGAAGCTGCGGAGCATGGTCTCGAGGGCATCGAGCTTCTCCGAGCTTCCGGTCACTTCGACGGCGAGGGTCTTCTCGCTCAGGTCGATGGTCTTGGCCTTGAAGGCCTCCATCACCTGGAGGGCTTCGGCGCGGCGCTCGGGAGCGCAATCGATCTTGAAGAGGGCAAGTTCCTTCTGGATGACGTCCTCGTAAGAATAGTCACGCGCGTGGATCACGTCTACCAACTTGTTCAGCTGCTTGATGATCTGCTCAAGGGTAGCCCGGTCGCCGGTGGCCACGATGTTCATCCTGGAAAAGCCTGGATCCTCGGTCTCCGAAACGACGAGGCTGTCTATGTTGTAACCCCGACGCGAGAAGACCAGGGCTATCCGAATGAGGACGCCGGGCTTGTTGGCGACGTAGAGGCTGATGGAGTGACGGGCGGCACCGTTGCCGCCGGTGATTTCTGCGGACATCTCAGGTACCTCCCGTGGGTTTTTCCAGGACACGCTTTGGCGGCCCGAGGAGCATGTCCTTGTGGGCGGCGCCGGCCGGTATCATGGGGAAGACATTGTCGTGCTGCTCGACCTCGGCGTCGATGAGGGCCGGACCGGGATGGTCGAGGGCTGCCTTGAGCACGCGCCGCACGTCGGCAGAGCGTGAGATGCGGAAGCCCTTGATGCCGTATGCCCCGGCAAGCTTGACGAAATCGGGGTTGCCCTCCAGGTCGACCCCCGAATAGCGGTTGTCGTAGAAAAGGTTCTGCCACTGCCTGACCATGCCGAGATAATGATTGTTAATAACTAGAATCTTTACGGGTATTTTCAGGTTGAAGAGCGTCGCCAGCTCGCTCAGGGTCATCTGGAAACCGCCGTCGCCGACGATGGCGACAACCGTCTCGCCGGGCCGGCCGAGCTGGGCGCCGATGGCCGAGGGGAGGCCGAAGCCCATCGTACCGGCCCCTCCGGAACTGATCCAGTCGCGGCCGCTCTCGGAAAGGATGTACTGGGCGGCCCACATCTGCTGCTGGCCGACATCCGTGGTGACGATGGCCTTGCCCCCGGTCAGGCGGTAGAGCTCCTGGATCACCTGCTGCGCGCGGAGCTTGCCTTCTTTCTGGAACTTGAGGGGAAAGTCCCTTCGCCAGCGCTTCGTCTGCCTGACCCAGTCTGCCGTCTCGCCCTTCACGAGGCGCGGGAGGAGCTGCCGCAGTACCGTCTTCGCGTCGCCCACGATCCCGAGGTCGACCTTGACGACCTTGTCGATCTCCGCCGGATCGATATCGATGTGTATCTTTACGGCGTTCACGCAGAACTCGTCATATTTACTGACAATCCGGTCGTCCCAGCGCGAGCCGATGCTCATGATGAGGTCGCAGTCGATGATGGCCTTGTTGGCGTAGGCCGTCCCGTGCATGCCGAGCATGCCGAGGTTGAGCTCGTGGGTCTCGGGAAGGACGCCCTTGCCCAGGAGGGTGTTGACGACAGGGGCCTGGAGGGTCTCGGCGAGGGCCCGAACCTCGGTGGCAGCCCCAGAGATCGCGGCTCCATGGCCAACCAGGAGGAGGGGCCTTTTCGCGGCAGCGAGGAGGGTCGCGGCGCGTGCAACTTCTGCGTCCTGGGCGGCCTTGGGCACCGAGTATCCGGGCAGCTGCATGGTATCTGCCTTTGCGGAAATGCGGGCTCCCGAGACGTTCTTGGGCATGTCGATAAGGACCGGCCCCGGGCGACCCGAACTTGCAAGAAAAAAGGCTTCACGCATGATCCGCGGCATATCGTCCACATCCTTGACCAGATAGGAGTGCTTGACGCAGGGGTAGGTTATGCCCGAGACATCGGCTTCCTGGAAGGCATCGAGGCCGAGGGTCCAGGCGGGCATCTGGCCTGTCACGACGACAAGGGGGATGGAGTCCATGAGGGCCGTGAAAAGCCCCGTCACCGTGTTGGTAGCGCCAGGGCCTGAGGTGACGAGGGCAACCCCCGTCTTTCCTGTAGCCCGCGCATAGCCATCGGCCATGTGAACAGCACCCTGCTCGTGCCTTGTCAGCACAAGCTTGATGTTCCGCCCTACCAATGCGTCAAAAAGGGGGATGGCTGAGCCTCCGGGTAGGCCGAAGATGTACTCGACCCCCTCTTCAATCATGATATCCACAAGGGCTTCAGCCCCTGTCTTTTCCTGGACAGCCATACAATCGCTCCCTTGGTCGGGTTTTCCATCACGTAGAGACTCATCCACCCAACCATGAGGAACTATAGCGGGATATTTTGAGCAATAACAGCTTCAAACTCCATATTATTTGATAAATGAGCTAAATAAGGAACAAATTTCATATTGTTTCTGTGCATCATTACATAAAATTGTTGTATCGTAGGCCCTTTTTTCTATTTATGGATGATCGCAGGCAAGAAAACGATAAATAAGCCTTGCCCGCCACCTCATTCCTAAGCGAATTGGGCTTAAGCTGATCGCTCATCTCCATTGACATGGCAGCGACTTCTGCTAGACTTCACTGATATCCAGCCTCCGGGTAGGTCACAGCTTAGGGACCCGGGGAATCGCGAGCTAGGTTAGGTAACCTGATGCCCCCTGCCACCACAACCGCAAAGCACATGCAAAAAAGCTCGCCCATCGACTGGACCAAGGTGGTCTTGAATGGTGCGATGCCCCTTGCCGGCGTCCTGGCTGCCCTTGCGATAGCGGGTGTCTTCCTCGCCCTCCTCAAGGTCGATCCGCTGACCGCCTACAAGTCCCTCGTCGAAGGCGCACTCGGCTCGACCTTCGGCCTTACCCAGACCCTCGTCAAGGCGACGCCCCTCCTTCTGGTCGGGCTGGGCATCTGCATCGCATTCAGGGCCAATGTCATCAACATCGGTGCCGAGGGCCAGATCATCATGGGCGCCCTCGCGGGTGCGGCCCTTCCCCTTTCGATGCCCGGCCTCCCGGGCTTCATCCTGGTTCCCCTGGCCTGCATCGGGGGCTTCGCCGCCGGAGCCTTCTGGGGCTTCATCCCCGGAATCCTGAAAGCACGGCTCCGGGTCAACGAGATCCTCAGCACCATCATGATGAACGCCATCGCCCTCCAGTTCATGAACTTCCTCCTCCAGGGCCCGATGATGGACCCTGAGAACGTCAAGCGCGGTACCTTTCTCGCCCAGTCCGCGCGCCTGCCCAAGGAAGTCTGGCTACCCAGGCTCGTGCCGCAGACCCTCCTGCACTCAGGGCTCTTCATCGCCATCATCCTTGCCGTCGTCGTCTACATCTTCCTGTGGCGCACCACGATCGGATACCAGATACGCGCGGTGGGCCTGAGCCCGGAGGCCTCGGGCTATGCGGGCATCGATGTCCGCGCCAACGTCGCCCTCTCGATGACCCTGGCGGGTGGATTCGCGGGGCTCGCCGGCGTCATAGAGGTCATAGGCGTTCAGCACCGCCTCCTCGAAGGCCTTACCAGCGGCTATGGATTCACGGGCATAGTGGCCGCACTTCTCGGCGGATTGCATCCAATTGGTTTGATCCCCGCATCTGTGGTCTTCGGTGGAC
>SESF01009341.1_pt1 | contig 10234 bp, 7 predicted proteins | sample 3171521 | NCBI WGS metagenome assembly SESF01 (sample SAMN10866945, study PRJNA518727) | freshwater metagenome | biome: subpolar coniferous forest; feature: holomictic lake; material: water; isolation source: holomictic Lake 227, 6 m and 8 m depth | place: Canada: near Kenora, Ontario | collected...
TGTCGGATTCACGACATTGTTGCGTTTGGGTTTTCAATATCCTTGAATTTTTTCGGGGCTACCCTTGGCGGCTGCGCCCGATTCATCCCACCACAAGGACCCGCAGGAGACCCGACCATGAACAAAGAACACCACACTTTCAAAAGAAGCGCTTTGGCGGCCGCCGTCGCACTGACCTGCGTGCAGCAAGCCTGTGCCGTTGAATTTGAAACCGATGGCGGCTGGAAGGGAAACTGGAACACCACGATTTCCGCAGCCACCGCGTGGCGCGCCAAAGCACCCGACAACAGCCTGATCGGGCCCAATGATGCCGCTGTCGCCCTGGGCTATGCGGCCACCGCCGGAACCAATGCGGCCGGAACGGTGGCGGCCCGCAACGCCGGCTTTGTCGGCGCATCCAACTCCGACGCCGGCGATCTGAACTATGGCAAGGGCGACCGCTATTCGACTCTGTTCAAGTTGCTGACCGATGTCTCGATGACCCAAGGCAGCATGGGTTTCAAGTTGGGCGCCAAGATCTGGAGCGACGAGGGCTTGAAGCGCGCCAGCGTTCCCTTTGGCAACCAGGCCAACGGTTTCAACGCAGCGACTTCCGCGCCGTCGCCCATGCCCGCCAATGCCGCAGCGACACTGACAACGCTGGGCTCACCCGCGCCGCTGTCCGACCAGGGCTTTGCCGCACTGAACAAGTTCAGCGGCGTAGCGCTGCGCGAGGCTTATGCGTTCAATACCTTTGACGTCGGCAATCCTTTGTACGTCAAGGCCGGCAACCAGATCGTCAAATGGGGAAATTCGCTTTTCCTGCAAGGCCTGAACCAGGTCGCACCGATTGATGTCACAGCCCTGCGCAAGCCCGGCACCGAGATCGAGGAGGGCTACCTCCCGATCTGGGCCGTTTCTGCCAAGCTCGGCAGCGATGACGGCATGTCGCTCGAAGGCTTCTACCAGATCAAGGCCCGATCGAGCAACCTGGAATCCTGCGGCACCTACTTTGGCGTGGCGGATTTTGGCTACGCGTCCAATGGCGATTTCTGCCCGATCGCGCAGGTGGCGGGCTCACCCACGGGCGGTTTGGCCGGTGGCGCTACGGACGGCCGAGCGGACGTCATGTTCATTGAGGGCAAGGCCGCCAAGGACGCACAGGGTGGCCTGTTCTTCAAACTGCCGCTCAAGGATGTGGGCATCCTGGGCGTGTACGCCATGAACCTGAGCTCGCGCACGCCTTACATTGGCGGGCAGGTGCAGGCGCCCGTCACACCCGGCGCTGCGGCCGGCGCCACACAAGGCGCAAGAATGCAGGCGCAGTGGGATTACGTCAACGACATCCATGTGTTTGGCCTGACCGCCTTGACCAAGCTCGATACGTGGCGCGTTGGCGCCGAGTGGAGCCAGACACCCAACCAGCCAGTGCAGATCAACGGCGTGTCGCTGATTCAGGGGGGCTTGACCTTTGCCACCCTGGGACCGGTTGCCGGCGCCGCCGCGCTCAACAACCTGGGCCCGATCGGGCAGCGGCTGATTGGCGCCGGGGCCACGCCCGGCGTCTGGAATTACGTGCAGGGCTATGACAGCTTCTCGAAAATGCAGTTGCTGCTCAATGCAGCGACACCGCTGTCGAAGTCGATCACCGAGGCAATCGGCGCCGGTGCTGGTGTGTTCGCGGCTGAGGCCGGTTATCAACGCGCTGGCGTGCCCGACGCCAGCGTTTCGGCCACCGGCGTTCCCAGCACCATGCTCTACGGTCGCGCCTTCATCTTTGGCTTGCCGGTTGCCTCCGCCAATTGCGTTGCAACCGGCGCCGCCGGTACCAATTCGCAGCCGCAAGGTTGCCTGGCGGATGGCTTCTTTACGCCAACAGCCTGGGGCATCCGACTGCGCGTGTCGCTGGACTACCTGAACGTCTTCGGCTCCGGCTGGAAAGCAACACCGGCCCTCTACTACGCCAATGACTTGCACGGCTTTTCGGTTGATGGGCAATTCAATGAAGGGCGCAAGACACTCAACGCCTCACTCGCTTTGAACCTGAACAAGCGCCACGACGTGGTGCTGGCCTATACGACCTATAACCAAAGTGCGTCCTATGACGTCTTTCGCGATCGCGACAACTACACGGCCACCTACCGCTACAAGTTCTGATCGAGGTAGCTCGGGCGCAAGCGGCGCTCGGTTCAGACCGGCATGACGGGAGGCAATACGCTCTCGACGATCAATGCAATGCCTTGCCCAACGCCAAGGGCACCACCGTTGGGGTTGACGCGCGCACGACAAGTAACTTCAACGGCGCCCTGATCCGGGCAACCCTATCGGCGCGATTTTCTTTGCTGCTGGCGCGTGACATACCACTGCGCCAGGCGCTCGACCACGGCCATCATCTGGCCTTTGAGCCCGGCCTCGGGTGCGGCCGGCGCGTGCAGATCGAAGTCATGCCCGCCCGCCTTGTACATCTGGGCAAATATGTCCAATACCTTCTGGCGTACCAGACCGCGCAGCGGCAGGTGGCTCATCAGGCCGTAGGTGGCGGCGCTGCCGCTATTGGCCAATGCGGGGTTGGCTTTGACGACCGCAACCGCTTGTTGGAGATCGCGCAGATAGTCGTCCATGACTTCCAGGTGGATCGCGGTGATCATCGCGTGCAAGCCGTCGGGGTTTTGCAGGCGGTTGATGTTCCAGCCTTTCTCGTCCATCTGGTCGCCCACCGCGAAGATATTGACGTTCGGGTCGCACGAACCATAGGCCAACAGCGGACCGGTAGGTTGTCCCATCACATACAGTTCGGGAATCTTTTCGATGCCCTGGCGCATCTTGTCAAAGGCCTGCGTGGTGCGCTTTGCCAGATCACGGTAACCTGATTTGCCAAAGTGCTGCATGGCAGCCCAAGCCGCTGCATAGGCGCCACCCGGGCGCGTGCCCAGCAGGGCGGGCGAGGCGAATATGCCGCCGGGCCAGTCCTGGTAGACAAACATCTGGTGCTTGAGGTAGTCCAGATTGCGATAGGTGATGGTGGAGGCGCCCTTGGATGCAAAACCATACTTGTGAATGTCAGCCGAGATCGACGTGACGCCCGGAACCCGGTAGTCCCAACGCGGCAACTCGCGCCCGTTCATCTCCATGAACGGCAGGATGAAACCGCCCACGCAGGCGTCAACATGCAGCGGGATCTTGCGCTTCAGGGCAATGGCACTGAGGGCTTCAATCGGGTCAATGCTGCCGTGCGGGTACTCGGGCGCCGAGCCCAGAATCATCACCGTGTTGCGATTGCACAAGCGTGCCAATTTGGCGGCATCGGCCCTCAAATCCTTGTCCAGGGGCAACAATCGCACCTTGACACCGAAGTACTCCGAGGCTTTGAACCAGGCAACGTGCGCCGTGACGGGCAACACCATCTCGGGCTTGGTCACACCGCGTGTGCTGGCCAGGTCGCGGTAGGTCTTGACGGCGAGCAGACAGCTCTCCGTGCCGCCCGAGGTGACAACGCCGCACACCTCCGGCGTGCCATGGAGCATCTCGGCTACCGCCGCGATGATTTCGTTCTCGAAACGCTTGAGACTTTTAAAGGCGGTGGGATTGAGTCCGTTGGCTGATGAGAATTCACGGTAGGCCTCGCCCTGAAAGTCGGCGTAGGTTTCGTCAAGGTAATACACCAGACTCCACAGGCGGCCCTCTTTGTAGTTGGGGTCGTGCGCAGCAAAGCCTTTGAGATCGGCCAGCACATCAGCGCTGGGGCGGCCTTTGGCAGGCAGGGCAGTTTTCATTGGCGAATCCCCCTGGCTTTGAAGCGACGGTACAACCACAAGGCCAGCAACAACAGCACGATGGTCGGCACGATGATGCCTTGAAAGCGGTGAATCACGGACAGAATTTCTTCCCAGCGCCCACCCACATAGCGCACGGCATAAACCAGCAAGGGCAATTCGATCAGCGCTGCCAGTCCGTCATAAATGAACAAATGACGATAGGGCATCTTGAGTGAGCCGGCCGCCAGGAACAGAGCGGTGCGAACGCCCGGCATAAAGCGCACGACAAAGATGTAGGCCGGGCCGTAGTGGCGCATGGTGGCTTGCATCGCCTGCAGTCGGGCCTCAGGGACCATGCGGGCAAAGAAACGCATGCGCAACAAACGCGTACCAAAGCGATGCCCCCAATGGAACACCAGCGCATCTCCCCCCACCAACCCAAACCAGGCGACCAGCATCAAGGGCACGGGGTCCATGACGCCTTTGAGCGTGAGCGCGGCAGCGGCGAGCAGCACAATGTCTTCGTTCATGGGCGCCCCGATGCCGCAACCGAACAACAAGACGAACATCAGCGCATAGGCCGGCAAGCCTTGCAGTGACTGCAAAAATGGCCAAATGGATTCCATCATGTTGTTCGTCATCCTGTGTTGGTACGGCGCATCGGCATTATTGCGGTTTCAGGGGCGTCCATTGATTTCAATATCGCACGGATGGCCATGGCGGTGACGCCAGAAAGTGATAGCCTTGCGGACAATCCCAATCTGCAAGGAAATTATGCGTTACCGTTTACTGGGTCGAACTGGACTCTATGTATCTGAACTCTGCCTGGGAACGATGACCTTCGGCGGTCAAGGTTTCTGGAAAGTCATGGGGGGCCTCGACCAGGACGCCGCCACAGCCCTGGTCAAACGCTCCTTTGATGCCGGTGTGAACTTCATTGATACCGCCAACGTTTACTCGCTCGGAGAGTCGGAAACGCTCACAGGCAACGCGATCAAGAGCCTGGGGCTGCCGCGTGACGAACTGATACTGGCCACCAAGGCGACCGGCGTCATGGTTGAGACCGCCATCAATGCGCAGGGCCAATCACGCTACCACCTGATGAACCAGTTGGATGCCAGCTTGAAACGGCTGCAAGTCGATCACATCGACCTGTACCAGTTGCACGGTTTTGATCCCTTGACGCCGCTTGACGATGTGCTTTGCACACTCAACGACATGGTTCGCTCGGGCAAGGTGCGCTACATCGGCCTGTGCAATATGGCGGCCTGGCAGATCATGAAAGGCCTGGCGATTTCGGAGAAGCAGCATTGGGCCCGTTTTGAGAGCGTGCAGGCCTATTACACCGTGGCGGGACGCGATCTGGAACGCGAAGTTCTACCCTTGATCAAGGATCAGCAACTCGGGCTCATGGTCTGGAGCCCGCTGGCTGGCGGTTTGCTCAGCGGCAAGTTCAGTCCGGATGGCAGCGGCCCGCCGGGCGCACGCCGGGCCAGTTTTGATTTCCCCGTGGTAGACCGGGCACGCGCCTTTCGCATTCTTGACGTGATGCGCCCGATTGCCGAGCGGCATCAGGTTTCGGTTGCGCAGGTCGCACTGGCCTGGTTGCTCAGCCGCGCGCAGGTGAGCACAGTCATCCTGGGTGTCAGATCGATGGCGCAACTTGAAGACAACCTGGGCTCGACCCACCTGGAACTCGGCGCCGAGGAATTGACCGCACTCAACGAGGTCAGTTCGCTGCCGCCAGAATACCCCGGCTGGATGCTGGCCAGACAGGGTCTGAGCCGGTCCAAGCCACCGGTGCGAAATTAAACAAGGAAAGTCGGCAAGGAGGCGTCGATTGCCATGCCCTCAGGCGGCTCTGGAGGGGTGTCGGCGAGCCCACCATCGCGGTCGCAGCACCTACTTGATCGGGCGAAAAACTACCACGCCGCGATGGTGCCGTCGGCGCGGGGTTCGGTGCCACCGCACAAGACACCCTGCGCATTGCGCCAGATGATTTGACCGCGTCCAAATGCGAGCCGGTTGTTGGACCATGACAGGTCATGCCCGAGTGCTGCCAAGCCATGAAACAGATGCTCGGGTGTGGCGCGTTCGATGGCGACGCGGTTGCCATTGAGCCATTCCCAGCGCGGCGCGTCGAGCGAGGCTTGCGGATTGAGGCCGAAATCGATGGTATTCATCACCATCTGGACATGGCCTTGCGGTTGCATGAAGCCGCCCATCACGCCGAACGGGCCAACAGCCTGGCCGTCCTTGCTCAGGAAGCCCGGAATGATGGTGTGGTACGGACGCTTCCCCGGGGCGACACAGTTCGGATGCCCGGCTTGCATCGAGAAGTTGTTGCCGCGGTTATGCAGGCCAATGCCGGTGCCTGGCACGACCAGGCCTGAACCAAAGCCCATGTAGTTGCTCTGGATCATTGACACCATATTGCCTTCACCGTCTGCGGTGCTCAGGTAGACCGTGCCGCCCCGCGGCGGCTCGCCCGCTGCCGGGATGATGGCATTGGCGCCGATCAATTTGCGGCGTTCGTCGGCATAGGCCTGCGACAACAGGTCGGCCACCGAGACCCGCATATGGGCCGGATCGGCGATATGGGCCAGACCATCGGCAAAGGCGAGTTTGATCGCTTCGATCTGGCGGTGATGTGTCAGCACCGTATCGCGTTCGCTGAAATCAAAACCCTGCAGGATGTTCAGTGCAATCAAGGCCACCAAACCATGCCCGTTGGGCGGGATCTCCCAGACATCAAAGCCACGGTAGTTGACGCTGATGGGCTGGCACCAGTCAACCTGGTAGGCGGCCAGGTCTTCCACCTGCAGATAGCCACCCGCCGACTGAACGAAAGCGGCAATCTGTTCGGCCAGCGCGCCACGGTAAAAACTGTTGGCGTTGCTCTCGGCAATCGACTGCAAGCTATCGGCATGCCCTGCGGAACGCCAGATCTCGCCGGCGTTGGGGGCACGCTGCGGCGAAAAGGTATCGAACCATGACTTGAAACAGGGGGCCTTGAGTTGCTCGCGAAAAAGCTTGGTCGCCTGTTGCCAGGCGAAGGCAACCGTCGGCGACACCGGAAATCCCTCGCGCGCCAACTCGATCGCGCGGGCCATCGAGGTGCGCAAGGGCAGGCGTCCAAAACGCTGCGCCAGCGCAGCCCATGCCGCTGGCGTGCCCGGAACCGTCACCGGCAAAGGCCCGTATTTGGGCACCTCGGTCAACCCCTGGGCGCTCAGTTTTTCAAGCGTCAGCGCGCGCGGCGCCGGCCCGCTGGCGTTCAAACCATGCATCTGGCCCTGATGCCAGACCAGCGCAAACGCATCGCCGCCGATGCCGTTGGCATTGGGCTCCACCACGCTCAAGGCAGCGGCCGTGGCGACCGCCGCATCGATTGCGTTGCCACCCGCCTGCAGCACCTGCAAACCGGCCTGCGCTGCCAGCGGTTGCGAGGTGGCGACCATGCCCTTGTTGGCATAGACCACATTGCGGCGTGAAGCGTAGGGATAACAAACTGAATCGAAAGAGAGCATCAGGATTTCCTTGAACTATTTGTGTTTGGGGTCGAGTGCATCGCGCAAACCATCACCAAACAAGTTGAACGACAGCACCAACAGAAAGATCGACAGCCCCGGCCAAATCGCCATCCAGGGCGAGTTGTCGACGTAATTCTTGGCGGTGTTGAGCATGCTGCCCCAGCTCGGCGCCGGCGGCTGTTGCCCAAGCCCGAGAAAGGAAAGACTGGCTTCGGCGATGATGGCAGCCGCAATCGCCAGCGTGGCCTGCACGATCAGCGGCGGCAGCACATTGGGCAGGATGTGGCGCAGCGCGATGCGCCAGTGCGGATTGCCCACGGCCCGGGCCGCCTCGACAAAGTCCTCCACTTTCACGGCCAGCACCTGCGCGCGTGTCAAGCGGATGAAGATCGGCGTTGCCGACACGCCAATGGCAATCATGGCATTGGTCAAACTCGGGCCCAGGAAAGCGGCCAGCGCGATGGCCAGAATCAGAAACGGCACGGCCAGCATCGAATCAGTGAAGCGGGAAATCAGGCCGTCGGTCCAGCCGCCGACATAGGCCGCCAGCAAGCCGATGGGTACACCCAGCGACATTGAAATGCAGACCGAAACCAAACCCGCCAGCAGCGATGCGCGGGCGCCCCATATCACCCGTGACAGCACGTCGCGCCCAATCTCGTCGGTGCCAAACCAGTAATCCGCACTGGGCGCCACGCGCACCGCGCTCCAGCTGGTAGCGACCGGGTCGTAGGGCGCAATCAAGGGCGCGAAGACGGCCAGCACGATGAAGATCAGGACGATCACCAAGCCAAGCATCGCACCGCGCCGGCGCAGCAAGCGGCGCAAGGCGCGCCGACCCGGCGTGTCGCCGCGTTCCGTCAATGATCGTGGATTCGTGCGCACGCTCTAGCCTCGCAGCCGCGGGTTGATCACAAAATAAGCCAGGTCTGCCAGCAGATTGAGCACGATGTAGACGCTCGACGTGAACAGCACCACGCCCTGCACCACCGCGTAATCCCGGTTGAAGACGGCATCAACAATCAGTTTGCCAAAGCCCGGGATCGAGAATACCTGCTCGGTCAAAACCGCGCCCGACAGCAGCGTTCCGAACTCCAGCGCGCCCAGCGTGATGATCGGCGTCAAGGCGTTGCGCAGCGCGTGTTTGAGCACCACGGTGCGCTCGTCCAGACCCTTGGCCCGCGCCGTGCGCACGTAGTCGGCGCTCAGAACCTGCAGCATCGCGCTTCGGGTGTGTCGCATCAGCACCGCGGCGATGGCATTGCCCAGAACAAAGGCCGGCATGATCAGCGCGGCCAGATTGGCCCTCAAGTCTTCAAACGGGCTGACATAGCCCGAGGCCGGCAACCAACCCAGGTTCACGGAGAACAACAGAATCATCAGGATGCCAAGCCAGAAATTGGGTGTTGACAAACCCCACAGCGCAATGACATTGGCGGTGTAGTCCCAGACCGTGTCCTTGCCGACCGCCGATACGATGCCCGCCGGAATGCCGATCACCAAGGCGATCAGCATCGCCAGACTGGCGAGTTCAAGCGTCACCGGCAGCTTTTGCAGAATCAGTCCGAGCACCGGCTCCTGAATGCGCAGCGACTCACCCAGATCTCCGTGCACCACACCGCCTATCCAGTAGGCGTAGCGCATCGGAAGCGACTCATCCAGGTGCATCTTTTGACGCAGATAGGCGATCACCGTTGGATCCTGGTTCTCGCCGGCCAGGATGATGGCGGCGTCGCCAGGCAACAGCTGCTGCAAGCCGAAGATGATGATCGTGACGAAGAAGATCGTCGGCAGGATCGCGGCAAGCCGCTTGAGCAGGTAAGCAGGCATGGCGCGCTTCGTCTGGCCTTACATCTTCAGACCCTGGAGCCGTACCAGGCCGTCGGGGATGGGACGCATGCCCGTGAGCTTGGTGGTGGAGGCATAAAGCCAATTGCGGTGGTAGAGGTAGATGACCGGACGTTCCTTGACGGTTTCGGCTGCCAGTGTGGCGAAGGCCTTGATGCGCCCCGAGGTATCGAGCGTGGTACGCGAGCGATTGAGCAGGTCGTCCCACAGGGGGCGGCATTCTCCGCTGTAGTTGAGCGGCTGCTTGCAGCCATAGAAGCTGAACAGATTGCCGTCCGGATCGGCACGACCGCTCCAGGCCAGCACATAGGCATCGAACTGGCCCTTGTCAGCGAGGTTGAGCGAGGTTGCGAATTCGGTGGCCTGGATCTTGACGTCAAAACCAGCCTCCTTGGCCATGGCCTGCACCACTTGGGCCACACGCTGGGCGTCGGACGTGGTCGGTGTCATCAGCGTAAAGGTCGGGTTGGTGACGCCGGCTTCCTTCAGCAGCGCTTTGGCACGGGCGACGTCACGCTTGGGCATGGGAACGTTCCTGGCATAGAAGGCGTTGGCCGGGGGCACCCACTGATTGCCCGCCGTGGCCTCGCCGTCGGCGGCCACCTTGACAATGCCGGCGCGGTCGAGCGAGAGCTCAAAGGCTTCGCGCACACGCGGGTCGCGGCCCAGCGGGTTCTTCTGCGCCTGCTCGCTTTTCCCGGTGTTGATGGTGATGCCCTGATAGCCGAGCTCGGTAATGCGCGAGATGGTGAGCTTCTTGTCGGCCTTGATGGAAGCGATGTCCGACGGTGCGACGCGCTCGATCAGATCAAGCTGGCCCGATCGCAGATTGGCCAGCCGCACCGTGGCGTCGACGATCGGTTGGAACGTCACTTTGTCGAAGTGAATTTCACCCTTGTTCCAGTAATTCGCGAAGCGCTCCAGCACGATGCGGTCTTGTGCGATGCGCTCGGTGAACTTGAAAGGGCCTGAACACACCGGCTTGGTGCCGAAATTGGTCGGATTGGCCAGGGCTGCTTTGGGCGAGACCATCATGCCAGCGCGATCGGCCAGCACCGTGAGCAGTGGCGAGAATGGCGCGCTGAGGTTGAGTTTGGCGGTCAGCTCATCGACCACATC
>SESF01027988.1_pt1 | contig 10230 bp, 10 predicted proteins | sample 3171521 | NCBI WGS metagenome assembly SESF01 (sample SAMN10866945, study PRJNA518727) | freshwater metagenome | biome: subpolar coniferous forest; feature: holomictic lake; material: water; isolation source: holomictic Lake 227, 6 m and 8 m depth | place: Canada: near Kenora, Ontario | collected...
GATTATAGCCTCATTTGCACCAGCAACAACTAATCAAGGCAACTTCTTAGCATTTATGTAATAACATTATGACAGCTTACACATATACAACAAGCAGAGCATTATTTGGAACAATAACAAACAATAGTCAAGCTAGTAACTTGACTTTTGGAGATACTTTTATAAATCAGTACACACTAGAATTAGTCCACAAGTTTCCTGGAATTTTCACTGAACAGACTTTTACCTCGTTACAAACCTATCCTAGTCAGCAGTATTACAGTTTACCAGCAAATATTAGGCGTTTAGGAACTGTGGTAATAAATGTGGGCAATAGTATTGCAACTCCAGGAGCTGGGTTTAACTGGCCTGTAACAGAAATACCTACACGACAGAAATGGAACGAATTAAACCTTACAAACAACATAACTTCTGATATTCCGCAAGGTTGGTTTTTCTATAACGGCCAATTAGGGATTTATCCAAAACCAGCTACGGGGTATAATCCAATTACTATTACTGCACAAGTGGAGGTTACTTCTCTTTCAGTAGCCGATATTACAAGCACAATTTCAGCAATTCCTTATGTTCTTACAACAACAACTCCATTTTTAGGCACAGAAACAAGCTGTACGCTTACAGCTACATGGACATTACCCACAGGAACGTATGAAATTAACTTATCAAGCGGAGAAAGACGCCTAGCCTTATTTTCTAATGCCTCTACTGCTGTAACGTGGACACAGGCATTGACACAAGCGGCAACAACTTCAATTTTTGTTAGAACATCAAGTAGTGGCGATATTGTTACAGGTTCGGGTACCTCATGGTCAAAATCATTACAAGGTTATGTTTTCAACTTACCTACGGGCGATAATATGTGGTATTTCATAGATACTGTTTACGATACTACGCATTTAAGCCTAAAAAGCCCTTATGGGGGTACAGCATTTAGTACAGGTACACCATCAGCGACTATCGGGCAAACATCACTTATACCTTTTGCATACCAGACAATTCCTATTTTTAGAGCCGCAGAACTTTATTACACAGTTGTTTCTATAGACAAAGTCAGGGCGGATAAGTATAAAACACTTGCCGATGAATCAGAAAGAGCTATGAGAATAGATTATGGAAATAAGAGTACTGACCCAACTCTGCAAGATGTTGAACAGCCAGTGATAAATCCGAATCTCGCAGTGAATTTGACTGGCAGTAGTACATCACAATAATTATGGCATTACGAATTGAAACAAACCCAGAAACACAAGCACCAGAAATCGTCATCGACGGATTTGAACTTGGTATTGCTGATTCTCCTTATGTAGGAATTTCTGATTTGCATGGTGTAAATGCGGACATGATACCTAAAAGTGTGGTTACAAATTATAACTTGGTTATTTCTAGTCCACAAAGTACAAGTCAGAACTTCGCAGCAAATAGCGGTAACAATACAATTTCTTGGTCTACCCCATTAACACAAGGGCAGTACATAGCCGTTTCGTTTTCAAATTCAGGGGGGACTTTACCATCACCTTTGACCGCAGCAACCCTTTATTATTTAAGTGTTGGGATAGGTGGTACTTTAGGTTCTATATACGACAAAACTCTTGCTCCAATAACACTTACAACAAATGGTTCTGGAACAAACACATTTTCAAGCACAGACATGGTTCAACCTAAAGACTGGGTTTATGAACCTTTAAACGGAATTTATTATGTTCTTGATAAGAATGGTTTAGTTTGGACTTCTTATAACCCTAACACTAATAAGATTTTTAGGCTTTTAATGGGTACTAACTTTTCGCAGTCAAACCTAACAACAAATAGTCTAGGTAATGGGATTGCCCTAATAGGAGGTACAGCAACATCGGCAGGCTATCTTTTAATTTTCACAAATAATTTAGTTTACTATTACAATATTGATACTGTCACTTGGTCAGCCTCTTATTGGAACTTTACAAATACAGGTGGTACAGCTAACGGAACACTTGAATCGTCTTCTTCAAGCAACAATCCCCACTTATCAAAGTTCAGTTACAACAGTGCCACAGGGTCAAATAATAACGTGTATGTTTGTGACGGAAATTATATTGCAGCTTTTTCTGTAAAATATAACAAGACTTTTCTACCAACAGACAACACCACTTATTTAGTGAACACTAAAGCTGTAGCTCTTCCTACCAATGAAATTGCTTCATGTTTAGAAGACCTTAATGCAAATCTACAAATAGGGACTTCAACTTCAAATGTAATCTATCCCTGGGATTATTCTTCACCAACTTTCGGTATTCCTATTTTAGTACCAGAAATTGGCACAGTTAAAATGCTTAATGTAAACAGAGTTCTTTATATAACAGCAGGCAGACGAGGAAATCTGTATTATTCAACAGGTGCAAATGTTGTTCTGTTTAAATCATTGCCTAATTATCTTACAGGCAATGTATTCTCTATCTACACCTTTGGAGGATTAGCTTGTGTAAACAACAATCTTTTGTTCGGTATAAGCTCAGGTAATCTAACTGGCGTAATGGCTATAAACTTAGGGAGTGGGGCTACTTCTATAGGTTTAACACCACGAAGTTTGAGATATGAAAATACAACATCACAATCTTTACTTCCAACAGTTATTATTCCTCTAACTGACGACATTACATATTTTGCGGGTTCGGGAAATAATAGCTACGGAGCTATAGATATTTTAGATACTGCAACACCTACTTACTTTCCTAATGCTTACGTTGAAACTGATTTAATGCCTGTAGGTACAGCAAATCAACCAACAACCTTTAACCGAATGGAAGTAAAATTCGGAAAAGTTCTAGCACAAAATGAAGGGTTTACAGTTTATTTGAGAAATAGTTTATCAGCTTCTTACACACAGATATTTACTTATACGCAAGGCTCTCAAAGTGATAATGCTATTTCTTATGATTTTCCGATGAACTTTTCTTTAAGTCAGTGGTTACAGGCAAAGGTAGTTTTAAATGGAGTATCGGGTGGAAACTTGGGACAATTAAGAGAAATAAGAATTAAAAAATGATAACACCAGAAATACAATTATATATAGACAATGCTGTAAGAAATGCTATTTCTACGCACGAACACATTGGCTCTGACAGCAAGAAACTTAACCCCAAAAACTTCTTGGGCTTTCCTGTTTTTATTGTTGCAGACGCTTCTGTAGCACCCACTTTCACGAACATTAAAAATGGACAGTTCATTATTCAGACCGACAATAAATCAGGCACGCCACACTGGTATCTTTGGTTCTTTATTATTAACACAAACACCAACGTAGCGGGTTGGCATTATCAACAAATTACATAACATGGCAATAAATCAAAATCCTTTAATAAACAATAATCAGTTAGGTGTTCGCCCTAATCCCCTTTTACCTACACCTCCACAGCCTGCACAAGTTAGTGCCGCAACAAAAGCACCAAACCAAAATGCACCAAAAGGAACGCCTTCTGCTACAACGCTAGGTAGTATCAATGGCAAACCTATTTCTTCAACAGGTGATATAAACACACAGGTGAAAAATGCCATGACGCCCGCACAAACTCCACAAGAACAAGCTAATGCAAACAGTAATGCCATAGCCTCAAAAGTAAACGACCAACTTTCACAAGGAAATTATGTAAATATAAATGGTATTTTAAATCCAAATGATGTTCTCTCTAATACGCAAGCACAATCTGATATTTTGAAAAGCCAAGTGCCAAAAACCTTACAGCAACAGCTATTAGAAAAGTTATCAGCCGCTACAAGCGGACTAAGTCCAATGCAACAGCAAGCCTATGATACTTATAACAAACTTTCTGGTAGCCTTGCCGCAGGACAAACAGCCATTAAGGGCGATGTAGAACCATTACCAGTACAGACAGGCAAAGGACAGATATTAAGCGAAGAATATGGTAATCAGCTTCTAAATGCAGGCAACATTCTAAATGAAGCTAACACTGCACAGTCACAGAATATCGGAGGATTGGAAAGTGCTATAGGGGCAACTGCACCAGCACCACAATTCGGTGTATTAACTAATCCTCAAACTGGACAACCGATAAATGGACAATCAGCCCTAGACGCCGCTGTAGCAGGTGGAACGATACAAGGCTTACAAAGTGGCGCTCAAACTGCGGCGGCTACTGGCGGAAATATACAAAGTCAGCAACAGCAAACAGTGGCTACTTATAAATCAGCACTACAACAAGGACAGAATCTTCAGTCACAACTTAATGACCTTATTACAACATTCGGACTTAATCCTAGCGATGTAAATGCGGTAAACACAGGAATCCAGAAAATTGCACAAAATACAAGTAGCCCACAGTATCAGGTGCTTTCTAACTACATAAACGACATCGCTAACACCTATGCCCAAATCCTAACGCCTACAGGTGGAAGTCAGACAGATACAACACGCAGTATTGCTTCCAGTATGCTTAATTCTACTGCAAGCGGACAAAGTATAATGGCGACAATGAAAGCCCTTGATTCAGCCGCTCAAGCCAAGATAGCGGGTGTTCCTACAACACAGACAAATACTAACAGTAATACGGGCGGTGGAAACTTTACCGAGGGGCAGACTTCAAGTGCAGGAGGATATAATTTCGTTTATCAAGGGGGTAAATGGGTAGCAAAATAAAATGACAAACATACCAACATCACACAATAATCCAGGAGACTTAAAGGTCAATGGAGAAATTGCCACTAATTCTTCTCCACAAGATGGATATGCAAAATTACTTAACGACTTAACAGCAAAAATGTCGGGTACTTCTTCAACTGGTATCGGGCCAAGTAGTTCCCTTGTGGATTTTTCAAAGGTCTGGGCTCCTGAATCTGATAATAATAATCCTGCACAATATGCCGCTAACTTAGCAAATAAATTAGGTGTAAGTCCTGATACGCAAATTGGTACATTAAAAAACCGAATTGGGGATTTTGCCGATGCAATTTCGGGTAACGAGGGTTATCAATCACAAAATGGGTATAATCCAAAGCCTTTTTCTAGTGGTGGTGAAGCCTCGCCTTTTTCGATAGATACATCAGGGAATACACAGACACAAAATGATAATACAGAACCAAAAGAAAACTTGTGGCAAAAAGCTGGTGATGTAGCCAAAGGTGTAGGGAATTTCTTATTTCCTATTGTTGGAGATATTAAACATGACATTGAGCAAGGAACTTTCAGAGGAAATGGGAAAAGTATTTTACAACAAACAGGCGATTTAGCTTTATCTGCGTTACCTTTTATTCCTGGACTTGGTGAGGTAGGAGAAGCCGCTAAAGTGGGTGAAGCAGGTATAGGTGGTGCGGAAGCCCTAAATGCTGGTTCAAAGGCTTTAGAAGCCGCAAAAGGCTTAAATCCAATAGTAAAAGGGGCAGGTGTAGGTTATGGAGCTGGCATAGCTTCTAATCTTTCACAAGGGCAAGATTTTGGCTCGGCTCTATTACCTAATGCAAATACAATTTCAGGTGCGATTTTCGGAGGTGCCACACCAGCAGTTATGAAAGGCTTAGGTTCACTTGCAACAAAAATTTCTGGGATTTCGCCACAAATTGAAAATGAATTATCTAACTTAGGGAGCAAAGGTGACCCTAACGATGTCAAATTGTTTAATCAGTATATAAGTGCCGCTAAAGACCATTCAACTAATTTGAGAGCAACTTCTCCTCTTACAATGGCAGCTGATAATCTTGATACTGCGGCAGAAAAAATACAATCACAGGTAGATAAGGCAGGTAAAGCAGTGGGTACAGCGAAAGCAAACGCAGGAACAGTGCCACTAAAAGATTTAAGTAATGTAGGTAATAGTTTTTGGAAAGATATTCAGGACAAATACGGATTAAATCTACAGACTAAACCTAATGGGACTGTAGTGGCTAAACCAATAGAAGGTTCAATGTTGCAGATTTCAGGTGCGGATAAAAGCCGAATAGTAAACATTGCACAACAATTAAGTGATTTACATAATTTGGGTGCAAAAGCTACTGTAAAACAAGCAACTGAAGTAATGGACAACCTAGATAAACTAGTAGACTTTAGCAGGCAAGATGCTTATGGGCATACGAATGACCCACTAGAATCCTTAATCAAACATACTGGTGGTAATTTAAACAATGTGGTTAGAGAAAGTTCACCAGAATTGGCTACTGCAAATGATAAGTTTTCAGGTTTAAAAGATTTGCAAAAAGAAGTGTCAGGTATGGCTGGAAAAACTCTAAACAAGGGAGAACTTCTTATGCGTAGGATATTTTCAGGCGATAAAAGCGGTGATGTTCAGGATTTATTCGGAAAAATTAAAGATGCTACGGGTATAGATTTAGTAAAACATGCTGTTCTTGCAAAAAATGCTATAGAAAGTGTCGGTAGTAAAGCTGATAAAACTCTACTTGAACAAGCTGTAGGTGGTATTGACAAAGGTGGCTTTGGAACAGCTATGTTAAATATAGCTAAAGGTGCGGCTAGAAAATTCGGTGCAAATCCTGAAACAATAGGACGTAATTTAGTAAAAGGTGGTGGGACTGGAATGGGTGCTAATTTAGTAACAAAAGGTGCTATTGAGGCTTCACGAGGTGTAAAACCATTGCAATCTTATTTATTACCGAAACAATGATTAGTTATCAGTTATAGTAATAAGAAAAAGTAATCCTAATAAAATGATTAAGCCCCAAGTCCAACCAAAGAAATATATGATAGCCACAGTGAGTATTAAATCTGCCATAATTCAAAGTAATACCATATTTAGTATTAAATGTAAAGAAAGTTATTAACATGTCGTTTACGTTCAATCCATTTACAGGAAAGCTAGACTACTTTCAAGCGGGCACCTCCCCCGCCTCCCCCTCAGGCTCTATCCAATACAACAATGGGGGTGTATTCGGAGGCTCCTCCAACGCCACCTTAGATGGGAGTGGGAATATCACAGCTAACTCTTTCATAAAAACAGGTGGTACTTCATCTCAATTCCTAAAGGCAAATGGAAGTGTGGATAGCTCAACATATTTAACCTCTCTTGCTGGAGCAATAACAGGGGCAACAGATACTACTCTTACACAGACAGGATCGACTCTTGGACTAAACTTAACTAACGCAAACACTTGGACTAAAACACAAACATTTCAATCAACCGCCGTAGGAACGCCAACAACAATTTTTAAAAGCCTTGCTTCACAAACAGCAGGTCTTTCACAGTATCAAAATAGTGCTGGTACAGCACTATTAGATGTCACAAAATCTGGTGGGTTTAAATTCACTATTGATAGCACAACACCAACAACCCCAACTGTTGCTTTAGCTGGGGCTGGTGCTGGAAACGTAACAAACGGAACTCATATTTACGCTGTTGTTTATTTATCTGCTGATGGAGAAGGTCTTGTTTCTGCCGATTCATCTTCTGTAAACGTAACAAACAACGCAGTTAATGGACAAGTTACAGTCACAATTCCAGTATCTTCAAATCCACTTGTAACAGGGAGGAGAATCTATCGCTCCCTTGCAAACACAGGTTCATATTGGTATTTCAAACTTGCTGATGTAAATGATAATACTTCAACCACATATACCGACAACATTTCTGATGCGACAATGACAACAAATGGTATTCGTTTTCCTTTCTACTATTACGCAACTGACGGAAGAAATGCAGGTTCTTCTCTATCTGGTGCTATCTATTCTGGAACATACAAAGTAGCAGGAGTAGATTCTGCTGGTAACTTTAACTTCTACGATACAAATGGAAACCCCGCAGGCGGATGGTTTAGAGCGGTTGCAGGTACAACAGGTATGTATTTCTCTGCCGTTCGTGTTCCAAACGGAGGAGCAAACACAGGTTCGGGGCAGGGTATAGCTAAGGTGTATATGGGTAACGATACCTCAAACACTAACTCTATGGCTATGTATTATGGTGGCCCGACTGGAGGAGGCCGTATCTATATTGGTGACCCAACCGCTCCAGCGTACTCCCTAAACCTTTCAGGTATTTCTCGCTTTGAGTCTTTCCCTTACTCTTTTGCGATGGCTGGATATGCAAACCCAGGTGCAGGTACTAACCCTGGTTATTATGATGGAGGTGCTGGAGATGCTGCTCTTGTTTACAATATGATAGGAGGAAGTGGAGGAACACACGGTCTTATTTTAAACTCTGGCTCTGGTACCAACGGTTTTCTTGGTCTGTATAACCCACAAGGCCAAAGAACTTTAAAGTTCAACGTAGATACAACAGACGGCGACCAATATCACTCAACCAATCGAAAGACTGTGGTGGGGCAAGGAGGCCCAGCATACGGATGGATTCACGATAACAGAGCTTTTGTTTACAAAACGTCATTTACTGGTTCTGGTACAAACGACGCAATCGTAATGTACTCAACAACATCAGAAAACTCTGGTACTGGGCATACTTACGATGTAAAAATTACTTCGACAGGATCTCCAGACCAATTCCAAGTATCAGTAGATGGCGGAGCTTATGGTGCAGGAACAAATATCACTGGTGCTTCTCAAACAATCACAAATGGAGTTCGTATCAAATTTAATGCAACAACAGGGCATACTTTAAATGACGTGACACGATTCACCTCTTACTATCAGACAGCTCCACTGATGGCATGGGGTCTTGGTAACACTGGAGGAGGGCAAGCTTTAACTGCTTCTTTAGGAGATGCGGGGGCCTATACCTTGATGACCCTGGGTATGGGAGGAACACTTACTCAGACACCTTATGGAGCAGGAACTACTGGTCAGATAATCAAAGGATATTCAGGACAAACCGCAGATTTTGTTCAATGGCAAAATTCCGCAGGAACAGTTCTTTCTTCTGTAGATAAAAACGGAGCATTCAATTCCGCAGTCACTCAGACTACAGTAAACGGAAGTACGTCAGGCACAATTATCTGGAGTACGCCTTTTAACGGAACTTCATATAAAAAAGTTTTAATCGAACTAAACGCCCTAACAAGCACAGCTAATGTGCTTACCTACATAACTGCCTTTCATCAGACACCAGCTATTGTCTCAAACACTACAGGACTGGCGATTGCAACTATCTCAAACACTTCAATCACTATCCCTGTTGCGGCAGCGGCAAGTGGGTGGATAATTTTGGAGGGTTATTAAAAATTAACAATAAAATTATGTTCAATATACCAACAAAAACACCACAAGATTACGCAAGGGAAGCCTTAACATCGATAAACAGTCATGCTGTAAATTGTTTAGAAAATAAAAAGGCAAACTACCAAACAGCTTTTAATCTAGTATGGAAGCCAGCAAACTGTACCCCACAAGATATTTTTGACTTAATGGGTACTCAAGCAATAGAACTTTTTCTAAAAGCACAGATTGAAGCTCAAAGTATTATAGCTCTTGATCCTACTTGGGTTCCTCCCATGCCAGCAGATGTGGGCTATCCTAATTACGCTATCAATGCAGATGGCACAGTGACCGCTGGAGATTACGTAGACCCTAATCCAGCACCTATTCAAACACCATAATGATTTCCACTTACATCGACACTTTCATACTCGGAGCAATAGGGCTGATATTCACAGTTGACGCTTGTTTCTTAGTGTGGGGTCACGATACAATTAGTGGAGAGGTAGGCAAGTGGATTAAGGCGAGCTGGAAGAATATGGTTATCTTTTTAGTATTAGCAATTTTATTAGTAGTTCATTTTATAACATCATAAATATATGGATATAACAAAAATGTCAGTGACGGAATTAAAAGCCCTAGCGTTCGACACATTGGTTTCGATAGAGAATTTCCAGCGAGATTTACAGACTATCAACAAGGCGATTGCTCAATCACAAACACCAGCACCAACATTACCAGAAGAACCTAAACCAGAAGCTCCTGTAGAAGCATAATTTTATGAGTTCCGAAGTAGAACGCTTAACCAGATTAGAAACACAAATGGACAACATCGAAAAAAAAGTTGATGACGGATTCTACGCTATCATTAAAAGATTAGACGCCCTTGATAACAAGTACGCTAACAAATGGACTGAAAACGTTTTGAAGTCAGTTATTTATACTGTTGGGATAATTATTGTTGGAGCTATTATGGTTCTTTTATTAAAGAAAGGTTTGGTAACTCAATTACCATAATGTACACCCACACAGACGGACAACAATTTGGAACAGGGGCAGTGCCAACACCAAAGTTAGAAGGTGTGCAGACTATCGCCACAGCACCAACGCCAGTTGATTTCACTGTTCCCTTCAACGTGTCTGTAGAT
>SESF01003260.1_pt1 | contig 10226 bp, 6 predicted proteins | sample 3171521 | NCBI WGS metagenome assembly SESF01 (sample SAMN10866945, study PRJNA518727) | freshwater metagenome | biome: subpolar coniferous forest; feature: holomictic lake; material: water; isolation source: holomictic Lake 227, 6 m and 8 m depth | place: Canada: near Kenora, Ontario | collected...
AATGGGTGAGTGGAAGTTGACGCGCAGATCGTTGTTCTGCCTGCCGGGAATCTTAGGTGTGCCATGGCGACGCCACCCTCTGTGTTCCGCCTGCTTTCGCGACCGGTTGCATTTTTCCTATTTATTTCCGTGACAGTCGGCGCAGGTCGTCTATATTCTGCATCTCTTGGACGACCCTATCGTCTAGCGGTTAGGACATCGCCCTTTCACGGCGGCGGCACGGGTTCGATTCCCGTTAGGGTCGCCATTCCTGGCATTTGGGGAGGAGTGGTGGCGGACTTGGCTCCGCTACAGTGCGAAGTGCGCGAACGGGGTATGGTGCGGAAGGTGAGCGACAAGGAAATGCACTGGCGACCACTGCGGAGATTTCCAGACCAGCCGGACCGGTGGTTTTTCAAGGATCACGCCTGATCTGAGGGTGGCTGCGCCCCCACGAATACTTGGTGGGCACCGTTGAGCCACAAGCCCTTTTTTGCGTTGATGGGGACAAGATCCTAATTGAGTATTAACTCCAGTGCTCGTAAATTGCTCCCATGCAAACAACATTGGTTCGGCCAGCCGCGGTAATCGGAGCCGAAGGCGCGCCCAAGGGGGCCGCGTATAGCGCCGCCGCCATACCGAGGAAGAACTGGGGCAACGGCAGGCCGAGTCGGGCAAAACAGGCGGCGTTCAAGTCGCGCAGCAATCCCGGAGTCAACGCCGACCGGGCCCTGATCGAAGCCCTTACCAACTCCAAGGTCTTCCAGGACTACGAGCGGGCGTTTGCGGAGGCCACTGGGCTGCCGGTGGCGTTGCGGGCGGTGGAATCGTGGCAGCTCCCGCATCATGGCCATCGCAACGAAAGCCCTTTTTGCGCGTTGGTACTGGAAACCAGCCGCGCCTGCGCTTCCTGCCTGCAGGTGCAGGAAAAGCTGTCGGCGGGCGCGGCCGAGGAAGCCTATACCGTGAGTTGCCCGGCCGGCCTTTGCGACACGGCGGTGCCGGTGCGACTCGGGGATCGATTGCTGGGCTTCCTGCAAACCGGTCAGGTATTTCGTAAGACACCGACCCAGGGTCAGTTCGAGCGCACGCGGCGGCTGGTGGCGGAATGGGGTGTGGCCGTGGACCCCGCGAAGCTAAAGGAAGCCTATTTCAATACCCGGGTGGTGCCGAACCGGCAGCACGAAGCGGTGGTCAAACTCCTGTCCATTTTCGCACAGCATCTTTCGATGCTCAGCAACCAGGTGGTGCTGCAGCAGGATAACGCGGAGCCGCCAGTCATCACCCGCGCCAAGGAGTACATCCAGGAGCACCAGACCGACAACTTGCGGCTGGGGCACGTCGCCAAAGCGGTGAACACCAGCACGTTCTACTTTTGCAAGATGTTCAAGAAGGTGACCGGCATCAACTTCACGGATTATCTCTCGCGCGTCCGCATCGAGAAGTCGAAAAACCTGCTGCTGAATCCTAACCTGCGCGTGAGCGAGATCGCGTTCGAGGTCGGGTTCCAGTCGCTGACGCACTTTAACCGGGTGTTCAAGAAGCTTCTGGGCCAGTCCCCCACGGAATACCGCGCCCACTTGTTAGGAACGAAGTAAGGGCCCGAAGGGCTCTGCACGACCTGGCGTTGGCGCCGGACCTTTCATCTCCTCACAGCACCGGGGGGCCGCTCGTCAGGTTGGCCACAAGCCACGAGGAAGTAACAATGAACTAACGAGGCAGTGACGAGGTAATGCTAGAACTGCTTGGGATGAGCGGTAGAGGAACCAGGCACAGGCGGCGCAAGATTCAACTTCCAGGGCTGAAAGCCGTTCTGGTGGATCACCGCCTTTCCTGGATAGTCAGCCGCCGCGAGGAGATCTGCGGCGCAATCCCGGTCTTATCCGGGCCGTTGGCAAGGCTTTCCGGCAGCTTCAGGTCCTTGGGTGATGGCCCAACCCATTGGCTGGTCACGCCTTTGATTGTGATCATGCGAGGTTCGATAGTCACCAGCGCAAAGAGCGGATCCCGGTAGGGCGCGGTGTATTTGAGGTAGGGGAACCTGGCATCGATCTCCTTGCGGTAGCGGATGTGCGCGTATTTCTCCCCCAGCCATTGGTTCGACATGCTGTTGACCGTGACATAGTGAATGCCGTTGATGCAGGCATGGCGGTCGAGATGGTCGTGGCCGGAGAAGGCGGCCACCACTTTGGTCCAACCAGCCGAGTGATTGATGATTTCCAGCGCCGTCCGCACCTCAGCACCATTCCGCAAGCTCGATTCCAGGCCCTGGTGACTGAACAACACCGTTGGACTCTTGGTCTGCTGCAGATCCGCCTTCAGCCACTCCAATTGCTCTGTCCCAATCCAGCTTGGATAGCCCCGCCGCGGAGGAACATCCGGATCATTACCGTCCAGAACGACAAAATGCCAGCCACCGACATCGAAGGAATAATGCCGGGCCGGCATCCCCAGGAACGCGACCGCTTGAGCGCGGGTGAAGCCGCCATCCATATCATGGTTGCCAAGCACACGATAACGCGGGCCATTGAACGAATTCCAGATGCCGAGGAAGCCCTGGTTGGCCTGCTTCGGCTGGCAGAAGTCACCCAAGTCAACGATGAAATCGACCTTAGCGCGGGCCGCCGCATCGACAAACGCCTGCAATCGCTGATCGGCGTCGTGCATGATGTCTTTGTGGATATCGGTGCCGACGGCGAAAGTAATGCGCCGCGGCACCGACCGATGGTCATTGCCATGCGCACACCCATTTAGGAAGAGGAGGGCGACTGTGGCTGCCAGGCCGGCAACCAGCGTCTTGAGATGCCGCATCATGGGGTCACCTTTAGGTGCGGACGCCTGAAGTCGCGCTAACGAACCGGGGCCGTGGCGTGCGAGAGAGTCCATTGGAGGTCACGGCTATTGGGGGCGGCCGGGAATCCGCCATGCGCAATCTGGGTTACCGGCGCGCAGGTCTGGGCTTCGAGCCATTTATGGATTTCGGCATGGCCGTCGGCAAAGCCGAACCCGCAAGCGCGGTTATGGTAGCTGGCTGGCAGATCGTTGACCCACATGCTGGGATTGTTCGCGCCGATGATGATGAAGCCATCGTTGATGCTGTCCGGCTGCTCATCCACAAACACCCATAAACCTGCAGGGGGCGGCCGGTTGATATCGCTGAGTTTATTGTATTGCAGGCAGTTCGGAGAATCCCCCCAGCCGGAAACAGTGCCGCCGCTAAGGCCGTTTCCCACACAGTAGCCGTTCATCGAGTCGCTGCGTACGCGCGGCAGCCGGGCGCCACCCTCCACGACGGTGTAAGTGTCGGCAGGGCATTTGTAAACTCCGATATTCCGGTTGACGTAAGCGCCCAGCATCCCTTCCCGCAGGAAAGTGGTGTTGGTATTATCGGTGTTATTGGCAGCAAAGGTGAGCCAGCCGCCGACCCAGCATCCGGCGATACTGCCACTGGTAAAAGGTGCGTTCTTCACCAGAACGCCATTATTGTCATCGGCATACATGAGCCAGGCGAGGGTAAGTTGCTTGTTGTTGCTCAGGCACATGAGGCCCTGGGCCTTGATTTTAGCTTTGCCGAGAGCTGGCAGCAGCAGCGCCGCCAGGATGGCAATGATAGCGATGACTACCAGCAGTTCGATCAAGGTGAAGGCCTGCCGGTGCGCACGACATGAGCCGGAGGACGAACTCAGGGCGCGCTTCATGTTGGGTCGCAGCATGGGTCGCAGCATGGGTCGCAGCATAGCACGGGCAGACAAACTGCGCAGCAGAATATGCAGGTTCCGAAATCAGACGGGCCAAGTCCGAAGGCCAGCGCGGCATCGGTTTCGTCCGCTGCCGCGGGCGGATAGATTATGAAATGACTGCTTCCCTTATTCGCTCCAGGCATTTATAAGAATCGCGATGGCATTCAAAGACTTTCCGGAACAAGCGCAAGGCGTCGAGCTGCTGCAGCGATCGCTGGAGCGTGGGCGGCTGGCGCACGCCTACCTGTTCACCGGCCACCAGCTCGACCAGTTGGAAGGGCTGACGCGCACATTGGCCAAGACACTCAACTGCCTCCACCCGCTCCAGCGGAGCGGAGTGGCCATTGACTGCTGCGACCAATGCCTGAGTTGCCAGAAGATTGAGCATGGCAACCACGCCGACATCTTCTGGGTCCGGCCGGAGTCGAAGTCCCGTCTAATCAAGATAGGCCAGATCGTCCACCGCGAAGACAGCCCGCCAAGGGTGCTACTGGACGCGGTCAACATGAAGCCGACCGAAAGCCAATACAAAGTCGGGGTCATCGTCGCCGCCGACCGCATGAACGAGGCGGCCGCCAATGCCTTCCTTAAGACGCTGGAGGAACCACCGCCGCAGTCGGTCCTGATCCTGCTGACGACGGAGCCGCAGCGGCTGTTGGAGACGATCCTCTCGCGCTGCCTGCGCTTGAGTTTTGCCGCGGAAGGGCCCCGGCAATTCGCACCAGCGCAAATGGAGTGGCTGGCGACGTTCAGCGAGATGGCGGCCAAGGACCAGAAGAGCCTCCTGGGACGCTACCGCCTGATGGATGTGCTGTTGCGGAAGTTGAATGAAGTCCGCGCGCGCATCGATGAAACCCTGACGGCACGTTCGCCTTTGGAGAAATACGAAGACGCGGAAGAGAAACTGCGCACGAAATGGGAGGAGGAACTCAAAGCCGCCGTTGAAGCGGAGTACCGCCGGCAGCGGGCGGATTTCCTCCTGGCGTTGCAATGGTGGCTGCGCGATGTGTGGCTGCAGACGCTAACCGAAGTCCAAAGTCCACAGTCCAAAGCCCAAAGTCCGGAGCTCGGCGTCGAAGGCGCTGGAGAGTCGAGGGCGATCAGCCATCCACCAGTGACGATCCACTCGCTGCAGGCGCTATTGGCTTTTCCGCAGATGGCGGGACCGCAGCGCGTGGCGCAGCGGATCTCGCCCAAGGCCGCGATGGAGAATCTCCGGATCATGGAGCAGCTCCAGCGCTGGCTGGGCACGAACGCCCAGGAAGCCTTGGCCCTGGAGGTCGGACTGCTGAAACTACAGTTGTAGCCGACACCAGACTGGGAGCAAGCACCCCCAGCCCATGAAAACCCAACCACCATCACCGACCGCGAAGACCAACGAGATGTGGCCGCGCATCTTCGCCGGCCTGTTTGGCGCCTTCCTCGGGCTGTGCCTCCTGAAGTTCGGGAACCCTCCCATCACCGAGAAGTGGGTTGAAGTGCCCGCGGGACCCTGGGAATTACTGCTGGGCTATCCCTGGCCGATCGCCTGGGCGTATTGGCTGCTGGCGTTGGTCAGTCTGGCCGGCATCGTCGTGGCGCGGTGGAGATCGGCTGCGCCGTGGTGGCTGGTCGCCTTGCCGCTGGCCTGGCTGGCCTGGCAATTCATCGCCGGCACCCGTTCGGTAGATCCCGGGCTGACCACAGCCACGCTGAAGCACTTCGCAGCGTGCGTGCTTTGCTTCTATCTCGGTTACTTCTCGTTGAGCGGGGTCCCACGCCTCAAGTCTTTCTGGCCCGGGTTGCTGTGCGGCTTCGTGGTCGTGTTGGCCGTCGGATGGGAGCAGCGATTCGGCGGCTTGAAAGAGTCGCGCCGGTACTTCATGCAATATGTTTATCCAACCCTGAAAGAAGTGCCGCCCGAGTACCTGAAGAAGATCTCCAGCGACCGCATCTTCTCGACGCTCTTCTATCCCAACACCCTGGCCGGGGGACTGCTGCTGCTGCTGCCCGCCACCCTGGCGGTGCTGTGGCAATCGCGCGAACGGCTGACAGCGGGCGCGAGGGTCTTGCTGATGGGGCTGGCCGGAGCGGCCAGCCTGGGCTGCTTGTACTGGTCCGGATCCAAGGGGGGATGGCTTTTTATGCTGTTGCTCGGCCTGGTTTGGCTCTTGCGCCTGCCCTTCAGCCAACGGCTGAAGGTCGTGCTGGTGACCGGAGCGTTGCTCGCCGGGCTGACGGGATTCTTCTGGCGGCACGCAACGTTCTTTCAGAAAGGGGCCACCAGCGTCAGCGCCCGGTTCGATTACTGGGAGGCCGCAATCCGAACGACCAGGGATAATCCGGTCTTCGGCTCGGGGCCGGGCACTTTTGCCATCGCCTACAAGAAGGTCAAAAGGCCGGAGTCCGAGATGGCGCGACTGGTACACAACGATTACCTGGAGCAAGCGTCTGACTCAGGGTTGGCGGGATTGTTAGCGTACACCCTTTTTATCGTCGGTGCCCTCGCCTGGAGCTTCCCCAGGAACCGCAGAGCCCAGCCCTCGGAACCGAACGATTGGCTGACCGTGGGGGTTTGGCTTGGACTGCTGGGCTGGAGTTTGCAGAGTCTGACGGAGTTTGGGCTTTATATTCCGGCACTGGCCTGGCCGGCCTTTGCCCTCCTGGGCTGGCTTCTGGGCAGGCAGCGACCACCGCAACTCCAAATCCCGGACCCCCACCGCCGATCAGCAAGCTAAGATTCTGCTCTACGCGATGGTTCCGATCCAAAGGACTGATGCAGCTACCGGGTGAATGGAAGACTTAGGCAATCCATTCATAACTGGCTCCCTTTGCGTTCTTTGCGGTTAACTCAACTGCCGAATTTGGGGTAAACGGACGCGACCGCGATGGCGACGAGTTCGAGTTCATCGGCTTCCGGCAGGAGCGATTTCAGATTCGCGGTCTGCACCAGCCCGGCTTCGACCAGCAGTTCCGCTTAAGATTCATGTACTTGTCGGGTGTGGCGCCGTTCCTGGCGGGTAGTTAGGCTATGTTCTCCAGCGTCACTCCGCACTCCGCACTCCGCAATTCAGCCGCTAGCCTCAAACTCTGCCGGGTCTAGCCTCTTTAGGCTATATCGCTCCGTGGATCTGCGAGTGTATTGTGCATGTAAAGATTAGCGAGTGTGATATCGACAGAACTTAATTGGCGGAAGCTATGAGTGCGAGAGAATTGGTTGTTGCGATGGCGGGCGAACGGTTTGGACGCAGGCCACCGGGTATTATCCGGGCGGCGCGGGTTGTGGAGTTGGCACCAGACCCCGGGGCGCCGGAGGTTCTATTCATGGTCGAGCCTCCGAACTGGGCGCAGGCCGGCGGCTCGACCATGGCGGTGTTCGAGTGGGAGGAGGGCAGGCCCCGGTGAAGCCTGAAGCCAGCAGAGGAGGCGGCGTGGCCTGCCCGGATCCACCGGCGTGTTCGCTGGCGGAGCCCGGTGCGGGCAAATCGCACGCCGGGATCTGTGAGGGGCGCCGGGCAACCGGTTCCCGGCCTCGACATCAGTCTCCAATCGCACGGTCCAAGTTTGAAAACGTGAATAAATTGACTTACATCAATGAACTCCCGGCAGCCGCATCATAAACTTAGCTGCGTGAAAAAACAATCCGGCCTGTGCAAGTTTGCCTTCATCCCTGCGGCGGGCGACAGCACCCTCGCCAACAGGACCCAGACCCTTCCCAGCGGTTCAGCACCGACGCGGTTTAGCTGCGGGTGGGGCAATGAGAGCGTGCATGGCTCGCAACTGCTGACGCCCGACCGGCGGATCGTCAGCGCGGCCTCTGCGCCCAGGGCCACCACGGCGGTCAGCGCGGATGTCGTTGCCGCTGCCGCTGCCAACCTCAGCGGCACGCTTGGGTTGGGGCCACTGCCCGGCGCGGTGGTGACGAATACCGCGATCGGCGTTACGCTAGGCAGCACGTTCACGGGTAACGGGGCGGGTCTGACGGGCCTCCCGTTCTCGGCCCTGCCGGCGGTGCCGCTGACCAACCACCAGAGCGACGTTACCCCCGGGGGCCTGACCACCGCCAGCAACCTCTTCGTCACCGCGACCAACCGGCAGCAGCGACGAGATGGTAGCGGACCCGCGGTCGCGGCACGGCGCAGGGTTCCACAACTTTGCGGCCGGGTGGATTTGTTGTTCAACCGCAGTTTCTCCGGCGGGGCGGAGGACGCCCCGCGACCGCGGTTGGCCGGGCCAGCGCGGCATCTCAAGGCTTGAATGGAAATCATAACACTTAACACTATGAAAACGATCGTTAAACGGGCGCTCTCGCTCCCCAGCCTCACGCTGCTGGGCGTGCTTCTGGGCGCTTCGATAGGGAGCGCAACAACCTACACTTGGATAGGCGCCTCCGCCGCATCATGGGCGGTAGCAACTAGCTGGTCGCCCACGCGGACGACGCCGGCGGCGACTGACGTTCTTCAGTTCAACGGAGGCGGCACAAAGAGTGCCACGGCGGTCCCGACACAGACGATCGGTCAATTGATCATTTCCGGGGGCACAGCAGTAACCCTCACGAGTGCCTCGGGGACGCTAACGCTTTCGATTGGCCAAGGTATTGCGGGAACTGACTTAGACGTCCAATCAGGCTCTGCGCTAACACTCGCCAACGGTGGAACCTCGTTCACGGTTACGTATACGACAGGGCAAACCGGCACCGCGGGGAGTATTGCCGGAACGCTCACGGTGAACTCGGGAGTAACGTGGAACGTCATCACCGGCACGGCCTCAACTACGGCCGTGTCGGGCACAGTTACCAACGCCGGCACGGTTACGGGCACAGCCGCAACACTTACCTTTGCCAGCGGCGGCCTCTACCGGCACAACTTTACCACCACGTCCGGGACAATCCCGACAGCGACATGGAGCATCGGATCAACGTGTGCCATCATCGGATATACGAGTTTTGTTGGTGTGACTGGAACTGGCATCCCCGGCTTTATGAACCAGACATTTTATAACTTCACCTGGAATTGCCCAAATCAAACTGCCGCGGTGAATGTTGGCACGGGCAATTACACCAACACCTTTAATGGTGATTTTACAGTCGTTTCCACGGGCGCTGCCGGAGTTCTGCACCTTCGGTTAACCGGGGTTGCCGGCAATCCGGTCTTCCACATCAATGGCGATTTGATTGTTCAGGGAGGATTACTTGATTTGGATAATAACGGTGGCACATCGGGTAACGTTGTCGTGTTGAACATCGCGGGAAACTACAACCAGACCGGCGGGACGGTTTATACCAGCACAACACAATTAGGCGCTAATGTTGCCATCAATTTTAGTGGAGCCAACAAAACCTACACGCAATCCGGCGGTTCCTTCAATCCCAGCGGAGGATCATATAGTCAAAGAATTGACATCAATAGCAACAATGGGGCTTCCCTTACGATGAACAACAGCATCACGATTACGACTGGCTATGCGGTTACGGTGAACGCTGGCGGCGCGCTCAACACCGGAGCCAACCTCGTTACAGGAACCGGCACGTTTACGCTTGCATCCGGCGGCACTCTGGGAATCGGTTCTTCGGCCGGCATTACCACGTCGGGCGCGACGGGCAACATCCAGACGACCACCCGCAGTTTTAGCCCCACCGCCAATTACAGCTACAACGGCTCGTCCGCGCAGACCACGGGGAACGGTTTGCCGGCCACCGTCAATAACCTGACCCTCAACAACAGCGCCGGCGTGACCTTGAGTGCGGCCCAGACCGTCAGCGGCACGGTCGCCCTGGGTAGTTCGGGCAAGCTCAATATTACGACGACGGCGTTGAACAGCACCGCAAGTGCGCTAACGATTGGCGGCGCCACCCAACTCACCGGGACCTGGGGTTCCACGGCCGCAAGTGCGGTCTATAAAGACGACACGCGTTTTGCCGGGAGCGGTATCCTGACGGTCGGCACCGGCGCCCACGCGTACCGAATCACGGCGACCTCTGCGACGCCGGCGGCGGGCGCCAACGACCAATTGACTATCACTTTGGTGAACACCGCGGGTAATACCGTCACGAACTTCAACGGGGACATCAACCTGACCTTCAGCGGGTTGGCTAATGCGCCCGGCGGGGCTGTCCCGGCGGTCACCGACAAGACGGGCGCGGCAGTTAACCAAGGCACTGCCACGACGATCACCTTTACCAACGGAGTGAGTTCTTCGGCCTCGGGAGCAGCGATCCTGGTCGCCAGGAAGGCCGAGTCGGCCACCCTCCATGTGACTGACGGCCCCTACTCGGATACCTCCACTGGCGGCCTGGGGTTGAGCTTGACCGTGTCGGCGGCGGCGGCCAACAAGCTGGCGTTCACCTCCTCGGTGCTGGCGGTGGCGGCTGGCATGGCCTCGGGCAGCATCACGGTGCAGCGGCAGGACACATACGGAAACCCGGTCACCACCGAATCCTCGACGCGGACCGTAGCGCTCGCCAGCGATTCCACCGGCACGAAGACCTTTAATCCAACTTCCTTAGCCATTGCCAACGGCTCGAGCAGC
>SESF01003353.1_pt1 | contig 10219 bp, 7 predicted proteins | sample 3171521 | NCBI WGS metagenome assembly SESF01 (sample SAMN10866945, study PRJNA518727) | freshwater metagenome | biome: subpolar coniferous forest; feature: holomictic lake; material: water; isolation source: holomictic Lake 227, 6 m and 8 m depth | place: Canada: near Kenora, Ontario | collected...
AGAGCAGCCCTGCTGCCCGCCAGCCTGCCGCTTGACGAGCCTGAAGTCCCACGGCATCCTCTTGGCCATGCGCATCATGAGGAAACCGCTTTCTCTGCTTTGTCTCTGTCTTGCTGCCGGGGCCAGCTTTGGGGCTGACGCTGACGTGGTCTTTGAAAATGCACTCGTTCGCTACACGATCTCGCCCAACGCAAGCAATGCGGCGTTCGTGGATCGCACGACGGGCACTGACTACCTGCGCGCAACACCCCCTTCGCCCTGCGCGATGGTCCGCGTCGGCGGCCAGGAACACGCCGCCACCGCCGCCTCGCTGGCAGAGGGCCGCCTGACTGTGCAGTTCGGCGCCAGCGGCATCAAGGCTGTGCTCAAGACCGAAGTGCGCCCATCGTTTATTACCTGGAGCGTCGAGTCGGTAAGCGGCGGGGAGATTGATTCACTGACCTTCCTCAATGTCCCGCTCACGTTGAAGGGCATGCCTGCCGAACCGTTCGGCGCCTGCGCACTTTCGCTAAACCTGTTCACGCGGGTGGATGCCTTGCCGGCCCTGCAAAGCGCGCTGCTGGCGTCGTGCGAGAAGAAGTTTGGTCTAACGGGCGCGCGGGTGGCCATCGTCGGCGCGCCAATGGGGCGGATGCTGCCGGTGCTGCAAGAAGCGCTGGCCGGTGCGAGCGAACTGCCGGTCTGCAAGGTCGCCGGCCCGTGGGCGCGCGAAGTGCCGTTCAATCATGGCTCTTACCTCTTCAACTTCGGCTCGCTCACCGAGACCAACGTCAACGACTGGATCGAGATGGTCCACAACCTCGGCTTCACGCAGATTGATAATCACGGCGGGGGCGAGTTCTTCCGTTTCGGCAGCATGGAGTTGAACCAGAAAAAATGGCCGGACGGCTGGGAATCGTGGCGACGAATAGTAGCCCGGCTGCACGAGGCGGGCATTGGCTCGATCTTCCACACCTATGCGTTCTTCATCGACAAGGGTTCCAAGTATGTGACGCCGGTGCCTGACCCTCGCCTCGACTCGTTCCGCACCTTCACGTTAGCCGAACCCCTCAGCACCAACGCGACCGAGATTGCCGTGAAGGAATCCACTGCCGGTATGACGACCGTGACGGGCTTCTTCGAGCACAACAGCGTCGTGCTGCATATCGGCGATGAACTGGTGACGTTCGGCGGTGCCAGCCAACAAGCGCCATGGCGGTTTACCGGGGTCAAGCGGGGCGCGCTCGGCACCAAGGCCGCCCCACATGAGCAGGGCGCCAGTGCCCGTCACCTCAAGGAGTGTTTTGGCCTGTTCGTCCCCAATCCGGAATCGTCCCTCTTCGAGGAAATCGCCGCGAACCATGCCGAAGTGGTCAATCGCTGCGGCTTCGACGGCATCTACCTGGACGCCATTGACGGCAGCTCGATCTTGCGCGGCAACGAAGAGCTCTGGTATTGGCCGGACAAGTTCGTCGTGGCAATCCAGAAGCATCTCAAGCGGCCGGTCGGGATGGAGATGAGCGCCATGTGGCACCACTTCTGGCAATACCGCACCCGCTGGCAAGCCTGGGACTATCCTCAGCGCGGTCATGGGCGGTTCGTTGACGATCACGCCGCGGGCGTCAATGGCGGACTGCTGCTGCCGCTGCACCTGGGCTGGTGGGGCTTCCAGTCTTTTAACCCGCCACAGATCGAGCCCAGTTACCCGGAAGTGATGGAGAATCTCGGTGCCCGGCTCGTCGGCTGGGATGCCGGAATCTCCCTCACCGCCGGCATTGACCGCGACACACTCCGCAAGACGCCGTTGTTCCGCCGGGCCATGGACATACTCAGAACCTGCGAGGATCTGCGCCACACAAACAGCTTGGACGAGTCGGTCAAGGCCAAGCTGCGCGAGCCCGGCAGCCAGTTCGCTCTAATCCAGAACGCCGCGAGCAAACCCCGGTTTGTCCGCGCACAATCTCAAGCGCAAACCGTTGCGCTCGGTGAGCCCTGGACACTGGCGTGGCAAGTCACTAATACGTTCGCCCCGCAACCGGTGAGGCTTCGCATTGAGGCATTGATGTCCGTCGCGCCAGCCGAAGGCACTAACAGGGGCGGGGCCGGTGGGAATGGGGAAGGGGCCGGTGGGGCGAGGGACGGCGGGGGGGAACTGCCTAACGCCACGCTCCTGGCCGATCTGACCCAGGCGGGTGCCGCGCCGTGGAAAGCCACGGCTGCAAACGGCGTGACCTTCCGCCTCGCGCCGGCCGCGAATCCGGGTGACTGGGGAAGTTCGGTCATAGCCACCAATGCGGGCAAAGTGCCCCGCAATGCCGCGTGGGTCAGATTCGACCGCACCTTCACTCCCCTGCTCAACCTGAAAGAACGCCAGGGGCTCGGGGTGGAGATCGAAGGCGATGGCTCGGGGGCCCTGGTCGCGATCCGACTCGAAAGTCCGCGGGCCATCGCCTACGGGGCGATCGCGGATCGTTACATCAACGTGGATTTCGTTGGCCGGCGCGCCTTCGCGCTCGCCGAGACCGAGTCGTTGCGCTGGAGCGATTATGTCTGGAACGACGCCAAGGGTATCTACAACGCCTATCGGGAAACGATTGACTTCAGCGCCGTCGAATCAGTGACCGTCTGCTTGCAGAATATACCGCCCGGGCGGGAGACAAAGTGCAGTCTTGGTCCCGTCCGCGCTCTGCCACTGCGGGCCGGTGCCGTGAAGAATCCGAGCATTACCCTGGGTGGGAAGACTATCACGTTCCCGGTCGAGCTGGCTTCCGGAAGCTGGATTGAGGGCAACAGCCCGGACGATTGCGCCACTTACGGCAGCCGCGGCGAACCGCTCGGCAAAATAACCCCGCGCGGAGACTGGCCGGCGCTGCCCGCCGGCGTCGCGCCGCTGCAATTCTCCTGCGAGTCAGGCAATACCCTCGCCCCTCGCACGCGCGTAACGGTCTTCACCCGCGGCGGTGAGCTTTGAATGCGCCCGCCCCCAGGGCCAGTGATAAAGTCTTCTTAAATCATTGTAGGAGACGACGTAAGGAGTCTCTGATCTCTTGGCCTGCGGCCCAAACCTGCGCTTGCTCGGAACGTGCTGATTAGAGACTCCTTACGTCGTCTCCTACAACTTCAGATTGGAGCCCTTATCACCGACTAGGTCACTGGCCCTGCCGCCCCGATTGGCAGTAACTTTAGCCTTTGCCCGGCGGCAGATCTATCTTACCCTTGGACTGTATGAAACACTCGGGCAAGGCCAGGAAGGCGGGCTTTAGGCTAATTCTGCTTTCACTGATTGTGCTGATCGTGATCTGGGCACTCGGCGCTTTCACGGCGACCATGGTTGCCATTATCACGGCGGTGGCCGTTGCGATCACCCCGGTGCTGATCGTGCTCTGGGTGCTGTTCGCCCTATTCACGATCTACTTCTTCCGGGACCCGAACCCGCGCGTGCCGGCGGGCGCCAACCTCGTGCTGGCTCCAGCGCATGGCAAAGTGGATGTGGTCGGGACGACCACGGAGCCGGATTTCATGGGCGGAGAGTGCCAACGGATCTCCATCTTCCTCTCGGTCGTTGACGTGCATGTGCAGAACGCGCCGGTCAGCGGTAAGATCGCCTGGTTTAAGTACACCACCGGGCAGTTCCTTAGCGCGCTCAAGGCTGAATCGGCGATTCACAACGAGAATGTCCTGCTGGGTTTCGAGGTCAGCGAACCCCGCGGGCAAAAAGTCGGCGTGCGGCTGATCGCGGGGGTCATCGCGCGCCGCATCGTGCCCTTCGTCGAGCAGGGCGACGAGGTCGTCCGGGGCGAGCGCATCAGTCTGATCCAATTCGGCTCGCGGGCCGACGTGTATCTGCCCGCCAGCGCGAAGATCCAGGTAAAGGTGGGTGACCGTGTCGTCGGCGGAGAAACTGTGCTGGCGGTGTTCGGGTGAGTCAGACTTAGCGTGAGCGACCAGGCCATGCAAACGCCAACATCCAATGCTCCGCCCAACGGCACGGACGAGCCTAAGCTAAAGATTTACTTCCTGCCGAACCTGCTAACGGCAGCCAACCTGTTTTGCGGGTTCATAGCGCTGACGAAGATCGTCGAAGCCAACATCCTGGGAGGCGATTATCAGCAGATCAAGTTGGCGCTCGGGTTCATCCTGCTGGCCTGTATTTTCGACCTGTTCGACGGCCGGGTCGCACGGATGGGCGGCGTGGAGAGCCCGTTTGGGCGGGAGTTCGACTCCCTGGCCGACCTGATTTCGTTCGGGGTGGCGCCCGCCTTCCTGGTGCATCGCATCGTGTTGAAGGACGTCATCGAGGGGCACCCGGAGTTCGGTTGGTTCATCGCCTCGATCTATCTGCTCTGCGGCGCGTTCCGCCTGGCCCGGTTCAATTGCCTGACGGCCATGCGCGAGGAACACTCGAAGGAGTTCCTGGGTTATCCAATTCCCTCGGCGGCGGGATTGGTCGCGTCGCTCACGCTGTTCATGATTTGGTGGGACGAGAAGGAATTCGCGACCGGCAGGTGGCGCTTTTTTCTTCCCGTCCTGATGCTGTTCCTGTCCTGGATGATGGTGAGCAGCGTGAAGTATCCTAGCTTCAAGACGCTGGATTTGCGGGCGACCCGGACCTTTACCAAGACGCTGGTAGCGTTCCTGTTCCTTGGCAGCATCCTGATCTTCCGGGAGAAGATCCTGGTGTTCGTGCTGCCGGTCTTCTTTACGACGTATCTGATCTACGGGTTCATTCGACCGCGGATTTCACGCAAGATGCGGCACGAGATTGAGGAAGAGGAGGAAGAGGAAGGAGGGGAAGGCTAAATGCTAAAGGCTAAAAGCTAAATGTGCCGAGAGTGCCTTCAGCCTTCAGCCTTTAGCCTTTAGCCTTTAGCATTATGCCCGAGCTGCCGCCGATCCTGCTCGCCGGTCTGATAGGCCTCGTCAGCGGCCTGTTGCTCTCTTTTCCGCCTGGGCCGATCAACCTGACAATCCTGAACGAGGGGGCGCGGCGCGGATTCCGATGGGCGGCACTGATCGGCCTGGGGGCGACGGTCATGGAGGTCATCTACTGCTTCATCGCGTTTACCAGCTTGGCCTCCTTCCTCACCCGGGGCTACGTTAAGCTGGCGATGCAGTTGTTCGGTTTCGTCTTCATGACGTTCATTGGCATCAAGTTCCTGCTCGCCAAGTCGGTGGAGGCGCGCCCGGTAGCCCTGGGGACGGTGACCGAGAGAATCGAGGCGCGGCTGGAAGAACGGCTGCACCCGCATTCAGCGTTCATGACCGGGCTGGTGCGGGTGATGGGCAACGTGGGGGTGCTGGTGTTCTGGATCATCCTGGCGGCCAACTTCATCGCGCGGGATTGGGTAACACCCGACTGGCCCGGCAAACTCGCCTGCGTGGGGGGTGTCGCGGTGGGCGCGGGCTTGTGGTACACTGGGCTGGGCTGGGCTGGGTCACTCGGCCATGGCAAGCTTAGCGCCAAGACGCTGCTCCGAATGGAGCACTACTCGGGGGCATGCCTCCTGATCCTCGCGCTAATTCACGGCGGGAGTATCCTCTGGGAGCTGCACCAGAAGGGCCTGCTCAAATCTTAACCTTGAACTGCTCGCCCTTCTTGAGCGAGGCGGCAAACGCCGCCAGCAGCTCCGGAATCTTCTCCAGATCCTTCAAGCTCACCACTTCCACCGGCGAGTGCATGTAACGGTTGGGCAAACTGATCAGGGCGCTGGCAATGCCGCCGCGGGTCCAGAAGATCGCATCCGTGTCCGTGCCGCTGGTGGAGGACATGGCCTCGTGCTGAAGAGGTATCTTACGGGCCTTCGCCACCGCCTCGATGCGTACCACGACTTCCGGATGGTTGCAGCCGCCGTGCGTGATGGCCGGCCCCTTGCCGACCTGCACATCGCCGTGCTGCTGTTTGCTGACGGTCGGATAATCAGTCGCATGGGTGACATCCACCACGAGCGCCACGTCGGGCTTGAGTGAGTAGGCAATCTGGCGCGCGCCCAGCAGTCCGACTTCCTCCTGCACATTGGACACAGCACACACCTCGGCGTGCAGCTTCACCTTGGATTCCTTGAGCAGCCGCAGTGCCTCGGCGACAGCGAAGGTGCCAACCCGGTTGTCGAAAGCCCGGGCCACGGCGAGGTCATTGCGCAGCAGGTCGAATTCGTCGGCCAGCGTGATCGGGTCGCCGATGCGCACCAGCTTCTCGGCTTCTTTACGGCTGGGGACGCCGATGTCAATGAACAGGTCGTGAATCTTGGGCGGCTTGGCGTCCTTCTCCTCCTTCATCAAATGCGGAGCCACGTTGCCGACGACGCCTTTGACGGGGCCATTGCGGGTGTGAATGACCACGCGCTGGGCCTTCGTGATAGCGGCGTCCACGCCGCCCATTTTGCGGACGTATATGAAGCCCTCGCGGTTGATGTAATTGACGGCCATGGCGATCTCGTCCGCGTGGCCGGCGAGCATGAGCCGCGGCGAACCGCCCTTGTTGAGTACGGCGACACAGTTGCCGTAAGCGTCGGAGAACGTCTCGTCGGCGAATTGTGCGGCATAATCCAGCCAGGCCCGCTGGCCGCGAGCCTCGTGTCCGACGGGGCTGGGCGTGTTAACCAGTGTTCTTAGGAAGTCGAGCGATTGTTGGCGCATGGGAGGTATTTAATGGGGGCCAACCGGATTGGAAAGGCAAAAGGAACAGCAATTCTCATTATGGGCACCTGCGCCTGGTTCGGAGTCCACCCTTTAGGTGTGTCCGAGGCCGCGTGGGATCATCCTCCATTCGTCCCATCCGTCCCATTCATCCCATAATGAGCTGAGGCAAAAGAACTGGCCGGGCGTCACCAACCCCAGGCTGGAAGGCACGCTGGAGGAGATTTGGAGAATGACAGGGCCGGGGGCGTTTGCTATCAAGCTGCGCGTGCGTTCTGAACTACTTAAAGATACCACGCGCCTGGTGGTGAAGCTGGGCACCGGCGTCCTGACGGATAGCCGGAAACAGCCCGACTTGGCCCAGATGGCGCAGTTGGTGGCTCAAATCGCCGAGCAGCGCCAGGCGGGCAGGGAGATTGTGCTCGTCTCCTCGGGAGCGGTTGGCGCGGGCATGGGCGCACTTGGCTACGCCAAGCGGCCAAACGACCTGGCGGAACTGCAGGCTTGCGCGGCGGTGGGCCAGTCAAAGCTCATGGCCATCTACGAGAAGCTCTTCGAGGCGCACCACCTGTCCGTGGCCCAGATTCTCCTCACGCATGATGACCTCCAACATCATGAGCGCCATCTCAATGCCCGCAACACACTGGTCACACTCCTGGCTCATGGCGTCGTCCCGATCATCAACGAGAATGACGCGGTCTCCTTCACCGAGTTGAAATTCGGCGACAACGACAAGCTCTCCGCTCTGGTGGCCTCGATGCTCCCGGCGGACTTACTGCTGATCCTGACCACCGTGGATGGCGTGCTGGAAAACTTCGGCGAGGCCAACCCCCGCACGATTCCACTCATCGAGCGTGTGGACGAGGCGCTGGAAGAGAAGGCAGGCGGCACAGATAGCGACACGGCGGTGGGGGGAATGGCCTCGAAGATCCAGGCTGCCAAGATCGTTATCCGGTCCGGCATTCCCCTGGTCATTGCCTCGGGCCGGAAGAAACGAGTCGTGGCCCGCGTGCTCGCTGGTGAAGAGGAAGGCACGCTATTCGTGCCGCAGCCGACCAAGCTCAAAGGGCGCAAACGGTGGATCGCATTCTTTCACCATCCCAACGGATCGCTATTTGTGGACCCCGGAGCCCGGAAGGCCCTGCGCGAAGGGGGGAAAAGCCTGCTCCCGCCGGGCATCACACGCTGCGAGGGCGCCTTTGCGGCCGGTGAGGTAGTCCGGATTTGCGACGCGGATGGCACAGAGTTTGCCCGCGGCATCGCCGGCTTTAGCGCCACGGAGATCAAGGCGAAGAAGCTCCAGCGGGTCGAGGTGGTACATCGGGACAACTTGGTGATACTGTGAGCGGGATGATGAAGAACCCTCCTGCAATCAACGACCTGCTCGCTGTCATGGCCCGGCTTAGGGCACCCGAGGGCTGTCCCTGGGACCGCGAGCAGGACCACATGTCCCTCCGCTGGCATGCGGTCGAGGAGGTCTATGAACTCATGGACGCCATTGAAGCCAAGGACGACCACGAAATGGAGGAGGAGTTGGGCGACTTGCTCTTGCAGGTGGTGTTCCACTGCCAACTGGCCCAGGAACGCGGCGCTTTTGACTTCGAGAAGGTCGCCCGTCACATCACCGACAAGCTGATCCGCCGGCATCCCCACGTGTTCGGCAAACTGAAGGTGAAGACCGTGGACCAGGTCTGGGCCAACTGGGAGAAGATCAAAAAGGCCGAGAAGCACGGGACCCGGCACGCGCGCCCTTCCGCCCTGGATGGCATCCCCAAACGGATGCCTGCCCTGCTGCGGGCCGCCAAGCTCGTGAAGAAGGCGCACAAGGCAAAGCTGCTGGCGGCACCCTGCCGCCGACCGGCGACGACCAAGAGGCAACTGGCCGAGCACCTGTTTACCCTGGCGCAATCCGCTCAGGAACGCGGTTGGTCGGCCGAGGAGCTATTGCGGCGCGAGATCAAGCGACGCGAGCGGGCGCTGCGCGCGGCTGAGAAGCGCAGGTAGCGCGCGCAGTCCCTTGCGCTTTTGGGCCAAGCTGCACTACGCCTAAAGCCTGCTCCCCTTGGCCCATTCCACTGTCTTGAGGGCTTCTGTCTTCTGAGCCAGATGAAAGATGCGGCGGGCGTTTCCGTGCATCACCATGTCCACCAGTTCGAGGGCGTCGCTCAAGGTCAACCAGCCTTCATCCACTAATTCAAACAGAGCTTGGGAGATGCCGCGACGGGCGATCGTTGCGTGACCGAGCACAGGTTCGACCGGGATGTAATCGCCGCCGAAGGGCAGGACCTTGTTGGCCGGCGCAGTCACGAGATGCTTCTTGAAGTAGTCCTTGGCCGCGACCGGGCTGATGATCCACGACCAGCACATATCAACGTGTGCATTGGCCCATTGTTTGGCCACGGCAAGCAGCTCTTCGTAATACGGATACGCGATGTGCATGAAGACGAACTGGGTGTCCGGCGATAGCCGACAGAGGTCGGTGGCGGAACTGGGATTGTGCTGGAGCCGGCCCAGCGGCATGGAGTTCTGCCCGGCGTAGTAGCCAGTGTGAAGCTTCACCGGCAACGCGTGACGGGTGGCCTGCTCCACCGCATACCAGAACAGATGGTCTTCCAGCAGCTTCCGCTCGTCGGCGCTGACCGGCTCCTTCTGGAGCACTTTAGCAAACACCGGTTCAGCCTTCTCAGCCGGCACGCGGGCGTAATCAATATCCCGGCTGTAGGCGTTTTGGGATTTCACGGCGACGGCGTATTTGGCGTAACGCTCAAACCACCAGTTGATGACGTTGTGCCAGTCCGAAAGTGCCTTTACGTCAATGCCGGTGGCTGGTGCATATTGTTTGAAACTGGGCCCCGCAAACATGCCAACGATACTGATGTCCTGCATGAGCAGGGTGGGCATGTCCGATTCCTTAAACGCCTCGCCCGTCAGGCTGTTCACCTGGCAGGACTCGATACGAGCCAGGTCGCACAGGATGCGCCGGTAGAATCCGGCCCGGCGGGTCTTTTCGTAACCAGCCTGAAGCTTGGCCACGGTTGCCGCGGAAATATCATCCACTCCATAGAGCTCGCGGCAGGCGATGCGAACCGCCTGGGCGTAGCCGGTGTTCTTGACCGCCGGCCAGTAAGGAGCGATCAGCTTCCACTTGGCTGCCGGCTCGACCTTTGGGGAGAGGAAGCGGTTCATATCCGCCTGGGGCATGCCGGCGACCAGCAGGTCCGAGTTGAGGTAGTGGCTGAAGAGCAAGGCCCAATCGTCGCACGGCACGCGCGAGGAGGTAGTGCCATCGAGCCGCTGCTTTTCCTCGATGAGATGCTCGTGCGTGTCAACAAGTGGGGCCTTGAAGACATGCTCGGAAATAGTCTTTCGGGCATCGCCGGAGCGCGCCGGCTTCCGAGTTGGCAGAGCAATGGCTTCGGCTGCGTGAGTCCCCGTCGAGTGGAGGGCTGTGAAGGTCGCGCCCAGAACCCCGAAAGTCTTTAGGGCCGCGCGACGGGAGATGGAGTGTTTCGTATTCATGAAGCTGCTGGAGATTACGGTGGCTCAGATGTCCCGCCATGAGAGATCCGAAACCCTAAACCCGGGATCCGAAGGAAATCCGAAG
>SESF01032205.1_pt1 | contig 10209 bp, 5 predicted proteins | sample 3171521 | NCBI WGS metagenome assembly SESF01 (sample SAMN10866945, study PRJNA518727) | freshwater metagenome | biome: subpolar coniferous forest; feature: holomictic lake; material: water; isolation source: holomictic Lake 227, 6 m and 8 m depth | place: Canada: near Kenora, Ontario | collected...
GATTGACTGGTCCGAGGCCACTTTTCCGCTGTCCCAGAAATCGCCCGCGTCTTTGGTCAGCGCGTCCTCCGAGGAGGCCACCAGCACCTGATAGGCGGATTGTTTCTCGCTGCGCTGATCCGAGGTGATCACCCAACTCAGCCGGGGATTTGGGCTGTCGATGCCGAGTGGATCCTTGAGGTATTCGCAACGCAAATCCGCCAGTTTGACCGGAGAGGACTCGGCAGCGCAGGCTGTGATTGCCAGCAGGCCGAGGATGCGGCAACGAAGTGAATTCCTCATTTTATTCATAGAGTTGTCCTCCTATTTAGGGAGCCTTTTGAAGTCCTTCCCATTTCACTTTCCATTGGCCGTTGTCGGGAAAGCCTGGTGCGGGACGCGAGGGAGCGCCATCCCAACCCGCTGCCATCATGGCCACGGCATAAAGCAGGCCGCCATTGCCGGGCATATACCAACCGCCGTTGATGCCGTTGACCGCATAGCCATTCCGGGGCGTGTCCTTCAGCAGCATATCCACGGCCAATTGCGGCTCTCCCACGCGGGCGGCCGCCATGGCCATCCAGGGAAAATCCCAGCCCCAGGTCTGGTCCCATCGCCAGGTTTCAGCCACCTTCAAGACCGTCTGGCGGGCCGTTGGGAGATCGACCGCATCGCTTAACGGAAGGAAGGCAAAAACGCCCACCGGGTCCGGATGAGAGTAATTTTTTTTCGTGTAGGTATCCTTCCACTCCGGGGCGAAATGATAAACCCCATCCCAAGCCGGGAGCGGCGGCAGTTTGGCCAGCACTTCTGCACAACGCGGGTCGGGGGTAAGGCCAAGGCGTTGCCGCCAGACTTGGGCAGTTTTGAGCCCAAACCGCCAGTAGGCGCTCTCGAACGCCGGGTCGTGAGTGAGGCCGTTCTCGGCGGCGGGTTCAACGGGAGTCAGTGAATAAAACCCGGTCTTGGGATCCAGCGTCGGGAAATCCGCCATGTAATCGGCCGTTTCGAAGACGATCTGCTTCCATTTTTCCAATGTCGCGGCGGTGGGACGGAGCCGATATTCGAGTTCCGCGAAGAAAATCGGATGCGGCTGCTGCCAGTGGAGGACAAAACTCCCGGCCCAGGTGGCCGTGCGTCCTTCGGGACCACACATCTTCCCCCATTTGGCCCCGCGATAATCGAACTCTTTGGCCAGTTGCTGTGCAAGGGGAAGTTTGCGCGTATACCAACTGAGGGCTTTATCCGACAATTCAAGGCGGTTCCACAGGCCGTAGTGGGCCAGATGCCACCAGATCATCTCCATGTGAAACTGCCCCTGCCAGGGGTCCAGATCCATCAGCCCGACTTCGGCTGGCGGCAGGCTGCCTGCTGATTGCACCGCCATCTCATACTGGGAGAGAACAATACGCCGTTCAAGCTCCTTCCATCGCGGGTCGGTGCTGGCGGAGAGATCAATAGCCCCGCCGCTCTTCCAGAATTTGTTCCAATGCGCGGTGCTTGCCGTCCGGGTTTCGGCGAAGGAGGGCAGCTCTCTGGAAACCGGTTTGGGGCTGAATAAACACGCAAGTTCCAAAACATCCGCTTTGGGCGTGAGTACGAATTTGTGAGCCTCTTTTTGTTCCAGATTTGCAGAGCCGGTCCACGCCAGATTCACCCCATAGGAGGTGGAATCAACTTGGCGGAGAAATTCCGCCCGGGATGCTCCCGGCCGCTGCAGTGTTGTCTTGTGGGCATTCGGGCTTTTCCAATCGCTTCCCTTGGACGTGCCGTAGGGAAAATCGATGGACACGGCCAATTTGCCGGACTCCAGCAGCGGCGACTCGATACGGACAGCCACTTCATCCAACTCCGGGTGCACGCAGGTCACAACACGCACTGGCTGACCCTCCACGATAAAGTTGGATGTTTGCTCCCCATTCCAAAGGTCCAGCAGCCGGGAAATTTTGGCGATCTCCTTGCCCACCACTGGCGTTCCATCGGGATGACAAAAGCGCAAACGGGCCAAATTGAGCCGATGCGGGTTGGTGCGCATCCAGGTAAAGATGGGGGCCTGTTCCTTCTTTCCTCTCATGTGATCCTTGATGTGTCCCCGGCCGAGATTACCGGTTGCGGGAATATCGGAGGGCTGCAGTCCCTCCGGGAGAGGAGCACTGTGCCAGCCCCAATGAGCCATGGTGTTACCGTCAAAGGTCTGCAAGCCGGTGGCATCGATTCCAAAGCAAAACTCGCCATTCCCCACTGGCAACCGCCCGCCCATGTGATCCAATGCGATGTTGTGGCGCGTGACGAGTTCGTGGCGATCGATGGGGCTGGCCTGTTCGGAACTCGATGTTGATGACGATGGAACAGGCCCCTCGACGGCAACTGCCGACGTGAGAGTCACTGCCAATGCAGAAACCAATCGTTTCATCATATGCGGTACGTCCTTGTTATAATTGTGAGTTTCCCTGCCAATTGTAATCCTGCGGGTATCCCCATGTCATGGATCCTTACCGTCCGTATTACTTGTTGCTCTCCATGGGCGCAATCGCCAGGGCGATCTTCACCCCGACAACGCGGATCTTTTTGGGCAATTCCAGCATCCACCACAAATCCTTCGGCTCGGCCTTGGTTCCACCGCCGTAGGGCTGGGAAGCCCAGGCATAACTCTTCATTTCGCACTGCCCGTCGATGGCCCGGTACGGCAGGTACATTGAGCCTCTGGTTGACTGGGCCGTGGGCTTGGCCCGTTCCTCAACGGCATCGGCGGCATACAGCGCGCCGCCCGCGCCCAATAACATCAAGCACACAAACACGATCATTCGATTCTTCAACGTAAACATATTCATGGATGTTTCCCTTCCTTAGCCTCATCAAACACTGAGATCATCGCATGGTAACTGTCCGTCAGCATACCTTCGTAACCACGACCCACCCCCTTCCAGTCGCGCCAGTCGCGCGACCCGCCTTTTTCGGAGAATCCCTGGAAGTTGCCCTCAGCGTAGCCCTTCATCAATGGGAAGAAAATGGCACGTGCTTCATCCACCCGACCGAGTTTATACAAGGCATGGATCGTGAAATAGGCCCAGCAGCCGGTAGCCCCACCATTCTCATAGTATTGGAATCCATCCGAGCCATCTTCGCGGCGAGGCACCCCGAATATTTGCGGCCCCGAATTGTGGTTGATGTAATCCCCCTTCTTAATCGGAACGAGATTGCCTGGCAGGCCGATGGTAAAGTCGGTGTAGCCGACCTCCTTGATCTTGGCCAAAAGTTTGTCCATGACTGAATTGGCCGTCTTATCGTCGAGCAATCCATAACTCACTGCGATTCCCTGCACGAAGGTGAACCAGTAGTCATGCAGTTGGCCGTCGGCGCTCTTCCATCCCGCGATCATGCCGGTTTCCGGGTTCAACAGGTTTTTCGCGTATGCGGCGTGCAAGGCGTCGGCCTTGGCCGTGAAGAACCGGGCATCCTCGGTATGTTCCAATTTCGCCGCCATCTCGGCAAACAGTCGGCAGGCCCGGTAGGTCAACGCATTGGAAAAAGCATCTTCATGGCCGAAATTGATCGTATCCCACCAATTCGCAGGGCGCGTCTTATTCGTCGGCCTGTCGCCGTAATTGCCCGTAGCCGGGTATTCAACAAGCCCGTTGCCATCCTTGTCCGCCGCCATCATCTCCTTAGCCCACTCGAGCAGTTTCTCGTAATTCGCGCGGCCCCATTTGGTGTCGCCCGACACCCGCACATACTCGCACGCTGAAATCAAAAACGACGGATAGGTATCCAGCGTGGTCCACGGCGTCCCCCAGCCAACCAGAACGGCACCGGACTTGTTGGGACCGTAGCCAACCTGACCATAACCCTTTACGCCTGATAAGTAGCGATCCAGCGTCATCCGAATCAGATCCATACAGGTCAATCCTTCGGCGAGTGGCGGCGCATGAATCGCCACGTCCGCGTATTCGAACAGGCACATGCTGCACGGGTCACTAGAGGAGTTATTCGCCAGCATTTGCATGCGCGGGTTGACCTGGAAAATGCTCAGGTAGTTGCGCCGGAATCCATCGAAGCGTGAATCGTTTTCAATTCCAGGGATTTTCGGGTAGATCGCCACAGCCTCCAGCGTATACACAACGTCAGGGTGCTCGGCCGTCGCGGGCGGGAACGAAACGCGCACAAAAGGGGGATTCACAATCCGGCGAAGCGCATCGTAATCCAATTTCCAGCCCGGCACGTTGCAGGTAATCCTGAGCGAGCCCATGTCCGGCATGTGAAGCACGCAGGGAATCGATATCTTGCGTTCGTCCGGTTGTATCATCCCCAGCAACGTCGCATGGTTGGCACGTTGGTTGATATTAAGCACGAAAGGCGGCACCTCCGTTCCGGGCACATATACAGAAGACAACGTCACTATCTTCCCGGCGCACTTCGCCTTCCAAGCCGACGTTTTGCCGCTGGCCCGGTAGATGAACTTCCCCCAACCCCGCCTCCCCGCAAAGGGCAGCGCGTTGGTCGGCACCAGCGCCGGACTAACCTGAACCTTGCCGTACCCGAGCGAGTCAACGGAAAAATAGGAAAAAGCCGGGGTGTTCCTGCTGAACCCGACCGCAATGAAATCCGACCGGAAATCCGGCTCGATTACAGCAGCGGCGGCTTGAACCAAAGACTGGGCAACTCCTGCCTTCCCCTGCGCCGGAGCCGAGTTATTCTTCGACGAGGGTGGTGTTTTCGCAGACTCTGCAACCAGGCCGGTCGCGGCCATCAGCAGACTGGCCACTGAAAGAGACATAACGGTTTTTTTATATTTGTTAGAATTCATGCTTCTTCTATTTCATCCTTTTTTTCTTGCTTATTCATATCACTGAATACTTTTTACCTGAATCGAGCGTTCCGACGCGCAACGCAGCGTGACCGGCCCGATTAAACCTGATTCAACCAGCGAATCAGCCTTCTTCCACAGTCTCGTCGTGCAAAACGTGAAGCGACCCGCCGGACTGGGTTTGCCGTCCAGCAACCATTGAGGCCAGGCGACAAGTTCACCATTCGGCTTGCGCACACTATCTTCCCGCAATTGTTCATCGCCGATCATACGGTTGACCCAGAGATTGACGACTTTGATCTCTAGGAAGTTCTCCCCCTCTTTGAGCGCATCGGTTACGTCCACCCGATACGGCGACTTCCACACGATGCCAAGCGATTTCCCGTTCAGCGTCACCTCCGCCATGATGGCTACTTTGCCCAGATCGAGGTAAGTCCGGTGACCGACAACTGACGACTGATGACTGAAAACTTTCCGATAGGTCGCGTGCCCGGAATAATATTTAATCCCGGCATCCTGGTGCTGGCTCCAATCCTGGAGTTTGTCGAACTTCACCGATTGGGCTGGCCCACCCCACTTTGAATCAAAGGTCACCTCCCATGGCCCGGCGATCTCCTGAACAGGGGCGGTCTCAACCCAGTTCTTTCCGGTGCCCTTGGTGGCCTTGGTTGCTTCGCGGAAGATCACAAACACCGAACCGCTCGGGTCGAGGCGCAGCGGAATGCGGGTAATGCCGTCCTTGATTGCAAAGTCCTTGGCCAACTCGGTGCGACCCGTGTCCGGCCACCAGAGTTCGGGCTGCTTCCCGGTAATACGGAACTCGGCAACAGCATCCACGGTGTTCGATTCAGGATTAGCCACGAAATACAAATCCGTGTCGGCAGTGGCGCGGTGGATGTAGCGAAGTAAAGGCTTCGCGTTAAAATCGGGTTTGATGCCGCGTTCTCCCAGAAGTTGGGCGGCGGTTTTACCGGTGACCAGTTTTGGCCATAGCTTTGCGGCAATTGTTTTGACAGACTTATCGCCCTCGTCCATATCCGCGAGGCTTGGCGATTTCACCGGTGGCTTGGCATCAGCGATGATCGTCGCGCCTTGACCGGCGAATTCCTTGAGCTTGCGCAAGACACTTGGACTCATGTATTGCGCGGGCGGCACCACGAGAACGCGGTAGCTCATGCCGTCCGGCAGGACGAACTTCCCGTCTTTGAAGCTCAGCCGGTTGAGCAGCACGTCGTTGTTGCAGCCATCGAAGTTGTATCCGCCACGGATATTCGGCGCGGCGTAGGCATCGGCAGGAGGCACAAAGCGACGCGGGGCGCCTTCGGGCTGCAGGTAGAGCACATCCGCAACGAAGAGGCCCTGCCGCAACAGATATTGGCAACGCGCAAGATACTCATGCCACGGCTTGGATTGCTCCCACCATGTCTGGGTCCGCTCGTAGTGGAGCCCCCATGGGCCCATGCCGATACCTGGAACCCCATTTTCAAACCGCTGTGCGGCAAAGCGGTGAAAGACAAATCGGTTGATCCCTTCACAAAATGCCCAGTCGCCCAGATCTTTTATAAACGCCGGATGACCTAGCCAAGCTTCTTCACGACGGGCCGTGAAGGCTTCAGCACCAACAATTTTCTTCCCGTAGATGTGTGCCGCTGAGGCCGCCACGGGTGCGCTATATACTTCCAAATACTTAGTCCATGACCAGAACTCGGCCATCGGCTCATCCGCCTGTCCCCCATAGTAGAGATTATCAGTGGGACAACCGGCGCCATAAGGCTCTATGCTCAGTCGCAATCCATTTTCATTAGCCAGTCGTCGGAAAGTGCCTGCATAATTTTCGGCTACCATATCGCAGAAGGTTTGGCGCAGATCCCAGAGAAAGCGCTCGCTCGTTTCGAGGTTGTCCACCACGCGACCGGTCATGACCGGCAGGTAGTTCCACAAATCATATCCTCTCCGCTTCTTGAATTCCTCACGTAGTTTTGGCGTCCAGTTGTGAGCGTTGCATTCCCAACTGTCAATATGCGTGGCCACCAAAGTCTTGCCCTGCCCGCTCAACTCTTTGTTTTCAGCGGCCAATTTCCCAATCTGCGCATTGAAAGCGACTGTGGCCGCCTCAACACTGAACTTGTCACACTCCGGTCCGCGCCCTCCATCTGAAGCAGGAAAATTGATCTGTCCCTTTGGGGTGGCGCCAAGGCGAAGAATAAGCCAACGGCCTGCCGGGGCATCCCATGTGAGCTTCCCAGTCGCGTCCATGTGGGCGGAGATGTCCTTGACCTGATCACGGTGAACCGCCATCGCTGCCGGGATCGACGGGAAGCTCGCTGGCAAGGCAGGGCTCGCTGATGTAAAAAATGCTTTCCCAAAAAAATTGTCGATCCGATAACTGGAGCCAAGGTTGAGGTCGGAGATTTCCACAGAATCTTTGGCATCGCCCAACTGGGTGACCTCGAAGCGGAAAAAACGCCCTGCGATGGGCGGACAATACAGTTCCGCCGTTGACTTTTCTAAAAGAAATGGGCGCACCAATTTGAAGGTTTTCCCGTCGTCGGACGCCTTCAGCTCTCCTCGAATAAAACGGATGCTGGGTATCGCTTTGAGCCAATATACTTTGAACGGTTGGGGAAATTCGATCTGGATGAATGGATTCGGATTGTCCTTCGTTGGGGTCAGCTTGAAAATCCCCGGCTTGACCTCGACCCCGCTGCTGGTCAATTTCGCACCGTGGTCCGCGATATTCATTCCCTCCCCCTCCGGTGCTGGCATCGCCAGCACCGCGATGTCGCGGTAATAATCCATCACCGCCTTCGGCTTCGGCAGTGTCACCTGCACATTCCTGCCTCCCTCGGCAACAGTTTCCGAGCACGTCACGTTCTGCATGGAAAGTGCTGGCGTGATCCAGGGACCACCGCTGCCCGCCCAGCTCGGGCTGTTGGCCATGTTAATTTCGAGGCCAAGTCTTGCGGCTTCCTTGCAGGCATGCTGGAAAAGCTCGTGCCATTCCTTTCCGTTATACGCCACCGGGCCTACCGGCGTGCCCGGCTGCCCCACCTCAAAGCGGAGGACCCCGCCAATGCCAACCCGCGCCATCGACTCCAGGTCGGCGGTGATGCTTTCCCTGGTCATGTTACCGCTGAGGGTGAACCAATACACCCATGGCCGCGCGTCTGCGGGCGGGGTGGTGAAATTCTTCTCCAGTCCATCGTTCCCCATGACGGCGCTGGCCAAGGCCAGAAATATCATTACGGTTCGTTTCATGATGTAGGTTTCTTATTTTGCTGTTTCCAAAATAACTGGCCCGAGCAGGCCGGAGGGCTGGAGGTCATTAGTGGCTAGACGTATTACTTTCCGATTAAAGAAAATCGAAGGCGTAGCACCCGGTTGCGCATCGCCCACAATACGATTGTTCCAGGTGTGGACCACGGTGATGGCCAGAGCGTTTTTGCCGGTCTTCAGCCCACGGGAAATATCAATCCGATACGGCGGCTTCCACAGCGTCCCCATATCCTGACCGTTGAGCGTCACCTTGGCGACCGCGTTGACCCCGCCTAGGTCCAACACCGTGCCCGGCTTGACCGCAGGCACCTCGAACTCCTTACGGTACACCGCCTCGCCCGAATAATATTTGATTTCGGAATCGGCATGTTCAGGCCACGGCATCAGTTTATCAAACGTCACGGTCTTTTCGCCAAACTGCACCTCCCACGGGCCGGTGATCTCTTGCGAGGAAGGCTTGGGAACCTGCGCCGCAACGCGGTCCTGCGTGGCGGGCTTTTCAAAGACCACAAAGACCGAGGTCAGCGGCTCCAGATGCAGCGGCACTTCGACGCGATCCCCTTGCAATTGGAAAGACTGGGCGGGGTCGGTCTTGCCGCTCTCCGGCCACCAGAGCTCCGGCTCTTTTCCTTTCACCCGAAAACTGATTTTCTCGTCACGCGCCTTGTCGTTTTGGTTCGCAATGAAATATATATCACGGTCCCCGTCGGTGCGGTGTTTCCAGACCACGCCGGGCGGTACCACCACATCTGGGCCGCACGGAAGAAGTGTGCCCAGATCTTTGACGACACGAATTTTTCCGGTGTCCCATAGTTCTTTCACCAAGGCCTCAACCTCCTGATCGCACGTGGGATAGTTCTCCATGCTGGGTGATTTCTTCGGGGCCGGGCCGACCACGGTTGCCCCGGCTTCCACCAGCGCCTTGATTTTACGCAACACTTCCGGACGCATCGTCTCCACTGGCGGCAGCACCAACACGCGGTAGCTCGTTCCCTCGGGCAGGACCAGGCGCCCGTCCTTCACCGAGAGGCGATTCTGGATCACCTCGGCATTGATGAAGTCGTAGTCATATCCCGCAGGCACCGCAGGCTTGCGGATGCCGGTCATCTTCGGCGTGTCTTCCCCGATGAAATACGCCACATCGGCGACCGGATACCCCGCTTGGAGCATCACGCTGCATTTGCGCTGATAATCCACCCACGGTTTCATCGCCAGGTTCCACCACGTGTTGTGGTGGTTGAATTCGGTTCCGAATCCCGCCATAATCCCAGGCCCTCTTTTATCGACCGACTGATGAAAAAAGAGATGAAGGATTGCTTGACTGATGCCTTCGCTGAAGGACCAGTCTCCCACTGTTTTAAGTTCCCTGGGGGTGTTCATAAAAAGCGGGCCGCCGGTATACGATTCGCACCATACTCGCTTTTTCCCGTAGATATGCGCGGCCGACGCGGCGCATCGAATCTCCAGATGACCGATATGCTTGTCCACCCAGAATTCCCCCGACACCTCGTCCGTCTGCCCGCCATATTGCAGAAATTCCGCAGGAAATCCCCATGTGCCGTAATTTTCCAACCACAGACTCAGTCCGTGCTTATGGCTGAGATCACGCAGGCCACCCACATATTCATAGGCGATGCGGTCGGCCACCAAGCGGCGCAGATCCCACAGGAAACGGTCCGATTTCTCCGGGTTCTCCACCACGCGCCCCGTTAGGGTCGCAAGCCATGGTAACGGGTCATAGCCGTAGCGCTTCCGGAAGATCTCCGCGAAACCGTCGGTCCAGTTCTGCGATCCTTTTTCGTAGCTGTCCGCGACCACGTATTTGAATGCCGTGCGCTCTTTCTCAGGCATGCTCGCCAGCAGTTTGCCGATGTAGGAATCAAAATGGTGCTTGACCAGATTCCGATTAAGCTTGTCGACTTCGGGGCCGGTCGCCTCCGGCGGAGCGGGAAAGTTCTTTGTGTCCGTCGGCGCCATCCCGATCCGCTGCACGATCCATTCGCCCGGAGGCACCTCCCATTCCAACGTCCCATCCGGTTTGAGGCGTGAACTCAGGTTGCGGACTTCTTTTTCCGGAATCGCCTGCCCGGCTTCGGCAGAGGCTGGTTGAGCGGGCCACATGTAGTAATCGAACATGGGCATGCCATCCT
>SESF01001172.1_pt1 | contig 10207 bp, 5 predicted proteins | sample 3171521 | NCBI WGS metagenome assembly SESF01 (sample SAMN10866945, study PRJNA518727) | freshwater metagenome | biome: subpolar coniferous forest; feature: holomictic lake; material: water; isolation source: holomictic Lake 227, 6 m and 8 m depth | place: Canada: near Kenora, Ontario | collected...
CGTTTCACGTTTCACGCTTTACTTCACTGGTTGGATCGATATATCGAGCGTGGCCCTGGCTTGCTACAGCGGGGCAGGGGGCCGGCCTGGGGCGACCCCTGCGTGGTGCTGCCCTGGCAGGTCTATTTGCACTGTGGCGACCGGCGGGTGCTGGAGGTCAACTACCCGGTCATTCAGAAGTGGCTGAAGTTCTATGAATGAGGAACACCCTATGAGAAAATTAGTGATAATGGTTGGCAAGGCAGCCCTGGTGGCCTGGCTCGCGTGTCCGCTTGTGGGGGCGGCGACCGCAGGTCCGGAATCGAAGTCTGCCGACCCGCTGGCTGCCTGTAACGTAATCTGGGATTCGCCGAGCAAGGATTCCGGCGGATCGATGCCGCTGGGCAATGGCGACATCGGCGTCAACGCGTGGTTGGAAGAGAATGGCGACCTGGTGTTCTTCATTTCCAAGACCGATGCGTGGACTGATAGCGGACGATTGGTCAAGCTGGGCCAGGTGCGCGTGCGGCTGACGCCTTCGCTGGCAGTTCGGCCATTTCACCAGGAACTGCAGTTGCGGCAGGGGCAGATGGTGGTTCGCAGCGGTGCTGAGGGTTCGGCCACCATGTTGCGCCTCTGGATTGATGCCAATCGCCCCGTGATTCACATCGAGGGTGAATCGTCGAAGGAGATCCGCGCCCAGGTCGGATTGTATGTCTGGCGCACAGCCGACCGCGATTTGAAGGGGGATCGGAGCGTCGGCTACATCAGCGAGCAGAACACCGGGCCGATCATTGAGAAAGCCGACACGGTGGTTCCTCAAAAGGACAACCGCATCGTCTGGTATCACCGCAACGAACTGACCATCGTTCCGCTGACGATGAAGCTTCAGGGCGTGGAAAGCCTGCTGCCGCTGGTACACGATCCGATCCGGCACAACACCTTCGGCGGCTGTATCAGCGGCAAGGGCTTGGTCCAAGCCGAGCCCGGCGAGGCGACGCAGGCCTTGAAAACCGCAGCACCGACCCGCCGTTTGGACGTCGCCATTCACGTCCTCACTGCGCAGACTGATACCGCCGGGCAATGGCAGGAAAGGTTAGAAGGCATCGTCGCCGAGGAGCGCAAGACGGGGTTGGACAAGGCCTGGAAAGCGCATGGCAGGTGGTGGCAGGACTTCTGGAACCGCAGTTGGATCTATGTGCATACGCCGGAAGACGACGTGCCGGCCACCGCCGAGCAGATCGCCGAGCGACTCCGGGACCGAGATGACCTGCAGTTGACTGGTAAGAAAGGCTTAGACAACCACACCCGGCCCGCTGTCAGCGCCGACCCCGCCGGACCTGTGGTGACCCGCGGTTACGCCCTGCAGAGGTTCATCACGGCTGCCGCCGGGCGCGGGGCTTATCCGATCAATCACAATGGATCCATCTTTACGGTCAATGAGAAGAAGCCCGACAGCCTGCTGGAGGCCGACTGCCGGAGCCTGGGCGGCAACTACTGGTTCCTGGACCTGGCGACGACGGCTTACGGGCCGATGCTCCGCAGCGGCGACTACGACCTGTTGCAGCCGCTGTTTGGGATGTACAGCGCCATGGTGCCGATGGCTCGCGAACGGACCAAGCTTTACTTCCGCCATGAGGGCATTTTCATTCCCGCGACCGTGTATCCCTGGGGCACCTATCAGGAAAACGATTGGGTCCGTTGGCTATGGCAGGGTGGAATCGAACTCACGGCGAAAATGCTCGATTACTACGAGGCCACCGGGGACGAGGCGTTCCTGCGCAATACTTTGATGGCGGTCGCGGACGGTGTGGCTATCTTCTATGACCAGCATTGGAAGCGCGACGAGAAGGGCAAAATCCGGATGGATCCGGCATGTGCGTTGGAATGCGCCCACAATGCGGTGAACCCGCTACCGGAGATTGCCGGCTTGAGGTATGTCCTGCCGCGCCTGCTGGCGCTGCCGGAGAGGGAAACCACCGCCTCCCAGCGTGCCGCATGGAAGAAGACCCTGGCCGATCTACCTGAGATACCGATGGCGTTGCTGGCACACGCTGCCACGGCAGTCCAGCTCGCCGTCTGGAAACTCCCCCCCGCCGACCGGCCCGAGGTGCGGATGAGCGGGGAGGCGGACAAGAAGATCCTCGTTGCGGCGGAGGTGATCAAGACCTGGCAGGGCGATGAGGTTCCGGATCTCTACGCGGTGTTTCCTTATCGGCTCTATGCTTTTGATAGTCCGGATGCTGACATCGGCCGCCGAACCTTTGAAAGATGGAACCCCACTCAGCCGCGAAACGCCGTCCCGTGGGAGGGGAAGGTGGGTGGTTGGCGACTGAGTCCCGTCCAGGCTGCATTCGTGGGTAAAGGCGACCAGGCGGCCAGAATGGTCACCTCGAACTTTGCGTCGCATGACCCCGGCAGCCGTTTCCCCGCCTTCTGGGGGCCCAACCAGGTCGGAAAACTGGATCAGAGCCATGGCGGCATTACAATGACGGCCCTGCAGGCAATGTTGTTGCAGGTCGAGGGCAAGAAGATCTACCTGTTCCCGGCCTGGCCGAAAGACTGGGATGTGAACTTCAAACTCCATGCGCTCTACAACACCACCGTCGAAGGTGAACTGCGCCACGGCAAAGTGGTGTCGTTCAAGGTCACGCCGAAATCCCGCACGGCGGATGTGATTAATATGCTGGGAAAATGAGCCAACGGACCCAAACCTAACGAAAACGTTAGGCCAGTTCGTTGACGTAGAGACGGGTGACCTGCTCATTGGCGGGTCTGCGGCCGGTGCCCTCGCTCCAGCCGGGGGAGCACTCTCCCGGCCTTTCCACCCAAACGCCAAATCATGAAACGTGCAACCGCCTCCATCTTCTGGTAATAGTTCTTGAATTAGAAAACAGCAGAGTAAAACTAAAGATATGAAGACCTACGGGAATGTTTCGGTTGTCACTTTAATCCGGCGTGCCTTCACGTTGATTGAGTTGCTGGTCGTGATTGCCATCATCGCCATCCTGGCGGCCATGCTGCTGCCGGCCTTGAGCCGAGCCAAACTCAAAGCCCACTCGATCACCTGCGTCAGCAACCAGAAGCAACTTTCGCTTGCCTGGATCATGTACGCCGGTGACTTCAGTGACGCGATGGTGCCTAACTGGCTGGGCGATCCGCGCGCCTGGATTGACGGAACTCTGGGCAGCGTGCATGACCTTCCCGGCGCGACCAATGTCCTCGCCGTCAGGAACGGCCTCTTGTACCGTTACAACCCCAACGCTGGCATCTACCGATGTCCTACCGCGCAAGGGGGTCCCTTAGTAGAAGCCCCCTCGTACATGGCCAGGGTGCAACTGGTGCGCCATTACTCCCTCGAGGGTCGGATGGGTGGGAACGCGCCCTCGGTTTTGGGGACCAAATATCCCGAGTACATGAAGATGTCCCAGATCAAGAATCCCTCCCCGGCGGAGGCCATGACCTTTCTGGACGAAAGCATAAACACCCTCGATGACGGCTACTTTGCGGTCAACGCCAATGATCAGCCCAACCAGTATCAGAACTCCCCTACGGCACGTCACGGCCAATCCTGCGTCCTGGCGTTCGCGGACGGCCATGCGGAGCGATGGAAGTGGTCTGCGCTGAACGTGGACCAGTACTTTTGGGCCACCTGTACGCAGAACAGGGTTGATACTACGCGGGACTTAAGGCGCATCCAGAACGCCGTTTTCCGGCCGTAGCGGTCAGCTCGCAAAGGAGCCCCGCCCGCCACCGCGCCGTGGGCGTGGACCACAGCGCGGGGAAGATCGACAAGCTGAGCGAACGGCTGGTCTCGCCAACGGCGCGAGCCTGCTGAGCTACCGATGCTTTGAAACAAAGTAACTATTCAGGCCGGCTCAGGGTGGCGACGGAGGCGCTCGGAAACGGACGGGCCGGCACCATCGAACTGTCTTTGTCCGGGGATGCCGGGCGGCTCGGCGACGAAGGATACGAGTTGCGGGTGCTCGCCGACCGCGTGCTCCTCAAAGCGGTGAATCCGGCCGGTTTATTCTACGGTTGCCAGACGCTGCGCCAACTGTTCCCCCCACAAATCGAGACCTGTGTATGGGGAACACGCGACCAATAACAGAGGAAACAGCAAACAGAACACAATGATCAGGAGAAGGATAATACCGGTCGGGTGGTTGAGCTGCGTGCTCGCAGGCGGTGGCTATGTCACCGGGGTGGCAGCCGGGCCAGCCGGTGAGCAAACCCCACCCAGCGCGCGGGCGAGCGCGGGGGCGCTGGAGGAGATTTTCCGCCATCCGCCCATGGCGACCAGGCCGTCCTGTTACTGGTGGTGGCTCAACAACCTGGTGGACAAAGCAGGAATCACCCGTGATTTGGAGGAGTTCAAAGCCAAGGGGCTGGGGGGAGTTATGCTGGTGTGCAGTGGTAATTGGTCCGCGGCGGCCCCGCCGCAGAGGGGGCCTTCGCTGCTGTCTCCCGAGTGGCGGGAGTTATACCGGCACACGCTCAAGGAAGCCGCGCGGCTTGGGTTGGAGGTGAGCGTCAATTTTTGTGCCAGCGGCTGGACGATGGGCGGGCCTTGGATAACCCCGGAGTTCAACGGCCGCTGGTTCGTGCAATCAGAATTAGCGCTAACCGGTCCCCAAAGATTCTCGGGCAAGCTGCCCCGGCCTGATCCGCGCGGCGGGTATAAACCACCGTATATGCTCAATGTCCAAGCGAGTATGAACTGGCCAAAGGATAAGATGGACTACCGGGACAATGCCATCGTGGCAGTTCGTGAAACGGATAAACAAGCCAACTTATTAGGCGAAGAGCGCGGCAAATGGCTGGATGCAAAGAGTAATCGTAAGGATGGTCATGTCTTCATCAAGGCCATGGAGGTCATGGAGCCGACTCTAATCCCGTGGGTTACCTTGCCCACGGATAAGCCTCCCCAGCCTTCCGAAGTGATTGACCTCACGGACAGAGTCAAATCCGACGGATCCCTGGATTGGGAGGTTCCGGAAGGGAAATGGGTGGTCATTCGCACCGGGCACGTTGCCACGGGAGCGCCGCTTTCCTGTCTGCTCCCCGAGATGGGAGGCGCATTGGCGGTGGACTGGTTGAATCCTGATGCCGTGGACATCATGTTCAAGCATTTTGGCGATATCCTGCTGGAAGACGCCGGTCTCCTGGCGGGAAAGACCTTGAAGTACTTTCATACGGATAGTTATGAGGACGGCTACCCGAACTGGACGGACAAGCTCTTAAGGAAATTCCAGACGTATCGCGGGTATGACCCGGCTCCGTATCTGCCGGTGTTTGCCGGACGGATCATCGGCAGCGCCGAGGTTTCCGACCGGTTTCTTTACGACTACCGCAAGACGGCCGCCGATCTGTTTGCCGACGGGTGTTACCAGCGTTTGCAGGAGCGGACGCATCAGCACGGCATGTTAACGGTATGCGAGTCGGCGGGGCCGAGTTGGTCGGGAACGGTGTGTATGGACGCGCTTAAGAATCTGGGGCGGGCGGATGTGCCGATGGGGGAGTTTTGGAATGAAGCGAGCTTTGTGGAAAATGACCAGAACAAGGTGGGCAAGCAGACAGCTTCGGCGGCGCACATATACGGGCGCAGGATGGCGGCGGCCGAATCGTTTACTTGTTCGTCGCAGTGGCAGGAAGCTCCGGAACGGCTTAAACCGGTGGCGGATCGCGCGTTTTGTGAAGGGATCAACCGAATCGTTTTCCACACGATGACCTCCACGCGTCCCGCGGACGGATTGCCCGGCTATGAGTATGGCGCGGGGACTCACTTTAACCCGAACGTCACCTGGTGGAAGGAGGGTGCCGGCCCCTGGGTTAGCTATCTCAGCCGTTGCACGGCGCTATTGCAGAGCGGCCTGTTTGTGGCGGATGTCCTCTTCTACAATGGCGATTGGGCCCCGAACCTGGTGGAGCCGAAGCATGTGGATCCCTCGCTGGGCGAGGGCTACGACTACGACGTCTGCAATGCCGAGGTGTTGCTGACCCGGCTGAGCGTGAAGCGGGGGCGGATCGTGCTGCCGGATGGCATGAGCTATCGCCTGTTGGTCCTCCCGGAGCGGAAGTCCATGCCGGTCGAGGTGGTGCGGAAGATCCAGGAACTGGTTCAGGCCGGGGCGACCGTGGTGGGTCCCAGGCCCGAATCGGATCCCGGCTTGAAGAACTATCCCCAGTGTGACGAGGTGGTCCGGAAGACAGCCGCCGAGTTGTGGGGTGAGGTGGATGGCCGGACCATGAAGGAGCGGAAGGTTGGCAAGGGGCGCATCATGTGGGGCAAGTCCCTGCGGGAAATCCTGCTGGCCGACGGCGTGCCGCCGGACTTCGAGCCGGCGGAGGTGAGGGATACGGCTGTCGCACCGGCGAACGAGCGGTTTGTCGATTACATCCACGGGACAAACGTGTATTGGGTTTATGGCGCGCCGATGCGCCAGGGCAAGCGCTTCATCGATTTCATCCATCGCACGACAGAGGGAGGGGAGATTTATTTCCTGGCGAATCGAAATGCCCGGCCGGAGTCGGGCGAGTGTGTTTTCCGCGTGCAAGGCCGGCAGCCGGAGCTTTGGGACCCGGTCAGTGGATCGGTTCGCGAACTCACGAAGTTCGCGGAGAAGGGGGGGCGGACGACCGTGCCGCTGCAGTTCGAGCCGTGCGGCTCGATGTTCGTGGTCTTCCGGAACCAGGCGCATAAGTCGGCAGGCAAGGTGCCGAACTCGGTGCCGGATTTCACTGACTACAAGTCCGCGCAGGAGATCACAGGGCCTTGGACGGTGCAGTTCGATCCGCAGTGGTTTTATCCTGTGGCTGGGCTGGACGCCGCACAGGCCTCGGGCAAGGTCATATTCGAGAGGCTGGAGGACTGGACCCGGCGTCCGGAGGCGCCAATCAAGCACTTCAGCGGAACGGCAACTTACCGGACGGCTTTCAATGCGACGATAGAACCGGGAAGCAAGGTCTATTTGGACCTGGGCTCGGTGAAAGAGATCGCCGTCGTGCGTCTCAACGGCAAGAACCTCGGCACGATCTGGTGCCATCCGTGGCGGGTGGCTATCACAGAGGCGGTCCGGGACGGCGCTAACGCCTTGGAGATTGATGTCGTCAACCTTTGGCCCAACCGGCTGATCGGGGATGCTGCTCTGCCGGTGGAAAAGCGGCGGACCAGGAGCAATGTCGGCCCGAATTCCCCCGTGCTTCCCTCCGGCCTACTCGGGCCGGTCACGATCCAGGTGGCGCAGCCCGCCATTCAAAGGCAAGAACGTCCAGCAGATGAAAAGATTGATGCCCCCCGCGGCTGGCTCTGAAATACCCATGAAACACCACCCCATACGCTATCTTACTGTCCGCCTCATTGCCGCCTTGGCGATGCTATCCTGCCTCCCGGCCGGTGCCGCTGCCAGCCTGGCGAACCTCCGCTGCGAATACCTCGCCGACCCGCTCGGGATCGACGTGGCGAAGCCGCGGCTGAGCTGGGTGATCGAGTCCACTCACCGCCGCGAGCGACAAACGGCCTACCAGGTCCTGGTGGCCTCGACCCCGGAAAAACTCGCCCAGGACCAGGGCGATCTCTGGGACAGCGGGAAAGTGGCGTCGGACCAAAGTATCCAGGTGGAATATGCCGGCACAGCCCTGACTTCGCAGACCCGCTGCTACTGGAAAGCGCGCGTCTGGCTTGCCAGCCGTAGCCTCGGTGGAGTTGGAAACCTCGGCGAAGGCGGGGACCAGGACGGCCACCGCTCGCCGTGGAGCCAGCCGGCCTTGTGGACGATGGGGCTGCTGAAACACTCCGACTGGACGGCCAGGATGATTGCCGCGAATTGGCCCGGACCGACGAACATGCCGTTGCCGTGGTTCCGCAAGACATTCCTGCTGGACGCAAAACCCAAACGGGCCACCGCTTACGTCTGCGCGCTCGGGTATTACGAACTGTATGTCAACGGGCGCAAAGTGGACGATCACGTCCTCTCTCCTGCCGTCAGCGATTACTCGCAGCGGGCCTTCTATGTAACCCACGACCTCACCGACTACCTGGTGCCCGGGAAGAACTGCCTCGGTCTGTGGCTGGGGCGAGGGTGGTTCTCGAAAGGCAAAGTGCGCGGCGCCTTCCACGACGGGCCGGTCGTGATGGCGCAATTCGACATTGGAGACGGCCTGCGGATCGGCACCGATGAGACGTGGAAAGTGCGCCGGAGTCCCATCACGGCCTTCGGCTCAGGGGTGGTGCATGAATTCGGCGGCGAGAGGTATGACGCGACCCAGGACCTGCCCGGTTGGAGCAGCGCTGACCTGGACGATTCGGGATGGGCCGCGCCGTTGGTGGTACAGGCGCCCGACATCAAGATTTCGGCGCAGATGGTTGAGCCGAACCGAATCACCGAGACGTTGGTAGCAGCGTCTGTTGCCGAGGCTGGGCCGGGCAAGTATGTGGTTGATATGGGCCGCAACTTCACTGGCTGGATCGAGCTGAAGGTGAAAGGCCAGAGAGGTCAGACGCTCAGAATTGACTATCCCTACCCAACCTATGGACCTCAGTACGACGAGTATGTCGCGCGTGGGGACGGAGTGGAAACCTGGCAGAACTGCCGGTTCAACTATCACGCGACGCGCACGTTTACCGTGTCGGGGTTGGAGGCGAAGCCGGAGCCGGCGGATATCCAAGGGCATCTGATTCACACCGCTTACGCGCCGGCAGGCGAGTTCACCTGTTCGAACGATCTGCTGAACTGGATCTACCGGACGGTCCTCTGGACGGAGCGGTGTCTGACTATTGGCGGATACTCGGTGGACTGCCCGCATCGCGAACGCATGGGCTATGGGGGGGATTCGGCGATGGAGTCAATGCTCTACAGCTTTGGCGTTGGGGCGTTTTACACCAAGTGGCTTGGCGATTGGCGGGATGGGCAGGATCCGATGACTGGTGATATGCCGCATGTGGCACCGGCGTTCTACTCCGGACCCGGCGGCGGACCGGCCTGGGGCGATATCTGCGTGGTGCTGTCCTGGCAGGTGTATTTGCAGTATGGCGACCGGCGGATTCTGGAGGCCAACTACCCGACGATTCAGAAGTGGTTGAAGTTCCAGGACTCCAAAACGAAGGATGGCTTGCTCCGGCCCTACGTGGGTATCGGGTGCAGGCAGATGGAATGGAATTTCCTGGGCGACTGGGTGGCGCCGCGAGGGCCTGGGCAGGGTCCGGGAACCGGGGCCTTGCGCAGCGTTCTGTTCTTCAACAATGCCTATTACCTCTACAATCTCGAACTGGCGGAGAAGATGGCGCGGGTGCTGGGCAAGCCCCAGGATGCCGACGGCTTCCAAGCGAAGGTGGAGACGCTCCGCGCTTCGGTGCAGAAGGAGTTTGCCGCCGCGCAGGATGAGGCCTACGCGCATGGCGACCAAACGCCGCTCTCGCTCTCGCTCCTCACGAGCCTGATCCCGCCAGCACAACGTGGAGCGGCTGAACAACGCATTGAACGCGACATCTTAGACCGGCGAAACGGACATCTGGATACCGGAATCCTGGGAACCTACTTTCTCATCAAGGAGCTGACTGCCCTCAACCGCAACGATCTGCTTTACACGATCGTCAACCAGCCGACGTTCCCGGGCTGGGGCCACATGATGAAGAATGGTGCGACTACGATCTGGGAGGAGTGGGGCGGCGGCAACTCCGGCATCCACAGCTCATTCCTGTCGGTCGGGGCATGGTTCATCGAAGGGATTGGCGGTATCCGCAGCGACGATCGCCATCCGGGATTCGCGCGCATTCTGATCCATCCGGGAGTCGTCGGCGACCTGAAGTTCGCGCGGACGAAATACCGGTCCATCCGGGGTGATATTGTCAGCAACTGGCAGCGTGAGGGTGACAAGTTGGCGATGGACATCACCATCCCGGCCAACACCACGGCGACCGTCTTCGTCCCGGCGAAGGAGGCGGCTACCGTTACTGAATCCGGCCAGCCCGCCGCCCGGGCGGCAGGCGTGAAGTTTCTGCGCCTGGAAAATAACGCCGCGGTCTATGCCGTTGGCTCCGGCACCTACCGGTTTGAATCCACATTCCCCGCAACCATCAAATGATCTACGAACAGAGAATCCCTTTAACACGCCACGCTCCCCGCGGCTTTGTGACCTTCCTCATCGCCGCCTTGGCGATGCTATCCGGCCTCCCGGCCGGTGCCGCTGCCAGCCTGGCGAACCTCCGCTGCGAATACCTCGCCGATCC
>SESF01024693.1_pt1 | contig 10206 bp, 5 predicted proteins | sample 3171521 | NCBI WGS metagenome assembly SESF01 (sample SAMN10866945, study PRJNA518727) | freshwater metagenome | biome: subpolar coniferous forest; feature: holomictic lake; material: water; isolation source: holomictic Lake 227, 6 m and 8 m depth | place: Canada: near Kenora, Ontario | collected...
TCGGGGCCCAGCAGTCCCAGTTCATGGCCAAGGCGGATGAGGATGAAAGAGAACTCGCCGACTTGCGCCAGGCCGATCGCCACCACCAGGGCGGTGTGCAGGGGGCGATGGAAAAGCCGCACCAGCACGAGCGCTGTGAGCGGCTTGACAATCAGAACGACCGCCAGCGCAAAGAGGAGGCTGCCCGGATGCGAGATCACGTAGTGCGGGTCAACCAGGGTCCCGATGGAGAGGAAGAACAGCGCGGCAAACGGGTCCCGGAGCGGGAGGATCGTAGCCTCGACCCGATCACGGAGGGGGGATTGGCCGGCGACAATGCCAGCAAGAAAGGAGCCCAGCGCCAGCGATACTCCGAAGAACTGCGCCGCCAGCCAGGCCGTCCCCAGCGCGACGACCGGCACCGCGAGGTTGAAGATCTCGGTCGGTTTGGCGGTCTTGTCCAGGAGCCAGGGCACGAGGCGTGTGCCCAACACGAAGACGAGTCCGACGAGCACCGCAAACTTGCCCAGTCCGGCGCCAATCTCTCTCACCACTTCAGAGGTGCCGGCATCGGGATCGTGGTGCGCCGAGAGCATGGGAAGGAAGATCAGCACCACGACGGTAAGGACATCCTCGACCACGAGCCAGCCCATCGCCAGTTGGCCTTCGGGGGTCGAGAGCCGGTGATGGTCGGACAACATGCGCGCGAGCACGGCGGTGCTGGCGACCGAGAAGGCGAGCCCCACCACGAGCGCCTGCGCCCAGCTCAGGCCGGTGAGGTGGCTGGCACTCATCACCACGGCAGTGGTCACCACGCTTTGCAACACGGCGCCGGGGACGGCGACCTTGCGGACGGCAAATAGATCGCGGAAGTTAAAGTGCAGGCCCACGCCAAACATCAGCAGCACGACCCCGATATCCGCGAGCTGCTCGGCGATCTCCCGGTTGGCCACCCAGCCGGGCGTGAACGGTCCGCAAATGATACCGGCCACCAAATAGCCGACGATGGGGGAAAAGCGAAGTTGCGCCGCCAGCCAGCCGCAGAATAGAGCGGCGGCGAGGCACACGGCCAGGTTCAGTAAGAGGCTCTCTTGATGCATTGGTGTTTTCGGTCTCGAATTCTGCTTGGGTGGCATGGAAGCAGGTTGCCGCTGGCTTGGCAATGGAGCTTCTGAATAAAACGGCTCCTCGGGGCGTCGTTAAATGGTTAACTCGCGGCTTGCTGAAAGGCCGCAAACCTGCACTATATTGCTACTGAGAGGCAGGTCGGCGAGACTGGCATCCACCAGCATCTATCGCAAACTGCTCAATCATTTTCGGACAGGACTATTATGGCTGATACAACATCTATTACGCCCGCGCCCAGAAAGCGGCGGGTTTGGCTCCGGGCGCTGGTCGCGGTTTTCGCGGTGCTCATTGTGCTGCTGGTCGTCGTGTACTTCGTAGCGACCAGCTCGGGCTTCCTCACCGGCGTCATCCTGCCGCGGGTCAGCAAGGCGATGAATGCCCAAATCACCGTGAGCGACGCTTCGATCAGCCCGTTCAGCCAGGTGGTCCTGCGCGGCCTGAAAGTGCAGACAGCCGGCACCGAGCCGCTGTTGAGTGCGGCCGAGGTGCGCCTGCGCTACAGCCTCATGGATATCCTCAAGGGCAACATCCGCGTGGACGAGGTGACGGTGACCTCACCCATGGTCACACTGATCCAGAACGCGGACGACACCAGCAACCTGGACCCCCTGCTAAAGGCAGAACCGAAGCAGGCGGCGCTACCGGTGCCCGTGCCGCTGGCCAAACCAGCCGCGGGGAAGCCGTTGCAGATTGACTTGAAGGCGGTCGCATTGACGGACGCAACCATCCGCCGGGTGAAGAACTACGCGAATGGCAGTCGCGACGTGACGGAGCTGTCGCATGTCAACGTCACCCTCGAAGATTTGAAGAACGGGCAGACAGGCAAGCTGGCGCTGGGTGCCGATATCAGCCTCCAGCAGACCAACGCCACGCTGCAAGCCAAACTGACCGGCAACTTCACGGTTGCCCTGGCGGCGGATCTGAAACCAACTTCGATTAAGGGCAGCACGCGCCTGGACGTGACCAAGGCTGAGGGCGCGCTGGCCGACGCGGCGGCGTTGGGCTCGGAGCTGAGTGTGGAGGTGACGCCGACGGACCTCAAGGAAGTCGCGATCCGCTTCCAAAAGGGTAACTCGAATCTGGGCGAACTGAGCATCAGCGGGCCGTTTGACATGCTGAAGCTCGAGGGCCGCTTGAGCATCGTGCTCGTCGGCATCGACAAACAGCTTCTGAATCTGGCCGGCGCCAGGAACGGCATGGATTTCGGCGGCACCACGATCAGCTCGACCAACGTTGTCGAGCTGGCCAAGGGCGGTTCATCGATCACCGCCAAGGGTGAGTTTGACGTGCACAACTTCCAGTTGACGCGGATGAATCAGACCACTCCCCGGCTGGACTTGCGCAAGCGGTATGATGTCACGGTGGACCGGGCGCAAAGCACCGCCACCCTGGCCAGCATGGAGGTGACAGGCACGCAAGACGGCAAGACCTTTCTGAAGGCCGAGTTGACCAGCCCGATGCAAATCTCCTGGGGCAACGCCAGCAACGCGGTCGGCGATTCCGCGCTGACGCTGGCCATTACCGGCTTCAACCTCGCGGACTGGAAACCGTTCCTGGGCGATGCCGCGCCGGCGGGCTTGCTGAATATGACAACGAAGGTCCTGTCGCAGCAAGGCGGCAAGCAAGTGACGCTGAGTTTCGACTCACGCATTGAGCACCTCACGGTGAACGCGGGCAGCAATCACATCGCCGACGCCACCATCACCCTGCATGGCGCTGGAAAGGCGACCGACCTGAAGCAATTCAGCTTCACTGATTCCAGGCTGGAAGTCGCACACAACAACGAGACGCTAACCACCGTTACCGCCTCCGGCACCTACGATTCCGGCACCACGAATGCTGATATTCAGGTTGCCGTTCAAGCTGCGCTAGCGCCGCTGCTGCGGACGGTGCCTCAGCCGGATATGACCATCGCCTCCGGCACCGTCGAGGTGAAGGCGCACATCACCCAGAAGCAGAATACGCAGACTGTCACGGGCAGCCTGGCGCTGGCGAACTTTTCGGGGCGATTTAGCACGAACGAGGTCCGCAGTCTGGGCACGGAGGTGGACTTCGACGTTGGGATGGCTGCCAACCAGGTCCAAATCCGAAAGCTTACAGGCAAGCTGATGCAAGGCGGGACTGCTGCCGGCAGTTTCGAGGTGTCCGGGACATACGATTCCAGCACCACGAATGCGGACACGCAAATCGCGGCCCAGTTGGCGCTGGCACCGCTGTTGCAGGCTCTGTCGCAGCCAGGCATGAGCATTTCTTCCGGCACTGTCCAACTGAAGACCCATGTTACCCAGCAGCAAAAAACGCAAGCTGTTATGGGCAGCCTGGTGCTGGCGGACTTCTCGGGGCGGTTTGGCACGAACGAAGTCCGTAGTCTGGGCACGGCGCTGGACTTCGACGTCGGAATGGCGTCCCAGCAGGTTCAGATTCGGAAGCTCGCAGGCAAGCTGACGCAAAGCGGGAATGCTGCCGGCAGTTTCGAGGTGTCTGGCACCTACGATTCCGGCACCACGAATGCCGACGTGCAAGCCGCGGCGCAGTTGGCGCTGGCACCGCTGCTTCTGGCCGTGCCGCAGGCGGGTATGAGTGTTTCTTCCGGCACGGTCCAAGTGAAGTCGCATGTTACCCAGAAGCAAAAGGCGCAAGCTGCCACGGGCAGCCTGGCGCTGGCGGATCTCTCCGGGCGGTTCGGCACCAACGAGCTGCGCAGCCTGGGCGCGGTGGTGGACTTCGACATGGGGATGACGGCGCAGCAGGCCCAAATCCGCAAGTTCACCGGCAAGCTAACCCAGGGCGCCAATACGGGCGGCAGCTTCGACGTGTCCGCCACGTACGACCTCGTCAAGACAAACGCCAGTCTGACCGCCAAGCTGATCGATTTCAACCAGAACGGGCTGGCACCCTTCATCGAATCGGCGCTGGGAGGCAAGAAGCTGGTGTCAGTGGCGATCAACGGCAAGGCCGACGCCCAATACGATGCGCAAGGGGCATCCTCCGTGAAGGCGGATTTCCAGATGACGAACCTGGTGGTGAAGGACCCCACCGGCAAGTTCCCCGCTACGCCGCTGGAGGCGAAGATGCAAGTGGACGCCTCGATGAACAAGCAAGTGGCCGACGTGCGGCTGTTGCAGATCACGCTGACGCCGACGGCGCGCGCGACCAACCAGGTGCAGTTGAGCGGCCGGGTGGATATGACGCAAACCAATGCGACCCAAGGCCATATCAAGCTGGTGGCGGACTCGCTGGATTTCACCAGTTACTACGACTTGTTCATGGGCGGGAAGCAGGCGCCCGCGAACGGGCCGGCAACCGCCGCTCCCCAGGCCGCGCGCAGATCCACTCCCGCGCCCGTGGATGCGAACAAGGAACCGGAGCCGATGAAGCTGCCGCTGCGCAACTTCACGGCGGAGGTAAGCATCCGGCGGCTGTATCTGCACGAAGTGGAGATTGCCGATTGGCAGGCGACGACGAAGATCGACGGCGGCCACGTGGTGATTAATCCGTTCAAGCTGGTGCTCAACGGGGCGCCGGTGACCTCAACGGTGGACTTGGACCTCGGGGTGACGGGCTGGAAGTATGACACGTCGTTGAGCGCCCAGGCGATTCCGCTGGCGCCGCTGGTGAATACTTTTCAGCCGGAGCGCAAGGGCCAGGTCGGCGGCACGACCACCGTCCAAGGTCATATCAGCGGCGCAGGGATAACCGGTGCCAGCCTCCAGAAGAGCCTGGCCGGCCAGTTCGATGTGAATTCGACGAACCTCAACCTCAACGTGGTCAACATCAAGAGCCCCATGCTCAAGACCCTGATCAATGTCGTTGCGGGCATACCTGAGCTGATACGCAATCCCACAAGCGCGGTCGCCTCGCTGCTCGGCAGCCTGACGGGTCAGGCGGGTAGCGGCGGCGGGTTGACCGATGACCTGCAACGCTCGCCGATCAACTCGATCATCCTGCAAGGCACAGCCGGCGCGGGCAGCATCGAGTTGAAGAAGGCGGTGGTGCAGAGCTCGGCATTTGAGGCCGACGCCAGCAGCGGCACCGTCACATTGGCTGCGGTGCTGACGAACTCCGCCATCCAAATCCCGGTGGCAGTTTCGCTAAGTCGTCCGATTGCGCAGCGGATGAATCTGGTTCCGGCCGGCACCCCCACCAACGCCGTCTATGCGAAGCTGCCTGATTTCTTCACCATGACCGGCTCGGTGGGTGTGCCTAAATCCAAGATCGACTACCTGGCCCTGGCCAGCACCGCTGGGAAGAGTGTTGCGGAAGCCATTCAAGGCCGGGGGGGAAATCTTGGCGGAGTACTGAATAGCTTCTTAGGCACCACGCCTGCCGGGTCAACTAACGAACCGGCCACCAACCAGTCGCCCGTCAACAATCTAATCGAGGGGCTTTTCGGGCCGAAGAAGAAGTAGAGGGGCCGGACTTCCCTTCCCTTCTCCGCGCATCCGTGGTAGAAGGTTGTGGATGCAAGGCGTCATTGATTATCTGGAGCAGAACGAGTCGCGCTTCGTCAGCGAACTCTGCGAGTATTTGCGGTTCCCGAGCGTTTCCGCTCAACCAAAGCACCGCAGCGATATGCAGGCGTGCGCCGCCTGGCTGGTGAAGCATTGCCGGCAAATCGGCTTGGAGGCGCGGCTTTGCTCGACACCCGGGCACCCCATCGTCGTGGCGAAGACGCCGCGCGGGAAAGCTAAAGGCCGGCGCCGTCCGCACTTCGTGGTTTACGGGCATTACGACGTGCAGCCGCCCGAACCGCTGGAGTTGTGGAAGTCGCCGCCCTTCGAGCCGCGCATCGCTAACGGCGTGCTTTACGCTCGGGGCGCGAGCGACAACAAGGGCCAGAACCTGGCTCACCTCAAGGCGGTAGAGGCTTACCTCAAGACCGGGACCGAGCTGCCGTGTGATATTACCTTCGTCATTGAAGGCGAAGAGGAGGTAGGCAGCAGCAGCCTGGCATCCTTCCTGCGCAAGCACCGGGCAGAGCTGGCCTGCGATGCAATCGTCATTTCCGATACGGGCATGCCAACGCTCAAACATCCGGCACTGACCTATGCACTGCGGGGGATTATTGGCTTCGAGGTCACGCTGCGCGGCCCGTCGCGCGACCTGCACTCCGGCATTTTCGGTGGGACGGTGGACAACCCGGCTATGGCGCTTTGCCAACTGCTGGGGAAACTGCGCGACGATAATGGGCACGTGACGATCCCGGGCTTTTATGAGGGAGTGCAGCCGTTGTCGGCTTACGAGCGCAAGCAATTCGCGCGGCTGCCCTTCAATACGCGGGATTATCAGAAGTTCCTCGGCGTGCCCAGGCTCTTTGGCGAGCGTGGCTTCACGCCGCTCGAACAGCGCTCGACCAGGCCGACGCTTGAAATCAACGGGCTTACGAGCGGTTACCAGGGGGAAGGCAGCAAGACGATTGTGCCGGCATGGGCGCGCGCGAAGATTACGGTGCGCCTGGTGCCGAATCAGGAGCCGGCCCAGGTCATGAAACGAATCGGACAGCACCTGAAGAAGCTATGCCCCTCCACGGTCCGCCTGGAGACCGAATGGGGCCACGGCGCGGAGCCCTATCTGGTTTCGCCCACCGGCCCGCAGGCGCAGGCGGCATTGCGCGCGCTGAAGTCGGCGTTCGGATACGAGCCCGTATTGGCCCGGGAGGGGGGCTCAATCCCCATCGTCAACGACTTCAAGAAGATCCTCCACGCCGACTCGCTGCTGCTGGGCTTGGCCCTGCCCGATTGCAACGCGCACTCGCCGAACGAAACATTCCACCTGAGCTGCTTTGCTAAAGGGCAGTTGATGGCCGCGCATCTCTGGCAGGAACTGAGCAAGTGTTGAGGCGAGCGCGCTTCATGTGTGCGGCCAGGCTTGCAACTCCGCGGCCAATCGCTCCATCGGCAAACCTACGACGTTAGTGTACGAGCCGGAGATCTTCTCCACAATCAGATCGCCATCCTCCTGGATCGCGTAGCCGCCGGCTTTGTCGAGCGGATTTACGCGGTTGAGGTAGCGCCGAATCTTTACGGCATCCAGCGGATGAAACGTGACGGCGGTGGTTTCGGCAAAGACCGCCTGGCGATGCTGGCGCAAGTGAAGCAAGCATAAGCCGGTGACCACTTGGTGCGTGCGGCCTTGGAGTCGTTCCAGCATTTCATACGCTGCTTCGAGCGTGGCTGGTTTGCCAAACAGCGAAGCCTCCAGATACACCAGCGTGTCAGCCCCCAGCACCAGCGCATCGGGGAATCGCTTCGCCACCGTGCGCGCTTTCCGATAGGCGTTGACCTGTGATAGCTCGCGCCCGGTCATCTGCTCGTGATGGATCTCCGCCACATCGGCGGGCACGACCTTGAATGGCAAGCTCAACTGGCGCAGCAATTCCTCCCGCCGCGGGGAAGCGGAGGCAAGGATCAGCGGCGGCAAATCTTTCAGTGCGGCTCGCATGGTCCGAGACTAGCTGACCAAACACACGAAGTCAAACTCACCCCCTGAACATCGCCGCCATCACGATCAGGCAGATCAGCGTCATCCCACAGGGAACCAGGAAGAGCGGTCGCCAGCGGAAGCTACCCTGCGGCGTCTTGAGCTTGTCCATGACGATCCCGGTGAATTGCGTACCCAGGAAACAGCCGAAGCCGAAGAGCACCACCGTGTACAGGCCCTGGGCGGAGCCGCGGATGTCCGGAGGCGCAACCTCGTTCACATAGACGAATCCCACCCAGATGAAGAAGGTGTACGCCAGCCCGTGCAAGGCCTGCGACAAGATCACCGGGACACGGCGTGGAATCAGGGCGTAGGCGGCATACATGGCCAGCCACATCGCGATGCCGATAGTGAAGATCCCGACAAAACCGATCCGGCCGCGGATGTCGGAGGTTTGGAAGGCCAGGACAACCGTGGCCGCCAGTTGTGCGACTTGGGCGAGGGTCATGACGGCGGGGATCGACCGCCCCGGCACGCCCAAGGCCGACAGGTACGGCGCCGTGCCCAGGAAGAAGAACTGAAGCTGCGTGGCCAGCAAGAAGCCGACGATCAGGAAGATCAGGAAGTTGGTGTTGCTCAGCAGGCCCAGGGCTTTGAGGAAGGGCAGGACGTCTCCGGCACGGCCGGGCGGAGGCGTATGAGGCAGAGTGAGGCAGTAGAGCCCCATCGCCAGGGACAGCGCGCCGGCCAGGACCAGGCAGTCCGCGCCCTCGCCGCTGCCTTTGAGCCGCCGCCAGAATGTCAGGGCCCAGCCGGCGACCGCCCATCCGACCGTGCCCCACAAGAGCACCCCGAAGGACTGGTTGGCCGGATCGGTCAGGTGCGCGAACATCAGGGAGTTGACCAACGCCAGCGTCGGCGCAAAGGCCAGGGCATATACGAACATGATGGCAAACAGCACGGTAAAGCGCCGCTGCCGGGCGGCGGCCAGGAGCAGCACCCCGCCGACCAGGTGAGCCGCGGCCAGGAAATATTCAGTGGCCACCCAACGGTCGGCAATCTGCCCGGCGATCAGCGGTGAGATGATGCAGCCGAGGTAGATCGTGCCGTAGATCCATCCCGTTTGCTTGCCGCTCATCTTCAGCGACCCCAGCAGCCGCGAGGCCAGCACCGGCGACCACGCACCCCAGACAGCAAACTGGAGGAACATCATCAGACTCAACTGCACATAGATTTGCCAGCTCATATAGATCTCTCCTGGAGGAAAACTGATAATGAATTGCTAGGAACTTCGTTCTTGGCGCGCCCGCCCGTAGTCAGCGCTACGCGGGTGAAGGAGAATTGGTTTTCGCTCTCATTCATTGCGGCCCCATCCTGCCAGACCCAGCGGAGGGGGGCAACAAGCAGTTATTGCCAAGCTGCCGGCGCGAAGTGCTAGCTGAGAGAGGGTAGCGGCCCATTGGCGCCTTCGCGATCACGAGAGACGGCCGACGCAGATAGGAGCGGAGTACAAGCGGAGTACAAGCGGAATATAAGCGGAACACGAGCGGAATCCAAGCCGAACACAAGCGAGTCTCACGGTATCCCCACGCTCAACTCACGCTTGCCGCAAGGAGGGTTCCCGCCGATCGGGGCATGGCTCTAGCACCAACGGCGCGTCCCGCGCACCAACGGGCAAGGGATGGACGCCTGACCTTGGGCTGCCTCGGTCGGAGGGTGGCGGCGTGAGGCGGCGGCGGGTGAAAGGCTTCCAGTCGGGGGACGAGCAAGACTGCTACTTGGGCTTATCCCGGTCCAAGCCGACCGCGTGGGCGATTTCGTCGAATTCCTCGTGGCTCACTTCTTCGAGTTGCTTGCCTTTGGCGGCGAGCTTCTCATTGATCTTGATGGCCTTCTCAGTCATGACCTCGTGGGTCTCTTCAGAACCACCGGCCAACACAAAGTTGGGCCCGGTGGTGAGCCGCTTGTGGCCGTCGGAATCGAGGCCGACGCCTAGCATCCACGCCTTACTTCCCGGCCTCTTCTTCTTCGCATTCGCCATGCAGGAAGGCTAAGGGCGGTGCGGAAGAAGGTCAATGCGCTAGTGGGGTGCGGTCACCTGTTTGCCATTGTCGTCGGGCCCCAGCTCGAGCAGGAACGGCACAGCGCTCTTGGCCCAATCCGCCGGCGACGGATAGCCCGAGGCGGAGCCGCCAAAGCAGCTCTGCAGCATGTCGGTGTTGATGATGCCTGGATTCAACGCCACAGCCGCCATACCCGAAGGCAGCTCTTGCGAGAATGCCTGTGTTAGCCCCTCGATACCCCACTTGGTCGCGCAATACGGCGCCACCTCCGCGTCGGTAGCACGGCCCCAGCCAGAACTGAAATTCACGATGACACCATGCTTGCGCTTGACCATCTCCGGCACAAAGTTGCGAATGACATTGGCGATGCCTTTCAGGTTCACGTCAACGACCTGGGAGAACTCCCCCTCCGGCACCTCCCACAAGCGTGCGTTCTTGTTAATGACCCCGGCATTGTTCAGCACGAGGTCCGGCGGCCCATATGCGCTCAGCAACCGTCCAGCCCATGCCTTCACTTCGCCATCCGCAGCGACGTCCACCACCGCGAAATCGTGCGGCGGCCCGATCTGCTTGCGGAGTTGCTCGATTCCCTTCCGGGAGCGGCCACACCCAAGGA
>SESF01003169.1_pt1 | contig 10205 bp, 5 predicted proteins | sample 3171521 | NCBI WGS metagenome assembly SESF01 (sample SAMN10866945, study PRJNA518727) | freshwater metagenome | biome: subpolar coniferous forest; feature: holomictic lake; material: water; isolation source: holomictic Lake 227, 6 m and 8 m depth | place: Canada: near Kenora, Ontario | collected...
GCCGACGCGATAATCGCGGGGCTGAAACTCGCCTCACGGTTCTTCGTGAGGCAGCTCTTGGCGAATTCAACGTCCTCCGGCACCAGCAAGCTGGTCGCAAAATGATAAGTCCGTCCGTCGCGGGTCTGGATGGTGAGGTAATCCCCAGAGAGCCCGCAGAACATGGCGTCGACTTTCCGGCCCTCCGTATCCGTCCAGACATGCCAGATCTGCGCCTTGTCCGCCACGGCCGCAATGGGCTTTGCGACCGGCGAGGCCGCTTTGACGACGGGAGCACCGGCCTTCTTGCCCGCCGGGGCAGCGGCGTGGGCGAAGGCCGGACCGAGAGCGAGAGCCATGACGGCAAGGACCAAGCGCAAAGGGAAAGTCTTCATGGGGTTCTTCATATTCTCTTAAGTATTGAACCCCAGTCAATGCCTAGAGGTTTCACTTATCTACGCTCAATCAGGGCCACCTGACGGCGACGCCACCCCACGCTCCAAAGACTTAAATTTAAAGGGTTTTCAGGCGCTTCCGACTGATCCGAATCCGGGCTGGGGCTCGTCTTGCTTCAAGGCATCCGTAAAGAAGGCAATCGCGACGACCATGCCAGTCAGAAGGTCGCTCCAGCCGCCGATGTAAGAAAGCAGCCCAGGTTCGACCGTCGGGCTGGTCAGGACCTGCAACGAGAAGATGACGTTCACGACCACGAACATCCAGGCAGCCCAGCGCTGATAGAAGAAGAGCCCAATCGAGCTGATCAATAAGAGCAAAATCCCCAAAACCCAGAAAAGCAGGCCAAGAATGTCGCCGAATCCGAACTCTGTTCCGTTCGATTTATGCCAATCCGCCAGTGCGTCAGGTAAAAGCTTGTCGGCTACGAACGATAAGGCGATCGAGAGCACCACCGCGGCCCAGAGCGCGACCAAAGTGAAACGCAGGACAAGGCGAAGCTGGGATTTATCCATGCCCCATCCTTCCTTCGGCCGACCCAGCCCGCAACGCCAAATCTTATTCGACGATCAGTATGCCGCGCATGAGCTGGGAATGCCCCGGGAAGGAGCAAAGGTACGTGTATCGTCCCGGCTCCTTGGGTGCATTGAAGTAGACCGTGGTCTTCTGACCGGGGTCCAGCATGCGCGAATAGCAAAGGACGTCAGCGGTCTCGGGCACGTAATGCCGGGAATAGCCGTCAGGTTCCGCCACCATCTTGGCCGAAAGTTCGGTGACCTTCTCCTCGGCGCCCTTGGCTACGAGGACGAAGTTGTGCGGCATGATATCGGGATTCTCGAACTTGAGGGCGATGCCTTCGCCTGCTTTCACGCGGAGCTCTTTCTGGGCATACTGCATGGCGTTGCCGGTCTGGAGCTTCATCTCGCGCACCGGACCACGGCACATCTCGATCTCCCATTTGACGGGATTGGCCTTGCCCGTCGCGATAGGTGCGGAGTGCTCGTGCGACTTATCTTTGGGCATGGCGACGTAACCGGTGAAATCCGTGAAGGGCTTACCGAGATGATGAGTAGTGAGGAAGATATCCTGAGCGCGATCAGCGGCGACCCCGACATGGAGATGAATCTGGCTGGCGGGCACCAGCTGCGGGATCTCGAGGAACAGGGTCTTACCTCCGTCAAGGACCTGGGCGCTCTTTACTGCGAGGACATCATGCCCGGGGCTCTCCGGATACTTCACCGAATACTCAGGCGAACCGTAGGCTGGGCCGTAGAGGTAATTCCAACACTGGGCGAAATGCGCCGAAGCTTTTCCAGCGGTAGCCGGATCGAGCGGGTGATCGAAGCGCAAGAGCACGCCGTTGTCGCGCGCCTCATGGCCAATGAGCGTCGGAAAGTCGCCGCCAACATGGCGAACGCGATGAATCGCCCCGTCCTCGGGCGTATAGCTGCCCCACCCGATCATGCCACTGACATACAGATGCCCGTCCTGCGGCCCGAATCGTCCATGCTGCGGACCGGTCACGAAATTGCCGGTGAGTTTGACGGCCGCCGACTGCCAGACGCCTTCGAGTAGCTGACGCGATACGAGCCAGGCGCTGCCGGTGCCGAAGGAGAAATGCAGGAAGTTTCCATCGCCCTTGAGGGCCGGCCAGTCCTTGTCCGAGAGGAAGACCTGGCCACCGCACGAATTATCTTCACCCCGGGGAAGCTGCAGGATCGGAAGAGTCGTCGTGACGCCAGCCTTAGGACCGCCGGCGCCAAAATGCGTGCCGGCGTTCAGGGACGCATCGACCTGGAAGACGGCCGAGGCAGGCGTCCAGTTGCCTTCCTGACCGTTCGAGAGGACGAACCTGCCGTCAGGGTTGACGCTGAGACCGTTGGGATTGCGCAAGCCAGTCGCCAAGACTTCGACTTTGTTACGCTGACTGAGGCGAAGGATGCCCTGATTGCCCGACGAAGTGTAGAAACGCCCCTGGGCGTCGGCGTCGAGTCCGACGATGAAGTCGTGACCACCCGGCGACGTGGTCATGGCGTTGTTCACGCACTCGTAGAAGTCCGCCTCGTCGTCGCCATTGAGGTCATGCAAGCAAGTGATCTGGTCGCGCCCAAGCACGTAGAGCTTGTCGTCGATGATTTTGACGCCCAGCGCATGGTGAAGTCCGGTGGCGAAACGCTTCCAGCGAACATGCTCAAGTTTCTCGTCGAGGCCCTTCACGAGCCAGACCTCCCCGGTCATGGTGCAGACGGCCGCGGAGCCGTCCTTGAAGAAATCCATCCCGGCAAGGAAGAAGAGCGTGCCGTAGGGATTCTTGGTGGGAGGCAAGAGGGTGTCGGTCGCGAACGGCTTTTGGGTGCCAAGCGACCCTTTGACTTCAAGCCAGGCAGGCCACTGTGAAGGGCCACCCTTAGTCAGGTGAGCGAGCTTCGCGGGCTCCTGCTCACCCACAAAGGCACCGGCAAGCCATTCCTTGCCGTCCTTTGAGTAAGAAAAAATGACATCATCCCCATGACGATAAAAGCCATGGTACTTCCATTCCCCCTTGGGAGCGGCGGAGAGCTCCTTCTTGGTCAGCTTACCCGCCATCTTGGCACTGTCCGAAAAACCATGACGCCCAGCTCCCAGTCGGATGAAGTCACCGGTCCACCGGACCGGGAATGAAAGCTTCAACGGATCGAAACAAGCGGACTCATTCCCTTTACGCACGCATACGCCTTTGACGACGACGATGTCGGCGCCGCGAAACACACCGCTGAAAAGATTGCCCCGTTCAGCCTTGTCCCATCGGTCGTCCTTCCACGTGACAGCGTCGTTCTGATTACCCCAATGGCCTTGACTGCCGCCATCAAGACCAGGGTAGACGGCCAAGATCTCTGGCGTTGGCTTCTTCCCCATGGCTTCAATGGCCTGCTTAGCGTAGAAATCGAAGACCCGATCTCGGTTCACGAAGTGGCCGGAGGTGAGATTGTCTTCCGGCCGCAGGGGCGCCAGCGCTGGCTTGAACGGAGCCATGGGCGGCGCCTTAGGCCCGACCTTGGCCTCACCGAGTTCGTCAAACGACCACAGTCCCAAAGTGATATCCATGCGCTTACGCGGTCCCTTAATCCAAGTAGTGGGTTCGTTCGCCCCACGCGAGATACGAACGTCATCGATGACGCCGTCGCAACCGATGGTACCCTCGACGAGACGTCCAAGTCCGATTTTGCGCTGTTGAGCGGGATGATCCTTACCGGCCGCCGGCGGCTTTCGCTCCAAAATCCACTTACCATCGAGCCAGACCTTTACGGCCTCGTCGCTGAGGCTCACAAGGATGTCATGCCACTGGCCGTCGCAGATATTGACGCCGGTATCGAAATCTCCCCCTCGACCAGGCAGATAGACGCTCAAGGCGCCTCGCTTGGCATGAGTATAGATTTCCCAATGCGCGCTCGCGGCCTTCTCGCTGCTGGCGACCAAGATGTTATAGCCGGCCTTTCCATCCAGCTTCGCGCGGACTTCGATGGTTAGCGGCCACTGTTCGAAAGGCGCCCCACCCTCCGCGACCATACCGCCCTTCAAAGCTTTCCCATATTCAGGAGACAACGAAGGCACCCCGCCGGCCGACTTTCCCGGCACAGGCGCAGCCTTTGGGACCGGCTTGTCAGACCAGGTGCGGTACTTGGGCTTAGGGCCGGGCGGAGCATCGTCCAACTGCGGCGCGAGCCACTTAAGCCCATCGAGATTATCCAATAGACGGCCTTCGGCGTCTTCCTGCGTATGATTAAGGATGCCGATGACGCCGGCATAACCGCTGGCCCGAACCTGACGCAAAACCTTGAGATCCTGGGTGCCCGCGCCGATGGGCAGAATCTTCCGGCCCTTGGCATCTCCATCGAGATCCATGCCGTTCAAATTGACGCACAAGAGGTGCGGGAGCATGAGCTTGAGCGCTTCGTCCAAGCGGGCGAGGTGGTCATGGCCATGATGAAGGTTATAGACGATCCCGACGTTCCCGATGCGGTGGTACTGACGAAGGTACATGCAGACGGCTACCATGTTCTCCGGTTCGCCTCCCCAGCCGCCGTGGTTGTAGATCGCCACGCTGCTACCGATCTTGGCGGCCTTGGCGAGCGCGGGTAGCAGTCCTTCAGCGGCGCTCTTGACCTTGGCTTCCTGGGTTTCTCCCTTCCCGCTCACCATCATCCAAATCTGCGGATGCAGTTTATATTTCTCGAACAGACGGAAGGCTTCGTCGTGCTGCGACCAGAACGCGAAGTATTCGATGCCATGCTTCTTATAAGCCAAGATCTCTTGCTCGAACTCGGCAACGTGCTCGGCCCGCCAATCATACGCGACCTTCGTGATGCCCATCTTGGCCACCATCGTGGCGCGCTGTTCTGGGGTACGCTTCTGGTTGTCGAACGGCACGATGCACCACGCCGCCAGGTTCTTCTGATCATACAAAGGCTCAGCAGCAGGCAAAGCCAACAAGGTGAGCAAGAAAGCGCAGAGCAGTCTCATCGGGGTAGCCTTAAGACAACCCCACCCGCCAAAGGTTACCAGCCTTTCCGAATGAAAACAGGTTGGCACGTTGAATGGTTGAATCGTCGGCAAGAGGCACTCCACAAGACGCCGATGCCCCGGGCGTAGTCCCATCAACCATCCAACCATTCAACGAATCAACCGGAAGTGCCAGCAGACCCCGTCGATCTTCCCTATACTCGATACTCCATACTCTATACTCTATCTGCCTACATACTTCATGACCGCCTTCACCATTCCATCCCGGGCCGTCTGCGAATGGCTATGGCCGCTGGGGATGTCGTTATAGATCTCCTTGGGAATATTCAGCTGATTATAGGCCGCGTACACGCTGGTCGGCGGGCAGGTGCTGTCGATGAAGCCGACGGTGAAGAAACAGCCGGCCGCCTTGGTGCGGGTCGCGAAGTTCATGCAGTCGATATAACGGAAGGCCTCGACGACGCTATTGTCCGGCTTGCCGTCGACCATGGGAACGATCTTGGGCCAGCCGGCGATGCGATTGACCAGCATGCCGCTGTGATCGCAACCGGCCGGCACGCCGGCCGCGAAATAGGTCACCCGGGAATCCAAGCCGGCCGCGGCGATGGCCTGATAGCCGCCCTGGCTCGAGCCGAAGACGATCACGCGCTTGCCATCCCATTCAGGCTGGGCCGTGAGGACGTCGATGCCGCGGATAAGGCGTAACATCATTCCGGTGAAGTAAGCTTTCTCCCGGTCATTACGGAACTCGTAGCGATAAGGATTCATGGGGCCGGCATAGAGATCCGCATAAAACTGCTTGGGCTTACCGTTCGGCAGACCGTGCGCATTCATATCCATGGCGATGAAACCCTTACTCGCCCAGCTGGCCGAGCCACCAAGAGAGCTGTCGCTCACGCCGGCGCCATGCACGGTCAGGATAATCGGCAGGCTCTTAGGTCTGGCCCCAACTGGTTTGGACATGTAACCGGAAATCTGGAGGCCGAGCGCGGGCGCGGTGACGTCGAACGACTCGATGTCTTTGATGGGCGACTTGACGGAGACGAGCTTAGGCTCGAGCGGCACCGCGGCCAATTTCTTCTTCATGCCGTCCCAGAAAGCATCAAAGTCGTCGGGCACGGGCAGACTGCGCTTGATCTCAGTCGGGTCGATCGCCGCGCCGCCCAAACCAGTGACCGGGGCGACCTTAGCCTTGGCGCTGGCGCGATAAACGGCGCGCACCTGGATGAAGCCGGGTTCGTTCAACGAACCAGCGGCGATGGCCTTGCCGTCGACGAGTTCGCTCGTGCCCTTCTGGTCCGTGGCCAGTCCGTCCTTCAGGATCGACCATTCGACGAGGCCGGCGGCCGGCTTGCCGCTGTCGGTGACCGCGAGGTTAAAGACGACCTTCTCACCCTGATGGTAGATCGCATCCGCTCGCTCGGCCCGTGCCGCAATCTTGATCGGGGAATCCGGCACTGCCTTCTTGGCGGTCTGGGCGATGAGGGGCTGCCACAGCAGCGCCACGACGAGGGGTAACAGTCGGGTCATATGATTCCTATGACCCGGCCCCGCTCGCTCGTCAACACCCCCGCCCAGCAGACGGCAGCCTAAGCAAAGGGAAACCGGAGACCGGAATTTTTATTCTCAGGTCCCGGGTCTCAGCCGTCAGGTCCCAGGTTCAGGCGTTCGGCACCTGGTACAGGTTCAGGACCCGCACCCGTTACCCAATCACCGAGACCTGAGACCCGAAGGTGTGATTCTGGTCAACCGAGCCTCTGAGCCTCCGGGCCTCTCATGCTTGCCCCGTGTCCCCATGTCACCGTGCCCACACGCCCCCCTCCCTTTCATCCTTCACCTTTGCACGCTCCCCCATACTCAATACTCCATACTCGATACTCCCGATGAAGCCCCTCGCCCTCCTCGCCTCCCTCACCCTCCTCGCCGTCTCCGCCTTAGCTGCCGACTACTTTCCGCCCTCCGACGCTCAAGGCGGCTGGCGCACGCCGAAGGACAAGGCGGAAGCCCGCGCTCTCGCCGGCATCGACCTGGATCGGCTCGAGCAGGCCTACCACGCGACGGAACGATCCAACACGGAGAACGGCGGTCTGGTCGTCATCTCCAAAGGCTACCTGGTGCTGGAGAAATATTTCGGCAAGGCCCACCGTAACGCCAACCCAGACATGGCTTCCACGGGCAAAGCCTTTACGAGCATCTCCTGCGGCGTGATGCTGCATGAGTTTAAGTCGAAACTCCCCGACGGTCTCGACACGAAAGTCTTCACGAAGGAATTCCTGCCTGAGGCCTTTCCGCTCCGCGATCCGCGGGAAGCCGATATCCGCCTGGGCCACCTGCTCTGCATGACCTCTGGCCATAACGGCGAAGGCGCCACCCCTTCCGCAGTCGTCCGTGGAACGGCGCAACCGCTGAAACAGTCGAAAGGCCAGGACATCCATGACGTCGACGGCTCCTCGCTCCGCGTACCGCTCTGGACCGCGCCGGGCGAAGGCTACTCCTATTCCTCTCCCGCCCCGCACATCGCCTCGATGGTCCTGCGACGCGTGACGGGCAAGGAACTGCCAGCCTACATCGACGAGAAATTCGGCAAGCCGATGGGCTGGGGCCCTTGGGGCTATTGCCTCTACCGCGGCGACGTGACGATGGCCCACGCCAACGGCGCCGGTTCCATCGCCCTGCGTGCCACCGACGCCGCCCGCTTCGGCTACTGCCTCGCCCAAGGCGGGCGCTGGAAGGACCAGCAGCTCATCCCGGCCGACTACATCAAGCTCTGCCAGCAGACGCTGTCCTACAACCCGCACTTCCCCTTCAGCCTGCAGTTCGAACACAACCAGGCCGGTCAAATCCTCGGAGCACCTCGCGACGCCTTTTATAAGACAGGCGCCGGCGGCTTCTGCCTCTACATCGTACCGTCGCTCGATCTGGTGATCTACAAGATGGGCGGCAAGGACGGCCAGTGGAGCCCTGACCTTACCCGTATCCCGCAGCCGGCCGACAACTTCGGTACGCACACGAACCCTCCGTCGCCTCCGAAGAACGGCTCCTACGAGACCTATAGCATCCCGCGCATACTTGAGATGGTCTGCGAAGCGACGGTCCGCTAAGGACTACTTCGCCGCGGGCAGTTCGACCGCGTGGGCGTAGAAGGCGATTTGGTCGTATTCCTTGGAGTGGTTGCCGAACCCTTTGCGCAATGAGGTGCGCAGGGCGTTCGTGCCGCCGGCCTGCATGACATCCGGACCTTCCTTGGCCAAGAGTTCGGAATCCTTCAGCCCAGGTCGAACTATAGCGATGTGACCTGACTTGGCCGCATCAGGATTCTTCAGCGAGGCGAGGACGAGGCGACCTTCGTTCGCCGCCGCCTGCGCTGCAGTCCCGTCCTTCAAGGCTACCCAGCCTGCCTTCTTGCCGGCGTCCGACGCCAACCAATCGAACTGCGCATTAGCGAGGAGCACGACGGGGTGCTCCGGCGGACGCAGGACATAGACACCCAAGCGTTCGGTCGCCGCGGCCACAAACTGGCTGCAATGGGTATGCTTACTCTTGGCATCTTTGATGGCCTGCCCGGTCGGCAGCCCGGTCTTCCAATCGACGATCGCGCCCGGCAACCAGAGCTTATCGACCTCCATGGCCTCGAGCCGCTTCCAAAGTTCTTCGGGCTGCCCCTTCGATCGCGCAGCCCAGCGGACGGCCTTCTCGACCAAGGGCTCCAAGCCCACGGTCTGCTCGGGATGCGGACTAGAAGTGAAGACGCGACCCAGCCCGTAAGAGGCCCGCACCATGGCGGGCGCGTTCACCATCACGCCGACGGGGGTATCGTTCAGGGCCAGTTCGGTACGAAAAGAGACCAAGGTCTCGAACTCGGGCAGGTCCTTGCGGACGTCCGCCTTGATGATCGGGCCGTTCGCATAGCGGACACCTCGGTCAGCCAATTTTTCGCCGAAGGCCTGGCCATCAATTTTTACCTCACCCTGCCCGCGTCGCCACTTGGGCGAGACGGTCTTGGCGTTCAGCACCCCCAAGCCCCACTCGAATCCGCTACACGCGAGATAGGCGCCGGCACAGATGCCGACGTACCCGCCGCCATTGCGTACGAACGCGCGCACTTCCTCACGACCCTTCTCGCCGAGACCTCCGGCCTCCGCGCTGCCACTGCCTCCGGTGAACATGACGAGGTCGTAACCCTTGAGGGCGCCTGCAGCGATATCCGCGCCCTTGAGCTTAGTGAGTTTGATATCGCTGGTCTTGCCCGCGATCACCTCGACACACGGGATGCCTTTGCCCGTCGCACCGACATCATCATAGACGGCGACCTTGATGACCGGGCTCTCCGCAGCGACGAGGCCGAGGGTGAGCAGAAGAAAAGCGAAGCTGTGTCGCATGGTTTCAGCGTAGCGGATGCTGGCGGCCGGCAAGCGGCAAGGCGACCTTCTTGCCGCCGGCGGAGAACGACGCGAAGACGGCGAGGGTGAGTTCAACGGTCTCGCGGCCTGCCTCCGGCCCGCAGAGTGGCTCACGCTTTTCAGCGATTGCCGTGAGCAGATCGCGGATGGCTCCATGGTGGCCGCCGTTCACGAGCTTGATGTCCTTGATAGGCTCGGGCTTTCCGATACCGGCTGTGGTGATGGGGGTCTTGACTCCGTCGCGCTCGAGAATCGCCAGAGGCTCCTCGTCGATTTGCAACGATATGACGCCCTTGGTGCCGATCAACCGGGCCCCGAACGGCGTACCGGTCGTCCAGGTGCCTTTCTTGGAATCGAAATAAAGCGGGATGCCGCTCTTGGTCTCATAGCGGGCATGGACTTCGTCACCGACGATCAGTCCGACGCCTTCGTCACCTGGATGGACATCGGCCTTAGTCGCGGGACGGCCTTCAACGAGGATCGTGGCCTCGCACGAGGTGGCCGGGCCAGTGAACAGAGTCGCGAGGTTGAAGCCATGTCCACCCAGCACCCACAGGTCGAGCCCACCACCACGGTGGTCCTGCTTTCCGATGACGCGGACTTCCTTGAGTTCGCCGATCTCGCCCGCGGCGACGAGCTTCTGCACGACCGCAAGCACGGGGTGATAACGGTTCCGGTGAGCGATCGCCAGACGCACGCCTTTTTCAGCGCAGAGCTTCACGATCTCGTCGGCCTCGGCCAAAGTACGTACAAAAGGCTTCTCGATATAAATGCCCTTCACGCCGGCCTCGATGGCGGCAATAATCATGTCGCGATGCTCGTGGATGTGTCGGGCACAGATGGCAGCGATGTCCGGCTTGGCCTCGGCCAGCA
>SESF01027657.1_pt1 | contig 10205 bp, 6 predicted proteins | sample 3171521 | NCBI WGS metagenome assembly SESF01 (sample SAMN10866945, study PRJNA518727) | freshwater metagenome | biome: subpolar coniferous forest; feature: holomictic lake; material: water; isolation source: holomictic Lake 227, 6 m and 8 m depth | place: Canada: near Kenora, Ontario | collected...
CGTTGGCTCAATATGAAAATTGCGGTTAAAATAGGTTTTGTTACCGTGCTTTTGTTCACGCACCCAATTGGCTAAGGCACCAAGCCAGGAGAGAGAGCCTTTTTCAAAAAGTAACACACCTTCATCAAAACTAATGCGCTCGCTTTTTAATATTTTTTGTCCGATTGCTTTTAATTGCTCATCCTTTGTATTGGCTACCAATACTTCAATACCAGTTTCTGGATTCATCATGCCGATAAAATTTTAGCAAAAATAAACCAAAATACCTAGCATTAACTGCTAAAAGTCATTCAATTTATGACATTAATATTCCAGCAATACTTGCAGAAAGATATGAAGCAAGGGTACCACATAGCAAAGCTTTCAATCCTAGTTTAGCCAGATCAGCTCTTCTGCTTGGAGCTAATTCTCCAATTCCACCAATCTGCATCCCCACACTGCTGAAATTAGCAAAGCCACAAATGGCAATACTTACAATCAACAATCCTTTTTCAGAAACTATTGGAACTGCTTTTGAAGTAAGATTATTAAAGGCAACGAATTCGTTGACAGTTAATTTTTGTCCCAGTAAGGTTGCCGCATTAGCTACATCCACTGATGGCACACCCATCGCCCAGGTCATTGGAAAAAATAATTTACTGAAAATCACATCCAATGTCAAACCTGAATATACATGTCCTAAACTCCAATTAATAAAGGCGATCAATGCAATAAATCCGATTAACATGGCAATTACATTCACCGAAATTTTCATACCATCACTCGCACCATGTGAAATGGCGTCGATGATATTGCTATACGGACTCTTTACTTCCAATTTTACCTTACCCATGGTTTGTGATTCTTCCGTTTCAGGAAACACAATTTTAGAGATCACCAATGCACCTGGTGCGGCCATTAAACTGGCAGTCAACAGATATTCAGCTTTCGCTCCCATATTCGCATACACAATTAAGATTCCACCTGCAATACAAGCCAGTGATCCACTCATACTTGCTAATAATTCGCTCTTGGTCATGGAACTTAAATACGGACGAATCATGACCTGCGCTTCAACCTGTCCCACAAAAGCACTCGCTACATTACTCAATGCCTCAGCACCGCTCACACGCATTATAAAATTCATGGCTTTTGCAATGATCGAAACGATTACTTGCATCACTCCAAAATGATATAGAATAGCTACTAACACACAAACTAAAATGATCGTGGCTGTAACACTAAAAGCAAATACAAATCCACCCTGTGTGAAATTCTGAACACCAGTTGGTGCTGAAACCATAATCCCACCATATACAAACGATACACCTTCACGCGCAAATTTTTCGATCTTCTCCATACCGTGACCTAATTGCTGAAAAAACCAGGTTACTGGGGGTACTTTCAACACTAATATTGCAATAGTTATTTGCAGAATAATACCACTGATAACGAGACGATAATTAATTCTTTTCTTATTGTTAGAAAACAAAAAAGCGATCATCAAAATCAAGATAATTCCCAATAAACCGTGAAAGCGTTCCATAGTAAATCAATTAGCTAAATGAATATGCTGGGAAGATAACGAAATAATAATAATGAAACTTGATACAAACAAAAAGAGGCTCCCAAGGAAGCCTCTTTCATAAGATTCTAGCAAAGTTTATAAATGTGCTTGGATCTTTTTATCCAATACACTCTTAGGTACTGCACCAATTTGTTTGTCTACTACTTTCCCGCCTTTTATGAACAAGATTGCAGGAATAGAAGTAATACCATAATTCACACTCAAGTTAGGGTTGTGGTCAACATTCACTTTCCCAATATTCACCCTGCCTTCATATTCTTTTGATAACTCTTCTACAACAGGTCCGATTGCGCGACATGGTCCACACCACTCAGCCCAAAAATCGATCATAGTTAATTTATCGCTGTCTAACACAATGCTCTGAAAGTTTGCATCTGTAAATTCTAAAGCCATTTTATTGATTTTTATTATTTGTAATGATTGTATACTGTCAAATATAAATCCAAAGACCCGTTTGTGCTGATTTGACTTTTCCACCATTGTGATTAAGACTTTTGAGCAGTATTAAACTGACAGCAGGTCAGTTTGCGAGGCCTACATGTACGTCTAAATCTGGATTGTTTAATAAATAGCCTGCCATGTCTTCATTCATCAAAAAGCTCTTTTCCATACTAAATAAACTAACTTTTAGATTTTCTTTAGGTTCATATAAGTTAATTCTCAATGAGGTCTTACCTGGATTATCCTTCATATTCTTGTCAATAAAATTCACTAACTCTTTTGTTACGGCTGATGGTTTTAATGTAATATCAATGCTTCTAGTAAGTGTTTGTTTAACGGTTTCGAGTAGCGACATAGAATAGATCTTAAATTCAAATTCTGTGGGGCGATTGTATTTTGCCCGAAAAGTTCCATTGAGCAAAACGTTTTGTCCCTTTTCTAAATAGTTTTGAAATTTGATATAATCTTCGCTCCAAAGCAAAAACTCTGTTTTACCTGTATAATCTTCCATGCTAAATGAACCGAAGTTTTTACCTGTCTTTGTTACACGATGCTGCACATCGATTATTAATCCTGCAACTTTTATGGCTCTACCCGGATTAGGCTGTAAATGAAGCGTGTCTCTGATCTCATTAAAATCATTGATTCGCGTGATGCCATAATATTTTAATTCGAACTGGAAATGATCGAGTGGATGTCCACTCATATACATGCCTGTTACATCTTTTTCATAATCTAATAATTCAGTCAACGTCCACTGTTCGCAAGCTGCAATCTTTGGAATCGGAACTTCCATGGCGGCCGACATATTGCCAAATAGGGTATTGCTATTACCGATACTATTCGCTTGCTTGGCCTGTCCATAACTCACTATTTTTTCTAATCCAGTTAATTTTTCACCATCAGCTACTTTAAAATATTGTGCACGATGATAGGCGGTGAAACAATCAAATGCTCCTGAATAAACTAATGATTCAAGCGATTTCTTATTCACAGTTTTCTGCACAACTCTAGAAATAAAATCGAACATGTCTGTATAAAAACCATTCTTTTCTCTCTCTGCAATTATATATTCTACAGCTGCTTCTCCAACTCCCTTGATTCCACCCATTCCAAAACGGATCTCACCTTTTGAGTTTACAGCAAAGCCTTTCAACGATTCATTAATATCTGGCCCGAGTACTTTAATTCCCATCCTTTTACACTCTTCCATGAAGAAAGTAATTTTTTCAATACCACCTGCGTGGTTTAAAACGGCGGACATATATTCACCCGGATAATGTGCTTTTAAATAGGCTGTTTCATAAGCCACATACGCATAACAGGTACTATGCGATTTATTAAAAGCGTATTGTGCAAATGCCTCCCAGTCGGTCCATATTTTTTCTAATTTATCTATCGCATGACCCTTTGCAATGGCACCTTGCAAAAACGAATCTTTCATTTTATCGAGGGTCTTTCGATCTTTTTTACCCATGACCTTACGCAGACCATCTGCCTGTCCCTTAGTAAATCCGGCAATTTTTTGAGATAATAACATTACCTGTTCCTGATACACGGTAATTCCATAAGTATCTGCTAAATATTCTTCCATATCGGCCAGATCATAAGTAATAGCTTCTCTACCATGCTTACGATCAATAAAGTTGGGGATATAGGCGATCGGTCCCGGGCGATACAGGGCGTTCATGGCAATCAGGTCGGCAAACTTATCTGGCTTTAATTCGCGCAGGTATTTTTGCATCCCAATACTCTCAAACTGAAATGTGGCATTGGTTTCACCCCGTTGATATAATAGGAATGTCTTTTCATCATCCAATGGAATCGTATCCAGATCAATGACAATTTTATGATTTTGCTTGATCAGTTCCAATGCAGTTTTTAAAATCGAAAGGGTTTTTAAACCCAAAAAGTCCATCTTAATTACCCCCGCCTCTTCAATCGTACTTCCTTCAATCTGTGTAACCCAAAGAGTAGAATCTTTTGCAATGGCCACCGGGATCAAATCAGTTAGATCCCTTGGTGCAATGATAATACCTGCAGCATGAATTCCGGTATTTCGAACCGACCCTTCTAATCTTTCTGCTTCTTTTAAAACCTGTGCACGGATATCTGTTCCTGCATAAATTTCGCGCAGCTTTTTTATATTTTCTAAATCCTCTTGCTGATAGCCTTCTTTTTCTTCAAATGATTTCTGATGTAATTTTTCTCCTTCTTTCACAGTAAATGGAGCGTGTAAAACTCTTCGCAATTCTGTTCCCGGTTTATCTGGAACGAGCTTTGCCAGCATATTACTTTCTACCAACGGCAGGTCCATCACCCGCGCCACATCTTTGATACTCATTTTAGCGGCCATGGTACCATACGTAATGATCTGCGCTACCTGATTCTTACCATATTTTTCAACTACATAATCTATTACTTTCTGACGGCCTTCATCATCGAAGTCCGTATCAATATCGGGCATGCTCTTACGATCAGGATTCAAGAATCTTTCGAATAGCAAATTGTATTTAATCGGATCGATATTGGTAATGCCAATACAAAATGCTACCACACTTCCTGCTGCGGAGCCTCTACCCGGACCAACAAATACACCCATTTCCCTGCCGGCTTTAATGAAATCACTTACAATTAAGAAGTACCCCGCAAATCCCATAGTACGAATCGTAAACAACTCAAAATCAATTCGCTCCTGTATCTCAGTTGTAATTTCATTGTAACGTTTATTTGCCCCTTCCATCGTCAGGTGTTTTAGAAATTCCCACTGATTCATATTTGAATCGGTATGAATCTGAAAGGATGGAGGGATCGGGAAGGCGGGTAATAAAATATCTTTCTTAAGATTTAATATTTCTACTTTATCAACAATGGCATTGGTATTATCGAGCGATTCTGGGATGTCTTTGAAGAGCTCACCCATTTCGGCTGTGGTCTTAAAATAGAATTGATCGTTCGGGAATTTAAAGCGACGATTCTTTAATTGGATTTCATCATTCACAAAATCATCGAATCCCGGTGTGGATTGTTTCTCACCCGTATTAATACATAAAAGAATATCGTGTGCATTATAGTCGTCGCGCTCGGTATAGTGACTATCATTGGTTGCAATAACGGGTACATTGTATTTTTTCGCAAACTTCATCAATGTGTTATTGATGAGTTCTTGTTCCTTGATATTGTGCCGTTGTATTTCAATATAATAGTCTTCTCCAAAAAGATCTAACCACCATTTGAATTCCTGTTCTGCTTTTTCTTCTCCTTCATTTAAAATGGTCTGTGGTACATAGGCACCGAGACAACAGGTGGTTGCAATAATACCTTCGTGATATTGCTCAATCAGTTTTTTGTCAACACGAGGATATTTGCTGTATAATCCCTCAATATATCCCATGGAAGTAAGCTTAACCAGATTTTGGTAACCTTGGGCATTCTTTGCCAGTAGAACCTGGTGGTATCTTTTATCTTTTAGCTCTTTGGTAAATGTTTTGATGAATCGATCTTCTACCACATAAAACTCACAACCCACAATAGGTTTTACCAGAGGTGCCAGAATATCATTTCCATTTTCATCCTTACCAATTACCTTGGTTTTTTTCCAAGCCTGACTTACAAATTCAAATGCACCAAACATATTACCATGGTCTGTGATTGCAACTGCTGGCATATTATCCTTGGCGGCCTTATTAAAAAGGCTACTAATATTGGCTGCACCATCTAGTAATGAATATTGGGTATGAACGTGTAAATGAGAAAATTGCGACATGCAGCGATTGATTATAAGAGAAAAAAATACTAGTTAAATAGTTATTTTCTATTTAAACAGGATTTTCCTTTCTGTTGATTTGTTCAAATATCGTTACAAACCCCGTCTTAATTTCCAAAAAATTTCCACAATTTAATGGGACAAAAAACTGGGGTTTAGTTATCCACAATTGCAATATTTCCAATCATTTTCAGGTTTCTTCTTAAGGTATTTTGCCTTTTAATAGGAGCAACTTATATTGCATGGCTACATGAAAAAGTCAGAAATCCTTATTTTAATCTTGCTGATCTCAGTTTTTGCCAGCTGTAGGTCGTTCAGGCAGCTGTCATCCAGAGATAATAATAGTACCGTTTCTGCCAAAAAAAAATCAAATCAGGGTAAAAAGACTGAATTCATCGATAATATTGAAGTTACTCCAGGAACTGTAGTTACTTCTAAACAGAAGTCCACATCGGCTAATACCAAGATCAAAGTAGGAGAAAGTAAAAAACCAAAAGCTACGGATCCTTTATTCAACGCACAAAATGCCAGTTATCTTCAGTTAAAGTATTCTGTGATGATAGGTGTTCCAGTTGATCAACTAAATAATATTGATTTACTCGATGAAATCGACAGATGGTGGGGAACTAAATATTGTATGGGGGGAAGCACCGAAAATTGTTTGGATTGTTCTGCTTTTACTCAAATTCTATTCAGAGAAATCTACAATACAAGTTTGCCGAGAACGGCTCAAGAACAATATAATGCTTCTGAAAAAATAAAAGAGCATCATTTAGAAGAGGGCGACCTTGTTTTTTTTCATACTTCCGGGAGAAACAAAAAGAGGATTACCCATGTAGGAGTATATCTTCAAAACAATAAGTTTGTTCATGCAGCTACAAGTGGTGGAGTAATGATCAGCGATCTGAACGAAAAATATTGGCAACCAAAATTCAGGGGTGGTGGTAGAATCCGCTAAAACTGATTTTATTTTTTTCTGAATCGGTCCTGTAGTTGTGCTACAAGCTGACCCGCATCGGGTGTGATTTTCCAATAAATCATACTTACACTAAAGAGTAGAGAAAATACGAGGGTTCTAATTATAATTCCGATCCAACCCAAAATACCATTGAATAAAAAATAACAAACTGCATAACTACCAATACCTAAGAGGATCGCATAAATGGTTTTGCTATTGAAAGGTTGCATCTTAAACTTTCTCCTTAAGAATTCAAATCGAATAAAATTATACAAACTAAATGCAGCCAATTCTGCAAATGCTGATCCGATAATTCCATAATTTTTGATCAAGAAATAAGTAAGTGGTAGTCTGCAGGCCAACAAAATAATGCCACTATAAAAATCAAATTTCCAATAGGTAGAAGTATTGATAACCATATTATTTAAACCAGTTCCTGCATCAATGATCCGTACCATTCCTAAAACAAAAATCACACCAATCCCAGCTTCGTATTCTTTCTGAATATGCAATACCTGAATACCCTGGTAAACATTCAACCAGAGATTACCGAAAATAAATAGTGCGATCAATAATAGATTAATACAAGAACGTTGATAAATTCTTTCAATTTCAATCAGATTTTTATCCTTCCATGCCCTTGATAAAACACCCGCCGATATTGATTGGATGGTTCTTTGTGGCACTTGTACCAAGTTTGCGGCGTATTGTGCAAGGCCGAATACAGCCACCACACCCAGTCCCATGAATTTTGCTATTATAAAACTATCAATGGTTGCAGCAACAGATGCAATAAGGGTTCCGCCAAAAATCAGAGATTGCATACCAATTATTTTTCGCCTAAACTTTTTGGTAACCCTGCTCATCTTAAATGGGAAATGCAATTTTTTTGTTCGGTATAAATAGATAGCAAGGATTAGAAAAATGGCGAGGTATAGAAAGGCGAAGATTTTAATGAAAGAGTCGAATGAAATGATCTTAAAATAAAAAAACAAGATCAATATGAGGGTGAAAATTCGCAACCCCGTTTCCTTTAAAAAGTTCGAGATTACGGTCTTTTGAATGCCCCAGCAGAATCCCTCAATTACCGAAAAAAACAACATGCCCATGGCAAAGGGAAACATCCAATAATAGTAGTCAACTATTAGTTTTGAACGAAGTGAAAATTGTTTTATAAATAGGGGTTCGAAATAAAATCCTGCGATCAATATTAAAACAAAACCAAAAAGGGCGGTAACCATTGCCCAACTCATTAAGTCAATTTCGTGTTCTTCTAAATTGTCTTTATAATAAGGATAAAATTTATAAATAATTGGAATGATACCTAGACTACTAAAGGCATACATATTTTGCGCATAATCAAAAAATATGCGTGTTAATCCGAATTGCTCAGCAGTAAATGCACCGTGTCCACCACCAATTTTGGTATAAAAGAATATATTAATTGCTCCGATAAAGAATCCGAAATAAACCAGAATGCTGGAAATGATTGTTTGTTTTCGAATACTCCCCATAACTTTTCTAAAATGAATCAGTGCTGGCTAATTCTTTTACTTTGATATAATATTTGAATTCGATGGCCGCAGGATTAAAGAAGCCTTCTTCACCCTCTGTTATATCAATCGAATTCCAATTATTTTTTTGTGGAGCAATCTTCTTTTTATCCTTATCAGTTTTAAAAGTTATTGGCAGGTCAAACCCATCAATACAATTAGACCAACGGAAAAATAATTTTTTCTTCTCTTTCTGATAGGATAATTCAAGAACAGGAATCGAGGTATTTCTTAAATATTGGTCAAAAACTTTTTGATAATTGAACCCAACTGATTTACTGATAAAAGTTTCAATGTCGGCAGACATGACTGTTTTATGATAAAAAACCGCATTCATATTTCTTAAGGTTTGTCGAAACAAACTATCATCATCAATACTATTACGGATGGTCTGAATTAGATTAGATCCTTTGTAATACTTATCATTGCCTCCTTCTGAATTAACCCCGTATTTTCCAATAATAGGAGCGCGGTTACTAATGTTTTTTCTGATCCCAAAATTGTATTCGAAGCCAGCTTGTTTGCCGCTCAGCCATTGCGTATAAAGCGTTTCTGTGAAATTGGTGAACCCCTCATGGATCCACATGTCGGCCATATCTTTGGTGGTGATATTATTCCCAAACCATTCGTGGCCACTTTCGTGAATAATAATAAAATCCCATTTCAATCCCCAACCTGTACCAGATAAGTCTCTACCTAAATAACCATTCTTGAATTTATTGCCATAGGTAACAGCACTTTGGTGTTCCATTCCTAAATAAGGTACTTCAATTAATTTGTAGCCATCTTCATAAAACGGATATTTGCCCAACCAAAATTCAAAACAGTGTAACATAGATTTAGCTTGTTGAAACTGAACTTTTGCTTCTGATAGATGACCGCCAAGAACATAAAAATTTAAAGGCAATACTCCCGCTTCGCCTTGCAGGGTATCTGAAAAGTTTTCGTATTTGGCGATATTCATAGATAGACTATAATTATTAATTGGGTTTTTAACTTCCCAAACCCAAGTCTTTTGATGAGTCTCTTTTAGATCAATAACCTGCTTTAATTGTCCATTTGAAACATCCATTAAGCTGTCCGGTGTAGTAATAGAAACGCTGGCTCCATCTTCTGGCTCATCGCTTTGATGATCCTTGCAAGGCCACCAAATACTGGCTCCTAAACCCTGACAACTAGTGCTGATAAAAGGATTTCCGAGATTGTCTTTGCTCCATGTAACACCACCATCCCATGGCGGATTCTTTGCTTCCTGTGGGATGCCTTTATAATATAGTCTGATGATTTTTGCAGATCCAATTTTTGCATTTGTAGGGAAATGAATCCAATACACGTTTCCTTCTCTTTCAAAATTTAGAGAGATTGATTTCTTTTTATCTACATCAAATGCACTATCAATTGCAAGAGGCTGTTGCAGATCAATCTGCATGGTCTTACCCTTTTGTAATACTTGGTAACTGATATCAACAAAACCTTGAATGGTTTTCTCTTTAATATTGGGTGTAACATGCAAATCGTAGAATTTTATATCCCACCATGCTCGTTCTGCACCGATACTTCCTCTTAACGTATCGGCCCTGCTATATTTTTTCTCAGCTCTCTGGGCAATTGAATCGTTAACAATTAAAATTGCTAAAAAACCTAAAAGCACGATTCTCTTTTGCATGAAATAGGGATTTGTTAATGACGATCAATTCAAAATGCTAATAACGCTTGATGGCTTAATTCTTTTTCAATTTATTCTTGAATACTTTTTCAAACTTTTCAAGTTTGGGTTGGATCACAAAACGGCAATAGCCTTGGTTTTGATTCTCGTTATAGTAATTCTGGTGATAATTTTCGGCAGGGTAAAAGTTTTTAAATGGTTCAATTCCTGTAACAATCGGGCTAGGGTAAGCACCTGCTTTGTCTAATTCGGTT
>SESF01014403.1_pt1 | contig 10204 bp, 8 predicted proteins | sample 3171521 | NCBI WGS metagenome assembly SESF01 (sample SAMN10866945, study PRJNA518727) | freshwater metagenome | biome: subpolar coniferous forest; feature: holomictic lake; material: water; isolation source: holomictic Lake 227, 6 m and 8 m depth | place: Canada: near Kenora, Ontario | collected...
TGGAAAGGTCAGTAAGGGTCTTCCCCGCGTCATCGTAGAATGATGCGTGCCAGACTATGCGCCCCTTCCGCGAAAGGACAGTCACTTCGCTGTTGGAAAGGCTTGGATTCTGGGACAGCAGGTTTGCGACAAGCCTCGTCTTGTCGCGATAGGAAGGGAGGGCCACGATGTCGGAGAAATAGAAACTTCCGACAGAGAGCAGGGCCGCCATGATGACCAGGGGCATGGTGAAACGAACAAGGGGAATGCCCATGCCAAAGACCGCCACAAGCTCGTTGCTCGCGTAGAGGCTCCCGAGCGCGAAGGAGACTGCGAAGAGAAGGGCGATGGGAAGAGCCCAATTGGCGCAGGTAGGAGCGTAGAGCGACATCACCTTGAGGACCTGCTGGAGGGGCACGTTGAGCGACATGTATTTCCAGAGGTTGGCGAAAAGGTCCACGAGCTCGAGGATGAACACGAAGAAACCGGCTGCCAGGAGGAAGGCTGGCAGGAAGGTCGCCAGGAGGTGGCGGTGGAGGAGCGCCGGTCCACGCACGGCTATCGGCCCGCTCCGCGACCAAGCCAGGCGATGGCTCCGACAACGCCAATGGCTATGTTCGGCAGCCACATGGCCAGCGCCGGATCGAAGCCCAGCCTTGTGCCAAGGGTCTGGCCACCGATAAGGAGGGCCCAGTAGACAACTGCGATGAGAAGTCCGAGTCCGAAGCCGACCGAGCGGCCCGCGCGGCGTGCACGGGCGCCTATCGGAAAGGCGAGGAGGACGAAGACCGCCGCGCCTGTCGGAATCGAGTACTTCTTGTGGTACTCAAGGAGGTAGAGGTCGAGATTCCTCCGCTCGACCTTGGACTGCTCCTTCGAGCGCAAGGCGGATAGCTGCCGGGACAGGTCGGGAACGCTGCCCTCCCAGGCTGTCGGCGATGAAACATCCATGTAGTAGGCGTCGGCAAGGTTGCCACGCATCGTAGCGGTTTCTGAAGCGAGCTGGGCTGATTTTCCATCGATGGTGGATGCCTGTGTCGCGATGGACTTCCATAGATCCCTCGAGCTCATCTCGCGAGGACCGACTGTCGTATGGATCGCCTGGCTTCCGGACAGCTCGATCCGATATTCCATGGACGCACAGGAACTGTATTCAAAACGCTGGGAAGACCCATCCTTGAGGGTCTGCGTCCACACCTTGTCGAGCTTGAGAAGTATGGCGTTCTCGTCAGCCATGGTTTCGAGCCAGGCCTTCTTGGCGGAGATGACACGCTTCTGGCCCTCCGCCGTGCGGTCGAAGATCAGGAGGTCGGAAATTGTGCTCGAGGTGACCTCACCGGTCACGAGGGTGATGCCATCGAATTTCTTCGAAGACCAGCTCTGGAGCTCGAACGAGGGTGCGGATACGAGAAGCTTGCGGTATATCTTCCCGAACTCGATCGTACCAAGTGGAAGGAAAACGTCATTGACTGCGAAGGAGAGGGCCGACAGGAGGAGACCTACCACGAGGAAGGGGAGGAATATGCGGCGCCTCCGCATGCCCGAGGCCTGGAAGATGAGATATTCACTGTCTGCCGCAAAACGGCCCACGGCCATGAGCGCGCCGACCAGGGACGCAAAGGGCACCGACATGGCCACGACAGCAGGCGTCGAAAAAAGGAGAAGGAGAAGGACCTCGTTCACCGGCGCGCGCTTGGAAAGGATGTCCTCCGCCATGAGAAGGAGCTGGTTCACGAAAAAGATGATGAAAAAAAACAGGAAGGAAACCAGGAAGGAGAAAATGTATTCCCTGGCGATGTAGGCTTCGAAAATGCCAGGAAGGAGCCTGCCTCGGCGCTGCATGGTCAGAGCCCGGTCGAGCCGAAGCCGCCAGGTCCCCTCCCGCTGTCAGACAGGCCTTCCACGGCCTCGAAGCAGGCCCGTGACACTGGAGCAACGACCAATTGCGCGATCCTGTCGCCGTCGGAGATCACGACGGGCGACGAACCGAGGTTGACCAGCAGGACCTTCACCTCTCCCCGGTAGTCGGAGTCGATGGTGCCGGGGGAATTCAGACAGGTGAGGCCCTTTTCAAGGGCGAGGCCTGAGCGGGGGCGCAGCTGCGCCTCGTAGCCCGCGGGGAGTTCGATACGGAGGCCTGTGGGCACTGCCGCGCGCGCGCCGGGTGCAAGCGGAAGTGGCGCGTCGAGCCTGGCGCAGAGATCTGCGCCAGCAGCACCGCTGGATTTGTACTCGGGAAGCCGCGCCCCCGAAGCTACGACAATTCGAACATTGGGTTCATTCATGAGCGAGGTTCCCCCTGCGTTCGGCCATTATCCGCTCACCCTTTGCGCCAAGTCGGCCATAGGCAAGGATTGCACGATCCTCAGCAGCAAAGACACGCCTGGTCATGGCAGCGATATCTTCGGGATCGACCGCCACGATGCGGGCCCGGGTCTCCTCGATATCGAGGACCTGGTCTGTTTCTAGGGCCTGCCTGGCCAGGCGCTTCATGCGGTACTCAGGATCGTCGAGGGAAAGGTCAAAGCCCCCTTCGAGGCGCGACAGTGATTCCGAAATCTCCTGCCCTGAGAGTGGACGGTCCCCCGAAAGCCCGTTGATCTCCCGCTCGAGGGAGGCCAGAAGCTCCGGAAAGGACTTCACGGAGGACGAGGCCTGCGCGACCCAGAGACCTTCGCTGCGGGAAAGTGAGAAGCCCGAGGCCACGGAGTAGCAGAGGCCTTCCTTCTCCCTGAGTCCCTGGAACAGGCGCGAACTCATGGATTCGCCGAAGGCCCCATTCAGTACGGACATGGCATAGTAGTCACGATCCTGGAAGGGAGGGTGCCAGGGCAGGGCAATCAGGAGATAGGCCTGCGACAGGCTTTCGGGCACAGCACGGATTCCTCCCCGCCAGTGGGGCTCGCTTGGCAGCGGGAGAGTCTTCGCGGGAACGGCGAACTCAGGAAGCGCATCGAGGAACATTCCGAGCCGGGCTCCGGCTACGGCAGCGTCCAGGGGCCCCGCGGCAGTGACCAGCAGACGCTCGGGCCGGAGCGTGCCCCGATAAAAAGAGAACAATTGGTCCCTAGCGGCCCTGCGGATATCATCTTCCGAGCCCGCGATGGGCCGGGCCAGCGGGTCCCCAGGCCAGATCATCTCAAGGAGAAGATCGTTGGCGCACTCCTCGGGGTCGTCCCGGGCGGCGAGGATCTCGCTCTCGATGACTTCGCGCTCCCGCTCGACCTCGTCCGGGGGAAAGGTGGAACCAAAGCAAAGATCAGACAGGAGCTCGAGGGCGAGTTCCCAATGGCGCGCGGGAACGGTGCAATGGACACAGAGCGTATCACGCTCGGTAAAGGCGTTCAGGTAGCCGCCAACCCGGTCTATTGCGCGTGCTATGTCAAGCGCGCTCCGTGTCGCCGTCCCCTTGAACAGGAGGTGCTCGGAGAAATGGACAAAGCCCCGCTCCTGCTCTTCCTCGTGCCGGGACCCGATCTGAAACCAGAATCCCGCGCTGAAAGAACGCGCCCCCTCGACCCGCTCCGCGTAGAGGGAAGCGCCGCGAGGGAGCGCGATGGCTGCGAGCACTAGCTCCTCCGGGGACCTCGGTCATCCCTGCGGGGCCCGTCGTGCCTCGGACCGTCATGGCGGGGACCGTCATATCTAGGGCGATCACCGTCGGGGCGGGGTGGGCGATCCCCATCACGATGGGAATCGTGCGGGCGTGAGGGCCGGTCGCTGTCGGAATGGCCTGCTTCGCGGTTGGCATCGACCGCAACGTTTCCGTTCTCGTCGAGGGAATCGATGTGGGCGAGATTGAGGCGGCCAAGGCGATCGACCTCAAGGAGCTTGACCTTGACCTTGTCGCCTTCCTTGATCACGTCGGAGACGCGGTCGACGCGGTTTTTCGACAGTCGGGAGATGTGGCAGAGGCCTTCCTTCCCGGGGAGGATCTCGATGAAGGCGCCGAAGTCCATGGTGCGCTTGACGATTCCGTCGTAGATGCGGCCGACCTCGGGATCCTCGACGATGCCCTTGATGGCGTCGCGGGCCTCGTAGGCGTTCTTCTGTGTGCTGCCATAGATCGTCACCGAGCCGTCGTCGTCGACGTTGATCTTGACGGTATAGGTTTCGCAGAGCGCCTTGATATTCTTGCCGCCCGGTCCGATGATCGCGCCGATCTTCTCGACATCGATCTTCATGGTTACGACCTTCGGCGCGAGTTCGGAGATCTCGTCCGCATGGTTCGGCAGCGCTGCGTTCATGATGCCAAGGATATGGAGCCTGCCGCGCTTGGCCTGATCGAGGGCCTTGGTGAGGATCTCCTGGGAGAGCCCTGCGATCTTTATGTCGAGCTGGAAGCCAGTGATGCCCTGCGTGGTACCCGCAACCTTGAAGTCCATGTCGCCGAGGTGGTCCTCGTCGCCCAGTATGTCGGACAGGACGGCCCAGCGGGAACCCTCGGATATGAGACCCATCGCGATGCCCGCGACTGGCCTTTTCAAGGGCACACCCGCGTACATCAGGGACAGCGAGCCGCCGCAGACCGAGGCCATCGACGAGGAGCCGTTGGACTCGAGGATCTCGGAGACGACGCGCACCGTGTAGGGCCAGACTTCCTTTGTAGGCAGGACCTTTTCGATCGATCGGCGTGCAAGGTTGCCGTGGCCGATCTCGCGTCGGCCTGTACCGGTGCGCCCGACCTCGCCTACGGAGTAGGGAGGGAAGTTGTAGTGGAGCATGAAACGCTCGCGGCGGTCGCCCTCGATGTCGTCGAAGATCTGCTCGTCGAAGACCGTACCAAGTGTGACGACTGCCAGGGCCTGGGTCTCGCCCCGGGTGAAAAGCGCCGAGCCGTGGGTGCGGGGCAGGACCCCGAGTTCGCAGGTGATGGGTCTGATGTCCTCGAGACCGCGCCCGTCGACGCGGCTGCCGGAATCAAGGATGCCGCCGCGGAGGATCTCGTACTGGAGGTCCTCCATGAGGGCAGCGAAGAGCTTCTTCTGCGTCTCGTCGACCAGGACATCGGCGAACCTGGCCTTGACTTCGGAGATGGCCTTGGCGATGGCCTCGTAGCGCTCCTGCTTGATCTTTGTGAAGAGGGCCTTGTTGAGGAGGCCGTGGGCATAGGCGCGGATCTCGTCGGCGCGGTTGAGCTTGATCCTGAGGGGCGAGAGGGGAAGCTTGGGCTTGCCGATGGAGGCGGCGAGCTCATTGATCTTCCTGCAGACCTCGGCGATCGGACCACGGGCAGCCTCGATGGCACCGATCATCTCGGCTTCCGAGACTTCCTCGGAGTCGCCCTCGACCATCGTGATGCCGTCTTTCGTACCAGCTACGACGATCTCGAGACGGGCCTTCTTCCACTGCTCGTAGCTGGGGTTGATGACATATTCATCGCCCAGGAGGCAGACCCGCACGGCACCGATGGGGCCGTTGAAGGGAATGTCGGAGATGGCCACGGCCGCGCTGGCCGCGTTGATGGCGAGGATGTCGGGCGGATTGACCCCGTCGGCCTGGATGCAGGTCGGAATGACCTGGATCTCACGGCCGAAGGCCTTGTCGAAGAGCGGGCGCATCGGTCGGTCGATGAGGCGGGACACGAGGATCTCGCGGTCCTTGGGCCTCATCTCGCGCTTGATGAAACCGCCGGGGATCTTGCCCGCGGCGTAGTACTTCTCGTTGTACTCGACGGTGAGGGGGACGAAGTCCAGGCCCTCGGTGGCGCTCGCGGCGCAACAGGCGGTCGCAAGCACGGCGCTCCCGCCATACTGCGCGAAGACGGAGCCATTGGCCTGCTTGGCCATCCTGCCCGTCTCGAGGACCATGTCCACGGCGCCCAGCTTGATGTTCATTGTAGTCGGCATTAGTACCTTCTTTCGCGCGGCGCCTTGGCGTCACGCCACGGCGTCGCGAGGAACGACAAAAGGCCCTTCCCCTGAGGGGCGGGCCTTCCATGCGGCATCCACGTGGGAGATCTGCATCCCTCGTGGGATCACTTGCGGATGTTCAGCTTTTCGATGAGGACACGGTAACCCGAGAGGTCGGTGCGCTGGAGGTACTTGAGAAGCTTCCTGCGCTGGCCGACGAGCTTGAGCAGCCCGCGGCGGGAATTCGTGTCCTTCTTGTGGACCTTGAAATGCTCGGTGAGGTAGGTGATGCGCTCCGTGAGGAGGGCAACCTGGGTCTCGGTGGAGCCCGTGTTCTTCTCCGACTTGCCATAGTCGACAATGACCTTGGCCTTGTCAGCTTTTGTAAGAGCCATTCGTCTTACTCCTTATTTGTTCGTCGTTCCTTGCTGCCTGATGATTGCCCGGAGGGCCTACATGATGCGAACCCGCGCCAGGCCCTCGCACGCGCCCATTCCAACCAGTTCCAGGCGGTTCCCCTTGACCATGATCCCGCCCTGCCCGGAGCCTTCGGGATCACCGGTCGTCACCGGATAGAGGCCGGGTGGAGGCAGTACCAGCCCCTCCGGCCGCGCAAACTGATGAACGCCATCCCGGAGCCCGAGATGCACACCCAACTCCACTTCCACCTCTCGTCCCAGCAACTCCGAGGCGGCACCTATGTTGCCGCACTGGAGGGCGAGCCTGATCCGCGTGGAACTGATGACCTCCCCGCCCGCGACGACCGGCGCAAAGATCTCCACCCTGACACCGCGTTCTCCGAAAAAGGCCAGGAGCCCCGCAGCATCGGTATCCCTGCCCTTACCGCAATGAAAATCGGAGCCGATCGCGACAAAGTCGGGATGGACGCTTTCATGCAGCGCGGACAGGAAAATCCTGCCCGGCATTCTACTGAAATCGCCGGAAAAGTCAATCAGCACGACGAGATCGACCCCGAAGGCCTCGAGAAGCTCGAGCTTTCTGTCCAGGCTCAGGAGGTCGCCGGGGAAGGTATCCGGCTTGAGCAGCTTCTTGGGATTGCTCCTGAAGGTAAATACGACCGATGGCCCTGCCTTCGCTCTATGAACACAGCCTTCGACAAGGGCCCGGTGGCCACAATGGAGCCCATCGAACACTCCTATGGTGACTGCGGCTCCTGGAACACCCTTGGACGCTTGCGCCGCCTCATCGTAGCCTACGACGCGCATCATGGAGCTCCCACGACCATCAGATAGCTGAGCGTACCCGCTGTCCGGCCCAGGACGCCGAGGAAGTTGCCTGCTTCGGAAAATATGGCAAGTGGAGGCTCAGGGATTTCTGAGCCTCCACCGAGCGGGGAGAGCCAGGCCGGAACGATGGGCTGTCCGTTCCGGAACGCCTCTTCCCTCCCCCGGGCGAGTCCGCAGGCAGAAAGTCCCAGCCCGGCAGCTGCCGATGGATCGAAGGGCAGGAGGTCAGCCGGGCCGGAAAACTGCCCCGTCGGCCTGGCCTGCTCCAGCGAGTAGGGTCCGACATGGGTTCGCTCAAGCCTGTCGAGTCGCGCCACGCTGCCCGAGGCCTTCGCAAGATCGCGGGCGAGGGATCTGATGTAGGTACCCGACGAACAGCGCACCGAGAGGATGGCATCCCCCCCCTCATAAGCGAGGAGCTCGAGTTCATGTATGGTGACAGGCCGTTCCTTCATTACGAGCGACTCGCCGCGACGGGCGCGGTCAGAGGCGCGCTCGCCATCGATGTGGACAGCCGAGTACGCTGGCGGCGCCTGCATGAGAGGGCCCCTGAAGGCGGGGAGGGCCGCCTCGATGGCGGCCAGTGTCGGAAGGGGGGCCCTCGCGACGACCTCGCCCTCGGGATCGAGGGTTGCAGTCTCCTCGCCAAACCTGACGCTCGCAACGTAGCGTTTGTCCATGGCAGTGAAAAAAGAACCCAGGCGCGTTAGTCGCCCTACAAGGATTACCAGGAGTCCGCTGGCAAAGCTGTCCAGTGTGCCGGTGTGCCCGAGCTTGGTGGTACCCAGGATGCGCTTGAGCGGTCCCAATGCCTGAAAGGATGTGACGCCGGCGGGCTTGGCTACGAGGGCTATGCCGGAGCAGGCAGCGGGGCCACCGACCGCCCTGCCTATGCCGATCACGTGAACAGGCCCTTGATCCTCTCGTTCATCGCCAGGCCCTCCTTGATACCCCGGTCCGCAATGAACTGGAGCTTGGGAGTGAGTCGGGTATGTATGCGACGCGCGAGGCGGGCCTGCATGAATCCTGCTGCATGGTTCAGGCCAGCGACAGCAGCCGCGAGGGCCTCGCCTTCCGGGTCGGAGCCAGCCTTCCCCTCGCCTGCCACACTTTCGCCCGTAACTGCTGCGTCGCTGCCTGCCGCTGCGCCCGTCGCAGCAGCAAAGCTCGACACGAAAACGCGCGCGTAGGAGAGGTCGCGCGCAGCCTCTACCCGGGTCAGGGAAGTAAAGGGACCCACACGGGGATCCTTCACCTCACCCGAAAGGATCAGGGAGGAAAGTTCCTCCCTGATCTGTTCTTCAAGCTTTCTCTGCCTTATCTCGTCCATGTTTCCCTTCGGCCATCGGCGCGGACAGGGTGCGGGCTATCTCGATGGTCTCGTAGACCTCGAGGGTGTCGCCAACCAGGAGATCGGTGATGCCCTCGATACCGATTCCACACTCGTAGCCGGCCACGACTTCCTTGGCATCGTCCTTGAAGCGCCTGAGCGAGACGATCTTGCCGACGTGCACCTCGATGCTGTCACGGATGACGCGGACCTTGCAGTTGCGGCGCACGCAGCCCTCGGTGACGTAGGAACCCGCGATGAGGCCGATCTTGGGCACCTTGAAGACTTCGCGGACTTCTACCTTGCCTATCTCGGATTCCTTGAGCTCGGGGGCAAGCATGCCTTCCATGGCCTTCTGGATCTCTTCCTGGGCGCGGTAGATGATGTTGTACTTGCGGATATCGACCTTCTCGCGGTCGGCCAGGAGCTTGGCCGCGGGAGTGGGCCTGACATTGAAGGCAATTATGATGGCGTCCGAGGCTGCTGCCATGTTGACGTCGTCCTCCGTGATGGCGCCGGCTGCGGCGCGGAGCACGTTGAGCCGGACCTCCACCGTCGAGAGCTTCTCAAGGAGGCCCTTGAGCGCCTCCACGGAACCCTGGACGTCGCCCTTGATGAGGACCTTGAGTTCCTGGATGTTGCCCTGGTGGATGGTGTCATAAAGGTTATCGAGCGTGATCTTCTTGACGTTGAGGCCCTGCTCGTACTTCTTGAGTTCCTGCCGCTTGTCAGAAATGGCCCGCGCGAACTTCTCGTCAATCACCACCTCGTAGGGATCGCCGGCGTTGGGCATGCCCTCGAAGCCGATGACCTCGACCGGTGTGGAGGGAATGGCTTCATCAATTCGTACACCCTTGTCGCTGAAGAGGGCACGGACCTTGCCGGGATAGATGCCGGCCACAAAGCAGTCGCCTATCCTGAGGGTTCCCCGCTCGACGACCACCGTGGCGACAATGCCCCGGCCATGGTCGATCTTGGACTCGAGGATCTTGCCCTCTGCCGGACGATCATAATTGGCAGAAAGTTCGAGGATCTCAGCCTGGAGGAGGATGGCGTCAAGAAGCTCGGGTATACCCTTTTTCTGGAGGGCCGAGATCTGGCAGAACATCGTGGTGCCGCCCCAGGCCTCGGGAATGAGCCCGAGCTCGGAGAGCTGTGTCATGACACGGTCGGGATTGGCCTCGGGAAGGTCGATCTTGTTGATTGCGACAATGATGGGAACCTTGGCTGCCTTGGCGTGGTCGATGGCCTCGCGGGTCTGGGGCATGACGCCATCGTTGGCCGCGACAACAAGCACGACGATGTCGGTGATACCGGCTCCGCGGGCGCGCATTGCAGTGAAGGCGGCGTGGCCGGGGGTGTCGAGGAAGGTGATCTTGCCCTTGTGGGTATCGACCTGGTAAGCGCCGATGTGCTGGGTGATCCCTCCGAACTCGCCGGCGACGACATCGGTCTTGCGGATGGCGTCAAGGAGCTTGGTCTTTCCGTGATCGACGTGGCCCATGACCGTGACGATGGGGGCACGGTGCGCAAGGTCGGAGGCGATGTCATCGGCCTTTTCGATGACCGTTTCATCGTAGAGGGAGACAATATTGACAACGCAGCCGTATTCTTCAGCCAGGATTGTCGCCGTGTCGGAATCGATCTTCTGGTTCATGGTGGCCATGACGCCGAGGGCCATCAGCTTGCCGATAAGGTCGGCAGGCTTGAGGTTCATCTTCTTGGCCAGTTCCGAGACGGAGATCGTCTCCATGATGTCGATGGACTTAGGAATGGCGAGAGCCTGGGCTTCCTGC
>SESF01011699.1_pt1 | contig 10201 bp, 16 predicted proteins | sample 3171521 | NCBI WGS metagenome assembly SESF01 (sample SAMN10866945, study PRJNA518727) | freshwater metagenome | biome: subpolar coniferous forest; feature: holomictic lake; material: water; isolation source: holomictic Lake 227, 6 m and 8 m depth | place: Canada: near Kenora, Ontario | collected...
TTTGGCTCCAGGCAATGACAGACTCGTCCTCGTATGTCTCTCCAGTCTTTTGAACAGCTTTTTTCTTAGAACCAGTAGTAGATTCCACCAGTACCTGTTTTTCTCTTAGAACGTTTAATTTTACGTCGAATCTTTCTTTAGAAATATCCGATGAACATAACGTAAATCTTCCAATTTGTACTTCCATAGTTTTTATTACATTATAGGCATTAATAATATTTTTTCATTTATATTTATACCTCTATGTGATTTATAGATTTTAAAAGTATAAGTTTTATCATTTTCTACTTTAAGAATATTCTTTAATAACTTTTCATTAACTTTTATAGTAATTTCATTATCTATTGGACATTTCTTCCAGCAATAATTTAATAAAAGAGATGTTCCATCTTCATTAATTTGTTTTGTTTGAGCAACACCTTCGTTAAGAACTTCTGCTTCTTTAAATACATACTCCCAATCTTCATCATGTAATTTTGTTCGACGAATATCATCAATTATAATATCATCATGATCTATTGTACCAATATGTTTAGATTGACAAGTAATGTTTTTAGATACATTAGTATATTCTCTATCATAATGTAAATCTTTAGTATGAAATGTAATAGTTCTGTCTTCGATATTAAGTTTTAACTCAATTTTATTAGTATTTTTATTGATAGCTAATTCAGACATTTCTAATATCTCTTTTAGTTCTTTAGAATCCATTATAAAAATGTATTTAAAAGCCTGTGGAACTACATTACGCCATTTTGGATATACACCATCAACTATTCGAAATGTATACGATAGCTTGTTATATGCATCATATAAATTGATATGTTTTATAACTTCTTCTTTTGCGATATGTTTTACTGCATTATTTCCATTTTCAGATTCTTCAACTAAAATATTACCATTATCATCTAATTTGAATCTTTCTACTTCAATATAAGATCTATCACAATAAATATCATAATGAACATCATCGAGTAATTTAACTATTTCTGGTATCATAATAAATGATTCTGTAGTTAAAGACTGACCTCTTTTATAATATCCCATTACAGTAGCATCGGTTCCTACGATATAATCTATATCAATAAATACATTCCTTAAAGCAGGTCTTAGCCCATCATCACCTACATATTGAAAAGCTTTTCTTATTAATAATACATCATCTTTACTTAGCGTAGAAGGAAGTTGTTTATCTAAAGAAGAATCACAAATTATAATTTTAGGATATTCTTTATAACTCATAACTTTATACTTGAAATTACCTTTAGATGTTTTTATCTCTAAAATCAATGTTTCGTGATTGTATTCAAAATATATATCATTATCTTTTAGCTTATCTACAAGCTTTATCATTTCTTTTATTGGTAATAAGCAAGTAGGCATGTATGCTAAATCAGCTATATGTTGTCTTATCTCTATTTCTAAATCTGACCATATAAGAAATGATTCTTTTATCAATATGTATTCACATATAGGTAAAATACTATTTTTTTTAGATACTTTATTTACTTTATCTAAGAATTGTTTAAATTTAATTGCTTTCATTATTATAGATATATTATTTTTTTATTTAAAGATTAGTGTTTCATAGATACAGTCTTTTTGTCCATGAAACTTAAAGTTTCATACTTCCTCTTAAAACAAACAAACATGCAAACGGAGGAGGAAGACAGAGCCAAAGAAAAAAGTTTAACCCCCTTTCCCCCTAATAAAAAAGAAAGAAAGGGATGGAAAAACATTATGCAATACGTTATCGTCGACTGTCGCCACCTAATATAGAAGTTTACCCCCATTATCACTACTTAGGATTTTAAGACTGTTATTTGGAAATTCAATTTTAATCTTGAAATTGAGAAAGAATTTTTTTTGCTACCCACACGCATTCCTTTGTTCGGAGAAGTCTTTTTATAATCACCTATGACTTGATGTGATGTTATAGAAATTACTACAAATAGAAAAGCCCTGCGTGTATCGTATATATTTTGAATATACGTCTAATGCTGCTCAGGCACCGACACACACAGGACTTTAATGTATTTTGATTTATGTAAAGACTATTCATAGTTAAGCTATTTAGACATCGGCAAAAGTACTATCTATTATAATACAAAATCAAAGAATAATCTTAATAATTGTTAAAGATAGCTATCTACTAATTGCTCAAAAGACATAAACTTATTTTCAATGAAACATTTAACCTCTTTTAATCCATCTAATTTTCCTAAATCATATTTATGGTTTTCGTCATCTTCAGGATCTGCATAAGGACTATTATCTACATTGAATAATTCGTTTCCAATAATAGATACATCTAATGCTTTTTCTTTAGCACGTGTTTCGATAGTATCTATAACTTCTATTATAGTATCATCTACAAACTTGATTATTTCTTCATTAGTTTTCATTATTTTCTAAATTTGGTATATAACGTTTATAAAAAGAATACCATTTAAGATAATCTTTTTTCGATTTAAAGAATACTTTTGTAAGTTCAAATTTACAAATTTCTGTTATAGGTTTAAATGTTGTTAAAACATCATTGACAGTAAAAGGCATTTCACAATTTGCTTTACCCATGTGTGAATAACTAAATTCTCCATAACCACAACCTGACCATCTATAAGGTACTTCATGGAATCCTACATTATTTCTTAATTCTCCTTTAAAAAATACAACATATTGATGTAATCTATCTTCATAATGAAAATAAACTTCTATTTCTGGATCTTCTTTTATAACATCATCAGCTAATTTTTTTAAAGCATCATTATTACGTATTAAACGTTGTCGATAACTACTAAGATAATCACTCATTATTTATTAAAATTTTCATCCATTAATACAAAAGGAATATCTAACCAAAGACTACCATCATTAGTGCTTCTAAAAGAAACTATATTACCATAGAATTCATAATTTTCTTTTAAAAATATAATTATTTCTGGAGTACTTTTTACATAAAGATCTGTTGCATGACTATCAAATTCTGCATCAGGAAAAGCTAATGCTATATTATCTTTAAGACTTTTTGTTTTATCCATACTATTAATTTTCTTTTATTGGTCCTACAAAATAAGCATATTTAGACATCATTGCACTACCAGGTAATATATCTCTACGAATAATATTACCTGAATAGCAAAATGGGTTTTGTTCTTTATCCATATTAGGATTATCACAAGAAAATTTAAAAGAATAGCCTACTGGCACTTCTTCACATTGAAAAGGTATAACATATACACCATTCCCTGAGTCTATATATCCATCCATGAATGCCATTCCAGCAGGTGGATCATGATCAAATGGTCTTACACCTGTATTAAATTGATATGTTTTAATCATAATTATTTTCTTTTATGATATTCATTTTCTCTTTTCCATTCATTATATCCTACATTAAAAGCAATAGAATCGTATTTACGAAGCATATATCCATATTTATTACGTGCTAAATAAAACCATATTTTAGTTTCTTTAATACGATTAGGTCTATTACCTGATAAATACGCACAATTATAAAAAGAATTACCTATTTCATTAAGATATTCTTCATATTGTTTTTTAGTATTATTCATTTATTATGTTCTTTACATAGTTCTACAAAAAAACTTCTATTAGCATTAACATGATTATATTTTAATGATAATGCTTTTAATTTAATTGAACCTGTAAAACCATGTTGTGTAACTATACATCCACAATTAAACTTTATTCTTATAGATTGATTACCTAAATTAGATACAGTAAAATTATCATTATCTATAGACAATGTGTCTATTATTTTTAATTTTTCAAATGTTGTCATAATTTTTTAATATTCATTAGATAGACTTTTATTCTATGTCCATCAGTAGTTACACCATCAGCATATCTTCTTCTTGACTTCTCTTTTTCATCCCATGCAATATTAGGAGATAATATATTTGCTTTACCACTTGTTTTAACACAAAATTGCACTAAATGAATAGAAGTACCTTCATAGAACATTCGTCCATCGTAGCGTACTGCACGCGTTAATTTAGCCATATCTTGACAATGGTATCCACCATAGTCTTTAATTGCCTCTAAGTTCATCTTCTTTTAAAAATAATGTTTCAATATTTTTTATTTCAGATTCTATTCTTTCGCCATATTTTATTTCAGAAAAGAATGCATCAATATCCGTATGTAAATCATTACTGCCAGGAATATAAAATTCTGCAGATGTAAGAAGTTCACAAGCTCTATTTAATAACTCTTCAGTTGTCATACTATTAATTTTTTAATATGTTTAAAATTCTTTTTAAGTAGCTTAAGTATTCTATCGTGATATTCTGTATTTTGATTTTTTCTACCTCTACATTGAATTATTTCAATAGGATTTAAAGTAAGTTCAATAGTTTCTAATCTATTATTATTTACTCTAGCAGATAATACTAAAGAATCTTTTTTGTAATATTCATTTTCAAAAACACAATGATTTAATTCTTCTCCTTCAATAAAGAATTCTCTAACACTATTAAGAACTACAATTTCTAATTCATTATCTGATATTTTAAAATCTAAGAAATTCTTTTTAGATTTTATGTATTCAGCATTATCTTGTTCTATTTTTAATAGTTGTTCTTGATACTTTTCTTTACGTTCTATAATTTTCTTTTTACGAAGATACTTATCGTGTTCCTTTTTTAAATTTTTAGGACAAATATATTTAGGAGATAATAAATCTTTATTGAAATACTCTAAATAATATAAATAATCAAACCATAAACTTACGTCATCAGGATGATAATTATTTCGAATACATACTTTAAAAGATTTCCAATAAGTAATAATATCATCTCTAAATCTATGATATCTTTCTAAAAATTCAAAATGATTAGTTTTAATTATAGTTTCATATACATTATCTATTAACAATAAATGTATATGCCATCCGACATTAAAAGTAAAATCATATTCTTTAAATCCATTTCTAAGTATTATTGGTAGAATAACAGGATTTTTATAAATAGGACAATTATGAGGATAATAAAAATCACTATTTTTAATAGATAATGGAGAATGAAGCACCCAACTTTTAGAATAACTAAATGAATTTATATTAACACCCATGATAGTTATCCTACCATTTTCATCAATCCAATGCTGGCATACTTCGTTACATATATATTCAGCTTTATAACCTTTATATAGATGCTGTGTGATGTAAAAATAACGTATTACTTGTATACCATCAATAACATCAAAAACAGTAAAATACTCATCATATACATGCTTATATCCTTTTGTTTCAGATAATACTAATTTATTATTACAACTAGGACATTTAGTAGTATTTTTGATAAGTTCTGAATCTTCTTGCTGCCAAGAATGACCACATTCAAAGCATGTAGATTTATGTTTAGTTTTTAATAGTATTTTAGGAAATTGTTTTTTATATGCCCATTGTTTAACTTTAGAATGGATAGGTTTTAATGATTGACTTAAGGTTAATATATTTCTTTCGTAATCATCTCTTGGTCTCATTAGAATAAAGATTCTTGATTAATACTTTCTTTTTTAATTTCAGGCTTTTTAGTTAATTCTTTTTTATCCTTTTCTATTAGTTCACGCATAGCAATTTGTTTAGCTATTTTTTTATCATCTTCTGTCAAATCATATTGAGTTGAAGAAATAACATTACAATGTACAGGTTTACCTATATCAATGTTATCTTCATCGTAATAATGTATTACTAAAGAAAAAATATCTTTCTTTGTACATACTGCTGCCATATCTTTGGCTATATTGTTTTTTACATAATTTAATATGTAAATAACACAATCGTCAATATTTTTATTTGGTTTAGAAAATGTTTTAGCTAATAATTCATCGCTTTTAGATTTATTTTCTATAAATTCAGCTATTTCTTTTTTAAAACTATCTGTATACATAATATTAAATTTAAAAATATTTTATCTTTTATCTTTATAAACTACCATTCATCGAATAAACTTTTAGGTTTAGTTTCTTTTGTGGCATCAAGTAATTTATTGTTTTGTTCTACATCTTCTTTTGTTTGAGAAGGTATTGAAGCCGTAGCTTGTTTAGGAAGATCTTCTATAGTAGGAGGACCACCCATGAAATGTCCATTTTCATCTTTGTATGGAATTGTTACATCTCGGCCATATTTAGTTTCAACTTTATCAATAACCTTATTTAAGTCCCCAATACCATCTAATGCTTCTTTTATGCTAGGTATTCCGGTATCAATTTTAGTTACTTTTAATTTTGGATGCTCTAAATCTTTTTTATTAACTTCATTTTGTTTTTCAACAATTTCTTCTTGTTTACTTATTTCGACAAATTCTTTTTTGTCTTTTTCTGGAATTACATCATCTAGTTTTATTTTTTCTACACTAGGTTCAGTAATTTTTTCTTCTTTTAATAAATCATAATTAGGATCAGATTTATCAATCAAAGGTTGATCTTCTGGTTCGACAGTAAAACAAGAAAGTATTTGTTCATCAATATTTGTTTTATTGGTTAATAAAATAGCTGGACAACTATCATTATCAATATTTACAATTACTGTTTGATCATTTTCGTGAACAATTATTTTAATATCAATAATACGTTCCGAAGTAAGATTTGATAATATATGTTTAAACATTGTTTCTAATATTATTTATAAGCCCTACATAGCACGATAATATAAAAATAATACTAAAGTGCTACATAGTGCTTAAATTGGTTTAAATCTCTTCGTCTATAATATCGACTACATCAATAGTAGGTTCAACAGAGAACTCTTGTATCACTATCTCTCCTAAAGAAGAAATATCAGTTAATAGAGTTGTAATATCAGCTCTATCTCCTTTCATAACAAAAGTCATAAAGTTAAAGAACTCCCACAAAGTACAATCGTCGCCTTCATAGAATTTTTCTCCTTTTTTAGCAACAATACCTCTTATGATTTCATTTACCTGAGATACATTTAAAGGAGCAATAACTTTAAGACCCATATTAGCAGATACAGCCTTAATAGATAACTTAGCTAAGAACTGTAACATCTCTTTACCAGTAACAATAATTCTTTGCATTGATTGAATTAAAGCTAAATCTCTTTTATGCATCTCTTCAAGATTCATACTCCATTCTCTAAATACATCAAGCATTCTATCATAAGAAACATCTTTGTTCTTACCATAAGTATGCATTACGTTACTACCAAATATATTCATATTAGAACAATCATGCACATTAGTACCAAAGGCTAAATCAATACCCTTATCATGATAAGAGAATGCTATAGCACACTGAAATTCTTCTCCACGAAGATTAGGTAATAATATCTTTCCTGTAAGCTTATCAAGCAACCAGGCTTCTAATATCATTTTAGTTCCTAATTGTTCTTCAATCTTAGGAATAATCTTTGTGCCGGCAGACTTTGCACAATAGATATGATCTAGTATAGGAAACTGTTCAGCATTTGTGAGTATTTCCATAATACTATCAATAAATTCAAAATGAGGAACAGGTCTTGTTCTGCTTGATGAACCCATATCTTTTGCCGATACTGTTCTTTTTAATTCCTCTAACGTTAAGATTTCTACTTTATCTTTAACGAATAATGTTCTTTCTTCCATTATAACTTTTTTGGTTTGTTTTTAAATATACAATCTAATACATTGCATTTATCGCAATTTATTTGTTCGCATCTATCCCATTCATCGCTTGCGTTATAGAATTCTATAATAGAAATAGTTTTTCTGATAGTTTCCATAAGTTGTGCACGTTTTAAAGCATTCCATTCGTAAATAAATACTTTACGAGAAAGATTTTCCATAGGGACTTTATAATCCATAACAAGATAATATCCTAAGATTTCTTTATCTTGCATTTTCTTTAATAGATTAATTTGTTCTGGTTGTAGATGAGAATTTAGTTCCCAATCAATATCACGTATCAATTCATGGTACATATCCATTTGAATATGGTCCATTTCTTCAGCATTACCCCAACCTGCACTACCTTCATAACCAAAAGTAGAGTTGACATTAGCAGTAGCTTTAAAATCACAAAATCCATAGTAATGTTTGTCTTCATAAAAAATAGGACTTATAAGGTCTAATTCTCCTTGACATAATTTACCTTGAATTATTTTCTTTAAAATTACTTGAGTATTTACTCCTGGAACAATAGTTAAATTGTATTCAGGAACAGTATATTTTTGTAATGCTAATATTTGAGCTTCGATTCTTTCTTGATCGATTGTTTTAGCTCCATTTTTTTTATTACGTGGTAAGTCGTATAACACATTTCCTCTAGCTCCGCCACCTAAGAATAATGTTTCCGCAAATTGTCCTTGTAACATAGCTAAAGATGGTTCCTTATTTACATCTTTAGTAATCCATGTACGATAAAACTGTTGAGGACAAAATTGCTTTTCATCTCCTTTAGATATTAAATACTTAATAAGAGATTGAGAAATAACTGGAAATTCTTTATCCAATTTAGGACGTGTAATAATACTTTCGATAGGTTCTAATCCTTTGACATACCTATCAACATTTTCCATACCTCCTTTTTGGAAAGCTCTTTCTAATGCCCATACTTCTTCAGGATTCATCTTGGTAGATTCTGATGTTATATCATCAAAATCTTCCCACGGATCATTAATATGGGATTGTTTCATCTGGAATTGTTTCAGTTGCTTTATCAGGGAATCTTAAAGTTAATGAATCATTATATAAATCAATAGATTTATTAAGTAAACTATTACCATTTTCGATATTTAATAATACCATATTATCTATTGCATTTTGTATTGATTCGCGAACAAAATAATGTTCTTTAACATCAGTGGTAGTAGTGTTTATTATTTTTATTATCTCAGTACGTAAAGCTATAATACCTTCTTCTGTTGGAACCTTAGAATCGGGATATATTTCCATCTTTTTAGTAGCATAACTTAAACTTGCTTTAATAGCAAATTGTATATCATGTGCTCTTACTACTTCAGGTTTATCAAGATGATAAACATAATCTCCCTTACCTACAAATGGAGTTGTTTCAACTTTCTTTAAATCTTTAAAGTTAATATATTCTCCATTTTGTGTCTTAGTATATGTATACTCAAGACCTACTTGCCATGAAGGTGTAGGTTTGGTACTATTAGCACCACCTTTGTCTCCATTTTCAAATTCAATGGTAAACTTATATAGTATACCTTTTTGACCTGCAAAAGTTGAATGAACACCATTTATAATAGTTGGTGCAACACTTTTTAATTTACTCTGTGACATATTATTTAATTATTTAATTTATGATTGTAATAAAGTTTTTACAGCATCTTCTTTTAGAAGTTTTTGTTCTGCTAACTTAGATACTATTTGAGAAGCAAATTGCATATCATATCTTTTCTTAAATTCTTCAATATGATTTTTAGCTATTTTTGCTAATTGATCAGGTACATTATTCCATCCATTAGTAGTAAGTATAAAATCTTTTATATATTCATCAATTTCTACTTCTTCTATTCCTCCAGAACGTTTTCTTAATTTTATATTATCTAAAGAAGATTTAATAGCTTTATCAATTTCTGATCCTATACGTTCCTCAATAATATCTTTTGTTTTCTTTAATATTATTTGATCAACTTGTTGTTTAGTTTTTTCCATAACTACTCTTACTACACTATCTGTAATAGTTTGTGTAATCTCAGTTGTTAATTTTTCGCCATCTGTCCAGATGTCATCAATATTTATTACTATATTCATATTAATTTAATGATTCAAATATTTGTATTTTTAATGGTTCGTTATCTGCAAGTACTTTATCGGCTACAATAATACCATCATATTTCTTAGCTATTTCAGCTAATTTATCAATAGCTTTATCATCATACTCACTAGCCTTTCCTAGCATCACTATACGCGTTTCTTTATTAATCTCCATTAACATCTCAGCAATAGGTAAACCACCTTGTGAATAGCTTACATGCTCTTCTGTGAATGATAACATCTCTCCTGATTCATTAACAAACATACATTCGTCATCGACAATCTGAATATTTGTAAGAGGAAGCTTAGTAGAAGAAAATAGAGTAGTTTTTCTAGCTTTTAATTCATCAAGTTCTTTCTGAAGTAAAATACCATTATTCTCTATTTCTTTATTATTCTTTAATTCTTCATCATAAACACGTTTACGATAGATTAAATCATTATAAGGAATAGAT
>SESF01023540.1_pt1 | contig 10196 bp, 7 predicted proteins | sample 3171521 | NCBI WGS metagenome assembly SESF01 (sample SAMN10866945, study PRJNA518727) | freshwater metagenome | biome: subpolar coniferous forest; feature: holomictic lake; material: water; isolation source: holomictic Lake 227, 6 m and 8 m depth | place: Canada: near Kenora, Ontario | collected...
ATCAACAGTCGAGTCCAACCCATAGGGGCTTTTCCCAGACGAAGAACCGTCGATTCTGCACTTCACTGCAATCAACTGCCAGCGTACTCTGGTCGCCTTGCTTTGTCGACGACAGATGCGGCCGGGGCACTCAGAACAGCGGCGACCGGCGCCGGGTCGGGGCCATGAAGTCGATCTCCGGTCCCTTCGGCACAATGCCGGTCGGATTGATCATTCGATGGCTACCGTAGTAATGGGCCTTGATATGGTCAAAGCGGACCGTGCCGGCAATCCCTGGACTCTGATAAAGAGCCCGCGTGTAGTCCCAAAGCTCCGGAAAGTCGACCAGCCGGTTGCGGTTACATTTGAAATGTCCGTAATAGACGGCATCAAAGCGAACCAAAGTGGTAAAGAGCCGCCAGTCGGCCTCGGTGACCCGATCGCCGAACAGAAACGGGCGGTCGGCCAGCCGGCGCTCCAGACCATCGAGGGCCGCGAACAGCCGGTCATGGGCGTCCTCGTAGGCGGCTTGGCTGGTGGCGAAGCCGGCGCGATAAACGCCGTTGTTGATGTCCCGATAGATGTCCTCGTTGAGGGCCTCAATGTCGCCCGCAAGGTCCGGCGGCCGGAACAGCGGCCCGCGGGCCCCCGGCCAGCGGTCCAGCATGGCGATGATCTCGGCCGATTCATTATTGACGATGGTGAAGCAGGCGCGGTCCCAGAGCACAGGCACGCTGGCGCGGCCGGTATAGCGGGCGTCCGCCCGCGCATAAACCTGCCAGAGGGTACGGGCGCCGCCGGCCGGGTCGGCGCCTTCGGCGATCACCCAGCCCTGATCCAGCATCAGCGGTTCGACCACCGTGACCCCGATCGCGCCCTCGAGACCCTTCAGAAGCCGGTAGATCAGGGTCCGGTGCGCCCAGGGGCAGGCCCAGGAGACATAGAGATGGTAGCGGCCGGGTTCGGGCGGGAACCGGCCGCCGGCTTCGATGTGGTCGCGAAACCGGGTCGGCGGGCGCTCGAAGCGGCCGCCGGTGCTTGCGGTATCATACCACTGGTCATGCCAGACCCCGTCCACCAGCTGGCCCATCAGGCTTCCTCTCCCGACCGGTCGCGCGAGCGCCGGCGCCTTGCGCTATCCACCCGCATCCCAGTAGGGCCGCGGACCGAACCGCCCGGCCAGAAAATCGACGAAGGCGCGAACCTTGGGCGACAGATGGCGTGAATGCGGGTAGACCGCATGCACGGCGGTATCGTGGGTAATATAGTCGGCCAGGACGCCAAGCAAGGTCCCGTCCTGCAAGTCCGGGCCGACGATGAAGGTCGGCAGGTTGGCCAGCCCCAGCCCCTGGAGCGCCGCCACCCTCAGAGCATCGCCGTTGTTGGCGCGAAGGCGGCCCCTGACCTCCACCGGCCACGGCCGGCCGTCGGGCCGGGTGAAGCTCCACTCGTCGGACAGCGCCATGTTCGAATAGCAAAGGCACTCCCGGCCGGCGAGGTCGTCGGGCGATTGCGGCACACCAAAGGTCTCGAGATAGGCCGGGCTGGCGCAAATCACCCGCCGCATTGGCGCCAGCTTGCGGGCAACGAGACTGGAATCGGTCAGCCGTCCGATCCGGACCGCGACATCGAAGCCCTCCTCGACCAGATCCACGAAGCGGTCGTTCATCGTGATATCGATCTCGACCTCGGGATAGCGCTTGAGGAACTCCGGCAGGGCCGGCGCAAGATGGCGAAAGCCGAAACTCATCGGGGCGTTGACGCGCAGGCGGCCCCGGGGCGCCGCCTGCAACCGTGTCACCGACAGGTTGGCCTCCTCGATGTCGGCGAGAATGCGGCCGACCTTCTCGCAATAGCCCTGCCCGGCTTCGGTCAGGGTGAGAGAACGGGTGGTGCGGTGGAACAGGCGCACGCCGAGATCGGTTTCGAGCGCCGCAACCTGCCGGCTGATCACCGACTTCGAGGTGCGCAGCCGCCGCGCCGCCTCGGAAAACGAGCGCGTCTCGGCAACCCGGACAAAGGCGATCATCGCGGCATGGCGGTCCATGATTGATGCTCCAAAAGCGACAGTCCTGTACCGATATGATGAATTGTCCTATCATGGGCCTCAAGGCAAAGTCCGGTCAAGGCCGAGCGCCCCGAGGCCCGACCACCCCGAAGGAGAATGCCATGAAGTTGCTTCACGTCGATTCCAGCCCGCAGGGCACCGCCTCGGTAACGCGCCAGCTCACCGCCGCGATGGTCAAGGCTTGGGCCGAGACCCGGCCCGGGCTTGACGTCATCCGCCGCGACCTCGCCGGGCAGCCGCCCGACCACCTGACCGCCGAACTGCTCCAGGTCGTGAAGTTCCGCTCCCTGGAGAGCCTCAGCCCGCGCCAGCAGGCCGAGCTTACGCTGACCGACGCCCTCGTCGACGAATTCCTGGCCGCCGATCTGGTGGTGATCGGGGCGCCGATGTACAATTTCTCGGTGCCGACCCAGCTGAAAGCCTGGCTCGACCGCATCGCCCAGGCCGGACGCACCTTCCGCTACAGCGAAAAGGGACCGGTCGGTCTGGCCGGCGGCCGCAAGGTGATCATCGCCTCGGCCCGGGGCGGCCGCTACGCCGGCACGCCGATGGAAAGCGCCCTCGACCATCAGGAGGCTTATCTGCGTGCCGTGCTCGGCTTCCTCGGCGTCACCGACATCGCGATCGTCCGGGCCGAAGGGGTCTCGATGGGACCGGAGGCGCGCGCTCAGGCCCTCGAGGCGGCGCAGCGGGAGATCGAGCGCCTCGTGGCGCTGCCGGGGTAAAACCGCGGTGACGACAGGTCAGCGGGCGGCCAGAAACTCGGGAAAGTAATCGAGAACCCCGGGGTAATAGCGTTTGACCAGGAGGCCGAAGCTGCCGTCGGCCTTGATCTGGCGGAGATAGTCGTTGAAGGCATCGCGCAGCGCCCGGCCTGACGGCCGGAAGGCCGCCGCCATTTTCTGCTCGGCCGAGATCGGCCCGATGACCTTGATCCGTCCCGCCCATTTCTGGAGATCGATCACGACGTCGGGCAGATCAAGCAGAGTGAGATCGGCACCGCCGGCCAGCAGCGCCGGCACCATTTCGTTGAGGTTGGAACTGCGGGTGTAGGGCCGCAGATCGAGGCCGAGACCGGTCAGGCCGTAATTGGCTGGGTCCAGGCAGGTCTTGAGCATCACCAGCAGACTCTGGCCGGCAATCAGGGCCTTGGTCCGGGCGATATCGTCGGCCAGCCTGGCGCTGCCGCGAATCGGCATCACCGGGGAGTCGGCCGGACCGACCAGCAGAACCTGGGACGGAAACGTCGGCTCGGAATAGAGCACCACCCGCTCACGCCAGGGCAGGATGGTGAAACCGGCGGCGATCAGGTCACCCCGGATCGGATAGTCACCGGCCAGCGTCACCTGATCGCCGCTGTGCACGATCTCGCGGCCCAGCAGATCCCGCATCACCGCCGGAAAGTCGCTGTCGACCAGCCGGTAGCGAACCCCGAGATGACGGGCGAAGCCCCGAACGATCTCGACATCGAAGCCGTCGCCGGCAGCCGTGACGAAATTGGCATAGAAAACACCGAGGTGCCGCAACTCGCCGCGCGCCAGCACGTCCTGCAAATCATCAGCCGCCACGCTGAGGGAAAAAAGACCGAGGAGCGCCACCAGGGCTGCCGCCGCTTTTGTCCTGATCGCCTTCAAACTCTCTCTCCAGTGCCCAGCCATAGCCTCGCCGGGCTTCCCGATTATTCGACGGACGCGGCAAAGTCGGATCAGTCGAGGACACCGCCGAGGATCGCCCGGACCGCGCCGATCCGGTTGCGGACGCCAAGCTTGGCGTAACTGCGGCGAAGATGCAGCTTGACCGTAACCTCTTCGATATTCAGTTCCCGCGCGATCTGCTTGTTGGTCTGACCAGAGGCTAAAGTCCGCAAAACTTCGATCTCGCGCGGGGTCAGGCCCAGGCGATGGCGGTCGGCCGATGCCGCCGCCGGGACGGCGTCCGACGCAGCCGACGAATCCGGCCATACCGGATTGAGCAGCAGATCGGGCAGAAACCGGGTCCCGCCGACCATCAGCCGGATGGCGTGGAACAGCGCGTTGGGGGCCAGCGATTTCGGCACAAAGCCAAGGCAACCGTTCCGGATCAGATCACGGGCCAACTGGCCGTCGACCTGACCGGAAATCACCGCGATCCGAACATCGTGATGACGGTCGATGAAAGCAGCCACCGCCTCAACCGAAGCCAGCCCCGGCATATTGAAGTCGATCAGCACCAGATCGGGCAAAGGCGCTTGGCCGAGAGCCGACTCCAGTGCGGCAACCGAAGTAAACCCGCTGACCTCGGCGGCGGCATCAAGCACCCGAAACAGGCCCTTGACAGAGTCCAGGATCAATGGGTGATCATCTGCGATGAAAAGGCGCATTGCAGAACCGGCTCCATCCGGGTTCTGTCTGAACCCGGCGTCCGCTGCGGCCAACCCATCAAGATTAGTCATACTCTCCCCGCAACAACGGTGATGGACATCGGCGACGTCGTGTCAGCTCGCTATTTCGCCTCCACTTTGGAGACGACTGCCGCCCCAGGAACCGGGGCCATGGTTGGCAGGCAACTTTCTCAATTATACAAATACTTTATTGTCTAACTTCTGAATCAGTATAAAGATCAGCCTAACACAGAAATGGTTGGTCGCCCATCGATTTGCCAGGGCCGCCCCCGACCATGCGACCATCGGCGCTATAACCTGTATCATATATTCCTGTTTAACTGAAGCTCCGGCCGTTTCGCCGCAGATATGACGCGGCGGTCAGGTCTTCCGGGGACTGACGCCGCAGACCGCGGCAATGGCGTTCAGCACGGCGACCGGGGTGCAGGGCTTGTGCAAAATGGCGCAGCCGGCGGCGGCGGCGGCGGTGACGATGGCGGTCTGGGTGTCGCCGGTCAGCAGCAGGGCCGGAACCGGCCGGCCACAGGCCCGGCGGATACTGGCGATACCATCGAGCCCGGTGACCCCGCCCGGCAACCGATAGTCGCTGATGATCAGGCCGAGCCCCCGCGGAATCACGCCCAGCGCCGCCGCCACCTCGTGAGCGACCGTGACCCGGTGTCCGCAATTGGTAAGAATCGAGGCCAGCGCCGCCGACTGGACCGGGTCATCCTCGATCAGCAGGATGCGGGCCGGCCGCGAGGCCTGCGACGGGGCGATCGGACTGTCATCCTCGGCGTCGGTGAGATCGGGTCCGGCAACCACCGGCACTTCAATCGCGAACACCGTGCCGCGATCAACCGCCGAGCGCAGAAACAGTCTGTGACCCAGCAGATCGGCGGTGCGGGCGACGATCGCCAGTCCCAGCCCCTGGCCCTTGGTCCGGTTGCGCTCGGGATTCTCCAGCTGATGGAATTTTTCGAAGATCACCTGCTGCTGGTTGGCCGGAATGCCCTTGCCGGAATCCCGGACCTCGATCCGGTAATGCCCGCCGCGCCGGCGCACCGCAACCAGAACCGAACCGCTGTCGGTATAGCGGATGGCGTTGACCACCAGATTGCGCAGAATGCGGCCGAGCAGCACCGGGTCGCTCTCGGTCCAGCAGGAAGCAACCCAGAGCCGGAGCAACAAACCCTTGGCCTCGGCCATGCCGAAACTTTCGGCGAGAATGGCCGAAAGGTGGCCATCGAGGGCAAACACCTCGCGCCTGACCGGGACCTTGCCGAGTTCAAGGGCCGCAAGGTCCATCAGGCGCGACAGCATGGTTTCGGCGCTGTCCAGGGTCTCGCCGATACGCGCCAGAACATTCGCCTGTTCCAGAGTCTCGGCGTGGGAGACCGCGACATGAAGCAGCAGCCGCTGCGCCATCAAAGGCTGACGCAAATCGTGGCTGACCGAGGCGAGAAAGCGCGACTTGGCGGCGTTGGCCTCCTCTGCAACCGCCTTGGCACTGTGCAGTTTCTCCTCGGCCGCTTTGCGGTCGGTAATGTCTTCGGAGAACAAAATGATGCCGCCGATCTGGCCCGAAGCGGAAAACCAGGGGCGGATCTCCCAGCGCACCCACCCCATGCGGCCATCGGCGCGCGGAAACGGATCCTCGGCACAGCGCCGGGTCTCGCCGGCCAGACAGCAGCGATGGATCGCCCGCCAGTGCTCCGGAATTTCGGGAAAAACGTCGTAGTGGCTGCGGCCGATCAGATCGGCGGTTTCCTGACCATAATCCTCGGCGAAGCGGCGGCTGACCGCAAGATAGCGCATCTCGGTATCGAACATCGCGATCCCGGCAGGAACCCCGTCGACGAACAGTCGCAGCATCTCCTGCTGGGCACGGAGGTCGGCCTCCAACCGCTTGCGCACCGTGACGTCGATCGCGGCGCTGACCGCGCCATAGACCCGGCCATCGGGACTCCGCAGTGGGCTGGCGTTGCCGATCAGGCTCTTCACCGTGCCATCGTCGAAAACCACGTCGCATTCCCAGTCGCGGACCTCGCAGCCCCGGGCGGCACGCTGCACCGGAAGATCCCCGGGCGCGATCTCGACCCCGTCCTGCACCACCCGGTAGCGGACCGCACGCTCCGAGTGCGGGGCGCTCAGAGAAACATTGGCGTGGCGGGACACGCCAAAAAAGTTGTCGGCGAAGCGGTTGCCGACGATGGTCCGGCAGTCGGCATCGCGGGCGATGCCGACCACCACCGGAACCGCGTTCATCACCGCCTCCAGATCGGCCTGGAGTTGCTCGGCCCGCTGCGCCCGGGCCTCGGCCTGTCCGCGGGCGAACGCCAGATCGCGGTTGACCGCCCGGAGTTCATCGGCGGCCAGCCGCTCCGCGGTCGCCATCCGTCGGCCAAACCGGCGCTGAAGCACCATCACGCCGGCCCCGGCGATCAGCATGGCCAGAGTGCCGACCCCGGCCAGACCGAGCGCCCGAACCATCAGCACCGCGTCGAAGGCCACCCGGCTCGAACCCACCGCCACCGACCAGCCGGTCAGCGGCGAGGTCACCAGCACGCGCCGGTATTCCCGCCCATCAAGCGCGACGTTGAGAAACAGCCCGCTCCGCCCCGAAGCCGCCTGCTCACGAATGCTTTCAGAGGCGGGCAGGCCAATGGAGCGATCGCCATCGGAGCGGGCGACAACGCTCAGCTGGCGGTCAAAGACGCTGATCAGGGTCTCGGTCGACACCTCCAGGCGGTTCATGAGGGTCGCGATGCTGTTCGGGCTGACCGCGGCCGAGAGGATGAAAACCACCTCGCCCGCGCGCACCACCGGCACCCGCAACACGATAAAGGGCTTTTGCCAGACGATGCCACGGGGCAGGATCGGACCGACCACCGGTTTACCGGTCCGGGCCGCCTCCACCACCGAAGCGGTTTCGAGCAACGGCCGGACCACCCCGGTATAGTCGACGGCGGTGTTGAGAAGTTGCCCGTGGCCCTCGATATCGCTGAGCGTAATCGCGAGCCAGTCACCGTGGGCAGCGGCAAAGCGGCGGGCCTCGTCGTGGAAAACTGGAAAATCGCCGGCCAGCAGCGTGGAAGACGAGGCCAGCCCCTGAAGCGTCCGCAACTCGGACTGCAACTCGGCGTCGACCGAGGACAGCAGCACCCGCGCGATCGCGGTGTAGCTCCGCTCGATCTGAGCGCGGGTATCGACGATTACGGTCGCAGCCACGAAAATGGCAAAACACAAAATAGGTATCGCCGCCGCACCAGCGATCCCCCAGCCGGAGTGTGACAGATATCCTTCTTTATTTTTCACGGACATATGCCCGGTGGACTGCTCATGGCGGAACCTTCATTAAGGACTCGCGCCACTGCGAGTCCCAATACTGATGAAGATTGTCGATGCTCATCCTCAATACAACAGGGTACAGACCGTGTCCTGCTTTGGCAAGCGCGGCAACCGCCCGGCCAATCGCTCTCAGGTCACCGGCGCCCGGGCGTGCGCCTTGAGGGCATCGGCCAGAAGGTTCCAGTCAATCGGCTTGGGAATCAGATCGTCCACCCCGGCCCGCAGGTAGCGCTCCCGATGTTCCGCCATCACGTCGGCGGTGAGGGCGAGCACCGGAATACGGTTGCGGGGCGGCGGCAGGGCGCGGATCGCCCGGGTCGCCTCCTCGCCGTCCATCTCGGGCATTTGCATATCCATCAGCACGACGTCGATCGCGCCGACGCTCACGGCATCGAGGGCCTGACGGCCGTTTTCGACCACCTGCACCTGATGGCCGAGCTTCTGAAGCATCGAGCGCACCAGCATCTGGTTGATCCGGTTGTCTTCGGCCAGCAAAATGTGCAGAGACGGCGGCGGCCGCTCGGAGGCCGCCGTCACCGGGACCGGCGGCGGCGTTTCGGCGGCGGCACAAGCGAAACGCACCGTGAAGCGGAAGGTCGTGCCCGCTCCCGGCCGGCTTTCCACCCCGATCTCTCCCCCCATCAATTCGACCAGCCTTTTCGAAATGGCCAGCCCGAGCCCGGTGCCGCCGAACCGCCGGGTGGTGGTCTGATCAGCCTGGGAGAAGGCGGTGAACAACGAGCCGATCTGGTCTTCGGCGAGGCCGATACCGGTGTCTTCGACCGCGATCCCGACCACGGCACCAGTCCCGCCCTCCAGGCCGGCCGAGACCCGGACCGAGCCGTGCTCGGTAAATTTGATGGCGTTGCTGACCAGATTGAACAGCACCTGCTTCACCCGGGTCGGATCGCCGATCACCCGGGCCGGAACTTCCGCCGCGATGGCGAGGTCGAGGGTCAAGCCCTTGGCGGATGCCGCGCCCTGCCAGAGTTCGACCACCTCCCGGATCGCATCGTGCAGGGAAAACGCCACCGCCTCGATCAGAATCTTGCCGGCCTCGATCTTGGAAATGTCGAGAATGTCGTTGAGGATGGTCAGCAGAGTCCGGGTCGCTGAGCGAAGAACCAGGAGATAGCCCTCCTGCTCCTCCGTCGGCGAGGTCCGCGAGAGCAGGTCGCTGACCCCCATAATGCTGGTGATCGGCGTCCTGATCTCGTGACTCATGATGGCGAGGAAAGCTGATTTGGCCCGATTGGCCGCCTCGGCATCGATTCTCGCCCGTTCGTGCTTGGTCATCAGACGGGCGATCCATAACACCAGCGCCCCCAGCACCATCACGAAGACCAGCGCTCCCGCACCGATGAACCAGGCGGTCGACCTCCAGGCCCCCAGAACCATGTCCCTGGTCGCGGTGATGTTCACCGCCAGCGGGTAATCCTTGACCAGCCGTGGCGCGATGATGCGGAATTCCGCCGCGCCGCCTTCGGCGAGCCGCGGTCCGGTGACCACGGCGGCCCCGGCGTCGGTATTGGCCAGAATCTGCCGGAAGGCCGCCTCCCCGGCAAACGAGGTACCAAGCAGGGCTTCGCGCTCCGGGTAGCGGGCCAGCATCACCCCGTCGCTGCGAAAAAGCGAGACCGCGCTGCTCATGCCGATCGAACTGGCTTCATAAAATTCGCGGAAGAAGCGGACATGCAGGCCGGTCAGCACCAGCCCGATGGTCGTTCCCACCCGGTTGCGGATTTTCCGCGTCAGGTAAAAGGTCCAGCGACCGGTGCCCCGGTTCTGCACCGGGGCGCTGAGGTAGCTTTCCAGCGAGGGATCGGTGAAATGAGCCTTAAAATAGTCGCGGTCGGCCAGATTGATCGGCGGCGGCGGATAGCTGCGGCTGAAATTGATCACGTCGCCGTTGGCGGCAACGATGGTCGTGACATCGATCTGCGGCACGCCGCTGGCCTTGTCCCGCAGCATGTCGAAAATCACCCGGCTGCCCATGACCCGGCGTAGCGCGGTGTCATCTTCGACGCTGAGTTCGTTGACCCGATCCGCGATGCCCTTGAGAACCAGATCCGCGCCCTTGACCGACTGGCGCGAGTGCTCGGCGATGACCAGCGACAGGTTGGCCAGCGTCTGTTTCCATTGCTCGATGGCGTCGGTCCGGCCGTTCCAGATCACGAACCCCGCACCCACGACCGTTACCAGCATGGCCGCCGCCCCCAGGGCCAGGACGATCCAGCTCATGCGCCCGAATGATGCCGCCGCGGCCATTGCTCTCATGGCAACCCTCTCGTCCCTCCACGGAAGCCGGGCGAAACGCCGGGCGCGCCCGGCGCGAACACTGTCAGACGCAATCTCTCGGCCAACCCTCCCGTGACGCGCCAAAAAATTATGCCGGCTGCGATTCTCCGGCTCTTTATAAATATATACCCCGACTCATTG
>SESF01014635.1_pt1 | contig 10191 bp, 10 predicted proteins | sample 3171521 | NCBI WGS metagenome assembly SESF01 (sample SAMN10866945, study PRJNA518727) | freshwater metagenome | biome: subpolar coniferous forest; feature: holomictic lake; material: water; isolation source: holomictic Lake 227, 6 m and 8 m depth | place: Canada: near Kenora, Ontario | collected...
AGCGCTAATAACGCAATAAGGCAATAAGGAAATAACGCAGTTCTCTTACCGGTTGAAGGCGCGTCTTGCGATGTCATTCCGGTATTGAGCACCGTCGAAGTGAATGCACTGAACCGCTTTGTAGGCACAGGAGACAGCAGTCTTGAGGTCGGCACCTAGCGCAGTGACTGCCAATACGCGTCCGCCAGCAGTGACAACCTTTCCATCCTTAAGCGTTGTACCCGCATGGAAGACGACTGAGCCTTCAACATGCGCTGCCTCTGCAAGCTCCTTAATCTCCGTGCCCTTGACGTAGCTTCCTGGATACCCGCCAGCAGCCATCACAATCGTTGCAGCAGCCTCCGGGCGCACCTGGATGAGTCCGTCATGCAGTGTGCCGTCGATGCACGCCTGAAGCGCAGGAATCAAGTCTCCTGCAATACGCGGCAGTACAGCTTCGGTTTCAGGATCACCAAAGCGCGCATTGAATTCGAGCACGTTGATGCCCTTCTTGCCAATCATCAGGCCTGCGTAGAGCACGCCTTTGTAGACAATGCCGCGTTTTTTCAGTTCGCGCACAACAGGCAGGATGACCTGATCTTTGATGAACGGGATCAGGTCGTCGGTCACGACAGGCGCAGGCGAGTAAGCGCCCATGCCGCCCGTGTTGGGTCCCTGGTCATTGTCAAATATACGCTTGTGATCCTGCGACGAGGGCAAGAGCACGGTGTGCTCGCCGTCGACGAGGGCCAGAATAGAAGCCTCTTCGCCTTCGAGAAAATCTTCGATCAACACCTCTGCCCCGGCCTTGCCAAAGATGGCCTCCACGAGCATGGAATTGATGGCATCAACTGCCTCGGCGCGCGTCTGAGCAATCACGACACCCTTGCCTGCGGCAAGTCCGTCAGCCTTGATGACCACCGGCAAATCGAATTGATCCAATGCATCAATCGCTTCAGCGGCATTCGTGAACCCTAAGGAACGCGCGGTGGGGACACCTGCGGCGGTCATCACGTCCTTCGAGAAGAGCTTGCTGCCTTCCATGCGAGCGCCTGCCTTGCAGGGACCAAAGACGCGGAAGCCTTCCGCGTTCAACGCATCCGTGATCCCTAAGCAGAGGGGCACTTCCGGACCGATGACTGTGAGATCCGGCTTATTGACCTTGGCCCACGCCACCAGCGCAGGGACATCCTCCGCTGAAATAGGCACGGACTGCGCAACCGTGGATGTGCCTGCATTTCCTGGGGCACAGAACAAGGTTGGTTTACAGGAATCCTGAGACAATCTCCAAGCGATGGCATGTTCACGTCCGCCACCTCCGACAACTAAAATTTTCATGGAATAAAGATACCCTCTCCCTTCACCTAAATCAAGCAGATTGACATCGGTGTTAGGCGGTTTAGACAGATTTTAGACAACTTGCGCAAAATTTTGAAATTTTGGGGTTGCGCCAATCTAAAGTGTCATGGTATATTACCTGTGTTGCCCTGATTAGCATTAATAGGGTAACGTACTACCGGGCTCCTTAGGGAGCCCTTATTTTTTCTGGAGAAACAACATTATGGATCGTGTTGCTGTATTTGTTGATGCGGGTTATTTGTATGCACAGGGATCATCTCTATTGGCAGGGAAGAAACTTCCGCGAGGATGCGTTGTTGTTAACTATTTGATCATTGTTAAAGAACTCGAACAATTTGCGAAGACACTAACTGACCTTTCGTTGTTGCGCATCTATTGGTACGACGGAACCTCAACTGGTCCGTCGACGTCTCATCTCACATTGGCGCATCTCGACAATGTCAAAGTTCGACTTGGTTTTGTCAATAGTGTCGGGGAGCAAAAAGGGGTGGATTCTCTCATTGTAACCGATATGATAACGCTCTCCCGAAATCATGCAGTTGCAGATATAGTGTTACTTTCTGGTGATGAGGACTTACGTGTCGGAGTACAACAAGCACAAGAGTTTGGTGTACGCATTCATCTCATAGGAATCAAGCCAAGCAGAGGCAGTCAATCGCTCTTTTTGTTGCAAGAAGCAGACACCACTCATGAATGGGATAAAGACATGGTCACCCGATTCGTCTCAATCCGTGCTGACGAAATCACTGGAAACACAACCTCTGCAAAAACTGAGCCCCTGCAAATGCCACAGGAACCCTTACTTGATCTCGTTGCTCACGAGGTTTTCCAGACTATCCCCAAGGACGACATCAGTAGCATACTTGCAACATACAAACAAAACAGACAGATTCCAGCAGAACAAGACAAGTTGTTGCTTGGTAAATGTCGCTCACGTTTAGGTCACGACTTGAATAGCTTGGAGAAAAGAACCGTTCGAGAAGCTTTTTATCAAGTATGCCTCTCGACTCAAAAATAACACCGTTTTTTCTTTGTTTATTAGAATGGCGCACGGAGAGAGCTCAGGCGTAGGGTTAAATGCGCCTGCCCAAGGTATAGGTATACTCTTTCGTAGTTCCAAAGACAATTCCATCCAGACTACTAAGTCCTATAAAATTTCAGCCTTGCACACAAGGCACCTTACAATAGGTGGTGTTCTATCAGCAATAGTGTGAGCTGGGCATACTAAGTGACCGTTGCCACATTTTTGACTTCCAGCTTTGCTACATCCTTTAACCGCACATTTGTCAAATACCGTCCCGTTTTTTATGCATTTGTCGGTCAGTGATTTGAAAAGTAACTTCGACTCTCTCTGATCCATTTTCCCTCCTTTTTTATCGAGCAGTTGAACTCATCCTTTTTGTGTGAAACAGTTTTCCTCACAAAAATCAAAAACCAATACTCATTTGAACTGAATACAGCTTGCTATCCAAGATAAAAAGCCTATAACTAATATTAAGACAACCCCTATGATTATATAGCGTTTAGTTTCTGTGGAACTCCTCTCTTTTTCTATACGAACCTCTATTTCAGAACGCAACAACCTGGCCCTTGACATGACAGGAGATTTTGGATTGTTCTGGATGAATTCTTCTATGCCGCGCAGCGCAACGCTTGGTGTCTTCACATTTTCAATAGCATATAACAGGACTTCGTGTTGCTGTACTAGTTTTAGACGTTGTTGCTCAGCATCTTTTTGCTGTTTCTGGAAGTCTTCTGCCTTTACTGACAATTCATGAAGGGCGTCTTTCACAACCCCAATATTAATCGCTTGGCTATATTTAGATACGCAATTCTTTGCGGCCTCTAATTGTTGAAGCGGGTATTGCATTGCCATTGCCTTAGAATATAAAGCTTCGCAATCCAAAGCTAATTGTAATATGTCCCAAAGCGATTGAGTCATACGAATCAATCCGTCTTTCGCTGCAATTGCATTTACCTCTTTTGTAATCCCATTACATATTGTACATGTTGCTTTTGCTGCGTATTCTTTTATCGGGACTCCACCGCATGATTTACATCTCCCATTCCCTCCACATGTTATACATTTTAAATCAAAGGAGGTGCCAAACTTTCTTGTTTGCTCCGAATTTGGCTCAGCCCTCTGATGTGCAGGCACTGGTCCTCTTAACCCTTCCCTTGCAAGTTGTCCAGTTCCGTTACATCTTTTGCAACTGCCTGTTGCATTGCAGACCGTGCAAGCTTTTTTCTGCTGTTGGTCAACGAGACCCGTACCCGAGCAACTTGAGCATGGTTCAGGAAGCAAGGGCAATGTCTTAAGGTAACGCACGGCTTCAGAATTCGGATAACGATTGATAACCGACTTAAACGCCGCGAGAAATGTCTTAGAATCTCCTTTGCTTCCATTATGAAGTGTATAAATAGCCATGGCATGTGACACAATTTCAGGATGGCTATCAGATTTAGCAAGTTCCAATATATACGCAAGCCCTTCCCCATCTGAATACTTCTCTTGAAAACTCTTTAACATATCCAGTGACTTTTGATAGTCAAATGCGTAACTTGAAAAAGTAATAATGCATACGATTGAAATCAACAGACCTCTCATATTCTAAGCCCTTTTTATTGCCTATAATCAGAGGATAGCGCCTTCCGACAATAAAAAAGGGCGCATCCCTAAACCCGCATCTCAAGAGAGGCACCGTCAAGGGCCCGCAGAGAAACACGAGAATAAGGATGCACCACATGCGTGGCGCATTCCATGTATCTCGCTACTCTGCAGAAATTTTGACGGTTTTCTCTTGAAGCGACATACGCAGTCATGCGTACGAAAATAAATGTGTTGGAAGAGGAGGGAGTCCCATCACCAACTTATGGGAAAGATCATATCCCGTTCATGCAGAACGGAAATATTGTTAGCTTATAACTTCAACTCAACTAATTCAAGCTCAAAGATCTCAATCTTCAAACTGCGTTTTTGTCTGACATGACGTCACCATAGACACCCATGCTGTTTTGGGTGGACGATGTGGATTCGGTGGCTACTAAAACGTGTCTACATGAAGCCCTTCAAAATCCAGGGGACAGCAGCGGCAAAAGGCGTACGTCTGCCCATCCCTAGGGACTCAAGAAGCGAGGAATCCAGATGACAATCTTTCGGGCGAGGTGCCGTACGACCCGGAGGTGTCACATCCGGAACCAGTTGCGCAGGATCAAACCCAATCTCTCTTGCAAAAACAAGCGACATATCATACTTGGTCATGGGTTCGTTCCCGCTCCAGTGATAAATACCAGCAAGGGAACCCTTCGCGAAATGGTACTCCAGCATCTGGCGTATGACAACGGCGACATCGTCCGTCAACGTCGGATAGCGCGTCGCCCAATGATCCATCGGCAATTTAATGCCTGTTCCGCGAGCTTTCAGCATATTTTCCGCAAGTACGGTTACGGAAGACTCTGCAAGATACTCTACGACCCCATAAAGGATGGGAACACGCAACATGGCAGCTACGGCACCAGAGTCACAGATGACATGCTCACCCGCCAGTTTGCTGTGGCCATACGTGTTGACCGGACAAGTTGGCGAAGCGGGTGTATAGGGCGCTTGGGTTCCATCAAACACATAGTCGGATGAAAGGTATACAAGATAAACACCGTTGCGCTTAGCCCATCGTGCAATTGCAGCCGTGGCATTCACATTGAGGCGTTGCGTGCCAGTGGGATCCTTCTCGCTGACATCAGGTCGACGCTCTGCAGCAGAATGGATGATTGCGTCCGGACGAACTGAGTCAAGAAATGCAGGTATCGCGTCGATTGCAGACAGATCGATCTTCGCCAGTCCATGCCCTGTACGGCTAAACGCCGTCCCGGTCACCTGCCAATCCCCCACGTCCAAACATTCCTTCAAGATTGGGCGTCCGAGAAGACCAGAGGCCCCGGTTATTAGAATACGCTTCATGGGTTTATCTCCTTGATAGGCCACAGCATACCGAACTCCCTGTGGGGTCGGCAATATTATTCAGCATCTTCCGTTTAACTTAGCAGCGATAGACAACGGTAAGTTTGACGGAAACCCTGAAATACCGTATTGTATTGTCTATCTAAAAGTGCTTCTGAGATACGGAGTATCATTATGAATCTTAACCAAATTACCGTTTTAGTTGTCAGCAGTCTTTCTTTTCATGTTTTAGCGGACAGAAATAGCGACCGTGGCGGTCGTTGGGGGGGCGGACAATCAGATTCCTCCTCGACTCGCACAGAATCACCTGCTCCAACATCTCGTTATAGTGCCCCACAGGCGACCGAGCGAACTTTTGTCCCGTCACAACAAGCCCCTGCCGAGCGATCCTATACACCAAGCCAGTCGTTCAGGGGTGAGCAATCGAGAACACGTACAGAACCTTTCTCGACACCAGAGCCCCAGCGTCAAATCCATCAAAGGGCGGTAGTAACTCCGCGGCAAGAGCAGAACATCGCGCCCACTATCACCCAAACGCAACCTATCGTGCAACCCACACAACCCGTGGCGATGCCACGACAACCAACCTCAGCCTCGCGAAACACCTTCCAGGACGTCCATCGTGAATCAGAGCGCACCTCACGCATTCCAACCGAGCGCTCGTCTCGGGAACGCACAATGACCCCTGTCGCACAGGCACAGCCTGTTGCGCAACCCACACAACCCGTGGCGATGCCACGACAACCAACCTCAGTCTCGCGAACCACCTTCCCGGACGTCAATAGAGAATCCGAGCGCACATCTCGCATTCCAACCGAGCGACCCTCTCACGTGACGTATACGCAACCCCGGGAATCCTCTAGGACGGTACAGATTGCAACCCCGAAAACCGATCGCCATTCAACGGTAAAGGAATCTTCCCCTGTAGCCTTTACAGACAGATCATCCTCTCGGCATAATCGCGACGCAGATTCCCCGCGCACATCCGTCATTCAAACATCGCCAATGAGCCAAGCCCAGCATCAGGCTGTTTCACTGCATCCGTCTCAGCTTGTTGATTCACGCACACGTGAATCCTCCCACGACAGGGCAGGCTCCTCGTCACGTGCAACAGCATTCACGCCTGCGGTCAAGATGTCCCATGCATCATCCTATCATCCAGAAACACGTCAGCCTAATTATAATAACATCTATTACGCTCACCACTATCCGCAGCACCACGATCGTCCAGAAATACGTTATAGCAACAATTCAGCATTCTGGCGTGCTTTCGGTTTTACGCTCGGCGCTTCGATGGTTGCACCCTTTTATATGGGTGCGGTCATGTATCCAGCCTCCTATTCTGTTGCAACATGGCAGACCGGCCCAGTCACATTCTCTGTGTCAAGCAGGTCAGCCTATTCAGGTTACGCCTATCGCCCCTATTATTACAACACAGGATATATTCATGACGGCTGGCATTATTCATCCGCCTATTATGGTGGATGGCGCGGCAACTGGTATGGAGGCTTCTCCTACATGTTCAATCCGACCCCCGTTTATAGTAGCTATTACCTGTACGATGAACCTCAACCCATTGTTATTCAGCAACCCGCTCAGCAAGTCGTATATGTTAACCAACCTGCTCAACCGAATGAGCCTATGCAAGAATCGTTTATAGCTCCCGTTCCTGCACCTGTCACGACTCCACCCCAACCCGCTTTAGAGTCCGCAACCGCAGAAGTGCAACCGCCACCAGCCAGCGAAATGACGCGCTGTTTCTGCGCCTGCAACTGCAATGGTCGTGTTCCGTGCATCTGCGAATACGCCTGTGGTAGCGAATACGCCTATTCGCCAGATGAATATACAGTGAAAGAATTTTCCTCCTACTCGGAGTCGCTGAATAAAGAGCTCATTTGGAGTTCTTATGCAGGATTGGATCGCGCCGAACCAGAAGCCTTGGTGGCCGAAGCCACCGAGTAATAATTAATCCAGCATTTCGACTAATTCGGATTCGATTTCAAGCGCAGTGGCCTGACCGATCATGTCGATATTTAAGACGATTTTCATTTTTGAAGTCAGTCGTGCCACACGACCTTCAATGCCTGCAAAAGGTCCCGAGGTAATGCGAACAAGACGGCCCTTCGTCAAAGGCTTAACTGTGGTCAATGCTGGATTCGCACGAAGCGCCCTTCGAACCATTACCAGATCATGCAACATTTTACGCGGATTCGTCGGTTCTAAAATACGTACGAGCAAATTGGTCTGCTGGAGTTGCAGTTTCTGTGAAAGTGGCAACCGTACGAATACATATCCAGGAAACAGGGGCATGGTGACCACGTTTTTCCGTCGTTTAACGTCACGCGTATGCTCCCGCATCGGAAGATAGAAGTCAATGCCGTAGAGCTTGCAATACTCTCCAACCTTTTTCTCGGTCCGGGGCTTAACAAACAGTACTTTCCAGTCTTTCATTTTAATTCATCAAACTATGAATGGGTGCAGGGATTTGACCTCCGCGACGCACAAAACATTCCGCGCCTTCTGGACTTGCAGGCTTTGTAATCACTCCCGCGCCAAAGAGTCCACCAAAATCAACATAATCTCCTAATTTCGCATCCGGCACCGGGATCACCCGCACACCCGTTGTCTTGCGATTCGTGATGCCTATTGCCGCTTCGTCAAGGATAATGCCTGCTATCGTCTCTTCCGTTGTATTGCCGGGCAGGAGAATCATATCAAGTCCGACAGAGCAGACCGCTGTCATGGCTTCAAGCTTTTCAAGGGTCAATGTACCATCGGTAACAGCCTTTGAGAGTGCATGGTCTTCCATCACAGGAATGAAGGCACCGGAAAGTCCGCCGACGGAACTCGAAGCAAACGCACCGCCCTTTTTAACTGCATCATTCAGCAACATGACTGCGGCGGTTGTACCTGGCGCGCCAATCAAGCGGATCCCCATGCTTTGGTAAATCTCTCCAACAGAATCGCCCACACGTGGCGTCGGTGCCAAAGAAAGATCTACAACGCCAAATGGAATATTCAGACGGTTTGCGACTTCACGTCCGATCAATTCACCTGTTCGCGTCACACGGAATGCAGTATGTTTAATCTCCTCAGCGATTTCGTCAAGCGTCGCATCTGGCGACTCTTGTATGAGGCGATCAATAGCGCGCTTCACAACGCCTGGGCCGCTCACACCCACATTGATAACACATTCAGCTTCACCAACCCCAAGCATCGCACCCGCCATAAATGGATTATCTTCGGGCATATTTGAAAAGACAACGATTTTCGCGCAACCGAACCCCTTTGTGTCAGACGATGCCTTGGCCACTTCAATAATTTTGCGCGCAATAAGATTCACCGCATCTACATTGATGCCCGCCTTAGTCGTACCCACGTTGAAAGAGGAACAGACCCGTTTCGTTGCAATCAAAGCCTGTGGCAAAGAGTCAATCAACGTACGTTCGCCTGGCGTGACGCCCTTCTGCACGAGTGCGGAATAGCCACCGAGCAAATCAATCTTCACCGTTTCAGCAGCGCGGTCGAGGGCCTTGCACACCTTCACCGCCGTTTCAACCGTATGCCCTTCGAGCAGGATACTCACAGGCGAAACCGCAATGCGCTTATTCACAATGGGAAGACCATACTTCGCACTGACCTCATCACAGAAGCGCACTAAGTTTTGAGCCTTGTCGATGATGCGATTATAGACGGCCTGAATGAGTGCGTCTGGATCTGGATTGGCGCAAATGTTCAGGTTGATACCCAGCGTGACTGCACGCACATCCAAATTTTCCTCACGAACCATGCGAATCGTTGATAGCACATTTTGTCGCGTAATCACGATAATCTCCAATCTAAAATTAAAGCAACGCCTTGATGGGCCCGATTTCATTCGTGGCACGGAAGATGTTTTCGTGACAAAGTAAGGCAGCTAAACCGCGTTGCGCCATGGCTACCCTAAACTTTTCTTGTATCAGACGGAAATCAACTGCCTCAGGGATGACGATTTGAGCGATGTAAACAACCTGATCATTATCTTCTTCCACAAACCAATCTTCAATATTGATACCATGATCGACTAGAAATGAAGTAATAGCAAAAATAGTTCCAGGCTTGTCAGCGCCACGTGTTGTCACGATAAAACGTGAACCTGCCGCGACAACCGGCACGGTCACTTCAGGACAATCCATAACCGTAACAACAGACTGGCTACCTAAGGCGGCGATCATTTTTGTCCGCACCACATCCTTGCTGATTGTTGCGGGATGTACGGACGTAAACACCAGCGTAAAGAAGCCATCTACCACCGTTTGACGGATACTGCCGATGTTCCCTTCCTGCAAAAAGACCACCTGTGTGACATCACGCAAGATACCGACTCGGTCTGCAATAAACACTGACGTAATGAAGCGCTGCATACTCCATGTCCTTTAAAAGGAAAAACCCCGAAACCAACACACGATGGACTTTCGAGGCATACACAATGGAGCCAACGATCCGGATCGAACGGACGACCTGTTCATTACGAATGAACTGCTCTACCAGCTGAGCTACGTTGGCCAAAATGGCACCCCCAAGGGGAGTCGAACCCCTCTTTCCAGGATGAGAACCTGATGTCCTAACCGATAGACGATGGGGGCTCCTGAAAAAATATGGTGCACCCGGAGGGATTTGAACCCCCACACCTTTCGGCATAAGAACCTGAATCTTACGTGTCTGCCAATTCCACCACGGGTGCAAAAAAAATAGAGCGAAATTTTTGCAAAAATGGGACCGCCCGTCAATAGCCAACTTTGAAAAGGCATGTTTTTTTTTCGGAAGGTCTTTTTGGAGTTATCGGATCTCATTTTTTCATACGCACATTTCACAACATTTTACATGGATATTCCCGTAATGGGTCAGTTTCTGGG
>SESF01021575.1_pt1 | contig 10189 bp, 12 predicted proteins | sample 3171521 | NCBI WGS metagenome assembly SESF01 (sample SAMN10866945, study PRJNA518727) | freshwater metagenome | biome: subpolar coniferous forest; feature: holomictic lake; material: water; isolation source: holomictic Lake 227, 6 m and 8 m depth | place: Canada: near Kenora, Ontario | collected...
GAGAAGCCCGACCTGAGCGCCGCCGACGCCAGCGGTGAGCCGGTGCTGGCGGTGATGCCGATGACGGCCCAGCAGGTTGCGGCGGCCAAACCAACCCCCGACACCGCCGGGACGAGTGCCAAGGGCGGCCCGGCGGCGGCCAAAGGGACCGCCGCGGCGGCCTCCGGCAAGCCCCAGGGCAAGACCCTCGACCCGCGCCTGGGCGCCGCCGGCCCCGAGACCAAGCCCGGCGCCGCCGCCACCCCGGAGGGCACGGCCGAAGGCGCCGCGGCGGCCCTTCAGGACAGCGCGCCGGCGCTCAACGGCTTTGCCGCCGCGCTGGCCGCGACCGGTACCGGCGCCAACGCCCAGGCCGCGGCGGCCCTGGCGCGCACTGCCGCCGCCGAACCGAGCCCCCAGACCGTGACCACCCAACTGGTTCAGGCGGTCCAGGCGGGCGGCGACGCCGAGGGCGACCGGGGCGACAATGGCGGCCTGAAGGGCGACGGCGGCGGTTCGGCCGGGGCCCGGAGCGGCGCCGGCGCCACCCTGCCCGACGGCAGCCAGATCGCCGGCTCCACTGAAGGCACCCGCCCGACCAGCGGCGCCGAGTTCGCCAGCACCCTCGCCGGGGTGCGCCCGGCCCGGCCCGGCATGGCCGCCGGCGCCACCGATCAGGTCGCGGTGCAGCTCCAGCACAGCGCCAAGGACGGCAACGGCTCGATCTCGATGCAGTTGCGGCCGGAAGAGCTGGGCCGGATCGACATCAAGCTCGACATCGACAAACAGGGGCTGGTCAACGCCACCATCACCGCCGACCGCGCCCAGACCCTGGAACTGCTCCAGCGCGACTCCCGCAGCCTCGAGCGGGCGCTCCAGGATGCCGGCCTCCAGACCGACAGCAGCAGCCTGAACTTCAACCTCCGGGGCGAAGGCGGCCAGAACTTCAACCAGCAAAGCGGTCAGGGCGACGGCAGCCGCTCCGGGCGCGGCGGTCGGAGCGGCGGCCCGGTCGAGGAGACCGGCCTCGCCGACGTCGCGGTGGTGACCCGGCGTTATCAGGTCGCGCCCGGCCGCATCGATGTCCGCATCTAACCCAGTCCGTCATCCAGCCCCCCCGTGGAGATCGCCATGACCAGCGGCCTGCTTGCCACCAACTCCTCCGCCACCACCTCCAACCTGCTGATCAATCAGGCCGCCACGGGAAGCGGTTCGGCCGCGGCCAAGTCGGGCACGAGCGCCGATGCGGCGGCGACGCTGAATTATAACTTCAAGGAATTTCTGACCCTGTTCACGACCCAGCTGAAGAACCAGGACCCGACCAATCCGATGGACACGACCCAGATGACCAATCAGCTGGCGATGTTCTCCCAGGTCGAACAGCAGGCCGGCACCAACACCCGGCTCGACAAGCTGATCTCGACCCAGCCGACCAGCGGCCTCAACAGCGCGGTCAGCTATATCGGCCACAGCGTCGAAGCCACCGGCAACAGCATCTCGCTGTCCGGCGGCAGCGCCGAGATCGCCTATGAGATGCCGCAGAGCGTAAGCTCGGTGCGCATCGACATCCTCAACAGCAGCGGTTCGCTGATCAACACCCTGACCGGCGACGGCAGCACCGGCGTCCACCGGCTGGCTTGGGACGGCACCGACAAAAGCGGCGGCACCCAGGCCGACGGCACCTATACCGTCTCGGTCACCGCCACCACCAACGGTTCCGATTCCGCCGCCATCGTGCCGGTGGCGCGGACCACCGGCAAGGTGACCGGCGTCGAAAGCAACGGCACCAGCACCGTCCTTAACCTCGGCAACCAGCAGGTCAACATCAGCGACGTGCTGGCGATCCGCTCGTGAGGCTCCGGCCGCGGCCAAGGCCGACCGCCGCCCTGGAACCGGCAGGGTTTTTTCAGAATGGACAACCTGACGCAGCCTCGTTTAGGCATTTATTAAAAAATACAATAGGTTGCGTCGGCCTGTTCCTTTGTATTTCAAGCACTTAGCGCTGCTTAGTGTGCTATACATTTGCTATACAGTGCTTGATTGGGCTGGTTTAAGGTGCTATTTTTCGCAGAGTTATACGGTTTCTATGCGGTTTTTGGGGGTAAAAATGTCCGGCGATGACGATCAGCCCTATCACGACTTCGACGGGAAACTTCGTGTTGAAAAGTATAACGGACGAAAATGGCGCGCGAGAGCATCAATCGGTGAGACTGGAAACTACAAATACAAATACCAGTCATTAAAAACAAATGATAGAAAGGAGGCTATAGGAATAGCGAAGAGATGGTATGTCACCATCGAGAACAAGGTAAATGCCGGTGAGACTGTATTTGAGAAGTCAATTAGCGATATTGCTAAAGACTGGCTCGAAAGTTTTTCAAAAGAAGTATCCTTGGGGAAACAAACGAATAATATGCTGACAGTTTACAAAACAACCATTGGCGCTCATATCTCTGAATACTTCAAAGATACACCGATTTCGAAAATAAATTCAGATGCGATAACGAAATATTTTGATTGGGAACTCGAAAAAGAAAAAAGACCATCTCAGAAATCCTTGGCTTGGTATTCACTTACATTGAAAAAGTTATTTGAATATGCGGTCCAAAAAGGACTAATTAGAACAGCGCCATCATTCAAAACACCATCAATAAATGAAGACCCAACAAATCGGTCGGCTTTTGATCCAAATGAATGGGCTAAGATAGCATCTTATCTCCCAGAATGGATTAAACTTTCAAAAAACCTGCAACAAAAGAATATGCGGGTCACAATGCAGCATTTAATTCATATTCTCTATAATACCGGGATGCGGACAAGTGATATTACTCACTTGAAATGGAGCGATTATAACGAATTTAATCAAGATAATAAAATAAGATGCTCATTCCTTTGTCGGGGGAAATCAACCGGGAAAGGCAAAGTCAATCTTCATACCACCATTGGCGAACTCGATACAATCGTTTGGATGAATTCCTGGAAAAGTTATGTTAGAACATATCAACCAAATGATTTAATATTTCCCAACAAACTGTTGGGTCGTTCTCTGTCGGATTGTTTTAAGGAGTTAGTCGAATATCTTGGTCTTTATATTGATAAAGAAAATAAGACACGACCGTTATATTCCCTTCGGCATACTTATGCGACCGTTATGCTCGCAAAAGAAGGAGTTGACATTCATACAATTGCCAAAAATATGGGAACAAACGTAAAGAATATTGAGCAAACATATGGGCATTTAAGTGTGAATGAACTGACTACAAAACTTGGAGGTCGGTCAGTTGCAACAGGAAATTCTGGAACTCTCGGCTTGATAAATCCAGCAGTGGGAGATGATAATGTTCTGGTGCTTAGGAAAAAGAAATAACTGCCTACTTATGGTCAAATAACTGAAAACGTCACTGCGTCTGGATATGCTATTGGATTGCTGGTAAAACCAAAGTCATTCACATTCAATCTTTCTTTTACTGGCGATTCCCAAGAAAGTGAAAATGTTCCGGTTAGTGCAGGTCGGCCAAAAGTGTTTGCAAAATCCTGTTCTGTTAAAGTGAAATAATAATTTGAATTCAGCGGAGAGCATACTAGACTAAAGCCTTTTCCAAATTTTGATAATCTTAGTCTTGTTCTAAACGCAAAGTTTATTGTTTTATGATATGAAGCAACTTTTACCAATGTCGCCCCTTTTTTACGGATGAATTCTGAAACATCGTTATTAAATTCAATTCTGATCATTTCAATAACTCCCATTTTGGAGCGATCACCCTTTCATTATCGGCCTACCTTCGTCAAATCAATGATGGTTAAAATTGCGGTCTGGTGGTGCGGCATTTTGCCACGGCTATCTGCTATATCTTCGAAAAGTCTGTAAAAATCAACAAAAACGATATATTTCTGTGTTTGTTTTCAAGCACTTAATATATCGTTTTTTGATTGTTTATTTCTAAGCAGTAATATGACTTAAATGCTTTTTTAGCATAAATTTCGTTTTAAACAGTTCTCGATTTTCAATGTTCTGATACCATCGGTTGCGATAAACAGATGTTTTGAATGATGAACTATTTCGTGATTGGATAGATGGGATTTAATGGCCGTGGTGATATCCGTTTCGGTTATCGGCTGAGTGGTTAGAACAAGAATATTCATTTGATCTCCATTGTTTGTTCGATATTTACTCAAAGAAATAGCAGGAGAATTCTCCTGCTATAATTTCTACTTCTTGTTTTTTAATCGTTCCTCAAACTCTATATATAACTCATTCCATTTTGACTCGGTTTCATCCATTATAGAATACATAGTGAATAGGTGATCAAACCTGACGCTAGGTAAACAATCTTGTATTTTTAATGGTAGTGCGTCGTTTAGTTCTTGCTGCAATGTATTATTTAGTTCGCTAATTTCATCCCATAATCTTTGATATTCTAGGTCATTGTTGATTTCTAAGTTTGATTGCGGACCAATATATTTGACCCTTATACCAACTTTGTCAATTTCCTCATTGACCATTTCATCAATTCTTGCCGCTATTTCTCTATCAAGCCATTTATATGCGTCGTAATAATTACTGACTATTGCACTGGTGTGGACATTTTCGAATTCAGGTTCAACTAAACGATGATTAAGAAAGTTGCTGTCGGTTTCTTGCAATTCAAGTAAATCCAACAAAGCCAATTCTGTGTTCTTTATAATCCTGTCGAATATATCAAGTCTCTTTGTGACTTCTTTTGTATACATTTGTGTTTCTCCTTAAGTTTTTGTAATGTTGCATTCTAGCATTCGATGGTGGTGAGTGCTATTTTTAACTGCTCACCACCATCTAATTCCTATCTATTGTGGTATCTTATAATTCCTTGGATTTCCTGAACTCGTTCATCAACTCCAGATGCCCAATCATTTAACAAATCACGATACTTCCAGTCGTCTTCTTCGATACCATTCAATGCTGCGGCAAAATACATAAAGTTGTTATGACCAGTATGAGAGCCGGGGTTGTTTGGATATGAACTGAATAACTTTTCAATTCTCTTCTTTTTATAATCTTCTGCTTTATTCTCTTCTAAAAGTTTATTTTTGATATCGGTGAGTGTATTCAGTTTTCGTTCTGGTTCTGGATTGGAATATGGAGTATATTGATACTCAACTCCTTTTGCTTTGATTTTTGAGATAAAGTCTTTGGGATCAAGTAATTTGCCTTCGTTTTCAAAGAAGAATGAATGTTCTGGTATACCGGCTAACGATGGAATATGAAACCAGTTCTCGCCACTCTTTTTCGATACATCAACGCCGCTGAATTGTTTTGGTGATTTTGATAACAATTTATGTTGTTCATATTTGTGCGGATATCCAACAAAATAATCATTTGATATTCGTTTTACCAAGATATCCCAAATATCGCGATATAATTCAAGTGAGAAGAACCCACTGGTTGCGATGAATAATCTATATTTCATTTTCCCGTTATTTCCATTATTAAATGAATTACAGACAAAATGCTTGTATTCTTTGAAATAACCACTTGCTTGTTGTGGGGTCATTACGCCGTCATCTATATCAAACCAGATGCCATTTGTTGCAATTGCTAATTCCTTGGATTTTAATGACTTCGACCAAATTTTATATGACCTCTTCTTGTCTTTTGTTTTGGCTGTTTTGATATAAAATGATCCTTCACGAAAAAGCGATGAACAAATCAATGGCTGGTCTTCCTTTTTTGCTATTGGGCATTTTGATGCTTCCTGCATATGAAAGAAGAATTCTTCGACGGAATTATAACGAACAGAGATGATCGATTGTGCGCCAGTATGTGTTTCAACAGAGAATATAGGTGCCATCACCCCTCGATTTAGGTTGCGGTGACCCATATTAAAAGGGTCTATCGCAACCTGTTTTAGGGGGTGATTTGCTGTTTTTGGAGTGAATATTTCATCCCAATTGACTTGAGTTCCAAAATCCACCTCGGATAAATCCATTGATTTGAACAAATCCATCTGCCTTTGATGATCGATTTCTTGGCGAACTCGATCTCGTGTTTTCTTCATCCTTTCAGCAGAGGTCATTACTGGGGTATTTGAAAAATAATGCTCTGTTGTGTTTTTAAACGGATCGTCTAAATAACAACCAGGGAAGAACTTTGCGATTTCATTGGCGATATGTGTATCAAAAAGAAAAACACGAACCATCTCATTATTATCTGGATTTCTGATTGCTGTTCTGCATACCGCCTGATATATGGTATTTGTTGCATTCAAGAACTTATCGTGCTTCTGATTGATTTCATACAAATCAGTCATAACGGATATAAAATGGCTCGGTTTGTTTAATGCGGTAAAACAAATAATATTCTTGAAATCACGGAATGAATTGATCCCTTCTGCTTTAACCGGGCAAATCTTATATTTTAGTCCTTCAAAACATTCACCCTTAACATCATTGTTCTTAACAACAAGAACCGGCTCATCTTTTACGATATCAAGAATAGTCTGCTTATATTTTGCAAAAACATCTACTTTGTTTTCTTTGGAATATTGATCTCTGCTTGATTTCGATAATGACTTTTCAAGATTTATGATCCTAATGTTTTTGCATACATTTTCACGGTGTTTTGGAAAAGCCGGTTTAATATTATTTGATGCTTTGAACCTAACACCAAGTTTTCCCCATATCGAATACATTTCTGTGTTTTCGATATGAGCGGCCATTAAAGTCACTGACTTATAACCATCAAATAATGTTGGGAGAATTGTTGTAGTAAAAAGAAACTTTGTTGTTTCAAGATTATCCCATTGCTCTTTCCGAATTCGAACATCGAACCTTGCACCGGTTTGGTTTGTATCAAGACGACGATAGACGCATTCTAATGCCTTCCAGAAATCATCAACACTACCATCTTTTGCTGGTTTGTTTTTTGCAATATGTTCTCCGCTGATACCAGAAGTAATGCTTGATTGATGTTTAAGTTTGACTATGTAGAATTCGTCATTGTTGGGATCCTGAATAACATCTAATGTATCTCTCAAAACATTTTTGTTATCAGTCAAATTGATTTCATCACTTATTAAAGTTTGGTTTACTTCGTCATATATGATGTGCCATTCTTCTTTGTTGACGAAATGCTCTAATCGTTCAAATGATTTATGAGTTATCAAAAGAATTCGTTCCTTTGGTTTTATTCCTTTTCCAAACATTTGAAGTTTTTTTGAAAAAGTGACTAACTCATCAACTGGATTATCAGTGGTATTTGATGTTATTGCCAGCACTAAATCGCTATTTCCGAATTGTTTAATTTGTTCATCAATAACTTGAAGTGTTGGAAAACAAAATATAAACCGTTCTGTTCCATCTTTCTGAACTTGACTTAGAGCCATATTCCTAGCAGCGGTTGTTTTTCCAGAACCGCAGTCTCCTGAAACAGCATAAATAGTTTTGTGTTTATCAATAGATGGATATTGTTCTTCGTTTGATGAATTGCTATACTGTTTAAGTTGTGTAGAACAACTCCTTAAGTTATCGGTGTTAGAAGAGTTTGAGCCCTCTTTTAACACTATTTTTTTGACTTGATTTTGTTTATTCATTTTATAATCTCCTCGTTAAAAAATTGGCAAAATAAAACCCAGATGAAATTGGCAGGTCATCTGGGTATCTTCGTCTTAAACAGTTTGGGCGATATATAAAATTCCCTATCGCGAGGGTCCACTAAAAATTCTGTTTGTTCCAACTGTTTAACGAAACCTCCTGCCAAGGTGATTTCTTATTCTTCTATTTAACTCGTTTTTCCAAAATGCTCTTCTTAAGTCGAATTTGGGCAAATTTGAATTATCTGTATATTATAACTGATCAATGATTAGAAATCAATATATTTCTATTGAAAAAATCGCTGATCAGTTAGTCGGCAGTTGGAATTCTTGGTCCTTGGTTATACCAGCCACCCGGAAACCCGAGCAGCCCACCGCAATGCCCGTGCTTCACCATCGTTTCCTGACTTTCTAATACCCCGATATATCGGAGGATCGGCTCCATCATCCATTTCTCAACAAACAATACCTCCTGATTACAAATCGACCGAGCATCATATTGCAAGGATAACAAAACCGTTTCCTCATCGGTTATGCCGAATATGAACCAGAACATCTTACTCTCAAGGTGATTGTATCCAGTAGGATCGAAACGATCTTTGCGGATAATTAGATTATTCATTGAAAACTCCAAATTGTTATTCATACGAATATTTATTCGGCATAAATAAAAATGAGGGAAGTCATTACCCCCTCGATCCTTTTGTAAAAGTTGATTTCTTCGGTGAATTTTTGTTAGCGCGATTTAACATCGAAGTTTTTAAAAACTAGACTACCTTATGTTAAACATTAGACCCGCTGGTTAGCCATTTCCAGCGGGTCACTCCTTTTTGACTATTCGACTAAATAACTGTATAACTTATACAAAGGAGACTTCAATGACCAAACAAAGATTAGAACTCATCGGCTATTTGATAATCGCAGCATCAATACTACCGGCCGTTTTTATGGACCCGTCGTTTGTTTTACTCGGCTTCACCGGGCTCTTAATTTCGGATTATGGCCAATTCTTGGAGGATAAATGATAACCAGAGCATATGCAAAAGCCAAAGGCTACAAATTACAGCATCTTCTCGTCGATAAACTTCGGAAGAAATATCCGATCCTTGATGAACAGGATATCTTATCGACGCCATCAGCCATCAGGGGAGAGGATGTTTGGTTATCGGCTACCGCTAAGACCCTTATTCCCTATTCCTTTGAGGCAAAAGCGAGAGCGAAGATGGCGGTATATGAATTTTATGCCCAGGCAGTTTCAAATTCAAATGGGAGAGAGCCAGTGGTTGTTATCAAACAGGATCGATCAAAACCATTAGCGATTATCGATCTAGACCATTTTTTAGGTCTTCTGAAATGAGAATTAAACGGATGAAACGGGAAGGACCGATTGTTTATTACAAACGGATGTCGGTTGAATATTTTGGGACCAAACCTTGTATCATCAAAGAGATCCGTTATTATAACGACGATAATCGATTAGAAAGAGACGATGGCCCTGCTGTGATCAAGTATGACCATTCAGGCAATGTAATAGAAGAATTCTTCTACAAGGAAGGAAATTTGGATAAACATACAAAAGGAGAAGTTTATGCTAACAAAACAAAATGATTATGGAAGTCTGATAATTCCAAAGGCCCATCAAAGCGGCCGAGATCCAATCGATAGATTTAAATCATTCGTGAAAACAGATGATGATTGCTGGGTTTGGTTCGGCCATTCTGATACCCACCAATTATGGTTTTCATTGGGGCTTCGAATGGTGAATGCAAAACGATGGTTGATCCAGAGAATGTATGGAATTGACCTAACCAGACGGAGAATATTCAAGAATAAAGAATTATGCGATAATCAATTATGCCTGAACCCGGCTCATCATATGTTGAAACGGTTTGGATATAGATTGAAATTTAAACCTAAACCATTGAATTGATGAACAATTTTACCTTTTTTCAGGCAGTTTTTTGTGTTAGCATACTTTTGTGCTTAAAAATAAAATGACTGCAAACACTCTGCTAAGTCATTGAAAAGATACAACAAAATATACCGTTTTTTGACGTTTTTTACCAAATACAACAAAAGGAGTAAACACGATGAACAAGTCAACTATCGCTTTTGGTCTGATGGTACTGTTTAGTTCTCCGGCAATGGCCCAAATGCCGGATCTAGCATATCAATATGAAATGCTTCGGCTTGAAAGTCAGATTTTTGATCTTGATTTCAAGTTGACTATGATGGAGATCGATCGCATAAACAATAGTCGGTCTAGACGATCCAGGTCAGCACCTCGAACCATCAATGCTATTGAAACAAAAGCGGATATTAGATCTCGGGCACCGGTTATGCCCAACAACGATCCCCAGCCCCCAAATATACAATATGAGCCAATCATTTCTTATCTTCCTCTTCGCTAACCAGCAGAAATCCATTGAAAGCGATAATAGATCGTGATATCGCTTTCAACAATGCCCTTAAGGAGCCGAAATGACCAAAAAAATTGGCGGATTTGATGTCGATGTTTGGTTCATCTATCAGCGGATGTTATCAAACAGATATGCTCCTTATGAAGAAGGGTCAAACATCGCTAGTATCGAGTGTCTTTGCGAGCAGCACCACCAGCGAGAAAGACTTAACTTCGAAAAGTC
>SESF01032168.1_pt1 | contig 10185 bp, 8 predicted proteins | sample 3171521 | NCBI WGS metagenome assembly SESF01 (sample SAMN10866945, study PRJNA518727) | freshwater metagenome | biome: subpolar coniferous forest; feature: holomictic lake; material: water; isolation source: holomictic Lake 227, 6 m and 8 m depth | place: Canada: near Kenora, Ontario | collected...
ACAGCCAGTGCATGGCCCGCGAATCAACACAAGTCATCAAATCCCTGCAGGAAGGGCTTGGCGGCATCCGCGACGTCCTGATCGACGGCAGCCAGGGCGCTTACTGCCAAATCTACCGTAACGCCGACCACCCCTTGCGTAAAGCCCAAGGCAACAGCTCTTTTATCGGCTCAAGTCCCCGTTTCGGCATCGAAGCACTTGGTATGATGCTCATCGCTATGCTGGCCTACGTCCTTGCCAAGCAACCTGACGGCATTGCCAAAGCAATCCCCGTACTCGGTGCACTCGCACTTGGCGCCCAGCGTCTGCTCCCCGTCCTGCAAGGTGCTTACAGCTCCTGGTCCGGCATTCAAGGCGGTCAAGTATCCTTGCTCGACACGCTCGACCTGCTCGACCAGCCCCTCCCCGACTATGTCGATCAGCCACCAGCCAAGCCGCTTCCGTTCCAAAAAGAGATCAACCTGAACAATCTCTCTTTCCGTTACACCGATCAAACACCCCTGGTCCTCAACAACCTCAACCTGAGCATACCCAAAGGCAGTCGCACAGGCTTCATCGGCGTCACCGGCAGCGGCAAAAGTACCCTGCTCGACCTCATCATGGGCCTCCTGCAACCCACCGCCGGCACCATACAAATCGACGCACAACCCTTGACTGCAGCCAACAACCGCGCATGGCAGGCACATATTGCCCACGTCCCCCAAGCCATCTTCCTTGCCGATAGCACTATCGAAGAAAACATAGCCTTCGGTGTGCCAAAAAGTAAAATTGACCACACCCTCGTCAAGCAAGCCGCAGAGCAAGCACAAATCGCCGACATCATCGAAAGCTGGCCAAAAAAATACAAAACCTACGTCGGCGAACGCGGCCTTCGCCTTTCCGGAGGCCAGCGCCAACGCATCGGCATCGCCCGTGCCCTCTACAAACAAGCCAACGTCATCATCTTCGACGAAGCCACCAGCGCCCTCGACAACGACACCGAACAAGCCGTCATGCAAGCCATCGAAAGCCTCGGCAAAGAGCTTACCATCCTTATCATCGCTCATCGCCTGACAACTCTGAAAAACTGCACACAAATCGTGGAACTGGCCGACGGAGGCATCAAACGCACTGGCACATACCAGGATATCATATCTAACGTTAGAGCAGGGTCATCCCACCCAATGGCTCTCAACTAATCTGGATTTCAGGACAAACCTCTTTTCATCATCAATGCTCCGTAACTCATCCATCCTTATCACCGGGGGCACAGGCTCCTTCGGCCACACCTTTGTGCCGATGACACTTGCGAAATACAACCCCCGGCGCCTCGTCATCTACTCACGCGATGAAATGAAACAGTGGGAGATGGCCAAGCTTTATGGCAACGATAATCGCGTTCGTTTCTTCATTGGTGATGTACGTGACAAGGATCGCCTTGCACGTGCCCTGAATGGTATTGATTATGTAGTTCATGCTGCAGCAACCAAGATTGTGCCAACTGCAGAATACAATCCATTCGAGTGTGTAAAAACCAATGTGCTTGGGGCCATGAACCTCATTGATGCCTGTATTGACCAAGGCGTTAAACGAGTCGTTGCCCTGTCAACCGACAAAGCCAGCAGCCCAATTAACCTCTATGGCGCAACAAAACTAACGTCCGATAAGCTCTTCATAGCAGGCAACTCTTACTCTGGTGCCAAAAATACCCGTTTTGCTGTGGTACGTTACGGTAACGTCATGGGCTCCAGAGGCTCAGTAATTCCATTTTTTCTTACTTTAGCAAAGACAGGTTCATTACCGATCACAGATGAACGTATGACTCGTTTCATGATTAGCTTGGAACAGGGCGTTGATCTGGTATGGCATGCTTTTGAGGATATGGTGGGCGGTGAAATCTATGTAAAAAAGATACCGTCTATGAAATTGCTGGATATCGCTATTGCGGTTGCCCCCGATGCGGTCCATGATATTGTTGGAATTCGTCCAGGAGAAAAACTCCATGAGCAAATGATAAGCTTTGAGGATGCTCCACATACTTATGAATATCCAAAGCACTATAAAGTCCTTCCTGCAATCAATAACTGGAGCATGGACCCTGAGCGTATTAATGGAGGTAAAAAGGTAGCACCGGACTTTACCTATTGTTCAGATAACAACCCTGAATGGATGAGCATTGAGGCCCTCCAAGCATGGATTCATGAAAACTGCGAAAATATTGGTAAGATTTGATCACCATGATTCCCTACGGTCGCCAAGACATCAACCAGGCAGATATCGATGCCGTTTTCAATGTCCTGCGCTCAGACTTCTTAACGCAAGGCCCGGTAGTTCCCGAATTTGAAAAAGCTGTTGCCAGTTATTGCGGTTCTCTGCATGCAGTAGCGGTCAACAGTGCAACAAGTGCCCTTCATATTGCCTGTTTAGCTTTGGGTGTTGGTAAGGGGGATATCGTTTGGACAACACCCATTACCTTTGTAGCCAGTGCTAACTGCGCATTGTACTGTGGTGCAACTGTTGATTTTGTCGATATCGATCCACGCACGTATAACCTTAGTGTAGAGTGCTTGGCAGAAAAACTTGCTATAGCAGAAAGAAGTGGTAAACTGCCAAAGGTTGTTATTCCTGTACATTTATGCGGTCAACCCTGCGACATGGAAACTATCCGTGGGCTCAGTCAGCAGTACGGCTTCAAAATCATTGAAGATGCGTCTCATGCCATTGGAGGCCGTTACAAGGATGAGCCTATCGGTAACTGCCGTTATAGCGACATCACCATCTTCAGCTTTCACCCGGTCAAGATCATCACAACAGGGGAGGGTGGTATGGCGCTCACGAATGATGAGCTATTAGCCAAGCACATGAGGTTATTGCGTAGCCACGGCATTACCAGCGAGTCTGCAGATATGACTCAAAGACCACCGGAAGAACTCTGGAACTACCAGCAGATAACCCTCGGCTTCAACTATCGGATGACCGATATTCATGCAGCTTTGGGCTTGAGCCAAATGCAGAGGCTTGAAGAATTTATTACCAAGCGTCATGATATCTCAAAAAGATATGATCAAATGTTTTTAAGCTTGCCTGTTGAAACTCCATGGCAGCACCCGAACAGCTATTCCAGCTATCATCTTTATGTAATACGCTTGAAGCTTGATGAAATCAACAAGACACATCGTCAGGTTTACGAAGCGCTCCGTACGACAGACATATTTGTAAACCTGCATTATATTCCGGTCTATCGCCAGCCTTATTATGAGCAGATGGGATTTTCTGCGGGTTACTGTGCTCAAGCGGAACAATATTATTCAGAAGTTATAAGCATACCGATGTATCCGGGTTTGACTGAAGCACAGCAAAATCATGTCGTAAACGTATTCAGAAAAGCGTTAACAGCATGAACATAGCCGTCATCCCAGCCCGTGGTGGCAGCAAGCGCATACCACGTAAAAATATTAAAGAGTTCTGCGGTAAACCGATGATCGCATGGTCTATCGAGGCCGCCCAAGCCTCAAAACTTTTTGGCCGCATCATAGTCTCAACAGATGATATTGAAATTGCAGAAGTAGCAAGGCAGTGGGGTGTGGAAGTGCCTTTTATGCGACCCGCTGAACTCTCTAATGATTACGCAGGTACGACCGAGGTGATTTCTCATGCTACTCAGTGGGCTTTAGACCAAGGGTTCGGCTTGGAAGCTGTTTGCTGCATTTACGCCACAGCCCCTTTTGTGCAAGTAGCTGATCTCATAAGCGGCTTGGAGATGCTTAAATCCGGTGATTGGGCCTATGCGTTCACCGTCACCGATTTTGCCTCACCAATTTTTCGATCATTCAAGCAAACCAACGAAGGTGGCTTAGAAATGTTCTTCCCAGAACATTTTGATAAACGCTCGCAGGATTTACCGCCAGCGCTGCATGATGCTGGTCAGTTTTATTGGGGGAGAGCATCTGCTTGGTTAGAGGGTAAGCGGCTTTTTGACAGAAACTCAACGCCTATTGTAATACCTCGTTGGCGCGTACAAGATATTGACACCCTTGATGACTGGCAGCGCGCCGAACTCATGCATGAGGTAATAATTTCTTCGAAAGTCTCAAAGTGACTAAATCCATCCTCATCCTCGCCGCTCATCCCGACGACGAAGTCCTCGGTTGTGGAGGCACTATAGCCAAACTGGCAGACGAAGGCGCAATTATTCATGTGGCATTCCTCGCTGACGGGGTTTTTTCAAGATCAGGTGAGCAAACAATACAACAAGAAGAGCTGCAAATTCGTCGCTCAGCAGCCCAAAAAGCTTGCAATATTCTCGGTGTCAAGTCGCTCTCTTTCGGTGACTTCCCAGACAACCGAATGGATACAGTAGCACTTCTCGACATTACCAAAGCGGTTGAATCTTTAATTGCCGAACACCAGCCAGACACGGTTTTCACTCATCACGTAGGAGACCTCAATATCGACCATCGTCGAATGCATGAAGCAGTGGTAACAGCGTGTCGCCCCCAGCACGGTCATCCTGTCAAAACGCTGCTTAGTTATGAAGTGCCTTCCAGCACCGAATGGCAACTGCCCGGAAGTGCTCCTCCATTCACGCCAAACTGGTTTGTCGATATTTCAACAACGCTCAATCGCAAGATTGTCGCCTTGGAAGCATACGCTGCAGAACTGCGCGATTGGCCGCATCCGCGTTCAAGGCAAGGTGTTGAGCATCTGGCACATTGGCGCGGCGCAACAGTTGGTGTTGATGCTGCAGAAGCATTCATATTAGGACGGCAACTCGCATGAAGGTGGTTTTTCGCGTCGATTCATCTGTGGGTATGGGTTCAGGTCACCTCATGCGTTGTCTGACCCTTGCAGAATCCCTTCGCGAAAGTGGTGCACAGCTCCATTTTATATGCCGCGACCATCAGGGGAATATCATTGACATGTTAAAGCAAAAAGCTTTGCCTGTCACAGTGCTTCCAGCTCCTATTATAACCAATACATCGGGAGGCGAAGACTTTGCTGGTGCATCACAGCAGCAGGATGCAAAAGAGTCGATTGCCGCGCTCAACAAGGAAATACCTGATTGGCTTGTCGTTGACCATTACGGACTCGGTATTGAGTGGGAACAGCAGATACGTCCGCACGTCAAACAGTTAATGGTTCTCGACGATTTTCCCAACCGTAGACACGATTGCGATCTTCTGCTTGACCAAAACTATTCACCAGACAGTGCGCAACTCTATCATCAGTTTGTGCCCGAAACATGCAAACTTCTGCTTGGTTCACAATATACCCTTCTTCAAAAAGAATTCAGTTCAATGCGCCAGCAACTCAAGCCGCGCAATCATCAGGTAAAGAGAGTGCTTGTTTTTTTTACTGCTGGAAACGATCAAGGCGAAACGCTCAAAGCGATGAAGGGGATTGAACTCTTTGGACAAGCTGATCGTGTTGATGTGGTTGTAGGTCAGTCAAACCCGGACAATCCGGAAATCATTCAAAAGTGCCAAGAGCTGAACTGGCAATATCACTGTCAGGTGAATTATATGCCAGAGCTCATCGCAGAGGCCGATCTTGTTATTGGTGGGGGAGGTTCAAGCAATTGGGAACGGTGCGCTCTTGGAGTCCCTGCACTGGTCACAATACTTGCGGAGAACCAGGCTCCCATTGCCCATGCGCTTGACCAGGCAGGAATCATAGATAATCTTGGCTGGAACACGGGCTTACAACCATCCGACTATGAGAAAGCACTGAAGAACATCACCAGCCAGCACCTTGCAGAGATGTCGGAAAAAGCCTTCAAGCTCGTTGATGCAAAAGGCGCTGAGCGGGTAGCAGCAATGCTTTTCTCCAATCAGTTACCAACAAAGTAGAGCAAATTTGAGTTAACAGCATGGCCCATCAAATAAGACCATTTCAAATCGCAGGACGGAGTATAGGCCCTAATGACCCGCCTTACTGTATAGCCGAAGTCGGTATCAACCACAATGGAGACCTCGCCCTTGCCATGCGTATGATTGACGTTGCAAAAGAGGCCGGAGCAGACGCAGTCAAGTTCCAGACCTTCAAAGCCGAAGAGTTCTGTGGCGACCCGGAACAGACTTTTACCTATCAATCACAGGGGCAGTCAGTAACAGAATCAATGTTGGAAATGTTTCGTCGTTATGAGTTTCCAGCGGAGCATTGGCTTGAGATAAAGGCTCATTGCAAAGCTGTTGGCATTACTTTTTTTTCAACCCCGCAGAATCAAACCGATCTCGATTTGCTGTTGCAGATAGGTGTTCCCGCAATTAAGGTAGGCTCAGACGATTTCACCAATCTGCCGCTCTTAAAGAGCTATGCAGAGACAGGGTTACCGATTATTGTCTCCTGTGGTATGAGCGATTTGGCAGAAGTCCACCAGGCACTCGAAATCCTTGGCTGGTATAATGGTTATCCTGCCGCATTGCTCCTTTGTACATCGCAGTATCCCACACCACCACAGGACGTCAATATCAAAAAATTGACAACGCTGCAACAAGCATTCCCTGGTTTGCTGGTAGGTTTCTCCGATCACACCGAGAGTTCACTGGCGGCGACTCTTGCCGTTGCCTTGGGAGCGCGTATTTTTGAAAAACACTTTACTCTGGATCATAATCTCCCAGGTCCGGACCATTGGTTTGCCGAAGACCCTGCAGGTCTTGCTAAATGGATAACGGTTATCCGCCAAGCAGATATGATGCTTGGAAGTCCATTGGTGGTGCCTACAATTGCAGAACATGATATGCGTAAGTTGGCGCGGAGAAGCGTTGTCGCATTACGCGATATAATTGAAGGAGAATGCTTTGATCCTATGAATATTGGTCTCCGTCGGCCAGGTTGTGGGCTGCCACCGATTATGATAGAGCAGATTTTAGGAGTGAAAGCCTCTCATGATATCAAAATCGGTTCGCTTCTTTCCCTTAAAGATATTCGATCATGAACCCTACAAAAGCAGAACTTCAGGACTCGTTTACTCGTCTTACCGATTTCAAGCAAAATCGTTTTCATCCGCTTGTCTGGATCAATGGTGCACCTGAGATTGGAGAAAATGTTTATATCGGCGGGCTCTCTGAAGTTAATGCCAAAGGGGCTCGCGTAGTTATTGGTGATCATTGCGATATAGCGTCCTTTGTTGCTATTAATTGTGCGGATTCGCATCGTAAATGTATCGGATTGTCTGACAACGTGGAGTGCCGAGACATTACCATAGAGCATCATGTTTTTATTGGGTCTCATTCGGTAATTAAAGGTGGCGCACATATTGGACATCACTCTGTTGTGGCCGCAGGCACGATAGTGGATCCTTGCGAAGTCACACCTTATTCTCTGATTATTGGAAACCCCATGGTGGTCAAACTAGGCTATTACTTGCCGAAATTCAAGGAAAAAGCTTGATCCCTCATAATCTCCCCACGCTTGGCACAGAAGAGCAGGCTGCTGCGATTCGTGTGCTTCAGAGCAATTGGGTTGCTCAAGGCCCTGAAGTCGAAGCATTCGAAAATGAGTTATGTCGATTCCTCAATATTCCAGATGGGCACGCCGTAGCTGTATCGAGCGGATCAGCAGCACTTTACTTGGCATTGTGGGCATTGGAGGGTAAAAAAAAGCACATTGGCCTTCCGGTTTATTCATGCGCCGCTTTACGTAATGCCGTAGGTCTGGTTGATGCTACGCCGGTCTATCTTGATTGTGGTGAAGAGAGTCCAAATATCAATACAGACGATGCACGAAAGGCTGAAATTGATATTCTGATTGCACCATCAATGTTTGGGATTCCAATTTGTGTGCCTGAGACGAGAAACTTCAAGGTAATCGAAGACATAGCTCAATCGTTGGGAGCAATGGTTTCAGGCGAACGAATAGGGTTGCGGGGAGAAGTAGGCATTTGCTCTTTTTACGCAACTAAAATGATAACAACTGGGGGGCAAGGTGGAGCAGTTATCAGCAAGAACAAGGTATTGATCGATAACATAAGGGATTATCGGGAATTTGACTGCCGTGATGACTCAAAATTACGCTTCAACTTCCAGATGACAGACATGCAGGCCGCTATCGGCAGAGTGCAACTCAAGCGATTACCTGAATTCATCGAAAAACGCGAGCAACTGTTTGAAATCTACAGTAGTGCCGGTATAGAACTTCTTAAACCATCGATACCGTCGCATATCCCTGTGCGCTATCGTGCCGTAATACGCTGTTCCGATCCAATGGTTTTGATTAAGAGATTGTCTGAAAATGGTATTAGGGCAATAATTCCTGTTGAAGAGCGAGAGTTGCTTGATAAGCCTGAGCAATATCAAATTGCAGCAAAACTGACGAGGCATTCACTTTCATTACCTATTTATCCTGAGCTATGTGTAAATTATGCTAAAAGAATAGCTCATTTAGTCAGGAACGCGTAACTTTTTTTTATAGAAAATTCAAAATTGCTTAAAAGCAAATGAATAAGATGTTGACTACCTCCCCCCCCCACCCCATCAAAAACATTATTTCTGGGGCTGAAATTGATGTGCTATTTATCAATCCACCAAGTATTCCGTATTCTTACTTGGTTAATGGGTTATCTGATCCTCATACAACCATTCATCAGAATATTGCGATGCCCATGGGGTTGCTTTATTTAGCAGCTATGTTAGATAAACGTTTTCCGCTTATTCAAATAAAATTGATCGATCTTGCTAAGTCGCTGTGTGACTTGTCTAAGAGTGAAACTCGTCAATCAATGACGATTGAAGAATTAACCAACTTTTCGTTGGACGATTTACCTATAGAATTTAAACCAACGTTTGTAGGTATCTCAATTCTCTTCTCTACCGCCCATAAATCTTCACTCCATATTGCGTCGGCCGTAAAAAAGAAATGGCCGGATGTGCCTGTTATAATTGGAGGAATGCATGCTACTAATGCAGTCGAATCACTCCTTGAATGTCCATCGGTGGACTATGTTTGCCGGGGCGAAGGCGAAGCTATTATATCAGAGTTGACGACTTTGTTGGTAGAGGGAAAAGATGTTGAAGTGTTGCCAGGCATTGTTGGGAGAAAAAAAATAGCATCCGAAAAAAATATAACAAGCTATGGTTCTGCACCATTGATTGATAATTTGGATGATATTCCTTTTCCTGCATGGCACCTCCTGCCAATGGAACAATACATTGCGAGTGATGATTCGAGGGCAAAACAACTCGATAAAGCAGGTGAGCATCCACGGATGGCCACTATTATCAGCACAAGGGGATGCCCCTTCCATTGTACATTCTGCTCGTCATGGACGGTTCATGGGCGCAGAATGCGTTTTAGAAGTCTTGAGAACGTCTTGGAAGAGATGACTATTCTTAGAGAGAGGTTTGCTGTAAACATTATTGCACCTGAAGATGACTTATTCACTGTAAAAAAAGAACGTATTATTCCTTTGTGCGATGCTGTAGCAGCAAAATTTGACAAAACTATCTCATTTCAATTCCCTAGTGGTCTTTCTGTTGCAACATTAGATCAGGATGTAATTCATGCTATGGTAAACATGGGTATGCATGTAGCTAATATTGCCATTGAATCCGGTTCAGAATATGTGCAAAAGCATTTGATCAAGAAAAACTGTAATCTGGAGCGAGCTCGTAAGGTGGTGCAGGCTTGCAGGGATGAGGGCATATTTGTGAGGGCATATTTTGTTATGGGTTTTCCTGGTGAAACCAAAGAAATGATTCAGGAAACTATCAGCTTCATGACCGCTTTGCCGTCTGACTGGAATGTAATTAATATTGCTTGTCCATTGATCGGTTCAGAAATGTATAATCAAATGATGACAGCAGGCTGGATTGACGAAAAATTTAATTGGGATACAGCTTTTTTTAATGAGCGAACTTTTGATACTCCAGAGATAACTGCGGCCGAATTAAAAGAGTTGGCTTATGATGCAAATATAAAGACAAACTTTTTTGAAAATTATAACTTACGTATTGGTGAATATGATCGGGCTGTAAACTTTTTTAGTGATGTCTTGAGATCTCATAAAGGACATTTGATCAGTCAATATTGTATAGGATTATGCCAAAAAGGAAAAGGTGATTTTACCGCATATAATGCATCGATTTCAAAATGTATAATGATGATCGAAGCTGGCTGGGATATGCCAAAGCAGCAATTAGCGCATTATGGAGTATTTATGCCTGAGCTTAAGGAAATAAGTATTACTGTTTTGGTTCAGCGTGAATT
>SESF01012483.1_pt1 | contig 10169 bp, 9 predicted proteins | sample 3171521 | NCBI WGS metagenome assembly SESF01 (sample SAMN10866945, study PRJNA518727) | freshwater metagenome | biome: subpolar coniferous forest; feature: holomictic lake; material: water; isolation source: holomictic Lake 227, 6 m and 8 m depth | place: Canada: near Kenora, Ontario | collected...
CCGTCTTGTTTTAGTCCATTCCTATAAAAAACATGGGATCTTTCATGGAACATAGGAAATATTTTTGTGTTGTTGTCATGACCGTTCTGATGACGGCTTTGTTCCCGCCGAGTTTTGTAAAAGCCAGTGAGAATGTGCCGAAGCTGCCACAGTTCTATTTGAATGGGAAATCCGTGGAATTGACGGTGCAGGATATTTCGGGACTCGGGACCCGGCCTTTGCGGATGCTGATCCACAGAAATCACAAAGCCCGTGGGGAGGAATGGATCCGGGTTCATGCGCTCGGTGCGCGCGAAGGGGATGATCTCCGGGTGGAATTTGCGGCGCCTGTCCCGGGTATGCGCGTAACCCTTTACAAGATTCTGCGCGTTGAGAACGGTCTTCGCTACCTGAGCATGCCCGCTTCTGTTTATTTCAAGGAACCCGGCGAGAAATCATTTCAGGAAAAGATCGAACCGTTTCGCGAGGAATTTTTTATTATCATTTTTGAAATGACCAACTCTCCGGTTGAAAAAGACGTCAACGTCCGCTATTTTGAGGACCGGGTGAGGAATCTCGTGATCGGATCCTACAAGACCAACTGGCGGCTTTCCAAATTGAAACTGAAACTGAGAGATTTTGCGGATGATCAGATGAAGGATTTCTATGAACGGGACGCGCAGACATTGATCGACCGCTTGATCAACCCGAGCCGGATCTTTTTGGTCCGCATCTGGAAGGCCCGCAAGTCATGAACGTGCTTGTGATCGACGGCTACAATGTGATCGCGCGGGGAATGGCCAAGGATCCCCAGAAGGATTTCGGGTCGGATGACGCGCGGCGTGAATACCGGGAGAGGTTGATACAGCTCGCGAAGCGTCATGTTGCCGGAAAAAAGGATCTCGAGGTCCGGATCTATTTTGACGGCGGAGTGGCCCGGTCTGCTCCGGAGCTTTCGGGTCGTGGGGTAAAGGTCTTTTTTACGAAAGGGGCTGAGGGAGCGGACCATGCGATCATCAAATATTGCAGAAGTCACTCCGCCCCGCGTTCCATTGAAGTCGCGACAGACGATCACAACACGCTGACTTTTTATATCCGGTCTCACGTGGGAAAACTTCTTTCAGTCGCCGAGTTGATGCACCGCCTGGACCCTGGTTTTACGCCGGTATCCGCGTCATCACCGGCAAGGTCCGCTGCGGTGGTCGAAGACAGGCGGCGGCTTTCCGACAGCGAATGCAGAGAGATCAACCAAACACTTCCGGACCACTGGTTCCGCTAACCGAGGACCCCTATGACAAAATCAGCCAAAACTTCAGGAAAAGCTTGCTGGGACTGCGTTTATCGAAGGGATTTCGAAAATACATTTCTCGGGATCTGCACCTGGTTTGAGGTCCACGGGAAGGGTGCGAATAAGGATATTCCGCCCGCCCTTGTTGAAAAAGGCTGCAAGTATTGGAAAAAGAAATAAAAAAAAGGACAGGCGCTTATTTCAGGCCTGTCCCTTTTGTTTTTTGAGGTTTGATTAAAACTGGAAGAGTTTGATCTTGGCGGCGTCGCCGGTGCCTTTTTCAGCTTCCTGGACTTCGTAGCTGTCGTCCTTCGCATAACCCAGGGAGACGACTTTCTTCACACCCTTGATGGTGTTGTCGATCACTTTATCGCCGCCTTGCCGGGCGCCTTCAAGGGTTCCGGTAACGGGATTTCTCGAAATAGTTCCTTCCGCGGTATCCCCCAGGGCATCCTTGGCGTTATCCACCGTCATTTCTTTCACACCCTTCGCAAAATTTTTCGCGGGGTGACTTTTTTCGGCGGGAACCGACTGGTCTGATTGCTTCTGCGCCTGTTCCTGTAACCGGGCCTCTTCGTCGTACTGCCCTGACCTTGCCATGCCAAAACTGGCAACCGCTGATATAAGAACAAGAATCGCTAGAAATTTGTGTCTCATGTTGTGACCCCTTGTTTGGATTATTTCAGGAGCGGAGCGAACATAGTATACATAAACCGGTTTTAAAGTAAAGAAACTGCAAGCCCGTGTCCGCGAGGAAGGGCTGTTTGATTTTCCCTCAGAGGTGCGATATACTGACGCGCCTTTCTTAAGAGTTTGCCATGATTTGAGTTAGCGTCATCCGGCACAGACTATCCTGCAAAAAGGTAGGGAAATGAAATGAAAAAGATCAATATCGGACTTCTCGGACTTGGGCAGATCGGTACCGGGCTCTATGAGATCCTTACGGCGAAGAAGGCTTTGTTCGCGCGGGAGCTCGGGGTTTCCTTTGAGCTCGTGAAGATCGCGGAAAAATATCCTGAGAGGAATAAGAAGGTCCGTCCTCCGGCAAGTATTTTGACCAAGGACGCTTTCGCGGTTGTGCGGGATCCGTCCGTGGATGTGGTGGTGGAACTGATCGGCGGTACGACGATCGCCCGCGAACTGATCAAAGAAGCTCTCCGGAACGGGAAGCATGTGGTGACGGCGAACAAGGCTCTCTTGGCCGAATACGGCGATGAGATCTTTGAACTTGCCCATAAAATGAAACGCTGGGTCTGTTTTGAAGCGAGCGTCGGCGGGGGCATTCCTTGCATTAAGGCTCTGCGTGAAGGCCTCGCCGCGAACAAGATCGATTCCGTGCACGCCATTATCAACGGGACCACGAATTATATCCTGACTCAGATGACGGCCAAAGGCATGAGCTTTGCCGAGGCGCTCGCCGGGGCCCAACAGCAAGGGTTTGCCGAGGCGAATCCGTTCCTTGATGTCAGCGGGCACGATGCGGCGCACAAGCTTGCGATCCTCGCGCGTTTTGCCTTCGGCGGCAAAGTGAAATTCAAGGACATTTACTGCGAGGGGATCACCGAGATCTCGAGCGATGATATCGCTTTCGCAAAGGAATTCGGGTACACGATCAAGTTGCTTGCTATCGCCAAACAATCGGGAAGCGGCATGGAAGCGCGTGTTCAGCCGACGCTTCTGCCAAACGCACATATCCTCGCCAACGTGAACGGATCATTCAACGCGATCCTGATGCGCGGCGATGAAGTGGGCGACGTGCTTTTTTACGGCCGCGGGGCCGGGCCGCATCCGACCGCAAGCGCCGTGATCGCGGATCTTGTGGATATCGCGAAGGCCGGGGCCGCGGGACCGGCAGATGACCGTTTCATGGTCCGCGCTCTCGGGAAGATGATCCCGGTGAAAAGTATTTTTTCGATCCAGTCGCGTTATTACCTCCGGTTCTATGTGATCGACAAGCCAAGCGTTCTCGCGGGGATCACGAAGATCCTAGGGAAGCACAAGATCAGTATTTCCGATGTCATGCAGCGCGAGCGGAGCGCTGGCCGCGTGGTGCCGCTCATTTTGTTGACGCATGACACGCATGAAAAAGAGTTGCGCGCTGCGATCCGCGAGATCGACAGCATGTCCTGCATCAAAGGAAAAACTCAAGTCATTCGCATCGAAGAAGCTTAAACGCAGGGAATAGCGGACAGAGGAAAGATTTTCACTGCGCAGTACGCTAAATATTGAAAAGGGAAAAATGGGACAATACGCAGTCAAGGGGATTAGCGCCGTCGCAGTGCTATTGCTTCTTGGCAGCTTGTGTTTTTACGTCGACCGGAATATTGCTGTTGGTGAAAAAATAGATTAGGGTGAGGATCAATGTCAGGTCTCACCAAATCTTAAATGGGCATCGGACAGCCATTATGTTGTCCTGAAACAAACGTCTGTAAATGGCAGACCGTCAGTATCCTATAAACTTGACTTCACAACATTCAGTTTAAATAAAAACTAGCGTTTTAAAGAGGTCTAACGGTATGGGGAAATACGCAGTCAAAAAGATCGGGATCATCGAACGCTATCAGGAATATCTTCCTGTGACCGATAAAACTCCGATCATTTCCCTCAACGAGGGCAACACCCCGCTCATCCTTGCCGAAGCGTTGCCCGTGGAGCTTGGGCTCAAGAACATCCGCATCTATTACAAGTTCGAGGGGCTGAATCCGACGGGTTCTTTCAAGGATCGCGGCATGACCATGGCGATCTCCAAAGCTGTGGAAGCGGGATCAAAAGCCGTCATGTGCGCCTCGACAGGCAATACTTCCGCTTCGGCGGCCGCCTATTCCGCCCGCTGCGGTCTCAAATGCTATGTGCTGATCCCGGAAGGGAAGATAGCCAAGGGAAAGCTTTTGCAGGCGTACCGTTACGGCGCAAAGGTGATCATGATCGAGGGGAATTTTGACAAGGCCCTGGACCTGGTCAAGGACATCACAAAAGACGGCAAGATCACGCTTGTGAATTCTATTAACCCTTACCGCATCGAAGGTCAGAAGACCGGAGCGTTTGAGATTGTCGATGATCTTGGTGACGCGCCTGAATATCACGCGATTCCGGTGGGGAACGCGGGCAATATCACGGCCTATTGGAAAGGTTACAAAGAATATAAAAAGGCGGGCAAGTCCGAGATCCTTCCCAAGATGCTCGGGTTCCAGGCCGCGGGTTCGGCGCCGATCGTTCTGGGGCATCCGGTGGAAAATCCGGAGACTCTTGCTACCGCGATCCGTATAGGGAATCCTGCGAGCTGGCAGGGAGCGGTGGCCGCGCGTGATGAATCGGGCGGGTTGATCGATAGCGTGACGGACGAAGAGATCACGAAGGCCTACCGGTTTATCGCGGAGCGCGAAGGCGTGTTCGCGGAACCGGCCAGTGTCGCACCCGTCGCGGGCGTGATTAATCTCGCGAAAAAAGGATATTTCAAGGAAGGTTCCCGTATCGTGATCACGCTTACGGGTTCCGGGTTGAAGGATCCGGATTTCGCGCTTAGTTTTGAAGATCCTATTTTAAAAGTTCCATCCACGCTTGAGGCCGTTAAGGAGGTCATTCGATGAAATCCATTGTTGTAGTGCTTGCAGGCGCTGCGGATCATCCGACCGAAGAGCTCGGGGGGAAAACACCCTTGGAAGCAGCCAAGGTTCCGAATCTTAATTTTTTTGCGAAGAACGGGAAGGTGGGAACAGCGAAGCTTGTGTCGGAACGGCTGCCGCTTTCCGCGGACATCAGTCTTTTTAATATTTTGGGGTACGATGCCGCGACGCTTTATACGGGGCGCGGACCTCTCGAGGCCGCTGACAAGGAACTGACGCTCGACGATAAGGAAGTCGCTTTCTGCATGAATTTTATTACCGAGGCTGCCGGGACATTGGCGGATCCGACCGCCGGGGCGCTTACGACCAAAGAAGCGAAGGCCCTTGTGAATTTTCTAAATAAAAAGGTCTCGAGTGATTTTGTGAGGTTCTTCTCGGGAACCGGACACCGGCATCTTGCGGTGATCAAGGACGCGAACGGGTATGACGCGCTTTCGGCGAAGACCCAGCCGCCGGAAAGCGCGGTCGGGGAGAAGATCGAGGCAGTGCTTCCCCGCGGACCCGGCGAAGAACTGATGCGCAAGCTCATGTATGACGCCAAGCTTCTTTTGCAGGACCATGAGATCAATCAGGTGCGTGTGGATCTCGGTGAGAATCCCGCGAACATGATATGGCTTTGGGGCCAGGGGAAAAAACCGGCCCTCAAGCCTTTCCGCGAATGTTTTGATGTTTCAGGCGGCGCGATGGTCGCCACGCGCGAGTACGCCAAAGGATTGGGGCGTATGGCCGGGTTGACCGTGATGGAGGTCAAAGCGGAAGGCGATGAACCGAATGTTTTTTATGACAAGATCTCCAAGGTCGCGCTCGATGCTCTGGAAGAAAAGGATTTTGTGTGTCTTTACATCCATACACCCGGGGAAGCGGCGAGGACCGGGGATGTAAAGCAAAAGATCTCGGCGATCGAGGGAATCGATTTTTTTGTTCTCTCCAAGATCCGGAAGTACCTGGAGCGCTCCAAGGAATCTCGACTGCTCGTGACACCGGGCCATGCAACACTCTGGAAGATGAAGGAGATCGTTCGCGATAGCGTTCCGTTCCTCATGACGGGCAAGAACGTCATGGTCGGAGAGATCGAACGTTTCTCGGAGATCGCGGCTAAGACCTCGGAGTTGAAGTTCCTGAAAACGACGGAGTTGATGCCGTTTTTCATGGCGAAGGCAGGATAACCTGTCTTTGTTGTGTCATTCCCGCGATAGCGGGAATCCGGTACTGGACCTGCCTTTTTTATCGGGCAGGTAAAGGCATTCGGGGATGACATTCTAAAATTATAAAATAAAGGAAGAAGAAATGTCCCTCATAGTACAAAAATACGGCGGCTCTTCAGTCGCGAACGCGGAAAAAATTTTAAGAGTCGCCCAGCGCGTGATCAAAACAAAAAAAGCAGGCAACAAGGTTGTGGTGGTGGTTTCCGCCATGGGTGATATGACCGACGATCTCATCACGCTCGCGGATCAGATCAATAAAGATCCCGAACAACGCGAGATGGACATGCTTCTCTCGACCGGAGAACAGGTTTCGATCGCTCTTTTGGCCATGGCGATCCATAAGCTTGGCCACCAGGCTGTCTCTTTTACCGGCCCGCAAGTCGGCATTATGACCGATGAGTTTCACAGCAAGGCCCGAATCCAGAATATCAGTCCGGTCCGTATCAAGCAGGCTTTGGCGGCCGGAAAGATCGTGATCGTCGCGGGCTTTCAAGGCCAGACGCCTTCGGGTGAGATTACCACGCTTGGCCGTGGCGGCTCAGACCTGACGGCTGTGGCGCTCGCCGTGGCCCTCAAGGCGAAACATTGCGAGATCTACACGGATGTGGATGGGATCTACACCGCCGATCCGCGCGTGATCCCTGAAGCCCGGAAGATGAACATTGCCACCTATGACGAGATCCTCGAGCTTGCGTCGCTCGGAGCGAAGGTCATGCACTCGCGTTCGATCGAGGTCGGAAAAAAATTCAATATGCCCATTTGGGTCTGTAATTCCCACAAGAATGTCCCTGGAACTCTTATCACGAAGGAGAATAAGAAAATGGAAGAAGTCGTTGTCAGCGGCGTTGCCCTCGCAGAAGATGAAGCCAAGATCACCCTGTTCCGCGTTTCGGACCGTCCGGGCGTGGCGGCCAAGGTGTTCCAGACTCTGGCGGACGCGAACGTGAACGTGGATATGATCATCCAGAACAAGACAAAGACGAATGCCACCGACATTTCATTCACGGTTTTCAAGAACGAGCTTCAGAAAGCGCTCAAAGTCGTGAAGGCGAACGCGAAAAAGCTTGGGGTGGGCGAAATTATAAGTGATGAAAATATCGCGAAGGTCTCAGTCGTCGGGATCGGCATGCGCTCGCATTCGGGTATCGCGTCCAAGATGTTCTCCACGCTCGCCAAGAATAAGATCAATATCGATATGATCTCCACTTCCGAGATCAAGATCTCCGTCGTGGTCGCCGGCGACAAAGGCAAGCTCGCCGCCCAAGTTATTCACAAAGCTTTCGGCCTCGGGAAGAAATAAAGAGCGACAACCTCTTCACGCACCCAGTGTGTGATTTGGGAACCCGATATTTCACACCGGGTGTGTATAAGGTTCAGGAATGACAAGACGGGGAGATTAAAATAAAAAAGAAAGAATTAGTGGTTGTTCTAATGCTTTTTGTAATGACAGCTTGGTTTGTTGGAGTTCGTACGGGGGCTGGGTTGGTGCGAATAGGGATGTCCTTCAATCTAAGATACGGGCTAATTCTGATGTTTCTTACCGTGGGGATACTTTTGCTTATAATGAACAAATCTGCCTACGGTAAAAAATATGGGGAATTCTTGAAGACTTTGGAAAAATAAATGACAGTCAAAAATAAAAAAATCTTTTTTTACGACACGACACTTCGTGACGGCTCACAGGCTGAGGGGATCAGTTTGTCGAGCCATGACAAGGTGCTGATCGCGAAGCGGCTGGATCAGTTCGGCATGCATTACATCGAAGGCGGATGGCCAGGCTCGAACCCGAAGGATATGGAATTCTTTCTGGCGGTCAAGAAGGCCGGACTCAGAAATTCCAAGATCGCGGCATTCGGCTCCACACGCCGCGCCCACACGAAGGTCAGGGACGATACGCAGATCCAGGCCCTGCTCGATGCCGGGACCAAGGTCGTGACGGTGTTCGGAAAATCCTGGAATATGCATGTTACGGAAGTGTTCAAGACCTCGCTTAAAGAAAACCTTCTGATGATTTATGAAACGGTCGCGTTCCTTAAGGACCGGAAGATAGAAGTGATCTATGACGCCGAGCATTTCTTCGACGGATTCAAGGCGAATCCGGAATACGCGCTCAAATCACTTCAGCAGGCCGCGAAAGCCGGTGCGGATAATCTTACACTTTGCGACACGAACGGCGGTACATTGCCGCATGAGGTCCGTCACGCGATCTTGAGAGTCAGACGCTCTGTTAAAACCCCGCTCGGCATTCATTGCCATAATGACGCTGAGCTCGCGGTCGCGAATACCGTTCAGGCTGTTGGCGAAGGCTGCGTTTTAGTTCAGGGAACCATCAACGGTTTCGGTGAGCGCTGCGGGAACGCGAATCTCGTGAGCGTGATCCCGGACCTGCAGCTTAAGATGGGGATCAAATGTTTTCCCGCGAAGAAGCTTGCTGAGCTTACCGCGCTTTCGCATTACGTCGCGGAAGTCTGCAATTTGCCGCTTGTGAACAATCAGCCGTTCACGGGCAGGTCCGCTTTTGCTCATAAAGGAGGCGTTCATATCAACGCCATGGTGAAGAATGCGAACACTTACGAACATGTGAAGCCGGAAACTGTCGGCAATCACCGCAGATATCTCGTGAGCGAACTTGGCGGCAAGACGAATATTATGATTAAGGCGCAGGAACTTGAGATGAAGTTCCAGAAGGATTCTCCCGAGGCCAAGAAGATACTCTCCGAGATCCAGCGCATGGAATACGAGGGTTATCAGTTTGAAGCCGCGGAAGCGAGTTTTGAATTGCTCGTCCAGCGAGTGCTCGGCAAGTTTAAGCCGTTCTTTACGGTCAATGATATCTCGGTGCGTACCGACAGCATCGGTAGTAGCCAGCCGCGCTCGGTGGCGGATGTGAGCGTAATCGCCAACGGGGTTGAGCATGTGGAATCCGCGGAAGGGGATGGCCCCGTTAACGCGCTTGATTCCGCGCTCCGGAAAGCCCTCGGCCGTTCTTTCCCGTCGATCACTGAGATCCATCTGACCGACTATAAAGTGCGTGTAGTCAATTCCGAAGCCGGCACGGCCGCCAAAGTGCGCGTCTTCATTGAGTTTCAGGACAAGAATAAGACCTGGACCACGGTCGGCGTTCACGAGAACATAATCGAGGCCAGCTGGCGCGCTCTCGTCGAAGCAATCGAGTATAAATTGCATAAAGGCTAACCGTAGTGATAAGGGATAAGCTGAAAATTCAAAAGCTTATCCCTTACCGCTTATAACTTATGACCGATTTAGACAAACAATATAATTCCAAGGAAGTCGAGACGAAGTGGTATTCCCTTTGGGAATCGAAGGGCTACTTCAAGCCGGCTAGTGACCGGGTTAAGGGTGCGGGGTCAAGTGATAAGAAAGAAGACGTGTCCCTTGCCTCTTGTCCCTTGCCACCTTATGTCATCGTCATCCCACCGCCAAACGTCACTGGTATTCTGCACATGGGCCATGCGCTCAATAGTTCCATCCAGGATATCCTTATCCGGTGGAATCGCATGAAAGGTGCGGATACGCTCTGGGTGCCGGGCGTCGATCACGCGGGGATCGCGACGCAGAATGTGGTCGAGAAAAAACTCGCGAAGGAAAAGAAGACCCGTTGGGATCTCGGCCGTGAGAAATTCCTCGAAGAAGTCTGGAAATGGAAGAATGAAAATGGTTCAACCATCACGCGTCAACTCCGTCGCCTCGGATCTTCCTGCGATTGGACGCGCGAGCGGTTTACGATGGATGAGGGACTTTCCAAGGCCGTACGCGAGGCGTTTGTTACACTCTATGAACGAGGGCTGATCTATCGCGGGAATTACATCATTAACTGGTGCCCGCGCTGTCAGACCGCGCTTTCCGATGAAGAGGCCGCTCACAAAGACATGCAGGGCGGGCTTTATCATCTCAAATATCCGATCGTAGGTTGCAAACCTCCTTATGAAAAAATGGGCGAAGACCATCTCGTGGTCGCAACGACACGTCCCGAAACCATGCTCGGGGATACTGCGGTTGCGGTGCATCCGAACGATCCTCGCTATAAACATTTGATCGGGAAAAAGGTTCTGC